>JAESFZ010000066.1_pt1 | contig 350588 bp, 347 predicted proteins | sample 9269561 | NCBI WGS metagenome assembly JAESFZ01 (sample SAMN14515552, study PRJNA621657) | algae metagenome | isolation source: Tildeniella nuda ZEHNDER 1965/U140 and co-occurring heterotrophs from wet... | place: Switzerland: Stansstaad, Zurih | collected 1965-01-01
ACCGGCCGCCGCTTTTTCTTCTTCCCCTCCCCTGCGGGGAGGGGACCGAGGGGTGGGGGAGCGAAACCGCAAGGTTTCGCGTCGCCGCCAGCGGGGGTACACCCCCACCCGGCCTCCCCCTCAAGGGGGAGGGGATCAAATTATGACCGCGAGTCACGAAACTGCCACGCGCGGCCGCTTTGGGTCGGCACGGGCATGATGATAACGGGGACAATGTGACCTTCAACGCCGCCGCCTTGTTGCTCCTGATCGCGGGGCTCGCGCTGATCGGCTGGATCGCCGGCCGCGCGCGGTCGAACCTGCTCGCGGGACGCGCGCAGGCCAAGCTGCATTCGCGCCCGCAATATCACGGCTGGTACGTCGCGCTGTGGCTCTTCGCGCCCGCCGCTTTGTTCCTCGCGGTGTGGAGCGCGGTGTCGCCGGGGCTGATCACCAACGATGTGCTGGCCAGCGAGGCGGCGAAGGAACTGCCCGCCTTCGGGTTCGAGCGCGGCGCGATCCTGTCGGACGCGCGCAATGTTGCGCAGGGCGCGCAGGAGGCGGTGCGTATTCCCGCCGCGGCGCCCTTGGTTGCGCCTTATGCCGACGCGACGCACCGCTATGCGTGGATCGGCATCGGCGCGATGCTGGCGCTGGCGCTCGCGGGCGGGCTTTACGCCTTCACGCGGATCAAGCCCGATTTCCGCGCAAGGACGCGGGTCGAGAAGATCGTGATGCTGGTGCTGCTGCTGGCATCGCTCGTCGCGATCCTGACGACTTTCGGCATCGTGCTGTCCTTGCTCTTCGAATCGATCCGCTTCTTCCGCCTCGTCTCGCCGGCCGAGCTCTTGTTCGGGACGAACTGGGCGCCGACGAGCGGCGCGCCGCAGGACGACACTTTCGGCGGCATTCCGCTCTTCTGGGGCACGATCCTGATCGGCGCGATCATCGCGATGATCGTCGCGATTCCGATCGGCATGATGACCGCGGTCTATCTCACCCAATATGCCGCGCCGCGCGTGCGCCGCTGGGTGAAACCCCTGCTCGAGATCCTCGCGGGGGTGCCGACCGTGGTCTACGGCTATTTCGCCGCACTGACGGTTGCTCCTGCTTTGCGCGAGTTCGCGGTGATGCTCGGCATTCCCAACGCCTCGACCGAAAGCGCGCTCGCCGCGGGCATCGTGATGGGCGTGATGATCATCCCCTTCGTCTCGTCGATGGCCGACGACAGCATCAACGCGGTGCCGCAGGCGATGCGCGACGGATCGCTCGCGCTCGGCGCGACGCCGAACGAGACGATCCGCCAGGTGCTGATTCCCGCCGCGCTGCCCGGCGTGATGGGCGGCATATTGCTCGCGGTCAGCCGCGCGATCGGGGAGACGATGATCGTGGTGATGGCCGCGGGCCTCTCGGCCAACATGACCGCCAACCCCTTCGCCAGCGTCACCACGGTGACCGCGCAGATCGTCAAGCTGCTGACCGGCGACCAGGAATTCGACAGCGCCAAGACGCTCGCCGCCTTCGCGCTCGGCCTCGTGCTGTTCGTCGTGACCCTGCTGCTCAACATCGTCGCGCTGCGCATCGTCAAAAAGTATCGCGAAGCTTATGAGTAAGACCACCTCCCCCACCGACTGGAAGGGCGGCGCGATGCAGGCCCGCATCGCGAAGCGCTACGCCGCCGAGCGGCGCTTCAAGCTGCTCGGGCTGCTCGCGGTGCTCGCTTCGGGCGCCTTCCTCGCCTTCCTGCTGTTCGTGATGGTCGGCAACGGCCTGCGCGGCTTCACCTACACCAATGTCGCGGTGCCGGTCGATTTCAAGGCGATGCCGCTGACCGTCGACGCGTCGCGGCTCGGCGATGCCGACGCCGATCAGGTGATCGCCAACGCCGGGCTCGCCGACATCGTCGCCTTTGCCGCCGACGAGGCGCTGGGCGACGGCGGATCGGCGATGATCAGCGAGAATGCCTGGAAAGAGGTGCGGACCGCGATCAAGGCCGATCCCGACTTGCTGCAGGGCGCGACGGTCTTCCACCTTCCCGCCTCGTCCGAGGTCGACATCGCGGCGAAGGACGGCGGCAAGGGCGCGATGGGGGCGAAGGTCGACGCGCTCGAACGCGACGGCAAGCTGTCGACCGGCATCCACTGGCCCTTCTTCCGCAACGCCGACGCCACCGACCCCGCGGTCGCGGGCATCTGGGGCGCGCTCAAGGGATCGGTGCTGACGATCTTCATCGCCTTCCTGATCGCCTTCCCGACCGGGGTGCTCGCCGCGCTGTACCTCGAGGAATATGCGCCGAAGAACCGCTGGACCGACCTGATCGAGGTGTCGATCAACAATCTGGCGGCGGTGCCCTCGATCATCTTCGGCCTGCTTGCGCTCGCGGTGTTCATCAACTGGTTCGGCATCTGCCAGGCGAGCGCGCTCGTCGGCGGGCTCACGCTCGCGCTGATGACGATGCCCGTGATCGTCATCGCCAGCCGTAACGCGATCAAGGCGGTGCCGCCCTCGATCCGCGACGCGGCGCTGGGCGTCGGCGCCAGCCCGGTGCAGGTCGTGTTCCACCATGTGCTGCCGCTCGCCCTCCCCGGCATATTGACCGGCACGATCATCGGCATGGCGCGCGCGCTGGGCGAGACCGCACCGCTGCTGCTGATCGGCATGCGCGCCTTCATCGGCGACGTCCCCGGCGGCATCTGTTCGCCCGCGACGGTGCTGCCGATGCAGATCTTCCTCTGGTCGGACGAGGTCGACCGTGGCTTCGTCGAAAAGACCTCCGCCGCGATCATCGTGCTGCTCATCGTGCTGCTGTCGATGAACGCCCTCGCCATCTACCTCCGCAACAAGTTCGAAAAACGCTGGTGATCATGACCCAAGAAGACCTGACCATTACCGACCCCAAGATGACGGCGCACAACGTCAACGTCTTCTATGGCGAGAAGCAGGCGATCAACGACGTATCGATCGACGTCGGCACCGAACTGGTCACCGCCTTCATCGGCCCCTCGGGCTGCGGCAAGTCGACCTTCCTGCGTTCGCTGAACCGGATGAACGACACCGTCGCGGGCGCCAAGGTGACGGGCAAGATCGCGCTCGACGGCGATGACATCTACGCGCCCAGCATGGACGTGGTGCAGCTGCGCGCGCGGGTCGGCATGGTGTTCCAGAAGCCGAACCCCTTCCCCAAGTCGATCTACGACAATGTCGCCTATGGCCCGCGCATCCACGGGCTGGCACCGAACAAGTCCGACCTCGACGGGATCGTCGAGAAAGCGCTGACGCGCGCCGGCCTGTGGGATGAGGTCAAGGACCGGCTCGGCGAGAGCGGCACCGCGCTGTCGGGCGGCCAGCAGCAGCGCCTGTGCATCGCGCGCGCGATCGCGGTCGACCCCGAAGTGATCCTGATGGACGAGCCCTGCTCGGCGCTCGACCCGATCGCGACCGCTAAGATCGAGGAGCTGATCCACGAGCTGCGCGGCAAGTTCGCGATCGTGATCGTCACCCACAATATGCAGCAGGCGGCCCGCGTGTCGCAGCGCACCGCCTTTTTCCACCTCGGGACGCTGGTCGAATACGGCAAGACCACCGACATCTTCACCAACCCGAAGCAGGAACGCACCAAGGATTATATCACCGGCCGCTACGGCTAAGCCCCGGCCGAACAAGGACTGAACGATGGCAATTGTGAATGATCATACGGTCAAGGCCTTCGACGAGGACCTCAACCGCCTCCGCGGCCTGATCAGCGAGATGGGCGGCCGCGCCGAACAGGCGCTGCTCCAGGCGATGACCGCGCTCAACAAGGGCGACCAGGAGCTCGCGGCGCAGGTCGTGCGCGACGACAAGAAGATCGACGCGCTCGAAAGCGAAGTCGAACAGCTCGCGGTGCAGACGATCGCGCTCAGGGCACCGATGGCCGACGACCTCCGCGAAATGATCGCGGCGCTCAAGATCGTCTCGGTCGTCGAGCGCATCGGCGACTATGCCAAGAATATCGCCAAGCGCGTCGCTCTGATGGACCAGACGCGGTCGATCGAGGCGATCCCGCTGCTCATGTCGATGTCGAACATCGTCGCCGAGCTGATCCACGACGCGCTCGACAGCTTCGCGGCGCGCGACGCCGACCTCGCGGTGCGGGTGACCGTCCGCGACAAGAATGTCGACGATTTCTACAACAGCATCTTCCGCACGCTCGTCACCTTCATGATGGAAAATCCGAAATATATCTCGGAAAGCGCGCATCTGCTGTTCGTCGCCAAGAACCTCGAGCGCATGGGCGACCATGCGACCAACATCGCCGAGATGGTCTATTATGTCGTGACCGGCGAGCGGATGGAGGAACGCGAGCGCGGCGAACAGCCCGAAGATGGCGCCGCGGAGCAGGAGCAAGGCTGATGCCGCAGCCCGACCTGCTGCTGATCGAGGATGACGAGGCGATCGCCGAGCTCATCGTCTGGCATTTCGCGCGCGAGGGTTTTTCGGTCCGCCAGACCCCCGACGGCGAACAGGCGCTGATCCTGGTCGAGGAACGCGTCCCCGACATCGTGCTACTCGACTGGATGATTGAGAGCCTGCCGGGCATCGAGGTCTGCCGGCGCCTGCGCCGCAACCCCAAGTCGGCGAACGTCCCGATCATCATGCTCACCGCGCGCGGCGAGGAAGAAGACCGCATCCGCGGGCTCGAGACCGGCGCCGACGACTATGTCACCAAGCCGTTCAGCCCGCGCGAGCTGGTCGCGCGCGTGTCGGCGGTGCTCCGCCGCCTGCGCCCCGCGCTCGCCGGCGAGCTGCTCGCCTATGCCGACATCGAGCTCGATTCGGTCGCGCACAAGGTCGTGCGCGGCGGGCAGATCGTGAACATGGGCCCGACCGAATTCCGCCTGCTGCGCCATTTCATGGAGCATCCGGGCCGCGTCTTCTCGCGCGGGCAATTGCTCGACAGCGTGTGGGGCCAGGACAGCGACATCGAGCTGCGCACGGTCGACGTGCATATCCGGCGGCTGCGCAAGGCGATCAACCTGCCGGGGACCGCGGACATCATCCGCACGGTGCGCTCGGCGGGGTATGCGCTGGATGCGGGCAAGGGTTGAGCTGGTATCCAGCAATAAGTCGAACTTGCTCTCTCCCCTTCGGGGGAGAGATACGCAGGCTTGGCAGCTTGCTGCCTAGCCGGAGTTGAGAGGGGCATTCGGCCGCTGGCGGTTATGCCCCCTCTCCAAGCTCCGCTAGCTCCTGACGGAGCAAGCTGCGCTATCCTCTCCCCTGAAGGGGAGAGGGCTTTGGGCGACCTTCGCCCGTGACCATCAGAAATCGATCTGCGTCCTGAGCCCGAAGGTGTCCGCCGAATAATCGCGGTCGCCCCCCGTCGCGGCGATGCGCGCGTCGTTGATGCGCAGGCGGCCGTAGCTCGCGGTGAGGCGGATATATTCGATCGGCACCCACACCAGCGACAGCAGCGCCGCGCGCTGGCGCCCGCCGACGATGCCGGCATCGTTGAGGTCGAGATGGTCGTAGCGCGCATTGACCTCGACCGCGCCCATCCCGCCTTCGGTGATCGGGTTCGACGGCTTCAGCCGGTCGAAGGCGCCATCCTTGTAGCCGCGCTTGTCGCCCTTGGTCAGCACCATGCCGACCTCGGCATAGCCGCCGAAATAGGTCGGGTTCGCCGCGCCATCGCGCTTCGCGGTCTGCCAATAGCCCTCTCCCGCGGCATGGAAGGGGCCGGCCAGCACCGCGGCCTCCAGCCCCATGCCGCGCTCGCCGCTGACGTCGATCTCGCCGGTGTCGACCAGCCGCACTTCGGTGGTGTGGACGAAGGGCCGCGCGCGGTAGCGCACCGTGCCCGCGGGGTTGTTGAGATCGCGCAGATGGACCGAGCCGCCGAGGTGGAGCTGGGTGTCGCCCAGCTTGGGCATGAATATCGCGCGCGCGTCGAAGCCGATGCTGTGGTTGCTGTCGGTGAGGTCGGCGGCATTGTCACCGAACACCCCGCCCTGCAGCAGCACCGACTTGCCCTTGTACTGCGCCGACAGTCCGACGCGGCGCTCGAACCCGAAGGCCGAGACGAAGGCGGCGCGCTCGAGATGGCTGGTGAACAGGTCGCTCGTCATGTCGTCCAGCCCCCAGAAAGGCTTGATCTGCCCCACGGTGACCGACAGCGGCCCCGGGCCGTAAGTGAAGTAGACGTCGGTCAGCTCGACCGAGCTGTTCGCGATATCGGCCTCGACGCGGTAGGAAAAGCCGCCGGGGATCTTGCCGTCGACGCCCAAATAGACGCGGCGGAATTCGGTCGCGGTGCCGCCGCGGTTACCGAGCACACCATCGGGCGCGTCGATCCCGGCGACGTCGAGTTGGACGCGGCCGCGCGGCTTGAAGCTCCAGCCGTCGGCGGTCTTGATCTCGGGGGCGCCCTTCCAACTGATCTCGGTCGCGGGCTTCGCGGTCACCGGCGGTGCGCTCGGTGCGGGAGCGGGCGTCGTCGACGGAGCCGCCGGCAAGGTGGCGGCGTCGAGCCGCGCTTCGAGCGTCTGGACCTGCGCTTTCAGCGCCGCGAGCTCGGCGCGCAGCGCGGCCGCCTCTTCGGCGGTCATCGCCTGCGCGTGCGCGGTGGCGGGCATCGTCAGCATCGACGAGGCGAGGAAGGCGGCGATCAGGGTGGGACGCATAATCGGGGCTCCGGCTGGTGCGGTGGCGGGTCTGGGCGCGCTGCTATGACGCATACATGACAATTCCGCGACTCCCCGGTGACATTTCTATTGCAGCGCTCGCTTCGTCGCAGTCGCCGCTTGCCTCGCCGCGATCTCGGGCTAAGGACAGGCCAGTTTTTTCGGGCAACCTTTCGGGGAATCGCCCTTCCGGGAGACCATCATGACGATCAAATTTGACGGACGCGTTGCCATCGTTACCGGCGCCGGCGGCGGCCTGGGCCGCGCCTATGCGCTCGAACTCGCGCGCCGTGGCGCGAAGGTCGTGGTCAACGACCTCGGCGGCGCGCGCGACGGCACCGGCCATTCGGACTCGGCGCTGCAGGTGGTCGAAGAGATTAAGGCGTTTGGCGGTTCCGCGATGTCGAACGGCGGCAGCGTCACCGAATATGAGCAGATGGTCGAGATGGTCGCCAAGGCCAAGGAAGCATGGGGCGGCGTCCATATCGTCATCAACAACGCCGGCATCCTGCGCGACAAGAGCTTCGCCAAGATGGAGCCCGCCGATTTCGACCTGGTGCTGAAGGTCCATGTCAGCGGCAGCGCCAACGTCACCAAGGCGGTGTGGGACACGATGCGCGAGCAGGCCTATGGCCGCCTGCTGATGACCGCCTCGTCGACCGGCCTCTACGGCAATTTCGGCCAGGCCAATTACGGCGCAGCCAAGCTGGGCCTCGCGGGGCTGACCAAGACGCTCCACCTCGAGGGTGCGAAATATAATATCCGCTGCAACACGATCGCGCCGGTGGCGGGCACGCGGATGACCGAGGACATCTTCCCCGCCGAGCTGTTCGAGAAGTTCACCCCCGAGAATGTCGTGCCGGCAGCGCTCTACTTGGTCAGCGAGGATGCCCCGACCAACATGATCATCGGCGCGGGGGCCGGCGCCTATCACGCCGCCTATGTCACCGCGACCCCCGGCGTCGCGCTGCCCGAAGACGAGCGTACCCCCGAGGGCGTCGCCGCGGCGTGGGAGAAGATCATCGACCGCAGTGGCGAGATCGTCCCGCAGTCGGGCAGCGAACAGTCGATGATCGTGATGAAGGCGTTGCAGGCGCTCGGCTGAGGCTGCTACGCTCCTCCGATCGGGGACGCCGGGGGCGGCGTCCCCCAACGGGGGATATCATGGCGGAAATGGGTCTGGGCGAGGGAATCGCCCTGCTGCAACGGCGCGCGAAGATCGTCAAAGCGCTGCTGATCGCGGGCTTCGTCGTGGCCTTCGCCACGCTGGTGGGCGAAATCGCCGAACTCAATGGCGACGTCATGATCGGCAATCCCGACCCGACCCCGGCGGACCAGCTCTATACGGCGGTCCTGCTCGCCAATTCGCTCGTCGCCATCGTCACGATCATCTGGTTTTCGATGTGGATCTATCGCGCCGCGGCGAATGTCGTCGCGGCGGGCGTCCCGGGTTTCGATTTCACGCCGGGTTGGTGCGTCGGCTGGTATTTCATCCCCTTCGCCAATCTGGTCCAGCCCTTTATCGCGATGCGCCAGATCTGGAACGCCAGCCACGGCGGCACCGACGGCCTCAATCGCGGCCATGCGATCCTGACCATCTGGTGGACCAGCTGGCTCGCGTCGAACATCACCGCCAATATTTCGCTGCAGATGACGCTGCGCGGCACCACGATCGAGACTTACACGCTGGCGCTCCAGATCGGCATGGTCTCGTCGGTCATCAGCCTCGTGCTCGCGGTGGTCGGCATCCGGCTGGTCGAAGGCGTGACCGCGGCGCAGCGCGACGCGCTGTCGTCGGCGCATATCTTTGCCTGATTTATCGTATTGCATCACTAACACAGTTGTGCCATAAGCGTCGCGGGGCAAGGGGATCGGACAGAAGGACGACCCCAAATGTATAGCGAAAGCGACCTGCAAGCCGCGGTCGACGCAAAGGTCATGACGCCGGAGGCCGTAGCCGCCTTCCGCGCGCATATCGCGTCGGTGCGCGCCGCCCCCGGGGCGGACGAGGAATCATTCCGCCTCATCACCGGTTTCAACGACATCTTCGTCAGCATCGCCGCGGTGATCCTGCTCGTCGCGGTCGCGTGGATCGGCCAGTCGATCCACACCGCGCTCGCGGGCGTGTTCGTCGCTGGCTCGGCCTGGTTCCTCGCCGAATATTTCACGCGCAAACGCCGCATGGCGCTGCCCAGCATCGTGCTGGTCATGGCCTTTGCGGGGGGCGTCTTCGCGTCGATGGTCGGCTTCCTGGTCGAACATGGCGAGGCGATCTTCGGCAACCGCCCCGACAAGACCGTCGGCGCGATCATCGTCGGCGCGATGGCGCTGATCACCGCGGGCGCGACCTGGTTCCACTGGCGCCGCTTCATGGTGCCGATCACCGTCGCCGCCGGCACCGCCGCGCTCGCCGCGACCGCGGTCGCGCTGGTGCTGTCGATCACCGGGGTGCCGCAGGACGGCGAGACGCTGGTGATGTCGCTGGTGCTGGTCGCGGGACTCGGCGTCTTCGCGCTCGCCATGTGGTGGGACCGCAGCGACCGCGTGCGCCAGACGCGCCGCAGCGACGTCGCCTTCTGGCTCCACCTGCTCGCTGCGCCGATGATCGCGCATCCGATCTTCCACCTGCTCGGCGTGACCGACGGCGGCAATATCGGCAGCGGCGCCGCGGTGCTGGTGGTCGGCGTCTATATCCTGTTCGGGATCATCGCGCTGGCGATCGACCGCCGCGCGCTGCTCGTCTCCGCCCTCGCCTATGTGCTCTTCGCGCTGACCGAGCTGTTCCGCACCTTCGGCGCGGTCGAGCTCAACGTCGCGCTGACCGCCTTCGTGATCGGCTCGGCGCTGCTGCTGCTCTCGGCCTTCTGGCAGAATGCGCGCAGCGTGGTGGTGGGTTTCCTGCCCGCGAACCTCGCGAACCAGCTGCCGGCGACGATCGCGCCTAGTCCGATACCAGCTTCATAAGCTTGCGTTCGACGGGGGCGAGCACGTTCGCGAGCTCGTCCCCGCGTTTCAGGACCGCCCCGGCTTCGGAGACAAGGGCCCACATGCCCTGCCGGCTCCGCAGTGCGGGGCGTTTCTCTATGCGATATTCGGGGCGCTCGGCGGCGCGGCGGAAGGCCGAGAAGATCGCCGCATCGCGGTGGAAATCCATCGCATAGTCGCGCCAATGCCCCGCCGCGACCATCCGGCCATAGAGATCGAGGATGCGCATGAGCTCGGGGCGCTCGAAACCGGTCTGCTGCGGCGCCGTGCAACCGGCGAGCGGCAGGGGCGTCACCGTTCCCATCAGGCGCGGCTACGCCCCTTGCGCGGTGCGGGTTCGGCGACGACGACGGCGGCCTCGCGCTCGGCGACCAGCGCCGCGAGCTGCTTCTGGAGCTGCTCGAGCTGGCATTGCAGCAGCTCGACCTTCTGCGTCGCGGGGTCGAACGTCTCGTTGCAGGTACCGTAGGGAATGAACTCGCGCGCATATTCGCTGGCGTCGACCAAGGTCGAGCGCGCGGGGATGCCGACCATCACCGCGCCCTCGGGCACGTCCTTGGTCACCACGGCATTGGCGCCGATGCGCGCGCGCGGGCTGACCATGACGGGGCCCAGGATCTGCGCGCCCGAACCGACGATCACGTCGTTCGCGAGCGTCGGGTGGCGCTTGCCGCCGATGCCGTTGGCGGGGTCGGTGCCGCCGAGCGTCACGCCCTGGTAGATCGAGACATTGTCGCCGATCTCCGCGGTTTCGCCGATCACGACGCCGAAACCATGGTCGATGAACAGGTGCCGCCCGATCTTCGCGCCGGGGTGGATGTCGATCGCGGTCAGGAAGCGCGCGAAATGATTGACGAAGCGCGCGAGGAAAAACAGGTCGGCCTCGAACAGCCAGTGCGCGACGCGGTGCATGCCGACCGCGAGCAGGCCCGGATAGAGCAGGATTTCCCAGCGCGAGCGCGGCGCGGGGTCGCGCGCCTTGATCGAATCGAGATAGGCGACCAGCCCGTTGAACATCAAACGTCCCCTGCGACCCTATTATGTACCGCAATAGATAGATGTTCGGCGGCGCCATTTCCAGCCCCGGCTTGTTTTATTCGTCAGCGCCCGATCAGCCCGACGCGAAAGAGCAACGCTCCCTCGCTTCGCCAGCGCCTTTCGCCGCCGCGTTTCGCGATCGCCGCGGCCCAGCGGTCGAGCATCAGCAGGGCGCGGTCGCCGGCGAAGGACCCGCGCGGCGCCAGCGTCGCGCCGGCCGCCGCGAACAGCGCGCGCGCCGCCGCGGCGTCCTCCTGCTGCACCGCGCCCCAGAGCAGCCCCCAGCGCCGCCCGCGCGGATCCTCGCCGCCCTGTGCCGACGACAAGGCGAACAGCCGCGCGCCGAAGCTTTCGGCCGCCTCGCGCCGTGCGTCGTGGTCCTCGGCGAGCAGCATCGCCTCGGCAGCGTCGACCAGCCCGTCGAGCCCCGCCTGCCCGCCCCAGGTCGCGGCGAGCTCCGCCAGCAACGGCTCGCCCTTGGGCAGCGCGTCGGGGTCGTTTGCCAGCATCGTCATCATGTCGCGCCACCAGGCGAGCTTGATCTGCCCGATCAGCGGCTCGCGCGCCTCGGCGAGCAGCCGCGTCAGCCGCGCGGCGAGCGCCCACAGGCTGGCCGCCGCCGGGTGCCACGGACGCGCCACCGCGACCATCACGCGCGGGTCGCGCAGATCGGGATAAAGCACGGCGTCTGCGGCGTCGGAAGCTTCGGTCGTCATCGCGCGCACCGCTACCACCGCGCGCGCGGCGACCCAAGCGCTTCCTGCCCCGCCTCGGACCGTCCCGCCGCGGGACAGGTGGGGAGCAAGAATCCCGGCTTCGTAGGTGATTCGGACCCGGATTAACCATCTGCCTTAGCCCCGCTCTTACGACGCCTGCGCTAGGCCGGCTGTGGTTGGAAAGCGGCAGGGGTGCCGCGCGACAGGGGGACACAGGGACCGTCATGGCGTCATGGCCTGACTTTTGGCGCGGCCTCGCGCGCGACCGGCGCGGCAACACGCTGATGCTCGTCGCGGGCATGATGCTGCCGCTCGTCGCCTTCGTCGGATCGGGGATCGACGTCAGCCGCGGCTATATGGCCAAGACGCGGCTGCAGGCCGCCTGCGACGCCGGCGTGCTCGCGGCGCGCAAAGTGTCGGGCACCGGCCTCACCGAAGACGGCCGCAAGGTCGGCGACGAATATTTCAACGCCAATTTTGGCCGGAGCAGCTTCGGCAGCCGCGACGTCGCCTTCACACTCACCCAAAATGGGTCCGAAATCATCGGCACCGCCTCGGCCAAGCTCGACACCGCGGTGATGCGCGTCTTCGGCCAGCAGGTGATGGCGCTCGGCGCGAATTGCCGCGCGATGCAGGAAATCACCAACACCGACGTGATGTTCGTGCTCGACACGACGGGGTCGATGAAGGACGTCAATCCGGGCGACAGCGTCTCGCGCTTCGACGCGATGAAGGAGGCGGTGACCGATTTCCATACTCAACTCGAAAACGTCAAGCCGAACGGGGCGGTCATCCGCTACGGCTTCATGCCCTATACCTCTACGGTCAATGTCGGCTATTCGCTCGACCAAGACTGGATGGCCGATAAGGCGACCTATCAGTCGCGGCGGATCGAATCCAACACCAGCAAAGACGGACTGACGCAATATGCCCGCAACGACGTCAAGAATGGCGGGAGCAGAAGCGAACGGCTCGAATCCACGTATCCCGCAGTCTATAACGACGGCGGCGAGAGCGGCCTTTCCTATTATAGCTGCCCAAGCAAGCCGGCAGGCAATGCGACCGTAAAAAAGACGCTGATATCGACCCGCACCGAGCCGGTCATAACTCCGCGGCCGGGAACCCGGACGATCGAGACCTTCAACGAGGTGATCGACGGGACCACCTATCGCGCCGTACTCAATGGCACGACCTGCGAGGTCCGGGCGAGCGACAACGAGAATTACGATCACACTTTCGAATGGGTGACGGAGCCCGTCGGGCTGACCGAGATCACCTGGGAATATGCCCCGATCACCTATGACGTGTCGAAGCTGCGCGGGCTGACCGAGGGAGGTTCGGTCAAGGCCAAGATCAACAACGACGGCAGCAACCGCGAAATCCCCTGGTATGGCTGCATCGAGGAGCGCCAGACCGTCGCCGCCGAAAGCTACGACCCGCTCCCCGCCGAGGCGCTCGACCTGCAGATCGACCTCGTCCCGAACCCCAGCGATCCCGAGACGCAATGGAAACCGTCGCTGCCGGGGCTCGTCTTCATGCGCCCCAATGTCGACCCGGTCACCACGACCGCCAAATATGCCAATCTGGTTGATTACTGGTCGGGCCAGCGCTTCTGCCCCGCGCCGGCACGCAAGCTGGCGCCGATGGACGGCGTCCAGCTCGAGGACTATCTCGACACGCTCGTCGCGACGGGCGCGACGCACCACGATATCGGGCTGCTGTGGGGCGCGCGTTTCCTGTCGCCGACCGGGCTCTTCCGCGCCGAGAACAAGGGCGACCAGGTCCGCCACCTGATCTTCATGACCGACGGCTATATCTCGGTCGGGGTCAAGGAATATGACGCCTATGGCCACCCCTTTCTCGACCGGCGGCGCCAGACGAACCGCGCCGCGACGCCGACCTCGGCGATGCTCAACCAGGAAGTCGAAAACCGCTTCCTCGCGCTGTGCAAGGCGACGCGCGCGCGCGGCATGACGATCTGGATCGTCGCCTTCGGCACCGAACTCACCCCCGCGCTCGCGCAATGTTCGGGCGGCGATAAGGCCTTTCAGGCCGCCAATTCGGTCGAACTGCAGGCGGCGTTCCGCAAGATCGCGGGCAAGATCTCGAAGCTGCGGCTCACCAAATGATACGGCGCCCCCGCCTCCCCGCGCTCCGGCGCCTCGCCCGCGACCGGCGCGGCGTCGCGGCGGTCGAATTCGCCTTCATGGCGCCGCTGTTCCTGCTGGCGACGATGGGCATCTTCGACCTCGCCTGGCAATATTATATGAAGGCGACGCTGTCGGGGATCGTGGAGGAAGCGGGGCGTTCGTCGACGCTTCAGGCCTATGCGAGCAACCAGGATGCGCTCGACGCGGCGGTGCGCGCGCAGGTCAGCAACGTCTATCGCGGCATCAACGTGCATATCGAGCGCCGCGCCTATGCGGGCTATGGCGATGTCCGCACGCCCGAGCGCTTCACCGACGCCGACGGCAACGGCCGCTTCGACGACGGCGAATGCTTCTATGACAGCAACGGCAACGGGCGCTGGGACGCCGACCCCTCGGTCGACGGCAACGGCCGCGCGAACCAGGTGGTCGAGTTCACCGCCAGCGTCGACTTCGTCCGCATCTTCCCGCTGTGGCGGATGCTCGGCCAGCCGCAGGTGAAACGGATCTCGGCGAGCACGCTGCTCCGCAACCAGCCGTATAGCGACGGCGAAAGCGGACCGGAATCGATATGCTGAGCCGCCTCGCCGCCCTCGCGCGCGACACGCGCGCCGGCGCGGTGATCGAGACCGCGATCCTGCTGCCGACCGTGCTGTTCCTCGGGCTCGGCGGGATCGAGCTCACCAACCTCGCGCTCGCGCATATGCGCGTCAGCCAGGCCGCGTCGACGCTCGCCGACGCCGCCTCGCGCGTCAGCATCGACACCGGCGCCGCGATGCCGCAGATGCGCGAGGCCGACGTCAACGAACTGCTGCATTCGCTGCTCCAACGCCACGCGGGCCTGGGGCTCGAAAAAGATGGGCGCGTGATCCTGTCGAGCCTCGAGCAGAATGTCGACGGCGGCCAGTGGATCCATTGGCAGCGCTGCGCCGGGCACAAGGATTTTCCCTCGAGCTACGGCATCGAAGGCACCGGCGAGACGGGTACGCATTTCACCGGCATGGGCGAGGACGGCCAGCGCGTGAAGGCGCCGCGCGGCACCGCGGTGATGTTCGTCGAGATCGCCTATGATTATCAGCCGCTCGCCTATGGCAGCTGGCTGGGGCCGAAGGAGATCCGCTACACCTCGTCCTTCCTCGTCCGCGACGAGCGCGACCTGGCGAAGATCTACAATCCGGAGCCCGAGGCGGATGTGGCGGCGTGTTGACGCGTAAGAAGCGGACCTAAAGATCCTCCCCATCGCGAAGCGTTGGGGAGGGGGACCGCCGCGAAGCGGTGGTGGAGGGGTCGAAAGGTCGCACCGACGCCTGCGGCGTCGAACCCCTCCGTCAGCCCTGCGGGCTGCCACCTCCCCATCGCTGCGCGTGGGGAGGATCTTTAAGGCAGCTCGCTTCCCGCAAATCCCTACCGGTTACAAACCGCCTTCACCGCCGCGATCACGCGCGGCGTATCGACCAGCGCCGCCTTTTCCAGATTGGCGGCGTAGGGCAGCGGCACGTCCTCGTTGCACACGCGCATCACCGGCGCGTCGAGGTCGTCGAAGCCATGCTCCATCGCGACCATCGCGAGTTCGCTGGCGATCGAGCAGACCGGCCAGCCTTCCTCGACGACGACGAGGCGGTTGGTCTTCTTGAGGCTGGCGAGCACGGTGACGGTGTCGAGCGGGCGCAGCGTGCGGAGGTCGATTACCTCGGCGTCGATGCCCTCGGCCGCCAGCGCATCGGCGGCTTCGAGCGCGAGCCCGACGCCGATCGAATAGCTGACGATGGTGACGTCGCTGCCCGCCCGCATGATCCGCGCCTTGCCGATCGGCAGCACGAAATCCTCGACGTCGGGCACTTCGAAGCTGCGGCCGTAGAGCAGTTCGTTCTCGAGGAAGACCACGGGATCCTCGCTGCGGATCGCGGCCTTCATCAGCCCCTTGGCGTCGGCGGCGTCATAGGGCGAGATCACGATCAGCCCGGGGACGCTGGCGTACCAGGGCGCATAATTCTGGCTGTGCTGCGCGGCGACGCGGCTCGCCGCACCGTTCGGCCCGCGGAAGACGATCGGACAGCGCATCTGGCCGCCCGACATATAATTGGTCTTCGCCGCCGAGTTGATGATGTGGTCGATCGCCTGCATCGCGAAGTTGAAGGTCATGAACTCGATGACCGGCTTCAACCCGCCCATCGCTGCGCCCGACCCGAGCCCCGCGAAACCATATTCGGTGATCGGGGTGTCGACGACGCGCTGCGGGCCGAATTCCTGGAGCAGCCCCTGCGTGACCTTGTACGCGCCCTGATATTCGGCGACTTCCTCGCCCATCACGAAGACGCGGTCGTCCTTGCGCATTTCCTCCGCCATCGCGTCGCGCAAGGCTTCGCGGACGGTGAGCTTGACCATCGCGGTCCCCTCGGGGATCGCGGGGTCCGAGGCGCGTTCGGTGGCCGCGGGCTTTTCCGCGACGGGGGCCGGAGCCGGAGCCGGCGCGGGTTCGGCGGCCTTGGGTTCCTCGGCGGGCGCAGGCGCGGGCGCCGCAGCCGGCGCAGGCGCCGCTTCCTCGCCCTCGCCGGTGATCGTCGCGATCACAGTGCCGACCTTCACATTGTCGGTGCCCTCGGCGACCAGGATCTGGCCGATCGTTCCTTCGTCGATCGCTTCGAACTCCATCGTCGCCTTGTCGGTCTCGATCTCGGCCAGGATGTCGCCCGACTTCACCGTGTCGCCTTCCTTGACGAGCCACTTGGCGAGCGTGCCCTCTTCCATCGTCGGCGACAGCGCCGGCATCTTCAACTCGATCGCCATCTCAATATTGCTCCACCAGCACGTCGGTATATAGTTCATGCAGTTCGGGTTCGGGCGCGCTTTCGGCGAAGTCCGCGCTCTCGGCGACGATCTGGCGGATCTCCTTGTCGATCTCCTTGAACTTCTCCTCGGTGATGCCCGCATCGGTCATCAGCTTCTTGAGATGCTCGATCGCATCCGACTTGTCGCGCACCGCCTGCACTTCCTCGCGGCTGCGATATTTGGCGGGGTCGGACATCGAGTGGCCGCGGTAGCGATAGGTCTTGAGTTCCATCAGCACCGGCCCCTTGCCCGCGCGCACCCATTCGAGCGCCGCCTCGGCCGCGCCGCGCACCGCAAGCACGTCCATGCCGTCGACCTGCATGCCGGGAATGCGGAAGCTCTCGCCGCGGCGATAGAGCTGGTCCTCGGCCGACGAGCGGTTGACCGACGTGCCCATCGCGTACTGGTTGTTCTCGATCACGAAGATGATCGGCAGCTTCCACAGCTCGGCCATGTTGAAGCTCTCGTAAACCTGGCCTTGGTTCGCGGCGCCGTCGCCGAAATAGGCCATGGCGACGCCGCCGTCGCCGCGGTACTTGTGCGCGAAGGCAAGGCCCGTGCCGAGCGACACCTGCGCGCCGACGATGCCGTGGCCGCCGTAGAATTTATGCTCGACGCTGAACATGTGCATCGAGCCGCCCTTGCCGCGCGAAATGCCCGCGGCGCGCCCGGTCAGCTCGGCCATGATCACCTTGGGGTCGATGCCGTAAGCGAGCATATGGCCATGGTCGCGGTAGCCGGTGATCACGCTGTCCTTGTCGCCGTCGAGCGCCGACTGCAGCCCCACCGCGACGGCCTCCTGGCCGATATAGAGATGGCAGAAACCGCCGATCAGCCCGAGGCCGTAGAGCTGCCCCGCCTTCTCTTCGAAGCGGCGGATGAGCAGCATCTCGCGATAGAATTTTTCGAGCTCCTCCGGCGTCGCGTCATAGGGCGCGGGGTCGCGCGGCTTTTCGCGGTTGGCGGTGGGCGCTGGGGTGGAAGCGACTTTTTTCGGCGCGGCAGTCTTACGCGCGGGTGCTTTGGCCAAGGCGGGTTCCTTTTGGGTTAGCCGTTACGGCAGCGCCCCCTATAGGACCGCCCAGCCATGCTTGGCAACGCCCGCTTGGACCGCGCACGGGTCCAACATTACGTATGCAGCAAAGATGCGAAAGCGCGGCTCAGCGCGCGGGCGCGTCACCCTCGGGCGGCATCGGGATCGCGACCTCGTCGGGGTGCATCACGCCCAGCTTCTCGCGCACATATTCGTCGGCGAGGTCGGGATCGACGCGGCGCCGGTCGAGCAGGTTGACGCGGTTCTTTAGCTCGTTCTGCTTCTTGGTCAGCGCGGCGAGCACGACGCGCTGTTTCTCGACCGACTGGCTGTAATCGCCCCAGGCGTAAAGGCCGGTCGGGCCGAAGATCGCATAACCGATCATCGCCAGCACCGCGAGGACGGCGACGGTGGGACCGATGGCCCGGTTCACCGATTTCCGTACTTTGTGGCGCTGCGTCATCGTTTTGCTTGAATCACAAGTGATTCGCCGGGTCAAGCGCCTATACTTTGCTTATCCACACGATAGTCTGTGCATCGGACCTAACAGGGGATTTCACCGATGCGCCCGATTCTCACCGCCCTTCTGCTCGCCTCCGCCTCGCCCGTCTGCGCGCAGGTCGCGACGCCCGAGCGGCCGATCACCGATCCGAAGACGATAAGCTCGCCCGCCAATCCCGCGGCGCGCCCGGTGCCGCTCGACGACATCGGGGTGACGCGCTCGCTCTACGATGCGGTGTGGAGCGCCGACGGCAAGACGATGTTCATCGCCACCGACCTCACCGGCCGGGTCAACATCTGGCGCATGGACGCGAACGGCAGCTGGCCGGTGCAGCTCACCCAGTCGGACGAGGCGCAGGCCGGGCTCGCGGTCGCCCGCGACGGCCAATGGCTCTATTTCACGCAGGATGCCGGCGGGAACGAATATTATGACGTCTACCGCGTCCCCACCGCAGGCGGCTCGCCCGAGAATTTGACCAACACGCCCGAGCGCAGCGAAAGCGGGCTGCTCGTCGGCCCCGCGCGCGGCCTCGTCGCGCTGTCGACCAAGCTCAAGAGCGAGGGGCAGAGCAACCTCGCGGTGATGGACGCCAGCGGCAAAGTCCGCAACCTCACCGCCGAAAAGGACCCGGCGTACAGCTGGGCGCCTGCGGCGTGGATCGACGGCGGCAAGGCGATCATCGCCAACCGCAGCCTCGTCGACAGCTCGGTCAGCGAGGTGTGGAAGGTCGATGCGCAAAGCGGCGCTGCGACGATGCTGCTCGGCAAGGCAAAGACCATCTATGCTGCGAGCGGCGCCACCCCCGACGGCAGCGTCCTCGCGGTGACCACCGACGAAGGCACCGGCCAGCCGCACGCGGGTGCCTACAATGTCGCGACCAAGAAATGGGCGTGGCTGCCCAAGACGCCGTGGGAAGAGACGAGCGACATCGTCACCCCCGACGGCAAGGCGATGTTCGTGCGCACCAACAACGACGGCCGCTCGACGCTGGCGCGCGTTGAGCTGGCGACCATGGCCAAGAGCGACCTGACGCTCGATCCCGGCCGCGCATCGATCCCCGGCCTCGCCGCGATCTCGCCCGACGGGACGCGGATGTTCGTCACGCGCAGCGGCGCGGACTCGCCGACGATGCTTTATGCCTACGACCTGACGGCGAACAAGGCCGTCCCGGTGGTGCCGCTCGCGATGGCCAGCCTGACCCCGGCGACGCTGCCCAAATCGCAGATCGTGACCTACAAGAGCTTCGACGGCACCCCGATCAGCGCGGTCGTCACCATCCCGTTCAACCTGAAGCGCGACGGCAGCAACCCCGCGATCGTCATCCCGCACGGCGGCCCGACCGGCCAGGCGCAGGACGGCTTCTCGCGCTACGCCACCGCTTTCGCGACGCGCGGCTATGTCGTGATCCAGCCCAATTTCCGCGGCTCGACGGGCTATGGCAAGGCGTTCCAGGAGGCCAATTTCAAGGACCTCGGCGGCGGCGACCTCAAGGACACCGTCGCGGCCAAGAGCTTCCTCGTCCAGTCGGGCTATGTCGACGCCAAGAAGGTCGGCATCTTCGGCGGCTCCTACGGCGGCTTCATGTCGCTGATGGCGATCGGTCGCACCCCGGACGAATTCGCCGCGGCGGTACAATGGTTCGGCATCATTAACTGGCGCACCATGTATCGCGACCAGGACGAACTGCTCAAAGCCTATCAGCGCACCCTGCTCGGCACCCCGGAGGCCGACGGCGCGGTCTACGACGCCTCCTCGCCGCTGACCTATATCAAGGCAGCCAAGGCGCCTTTGCTCACCATCCAGGGCGAAAATGACATCCGCGTCCCCCGCGGCCAGGCGCAGGAGGTCCACGACATCCTCAAGGCCAAGGGCAATGTCGTCGAGACGATCTATTACCCCGGCGAAGGCCATGGCTTCCAGAAGCGCGAAAACCAGCTGGACTCGCTGCGCCGGACGATCGGGTGGTTCGATAAATATCTGAAGGGGGAGTGATGATTTGGAATATTTTGGATTGACTGGTTTGGAATATTTCGTTATACGGGTTCCGTGAAGACGATCCGCTACTCGCTCGTCGCCGACCGCAAGCTGGCCAAGCTACCCATCCGGGTTGCCGCCAGGATCGAAGCGAAGATCGATCAGTTCGCCATCGATCCATCCAGTCTTTCGGCCAATGTGAAAGCGCTGCGCGGAAGCGTCTTCATCCGCCTCCGCGTGGACAATTATCGGATCATCATGGATGATCAGGGCGTCGTTCTCGACATCCTCGACATTGGCCATCGGAAAGAAATTTACCGATAAGTCGTCGCTTCGACGGCCGATATAGCTGGGATGAAAGCCATGTCCAAACTCGATCGAGCCCCTGTCTTCTTCACCCGCGAAGACGGCACTGAAATGGTAACGATCAGCCGGGCCCGCTTCGACGAACTGATCGCGGCCGAGGAAGACGCCGATGATCTGGCGGCCGCAATCAACGCCCGGCGCTCGATCGACGAAGAGGGGAGCATTCCGGCCGCGGTGTCACGGGCGGTCCGCAATGGAATGAACCCTATTCGCGCTTGGCGGCGCCATCGACGACTGACCCAAGACGAGCTGGCGCAAAAAGCCGGAGTGACGCAAGGAGCGATCGGCAAGTTGGAAGCCCTTCCCGCCGGGTCGGGACGCCGCGACACGCTGGAGAAAGTCGCGGCAGCGCTTGGCGCTCCCTTGGATCATATCGATCCGGTTGACGACAGTGCGACCGGCAAATTGCGCCGCGCTGTCGCCAATAGTAGCAATCCCAAAACAGGGCGGTTGTTGCGCGTCGGTTGAGGCGTTAGCGGAACGGCGCCGCCGACCACCGCCTGCCCTTCGGCCTCACCCGAAAATGGCCGCCCCCGGATAGCGCGCCATGTCACCCAGCTCTTCCTCGATGCGGATCAGCTGGTTGTATTTCGCGAGCCGGTCCGAGCGCGCGAGGCTGCCGGTCTTGATCTGGCCGCAGTTGGTCGCGACCGCGAGGTCGGCGATCGTCGAGTCCTCGGTCTCGCCCGAACGGTGCGACATCACCGCGGTGTAGCGCGCGCGGTGCGCCATATCGACCGCGTCGAGCGTTTCGCTGAGCGTGCCGATCTGGTTGACCTTGACGAGCAGCGAGTTGGCGAGGCCGGTCTTGATGCCTTCCTCCAGCCGCACCGGATTGGTCACGAACAGATCGTCGCCGACCAGCTGGCACTTGTCGCCGACGAGGTCGGTGAGCGCCTTCCAGCCGGTGAAATCATCTTCGCTCATCCCGTCCTCGATCGACTTGATCGGATAGTCGGCGACCAGCGCGGCGAGATAGTCGGCCATCTGCTCAGGGCTGAGCGACAGGCCTTCGCCGCTGATCTCATATTTGCCGTTCTTGAAGAATTCGGTCGCGGCGCAGTCGAGCGCGAGCACGACGTCGGTGCCCAGCTTGAAGCCCGCCTGGTCGATCGAGGCGGCGATGAAGTCGAGCGCGTCGCGCGTCGAGGCGAGGTTCGGGGCGAAGCCGCCCTCGTCGCCGACCGCGGTGGCAAGGCCCTTCGCCGACAGGCCCTTCTTGAGCGTGTGGAAAATCTCGCTGCCCCAGCGCACCGCCTCGGCGATGCTGCCGGCGCCGACGGGCATGATCATGAATTCCTGCACGTCGATCGGATTGTCGGCATGCTCGCCGCCGTTGATGATGTTCATCATCGGCACCGGCAGCGTGCGCGCCGAAACGCCGCCGACATAGCGGTAGAGCGGCAAGCCGCGCGCATCGGCGGCCGCCTTGGCGGCGGCGAGGCTGACGCCGAGGATCGCATTGGCGCCGAGGCGGCCCTTGTTGGGGGTGCCGTCGAGGTCGATCATCGCCATGTCGATCTCGCGCTGGTCCTCGGCATCGAGGCCGATCAGCGCATCGGCGATCTCGCCGTTCACCGCGGCGACCGCCTTGGTCACGCCCTTGCCGAGGTAGCGGCTCTTGTCACCGTCGCGCAGTTCGACCGCCTCGTGCGCGCCGGTCGAGGCGCCCGAGGGCACCGCGGCGCGGCCGAAGCTGCCATCCTCCAGCAGCACATCGACCTCGACCGTGGGATTGCCCCGGCTGTCGAGGATTTCGCGGCCGTGGATGTCGATGATGGCGGTCATGGATGTCGTCCTGCTGGCGGCCAAGCTGGCCGTATGGGAAAGGCGCCCGCCTGTTATCGGCGCCCTGCCCTCAGCGCAACCGCTCGCATTGCTATTTTTGGGGGAATTTTGCGGCGCTATGGAACCATTCCCGCTGTATTGCTATATTATCGCAGAGACAGGGACAGGCGCGGCCCGCGTGGGCGCGTCCGGACAAGAAGAAGAGGACGAACCATGGCCAAAGCCGCTACTCCCGCCAGCAAGCCCACCCCCAAGGCGCCCGCCAAGCCCGCCGCAACGAAAGCCGCGCCCGCGCGCAAGCCGGTAACGGCGAAGGCAGCCAAGGAAACCCCGATCCGCGACCAGGTCGCCGCGACGGGTGCGACGATCAAGGCCGAAGCCTCGAAAAAGGCCGCCTCGCTGAAGGCCGACGCGAGCAACCTTGCCGGCGAAGCCAAGGTCAAGGCACGCGCCGCCGCGACCAAGGGCAAGGACAAAGCCGCCGAAGCCGTCGGCAGCCTCGCCAAGATGCTCGAGGACAGCGCGGGCACCGTCGACAGCAAATTCGGCAAGCAGTATGGCGATTATGCGCGCTCGGCCGCCTCGACCGTCGCCGGCCTCGCGACCTCGCTCGACAAGAAGGATCTCGACGAACTCGCCGCGGCGACCAAGGATCTCGTCAAGAAAAACCCGGCGGTGTCGGTTGGTGCGGCCGCGGTAATCGGTTTCGTGCTCGCGCGTCTGCTCAAGGGTTCGAGCAGCGACTGATCCCGATCAGCGAGATGCCATCCGTACAGCCTGAACCCCCTGCCCCCGCCGACGCCTCGCCGCTTGGGGGCCCGCTCGACCGCGTGAGCCACGGCTATGCGCCCGACGGGCGTCCCGTGACGCCGCCGCCGGTGCCGCTCGAAAAGATCGTCGGCGATGTCGTCGACAATCTGCAGGCGACCGCGGAGGCCGAGATCGCGCTGCTGAAAGCGCGCGGCGCGCTCGCCTATCACGGCGTCGGCTGGACCTCGGCCTGGGGTTTCGTCGCGGGCAGCGCGCTCGTCGTCGCGATGCTCGCGCTGGCGATCGGCGCGATCCTCGTGCTCGCGCAATATGTCGGGCCTTTGCTGGGCACGCTGATCGTCGTCGGGGTGCTGCTGCTCGTCGCCGCCTTCGCCGGGTGGCGCGCGCAACTCCATTATGCCGACGTCAAGGCCGCGTTCCGCGACAATTTCCTGCCCGGGGAGGACGACTGATGCGCCCGTCGCGTGCCCGCCTCGCCAATGCCGCGCGCCGCGCGATGATCCAGCGCGCCGAACTCGGGCGCAAGCTCGGCGTCGCCGGCGACGCCTTCAAGCCCAAGTCGCTCTACAAGCGCGGCAAATATCGCGCCGGCGTCGCGGTCGACGATGCCGCGGCGACCGTGCAGAAGCAGTTCAAGGACAATCGCCTGCCGATCGCGATCGCCGCGGCGGCGGGACTCGCTTGGCTCTTCCGCGAGCCGATCAAGGAACATGCCCCGCGCCTCGGCCGCAAGCTGCGCGACCTCGCCGAGGCGGGGCTCGACAAGATACGACCCGGCGATACCCCCGCCGAAGACGATGCCGAAGAAATTGACGAAGTGGAGGACCAGGATGAAGCCGCTCAGTGAAACCGCCCGCGAAACCACCGCCAAAGTGAGTGAAGTTGCGCAGAAAACAGCCGAAAACGCCAAGCAGACCGCCGAGGCGGCGAAGGCGCGCATCCAGGATGGCTATGGCCGCGCCCGCGCCGCGACGAGCGAACTCGCGGCTAAAGGTGCGGAGCAGGCCGCGGTGGCGCGCGACGCCGCCGGCGAGGCGCTCGCCAAGGGCAAGGCACAGGCCAAGCGCGCCAATTCGAAGCTCAAGGACGTCGCCGAGAAACAGCCGATCGCGCTCGTCGCGGGCGCCGCTGCGATCGGGGCCTTGCTCGGCGCGCTGCTGCCCAAGGGCAGCGGCAGCAAGGGCGACGACGGCGAGGCTTGAGCCGGTCTTGCCCGAACGGCGCGGCGCTGATAGGGGGCGCGGCTTCTCCCCTCCCCAGCGCTAACCCGCAAGGAAAGCAGTCATGAGCAAATTGCACCTCGTGTTCGGCGGTCGCGTCAGCGACCCGCAGGGCCTCGACTTCGTCGACCTCCACGACCTCGACGTCGTCGGCCTCTATCCCGATTACAAGAGCGCCGAAAAGGCGTGGCGCAGCGCCGCGCAGCGCACCGTCGACGACGCCGAAATGAGATATGTCGTCGTCCACCTGCACAAGCTGCTGCAGCCCGACGCGGAGTGATGATCGTTGCCTCCGCCATGGCGGAGGCCGCGACTGATCAGCGGAAATTGTCGGCGTAGGCCTGGATCTTGAGCTTGCGCTCGGGCGTCGCGATCACTTCGGCGTCGATGCCGTTGCGCTCGGCATAGGCGAGTGCCTCTTCCTGCGTCGCGAAGCCCAGCCGCAGCTGGCGCTGCGTGTCGCCGCTGCCCGCCCAGCCCATCAGCGGATCGGGCTTGCGCGCCTCGGCGGGCGCAAATTCGAGCATCCAGCGCTGCGTGCCCGCGCGCCCCGACTGCATCGCGTTCTTGGGCTTCTGGAAAATGCGCGCCTTCATATTCTCGTCCTCGGATGGAGCCTTTGCCGCGCCTTAGCGCGTCGGTGCGCCGACGAAAAGGGTCATCGTCACGCGCCGTCGCGCCGCGCCTGCGCCGCCTTGGTCAGCAACGTGGGCCGCGCCGTCGCGGGGTCGTCGGGCCAGCTGTGCTTGGGATAGCGGCCACGCATCTCGCGCGCCACCTCGTGCCAGCTGCCGCTCCAGAAGCTGGCGATATCGCGCGTCGTCTGGATCGGGCGGTGCGCGGGCGAGGTCAGCGCGAGCACCAAAGGCACCGGCGGCTCGCCGACGGTCGGGTGGCGCGCCAGCCCGAACATCTCCTGCACGCGCACGCTGACCTGCGGCCCGCCGTCGGCGCCATAATCGATCCTGTGATGGCTGCCGGCGGGGGTGACATAATCGTCGGGCGCGCGCTTCTCGAGCAATTGCCGCGCCGGCCAGTCGAGCAGCCCCATCAGCGCATCGGTGAGCCGCCGGTCGCCGATATCGCGCAGCCCCCGGCATCCCGGCAGCAGCGGCGCGAGCCAGAAGTCGAGGCCGTCGGCGAGCGCCGCGGTCGACAGCGCGTCGATGCCGGCGAAGGAGGCGCGCAGCCGCAGCGCCTGCGCCGCCGGGCCCCAGCCGATCAGGCCGAGCCCCTTGTCGCGCACCGCGGCTAGCCGCAGCGCGGCGTCGTCCGCGGCGCTTTCCTCGCGCCCGGCCTTGCCGCTGGCCAGCGCGATCGCGCCGAGGCGGCGTTCGCGGCGATGATCGACGCGGTCGTTCGCCGCGTCATAGCTGCTGCCCGAATGGGCGACGATGCGGTCGGCGAAGATCGCCTCCACCTCGACCTGCGCGATCGGCGCCGCGGCGAGGATGCGCACGCCCGCAGCATGGCCCTGCGCATCGGCGATGGCGAGCCATTCGTTGCCCGCGAGCGGATCGACCGCGTCGAGCTTGTAGGCGCGGCCGCCGACGCTGAGATATTCGCCGCGCTGTCCGGCGCGCTGGCGCGCGACGCGGTCGGGCCAGGCGGTGGCGATCCAGCCGCCGACCGAGCGCGAGGTGAGCGGCGCGCCATCGCCGACGCGCTTCTCCGCCAGCGCCGCGAGCCGCCGCGCCAGCCGCCACGCCCCTTCGGCGCGGTCGTTCCGCGAGCCTTTCCAGCGCTGGAGCCGCCCCTCGACATCGACCCCGCGCCCGCCGAGCCCGGGTTCGGTGAGCAGCACCGCGAGCCTTGCGGCGAGTTCGGCCTCGCCCGCCGCGGCTGCATCGAGGATCATATGCGCCAGCGGCACGGGCAGCGGGATCGCGGCGAGCGCATGGCCGTGCGGGGTAATGCGCCCGTCGGTCGCGAGCGCGCCGATCGCCTGCAGCCGCGTCTTGGCTTCCGAAATCGCAGCGGGCGATGGCGGGTCGAGCCAGCCGAGCTGGCGCGGATCGACGATACCCCAGCTGGCGCAGTCGAGCACGACGGGCATCAGGTCGTTCTCGTGGATCTCGGGCGGGTCGAAGGGCGGCATGCCCGTTGTCGCCGCGGCCTCCCACAGGCGGTAGGCGACCCCCGGTCCCTGCCGCGCCGCGCGGCCCGCGCGCTGCGTCGCAGAGGCCTGGCTCGCGCGTTCGGTCACGAGCCGCGCGATGCCCGCCGCCTTGTCGAAGCGCGGGCGGCGCGACAGGCCGGCGTCGATGACGATGCGCACGCCCTCGATCGTCAGGCTGGTCTCGGCGATGCTCGTCGCGAGGATCAGCTTGCGCCCGCCGCCGGGGTCGCGAACCAGCGCGGCGCGTTGCAACGCCGGGTCGATCTGGCCGTGGAGGCGGTGGACGATAAGCGGCAGGCGTGCCTCCTCGACCGCGGTCGCGGCGCGTTCGATGTCGCCGGCGCCAGGGAGGAAGGTCAGGATATCGCCCCCACCCTCATCGGCCGGCTCGTCTGCGAGCGCCTGCCGCACCGCCGCGAGCACGCCGGTCTCGAGCCGGTCCTCGGCGCGGCGGCCGATATGGCGCAGCTCGAGCGGCCAGCTCTTGCCCTCGCTCCGCACCACCGGCGCATTGCCGAGCAGCGCGCCGAAGCGCGCGCCGTCGAGCGTCGCCGACATGGCGACGAGGCGTAGGTCGTCGCGCAGCCCCTGTTGCGCGTCGATCGCCAGCGCGAGCGCGAAATCGCCGTCGAGGCTGCGTTCGTGGACTTCGTCGAACAGCACCGCGGTGACGCCGCCCAGTTCGGGATCGTCGAGGATGCGGTTGCGGAACAGCCCGGGCGTCATCACCAGTAGGCGTGTGTCCTTCGACTGTTTGCTGTCGAGCCGCGTCGCATAGCCGACGAGCTCGCCGACCTTGGTCCCCGTTTCCTCGGCGATGCGTTCGGCGGCGGCGCGCGCGGCGAGGCGGCGGGGCGAGAGCAGCCACACCGCGCCCTTGCACCAGGGCTGCTTCAGGATTTCGGGCGCGACGCGCGTCGTCTTGCCCGCGCCGGGCGGCGCGACGACGACCACATTGGGCTTCAGCGTCAGCGCCGCCATGATATCGGGCAACACCGTGTCGATCGGCAGGACGAGGCTCATGTTCGTGTCGACGGATTGCCGAGTTCGAAATTAAGCCGGTAGGCCTCGGCGGCGAGCCGCTCGACGGTCGCGGGATCGACGGTCTTGCCCTCGGTCATCACAAGATTGCCGAGTTCGTATTTGCCGCTCGCCTTGATCCGTGGCTCGATCTCGCGCAGGCGCTTGCCGCGCCAGAAGCCGAGCAGCACGCGATGTTCCTCGGCGCGGATCAGGATGCACGGGCCGTTCGCCAGGAAGACGAGGTTGGTCCATTTGATCGTCTCGTCGAAGGCGGCGGCGCGCATCACCGCGGCGCGGAGCATCTGGCAAAGCGCGAGCTGCCAGCCCGACAGCGCGGCGATATAGGCGTCGGGGCTTTCCGCCGCTGTGCCCATCATCGCCACCGCCGCGCCTCAATAAGCGCGCGCGACCGCGAAGGCGACGGCTTCGGTCAGCGCCGCCTTGGCCTGGCTGGCGCGGAAGCCGCCGATCGCGTCGACCGCGCGCTGGCCGTAATGGCGCGCCCTCGCGAGCGTGTCGGCGATCGTGTCATGCTTGTGGAGCAGCGACGTCGCATAAGCGAGATCCTCGTCCGAGCTGCGGTGGCCGACGATCGCCTGTTTCCAGAATTCGCGTTCCTCGGCCGATCCGCGGGCATAGGCGAGGATCACCGGCAGCGTGACCTTGCCGTCGCGGAAGTCGTCGCCGACGCCCTTGCCCATCGTCTCGGCGTCGGAGACATAGTCGATCGCATCGTCGACGAGCTGGAAGGCGACGCCGAGGTTGCGGCCATAGCTGTCGAGCGCCGCCTCGACCCCGTCGTCGCGCTCGGCGACGACCGCGGCGATCTTGCACGCGGCGGCGAAGAGCTCGGCGGTCTTGGCGTTGATGATCGCGAGATACTGGTCTTCGCTCGTCTCGATGCGGCGCTGCGCGGAGAGCTGGTTGACCTCGCCCTCGGCGATCACCGCCGACGCGCGGCTCAGGATTTTAAGCACCTTGAGTGAACCGTCCTCGACCATCACCTCGAACGCGCGGCTGAACAGGAAATCGCCGACGAGGACCGACGCGCTATTGCCCCAGATGATGTTCGCGGTCTTGCGGCCGCGGCGGAGGTCCGATCCGTCGACGACATCGTCGTGGAGCAGCGTCGCGGTGTGGATGAATTCGACCGCGGCGGCGAGCTTGCAGTGGCGGCGTCCCGGATAATCGAGCAGCTTGCCGCAGGCGAGCGTCAGCATGGGTCGCATGCGCTTGCCGCCGCCGGCGATCAGGTGTCCGGCGAGTTCGGGGATCAGCGGCACTTCGGACTGCATGCGGTCGAGGATGACCGCATTGACCTCGTTCATGTCGGCGGCGACGAGCGCCATCATCGGGTCGAGCGAAGGCGGCTTGTCGCCGTGGAGGCGGTGGATTTCGGCACTCATGACGCGGCGAGCCTTGGCCGCGCAAAGGCTATTTTGCAACGACTTTCGGCTTGCCACCGCCCCCCTGCCGGTGCCAAGCGTGCCGGGCATAAGAGGAGCCGCATATGGACGACCAGCTGAGCCGTTACCGCCAGAGCATCGACAATATCGACGCGGCGCTCGTCTATATGCTCGCTGAACGGTTCAAGGTGACCAAGGCGGTCGGCGAACTCAAGGCGCGCGAGGGCCTGCCCCCCGCCGACCCGGGCCGCGAGGAGCGCCAGATCGGGCGGCTGCGCGAACTGGCGCGCGACGCCGACCTCGACCCCGATTTCACCGAGAAATTCCTGCGCTTCATCATTGAGGAAGTGATCCGCCACCACCAGAAGGCCAAAAGGGAGCAGGACGCATGACGCATCCGATCTTCGCCAAATGGCCGGCGCAGCATCCCGACCGGCTCCAGCTCTTTTCGGCGCCGACGCCCAATGGGGTGAAGGTCGGGATCATGCTCGAAGAAACCGGCCTGCCCTACGAGCCGCACCGGATCGACATCATGGCGAACGAGAGCCATGATCCAGCGTTCCTGGCGCTCAATCCCAATGGCAAGATCCCCGCGATCCTCGACCCGAATGGCCCGGGCGGCAAGCCGCTGGCGCTGTTCGAATCGGGGGCGATCCTGATCTATCTGGCGGACAAGTCGGGCCAATTTCTCTCGGCCGATCCCGCGACGCGCTACGAGACGATCCAGTGGCTGATGTGGCAGATGGGCGGCGCCGGCCCGATGTTCGGCCAACTCGGCTTCTTCCACAAATTCGCCGGGCGCGAATATGAGGACAAGCGTCCGCGCGACCGCTACGCGGCGGAATCGGCGCGGCTGCTCGGGGTGCTCAACGACCGGCTGGCAGAGCGCGAATGGATCATCGACGAAGGCTACGGCATCGCCGACATTTCGCTGCTCGGCTGGGTGCGCAATTTGATCGGCTTCTACGATGCCGCCGCGATCGTCGGGTTCGAGCGCTTCGGGCATGTGCAGCGCTGGCTCGACGCCGGGCTGGCGCGGCCGGGGGTGCAGCGCGGGATGGTGGTGACAGCAGCTTAAGGTCACAAAGGCCCCGGATCGTCGGGTCGGAATTGTGACCTTTGTGCCCTTGAGGCCTGGGTTTCGGAACGGTCGCGAAGCGGTGGCGGTGATCGACGGGTCAAAGAGCCGGTCGAAGGCCGGCACAGCAAAATTGTTCAGGAAAGCGGTGATTTTCTGCTGGCCATCCTGTTTCGCGAAAGGCCGCAAGCGACCGATTGCGGACATACGGAGCCATGGCCTATTACTACGGCATGAGCTTTCTGACTTCCGCGATCGAACCCGAATTTAGAAGATCCGGATGGTTTCCGGATCGGTCCGTTTGCCTCACCCAGGCAGTCCCGGAAGGCCACCCCGCTCGCGGCATTTTAGAGGCATTCGGTGGGCTGGTGGTCGGCAGCACCGGCTCCGGCGAAGAATGCGCGTGCAGCGATATCGCGTTCGGCGTTCCTCCAGACGGGGATGAAGATATCGACGCTTGGCAAGAATTGCTGAACAGCAGCTTCATAGGTCTGGGAAACGCTCACAATGGTCATGAGCAACTTTGGCTAGATCGCAGCGGGCGGCTTTTTTCCAGCGGCCTTGCTTCCCCTATGGTCTTGTTTCTGGGCGAAAGCTTTGCCGAAGGTATCGAGAAGCTGCTCCGTGGAAGGCGAGGCCGGCCCATGCTTTTGCCGAGGCAGGACAAGGTCATGGTTTGGGGCCGATGGTTTACCGCGAGCGATATGGAAGTGATGACTGCGGCCGCCTTCGACATCAGCTAACCACGCCCCGGGCATTGCCTTCAAACAGGGCTCGTTCATCTGGTGGGCAGCGCGGCAGGGCCGAACATTACCGAACTTTGGCGTGTCGCGCGGCGCTTGTGCCGGCCGGACCCGGCGCCGGACGGCGAAAGACGGCCATCGCGCTTCGCGCCCCCCGCATCCGCGCATAAGAAAAGGGCCGGAGTTTCCCCCGGCCCTTCGCTAAGTCATGTGCCTGAAATCAGGCGCCGGTGACGTCGGCGGTGTCGACCTTGACGCCCGGACCCATCGACGACGACAGCGCGATCTTGCGGACATATTTGCCCTTCGCGCCGGCCGGCTTGGCCTTGACGATCGCATCGACGAAGGCGTCGAAGTTCTGACGGAGCTTGTCCTCGCCGAACGACAGCTTGCCGAGGCCGGCGTGGATGATGCCCACCTTTTCGACGCGGAATTCGATCTGACCGCCCTTGGCGGCCTTCACGGCTTCGGCGACGTTCGGGGTCACGGTGCCCAGCTTCGGGTTCGGCATCAGGCCCTTCGGACCCAGCGTCTTGCCGAGGCGGCCGACGATGCCCATCATGTCTGGCGTCGCGATGACGCGGCCATAGTCGAGGTTGCCCGCGAGCATGTCTTCCATCAGGTCTTCGGCACCGACCTTGTCGGCACCGGCGGCCAGCGCCTTCTCGGCATTGTCGCCGCGCGCGAAGACCGCAACTTTCACGTCCTTGCCGGTGCCGGCGGGGAGCGTGACGACGCCGCGGACCATCTGGTCGGCGTGGCGCGGATCGACGCCGAGGTTCATTGCGATTTCGAGCGTTTCGTCGAACTTCGCCGAGGCGAGTTCGCGAACGGTCTTCAGCGCTTCGTCGACGGTGTGCAGCTTCAGCGCATCAACCTTGCCTTCGAGCGCCTTCTGCTTCTTGGTCAGCTTGGCCATGGGTTCAGCCCTCCGTCACTTCGAGGCCCATCGAGCGCGCGCTGCCCTCGATGATCTTGGTGGCCTGTTCGATATCGTTCGCGTTGAGATCCTTCATCTTGATCTCGGCGATTTCGGCGAGCTTCGAGCGGGCGATCTTGCCGCCGCTGATCTTGCCGGGTTCCTTCGAGCCCGACTTGAGGTTCGCGGCCTTCTTGATGAGGTAGGTCGCGGGCGGGGTCTTGGTGACGAACGAGAAGCTCTTGTCGGCGAAGACGGTGATGATGGTCGGGGTCGGGGTGCCCTTTTCCATGGAATCGGTCGCAGCGTTGAACGCCTTGCAGAATTCCATGATGTTCACACCGCGCTGACCGAGCGCCGGCCCGAGCGGCGGCGACGGGTTGGCGGTGCCGGCGGGCACCTGCAGCTTGATATAGCCGCTGATCTTCTTGGCCATGACGGCCTCCTTTCTTTCTGTCGCCCCGGACGGATCCGGGGCTCAAAATAAGCGGTCCAGCAGAGGGTTATCAGCCCTCCTCCCGCGCGGAATCACGCCCGTATCTGACGCGAAGCGGCGCGGTTAGACCGAAAGCTGCCGGAAAGCAAGGCTTCTCAGCCCTGCGGGACGAGGCGGATCAGCCCTTCCTGCACCGCCGAGGCGATCAGCGTGCCGTCTTGCCGATAGACCAGCCCGCGGTTGATCCCGCGGCCGCCGCCCGACCAGTCGCTATCCATGACATAGACGAACCAGTCGTCGACGCGGATGTCGTCGTGGAACCACATCGCATGGTCGAGGCTGGTCGAGAACAGCCCCGGCTGGGTCCAGGTCAGCCCGTGCGGCACCATCGCCGACGAAAGCAGCCCCATGTCCGAGGCATAAGCCAACAGCGCGCGATGCGTCAGCGGATCGTCGCCGACGGGGGCGGCGATGCGGAACCACTCATAATGCATCGTCGACGCCTCGCCCGGCGCGGGGCGGAAGCTGCGCACCTCGAACGGGTGGTTGGTCGCCATCTGCTCGAGCCGGGCATCGTCGATCAGCGGATCGGCGGCGATCACGTCGCCGAAGTCGCGGCATTGGTCTGGTGGAAGCAGGTCGGGCATCGGCGCCTGGTGCGCCAGCCCCTCTTCGGGCGCCTGGAACGAGGCGGTGAGGTTGAAGATCACCTTGCCGTCCTGGCGCACGACGACGCGGCGGTTGGCGAAGCTGCGCCCGTCGAAGTCGCGGTGGACGCGGAAATGCAGCGGCTTGGTCTCGTCGCCGCCGCGCAGGAAATAGGCGTGGAGCGAATGCACCGCCTTGCCTGCATCGACGGTGCGCGCCGCGGCGACCATCGCTTGCGCGATCACCTGCCCGCCGAAGATGCGCTCGCGGGTCGGTTTCTTGAACGCGGGAAAAGTAAATTCGTCGGGCTCGTCGGCGGCTTCGAGGTCGAAGAGCCTGACCACGCGGTTCACGACGCGGTCGCGGTCAATCGACGCGTGGATGGCGCGCGCGCGATCGGCGCGGGCCTGAATCTCGGCGGCGGAGAGGGTCGTCAAGATATTGCCCCCATTACCCTCCCCCTCGATGGGGGAGGCAGCGAGACTTGGCAGCTTGCTGCCTAGTCGCAGCGGTGGGGGTGCGCCTTCGTCCTGAAACGGGCGGTGCAAGGACGCACCGTCACCCCCATCCAACTTCGCCTAATCGCTTTGCGACAAGGCTGCGTATCCTTCCCCCATCGAGGGGGAAGGGAAAAGCGGCCGAGGCCGTCTTATTTCATCCGTTCGACCTGTTCGAAGTCGAGTTCGACCGGGGTCGCGCGGCCGAAGATCGAGACGCTGACCTTGACGCGCGCCTTGTCGAAATCGAGTTCCTCGACGAGGCCGTTGAAGCTCGCGAACGGACCCTCGAGCACCTTGACCTGGTCGCCGATTTCGTAATCGACGCGGATCTCGGTCTTCGGACGCGCCGCGGCCTCTTCCTTGCTGTTCAGGATCCGCGCGGCCTCGGCCTCGCTGATCGCCTGCGGCTTGCCCATCGAGCCCAAAAAGCCCGTCACCTTCGGTGTGTTCTTGACGAGGTGGTAGACGTCGTCGGTCATCGTCAGCTTGGCGAGGACGTAACCGGGGAAGAATTTCCGCTCGGCCTGCACCTTCTTGCCGCGCTTGACCTCGGTGACCGTCTCGACCGGCACTTCGACCGATTCGACGAGCTGCGACAGGCCCATGCGTTCGGCCTCGGCGATCACTGAGTCGCGGACCTTGTTCTCGAAACCCGAATAGGCGTGAATGATGTACCAGCGCGCCATGTCTGTCCTGTTCCTGTTAGTTTGCGCGACTTAGCGCGCGAGCGACGTCAGCCAGGTGACGACCGCGTTGAAGACCGAATCGACGCCGAGGAAGAAGAAGGCGAGGATCGTGGTCATGATGAGCACCAGGATCGTCGTCTGCACCGTTTCGCGGCCCGTGGGCCACACGATCTTGCGCGCTTCATCCTTCACCTGATTGATGAATTGGCTCGGGCTCGTCTTCGCCATGATCCTGCTATCCTCGTAAGCGTCCAATATCCGGCCAGATGGGTTGCCGCCCCCCGCGCGTCAACCGTGCTTCGGGCAATAGTCCGCCCACCCTTGCCGAGCATGCCGGCCAAAGGCGGAAGGAAAACGGCGCATCTGTCCGAATGGAGCGGCCTTTACCGGTGCCGCCCAGCGATTGCAAGTCATAGGCTGGCCGCGCGGTGCGGCATGTGACGGCGCATCACAAGGAGCAGCCCAATCATCACGGTCCAGCTGGCAACGGGTTGCAGCACGAACAGCAGATGCAGTTCGCGCGCGGCGGCCTCGCCGTCCTGCGGATCGAAGCCGATCGCACCGAGCAGCGCATAACTGACCGCGATCGCGGCCGCGACTCCGCCCTTCTGCATCAGGTTGAGCAAAGCGAAGAGAAAGGCCGAACGGTTGCGCCCGCAACGCGCCGCGTCGCGCGGGATCAGATCGGCGAGCATCGAATAGATGAACAGGAGGCCGACGAAGCCGGTGCCGAGGAAAAGCGAGAAGCCCGCCGCCTGCGCGAGCCCGGTCGGCTCCTGCGCCAGCGTGCCGAGCAGCAGCAGGCCGACGAGCAGCGCCATGGCGATCATCGCCTGCGGCTTGCCGAAGCGCCGCGCGGCGAGCGTCCACAGCGGCGAGGCGATCGCCCCGCCGATGAAGCTGGCGAAAAGCAGCACCGCGCTTTGGCCGTCGAGATCGAGCACCGCCGCGGCGAAAAAGATGAAGAGCGAGGTGAGCGAGCCGAAGGCGAAGGCGTTGAGGAACTGCACCGCGAAAAGCAGCATCAGCGGCGGAAAGCCGAGCGAGGACCGAATCTCGCCGCGCCAGCCGATGCCGGGTTCGGCGACGACGGTACGCAGCGGTACCAGCCGCATCGCGAAGAGCGCGGTGGGAACCATAACCAGGAACAGGCTGGCATAGGCGAGAATACGCCCCTGCAGGCTGATCCCGGGGATCAGCAGTTGCGCCGCCGCGGGCGCCGCGAAAGCCGCGAGCAGCGCGATCTTCGCGAACCAGTCGCGCATGCCATAAAGCAAGGCGCTGTCGGCGGGGGTGCGCACCAGCGCCGAGCCCCACGACAATTGCGCAACCTCGTAGAGGCTGAAGCTCGAATAGAAGAGGATCATCACGAGAAAGAGCGCGGCGAAAGGCAGGCTGTCGCCGACGGTGACGATCATCGCCAGCAGCAGCGCGAGCGGCACCAGCGCCATCAGCATCCAGCGGCGATGCGCGCCGAGCCCGGTGCGTACGCGGTCGATCATCGTGCCGATCAGCGGGTCGACGACGCCGTCCCAGATGGTGGTGAGCGAAAAGAGCAGCCCGACGAGCCCGACCGCGATCACGCCGCCTTCGGCGATATAGGGCGGCAGATAGACGCTGAACGGCAGCCCGAGGATCGCGGTGGGGCCCGCGGTCGCGGCAAAGGCAGCGACGGTGCGCGGGCGGAGGGCGGCGTCTTCGGTCGGCGCCGCGGCAGGCGTGGCGGAAGACATGGGGTCGGCGGGCGCCGTTGCTTGCTGGTCTGCCACGTCGCCTTGTCTCCGATCCCGGATGGGGAGAGTTCCAGCAATTGACATGGGTGTCAACAGATGAGGTGGCGGATGTCCTTGATCTCAGTACCCCAAAGCCGAGATGCCCCTACCCCGCCGGGAGCCGCAAACGCACCAGCAGCCCGCCCAAATCCTCGCTCTCTTCGAGCGCGATGCTGCCGCCGTAAATCTCCGCGACGTCGCGCACGATCGCAAGGCCCAGCCCGGTTCCCGGCTTGCCGCTGTCGAGCCTGACCCCGCGGTCGAAGATGCGCACGCGGTCGACCGGCGAGATGCCGGGGCCGTCGTCCTCGACGAGGATTTCGGCCATGCCGCCGTCGCGCTGGACGGTGACGAAGACGCTGCCGCCGCCATATTTGGCGGCGTTTTCGAGCAAATTGCCGATCAGCTCGTCGAGGTCCTGGCGCTCGACGCGCGCGACGACGCCCTTGTCGCCCGCGGCGTCGAGCCGCGCGTCGGGGTGGAGCAAGGCCACCGCGCGCGACACGCTGTCGACGCTGTCGCGGACGTTCGCTCTGGCCTGCGCTGCGCCGCGGCGGCCGACGGCGCGCGCGCGCGCGAGGTGGTGATCGACCTGGCGCTGCATCGTCGCCGCCTCGCGCCGCACCGTTTCGGCGAGTTCGGACTTATCGCTCGTCGCGCTGTTGACGAGCACGGTGAGCGGGGTCTTGAGCGCATGCGCGAGGTTGCCGGCGTGGAGGCGCGCCTCCTCGGCCTGCTTTTCGTTGTGCGCGAGCAGCGCGTTGAGCTCGTCGACCATCGGCTGAACCTCGAGCGGCAGCGGCGCGACGACGCGGCGATGCTGGCCGCCGCGCATCGCGGCGATCGCGCGGCGGATGTGGCGGAGCGGCCACAGGCCGTAGAAGGTCTGGAGCGCCGCGAGCAGGATCAGCCCGAGCCCGAGCAATGCGAGGCTGGGGATCAGGGTCGCGCGCACCGCGCGGATCTGGAGGTCGAGCGCCTCGCGCGACTGGGCGATCTGGAAGCGCCAGTTGACCTTGCTGCCCGGCAGGATGACGTTGCGTTCTAGCACGCGGAGCTGCTCTTCGGGGAATTGCGCGCTGTCGTAGATGTGGAGCGCATTGTCGATGTGCGGGACCGGGGGCCTCAGCGTGCGTTCCCACAGCGAGCGCGAGCGATAGGGTTCCTGGCTGCCGCCGCTGATCTGCCAATAGAGGCCGCTATAGGGTTCGAGGAAGCGCTGGTCGCCGAGCGGATCGATCAGCCGCACCTCGCCGTCGGGGCCGATTTCGGACGAGCGGATCATCGCGATCAGCACATATTCGAGGCTGGAGTCGAAGTTGCGCGTGATCGCGCCGGTGAGCACGCGGTCGAGCGCGAAGCCGCCGCCGAGCAGCAGCACCGAAATCCAGATCGTCGCGATCGCGATCATGCGCCGCGCGAGCGAACCGGTGATCCGGCTCGTCAGCGCGGCGGGCTTGGTGGCTTCGGTGTCGACCGTTCCGGCCGGGGCGTCGGCCTCGGCCATGGCTTAACCCTGCGGGTCGTCGAGCTGGTAGCCGAGACCGCGAATGGTGGTGATGATGTCGGCGCCGAGCTTCTTGCGGATGCGCGTCACGAAGACCTCGATCGTGTTCGAATCGCGGTCGAAATCCTGATCGTAGATATGCTCGATCAGCTCGGTGCGCGACACGACCTTGCCCTTGTGATGGAGCAGGTAGGAGAGCAATTTATACTCCTGCGCGGTCAGCTTGACGGGCTCGCCGTCGAGCGTGACGCGGCCCGAGCGCGTGTCGAGGCGCACCTTGCCCGCGATCAGCTCGCTCGACGCATTGCCCGCGGCGCGGCGGATCAGCGCGCGCAGGCGGGCGATCAGTTCCTCGGTCTGGAAGGGCTTGGCGAGATAATCGTCGGCGCCGGCATCGAGCCCCGCCACTTTATCCGACCAGCTGTCGCGCGCGGTGAGGACCAGCACCGGAAAATTGCGCTTTTCGCGGCGCCAGCGGTCGAGCACGGTCAGCCCGTCGATCTCGGGCAGGCCGAGGTCGAGGATCGCGGCGTCGTAATTTTCGGTCGAGCCGAGGAAATGGCCGTCCTCGCCGTCGGTCGCGAGGTCGACGGCGTAACCCGCGCCCTCCAGCGTCGCCTTGAGCTGCGGTCCCAGCGTGGGCTCGTCTTCGACAATCAAGATTCGCATTCAGGCGCCTTTCCTAGCGCGAGCCGGGTCGGCCCGGTCGCTTTGTTCATCTGTACCACTCGGGCGAGTGATCGCAAATGTCGTAAGATGTCAGGGCTTGCGCCCGACGATGCGGCCCGAGCGCGCGTCGACATAGACGACGACGACCTGGCTGCCGTCCATGAACTTCAGCGTATAGATCATGCGCTGCGGGTCGAACTGGGCGCCGCCGAGGAAGGTCATGTCGCTGTAGGGCGGGCGCGATTTCACGTCGGCGATCAGCTTGCCGAGCGGGACGACCTTGCCCTGCGCCGCGGCGTCGCGGAGATGATCCTGGTCGCGGTCGCCGCGCGCTTCGGCGGGCACGCCGGCGGCGATCAGCAGGGCCGAAGCCAGTGAGAGAGTGAGAATGCGGAACATGGCCGGATTCCTAATGCGAACGCATTGAATAGGCGATGAATGGTCCGGTCATCCACGGTTAGGCTGGCTAACCATGGTGGGCGCGACAGGGATTGAACCTGTGACCCCACCCGTGTGAAGGGTGTGCTCTACCGCTGAGCTACGCGCCCGTCCCGGACTGGAGCGGCGGGCGCCGCGTCCGAAAGCCGGACGTCCATAGCCGCTGCGGCGGCGATTGCAACGGCGATTTTGCCGATCGCAAGCGCATAAACAAATCGGGCCGCAGCTTGCGCCACGACCCGACATGTTTTTCAGCAAAAGGTGCCGGCCAACTTAGTTGACGGCGTCCTTGAGGGCCTTGCCGGCCTTGAACTTCGGCTGGTTCGACGCCGCGATGGTCATCGTTTCGCCGGTGCGCGGGTTGCGGCCGGTCGAGGCCTTGCGCTTGCTGACGGCGAAGGTACCGAAGCCGACGAGACGGACTTCGCCGCCCTTCTTGAGCGAACCCGTGATCGCGTCGAAAACAGCTTCCACTGCCTTGCTCGCGTCGCCCTTGGTCAGGCCGCTCGAGTCAGCAACTGCGGCGATCAGGTCTTGTTTGTTCATGCCTAAGGAACCCCTGCTTCTTGTTGAATGAATGATTCATGGCCGTTGCCATGGGGCGCCACTAACGACCTTTGCCCCCCGCTTGTCAAAGCAAAAAGGGGGCAAAAACCGATGAAAATGACGTTTTTGCGACGAAAAACAGCTTGGCTGAACGACGGTCAATGACGAATCGTCGATTCGGGGTCGGTAGCCGTCGCAATCGGCGGCGATGCCGCGAGATCGTCGGCCTCGGTCCATTCGATCGGTTCGACCGGCGCGACGAGCGCTTCGGCGAGTACCTGGTCGACGTGGCTGACCGGGACGATGCGCAAACCCTCGGTGATATTCTTCGGGATCTCGACCAGATCCTTCTCATTTTCCTCGGGGATCAGCACGGTCTTGATCCCGCCGCGCAGCGCCGCGAGCAGCTTTTCCTTGAGGCCCCCGATCGCGAGTACGCGGCCGCGGAGCGTGACCTCGCCGGTCATCGCGACGTCCTTGCGCACCGCGATGCCGGTGAGGGTCGAGATCATCGCGGTGACCATGCCGACGCCCGCCGACGGGCCGTCCTTGGGCACCGCGCCCTCGGGCAGGTGGATATGGATGTCCTTGCGCGCGAACAGGCTGGGCTTGATGCCATAGGAGGGCGCGCGCGCCTTCACGAAGGACAAGGCCGCCTGCACCGATTCGGTCATGACTTCGCCGAGCTTGCCGGTGGTGCGCACCTGGCCCTTGCCCGATGCGGTGACCGCCTCGATCGTCAGCAGCTCGCCGCCGACCTCGGTCCAGGCGAGGCCGGTGACGGCGCCGATCTGGTCCTCGAGATCGCCCATGCCGTGCTTGTACTTCCGCACGCCCGAGAATTCGGCGAGGTTTTCGGGCGTGATCGTCACGCTCTCCGTCTTGCCTTCGAGGATGCGGCGCAGCGCCTTGCGCGCGAGCTTGGCGATCTCGCGCTCGAGCGTTCGCACGCCCGCCTCGCGGGTGTAATAGCGGATGAGGTCGCGGAGGCCCTCTTCGGTGAGCTCGAACTCGCCGGCCTTGAGGCCATGCGCCTCGACCTGCTTGGCGACGAGGTGGCGCTTGGCGATCTCGACCTTCTCGTCCTCGGTATAGCCTTCGAGCCGGATGATTTCCATGCGGTCGAGCAAGGGCTGCGGCAGGTTCAGCGAGTTCGCCGTCGTCACGAACATGATGTCCGACAGGTCGACGTCGATTTCCAGATAATGGTCTTGGAACTTCGCATTCTGTTCGGGATCGAGCACTTCGAGCAGCGCCGAGGCAGGATCGCCGCGGAAATCCTGGCCGAGCTTGTCGATCTCGTCGAGCAGAAACAGCGGGTTCATCGTGCCGGCCTTTTTGAGGTTGGTCACGATCTTGCCCGGCAGCGAGCCGATGTACGTGCGGCGATGGCCGCGGATCTCGGCCTCGTCGCGCACGCCGCCCAGCGACTGGCGCACGAATTCGCGGCCCGTGGCTTTCGCGATGCTGCGACCGAGCGAGGTCTTGCCGACGCCCGGGGGGCCGACGAGGCACAGGATCGGGCCCTTCAGCTTGTTGGTGCGCGCCTGCACCGCCAGATATTCGACGATGCGGTCCTTGACCTTTTCGAGCGCATAATGGTCGTCGTCGAGGACCGACTGCGCCTTGGCGATGTCCTTCTTGAGTTTCGACTTCTTGCCCCAGGGCAGGCCGATCAGCGTGTCGAGATAGTTGCGCACGACGGTGGCCTCGGCCGACATCGGCGCCATCGCGCGCAGCTTCTTGAGCTCGCCCTGCGCCTTGGCCTTGGCCTCCTTGGACATTTTCATGCCCTCGATCTTCGCCGCGAGTTCGGCGAGGTCGTCGCCGCCCTCGCCATTGTCGTTGCCGAGTTCGCGCTGGATCGCCTTCAACTGCTCGTTGAGATAATATTCGCGCTGGCTCTTTTCCATCTGACGCTTCACGCGGCCGCGGATCTTCTTTTCGACCTGCAGCACGCCGAGCTCGCCCTCCATGAAGGCGAAGACCATTTCGAGCCGCTTGGCGGGCTGGCCCTCGACGAGCAAAGCCTGCTTGTCGGAGACCTTGATGTTGAGATTGCCCGCGACCGAATCGGCGAGACGCGAGGCGTCCTCGATCTGCGACAGCTGGACCGCGGTTTCGGCGGGCATCTTCTTGTTGAGCTTGGCGTAATTTTCGAACTGGTCGACCACCGAACGCATCAGCGCCGCGGTATCGACGCTGTCGTCTTCGGCGTCGGCGATCGGCGTCACGCGCGCGAGCACCGCCTTGTCGTCATTCTCGAGCGCGACGAGCTTGGCGCGCTCCTTGCCCTCGACGAGCACGCGGACGGTGCCGTCGGGCAGCTTCAGGAGCTGGAGCACGGTAGCGATCACGCCGACGTCGTAGAGGTCTTCGCGCTGCGGATCATCCTCGCCCGGATCGAGCTGGGCGACGAGGAAAATCTCCTTGTCGGCTTCCATCGCGACTTCGAGCGCGGCGACCGAGCGATCGCGGCCGACGAAGAGCGGTACGATCATATGGGGAAAAACAACAATGTCGCGCAGCGGCAACAGGGGAAAAGTCTGGCTCATCATGGCTCCTGGAGCGGCGCCCGCAGTCGGCGCGCCGTCCTTCTTATAGGCGTGTCTCCGCTAATATGGCGTAACTTGCGCCGCATTCAATGTCGCTGCGGTGAACGGCCGGGAGCCGCGCACGTTTCAGAAGGGCAGCTTGAAACCCGGGGGCAGCGGCAGGCCGCTGGTCATCTTGCCCATTTCCTCGTTGCTCGCGGCATCGGCCTTTTCGCGCGCGTCGTTGAACGCGGCGGCGAGCAAATCCTCGAGCATCTGCTTGTCGGAGGGGACCATCAGGCTGTCGTCGATGGCGATCGCCTTGATACGGCCCTTCGCGGTCGCGGTGATCCGGACGAGCCCGCCGCCCGACACGCCCTCGACTTCGACAGTGTCAAGCTTCGCCTGCGCCTCCGCCATCTGGGCCTGCACGGTGGCGGCGGCTTCCTGCGCCGCCTTCATCATTTCTTCGATCGATTTCATGGGTTGGACCTATGGCGATTGTCGTCGTCCTCGACAAGCCTCGCTTCGGGAAAAGCGGCGAAAGCGGCTTTCACCACGGGCAGTTCGCGGATGCGCTGGTCGTTGTCGGCCAGGCTGGCATTGCGGATCTGGCCGAGGCTCGGCCGCCCCTCGCCCGCGGCGCTGCGGACTTGCCAGCGGCTGCCGGTAGCGTTCAGCAGCGCCTCGCCGAGGTCGCGCGCGAAACCGTCGGCGAGCGCGGGGACCGCGGCGAACTCGATGATCCCGGGTTCGAGCGTGAGGATTCGCAAATGATCGTAAACATCGACCGCAAGCCGATGATTTCCGGTGCTTTCGAGGAGCTGGTGGATTTGCGCCACGGTCAGCGCCGATGCGGGCACCTCGGTTTCCATCGTCACAGGCTCGGGCGCAGCGGCGGTCGCATCCTGCGCGGGCGCGGCGGGCGCGGGTAGCGGCGCGGCCGGGAAATGGCCGGTTTCGAGCAGGTTCGCGAGTTCGCCGGGATCGGGCATCGCCGCGGCGTAGATCACGCGGAGCAGCAGCATTTCGAGATGCTCGAGCGGATTGTTCGCGCGCAGCACCTCGTCATGCCCCTTGAGCAAGAGCTGCCAGAGGCGGTTGAGCGGCGCAAAACCGAGCTTCTGCGCCCAGTCGACGATGCGTTCGCGGTCGGCCGGCGCCAGCGCCGGGTCTTCGTGGCGCGAGACCTTCGCCAGGGTGATCGCATGGGTAAGGTCCATCAGCCCGCGCACCATCGCGACGGGCTCGATGCCCAGCGCATATTGCCCGCGCGCGAGGTCGATCGCGCCGCCCGCGTCGCCCTCGAGGATCGTCGCCATCAGATTGGCGATCGACGAGCGGTCCGACAGGCCGAGCATCACGCGCACCTGGTCGGCGCTGACCTTGCCGCCGCCGTCGAGGTCGGCGTGCGCGATCGCCTGGTCGAGGATCGACAGGCCGTCGCGCACCGATCCCTCGGCGGCATTGGCGATCAGCCAGATCGCGGGCGCCTCGGCCTCGACGCCCTCCTTCTGCAGGATCGAGCTGAAATGCGCGAAGAGCATGTCGGGGGTGATGCGGCGCAGGTCGAAGCGCTGGCAGCGCGACAGCACCGTCACCGGCACCTTGTTCACTTCGGTCGTGGCAAACAGGAATTTGACGTGCGGCGGGGGCTCTTCGAGCGTCTTGAGCAGCGCGTTGAACGCGTTGCGCGACAACATATGGACTTCGTCGATGATGTAGATCTTGTAGCGCGCCGAGACCGCGGCGTAGCGCACCGCCTCGATGATCTCGCGCACATCGTCGACGCCGGTGTTCGACGCCGCGTCCATCTCGATCACGTCGATATGGCGCCCCTCGGTGATCGCGCGGCACGGCTCGCAGATGCCGCAGGGATCGATCGTCGGCCCGCCTTGCCCGTCGGGGCCGATGCAGTTCAGCGCCTTGGCGATCAGGCGCGCGGTCGAGGTCTTGCCGACCCCGCGCACCCCGGTCATCAGAAAGGCATGCGCGAGCCGGTCGCGCGCGATGGCGTTGCCCAGCGTCTTGACCATCGCATCCTGCCCGATGAGTTCGGCAAAGGTCTGCGGGCGATATTTGCGCGCGAGGACGCGGTAGGGCCCGGAGGAAGCCGAGGGTGCAGGCGTCTCCGGCAGATCCATGCCCAGCATCGTCGGTTCGTCTTCGGCGGAATCGCTCATGCGATCCGTCTTAGGGACGGTCGGCGCGCTTGTCGAAGGGGGAAATGGGTGGGAGCCGGAACGACCCGCGGCGAATTCGTTGCGGCTGCTTCCTTCCGGACCTGACCGGGTTGGCGAAGACCACGTCCGCCCGACTCCCGCGGCGCATATGGCGGCGGGGCGCGCGAAAATCAAGCGCCGCTATTGGCGCAGGCTCGGGACCTTGGGAAGATCCTCGGCGATCGCGCGCGTCACCTCGGCGATGATCGCGTTGGCGGCGGCGCCCTCGACCTTCGGCCGGTCGAGATAGACCGCGACGATATATTGGCCGCCGTCGGGCAGTTCGACGAAGGCGACGTCGTTATGGGCGTTGCCGCAGCTGCCGGTCTTGTCGCCCGCGACCCAGCCCGCGGGGAGGCCGGCGCGGATGCGTCCGAGCCCGGTCTGGCTGTCGACCATCCACTGACGTAGCGACTTGCGGTGCGCGGGATCGAGGTAATCGCCGTAGACGATCTTCGCCGCGCTCTTCGCCATCGCCTGCGGCGTGGTGGTGTCGCGCGGGTCGCCGACGGCATTTTCGTTGAGTTCGGTCTCGAAGCGGTCGAGCCGCGTCACCTCGTCGCCCATCTCGCGCATGCGGCGGGTGAAGGCTTCGGGGCCGCCGGTCGCTTTCAGGATCAGGTTCGCGGCGGCATTGTCGCTGACCTTGACGATCTGCTCGGCGGCGAAACCGAGACGCAGCTCGCCCGACGCGAGATTGGCCTCGGTATAGGGCGAGTGGAAGACGATATCGGCCTTGGTGAAGGGCAGCGGCGTGCGCAACGACGGGCCGCCCCTGGTGGCGCCGCGCAGCACTTGGCCCGCGAGCAGCAATTTGAAGGTCGAGCACATCGCGAAACGGTCGTTGTCGTTGCTGCCGAGGATCAGCCGCCCCTTGTGGTCGACTACCGCGAAGCCGAGCCGGCCGCCCGCGCGCTCCTCGATATCGCGCAGGCCGTCGCTGAAGGTGAAGGTATCCCCGCCGGGCTCGGGCGGAACCGACGAACAGGAGGCGAGCAGCAGTGCGGTGGCCGCGGCGAGCAGAAGTCTCTTCAACGGTCTGGCTCCTGCACGTCGAAGGCTGTCACGGCATAGGCCAACGGCATGTCGGTCAAATCTTCTTCGATCACGTCAACTTCAATCCCCAACGCTCGAAGCCCGCGCCCGCCTCGCGGCGATCTCGCCGTCAAATTGGTCGATCACATTGTCGAGGAACAGCAACGCGTCGATGTCTTCGGCACGCGACATGGAGAAGCCAATGTCGTCCTTCTGGAAATAGCGTTCCGTTTTGCTCCACAAAGTCGTGGGGCGCCTTTCGATACCTGTCATCGCCGCGCGAAGCTTCACAAGCATCGCACGACGCTCTGCAATCGGAACGAAATCCTCTTTGGCGATATAGACAGCAGAAGAAAGGAGGTTGCGCGCATTGTCCTCGGAAATTGCGGGGAATCGCCTGACCAGATAGCTCATTTGCTGAACGGGATCTTCACGCCACATATAATATTCTTGCATCTCTGCGATCGCCTTTTGATCGCCTTTTGCCGCGTCTCGCCGATATTCCTCGATTTCCGTCGTCGAGTAAGTCCGCGACGCGCATGTGCAGCCATAGGATTCATAGCCGACCTGGCTGCAGGCGAGGACGAATAGCGGCAGCGCCAGTGTGAGTGGAAGCCGCTTCCTGAAAGAAACATGGCGCATGGACGGCTCCTGCCAATGATCGATGCGCCTTTATGACCGACCGCCGAACGCAGCACCAGCAGCAAAAAATCAGCGCGGCCCTTGCATGTTGCGGCTTTCGGCGGGGATGTGGACGGTCAGGCCGTCGAGGTCGGGGGTGAGCAGGATCTGGCACGACAGGCGGCTCGTGCGGCGCGCGCCCGCGGCGAGGTCGAGCATATCCTCCTCCATCTCGCTGGCTCCGGGGAGGCGGTCGAAATCGGCCTTGTCGACGATAACATGGCAGGTCGAGCAGGCCATCTGGCCCTCGCACGTGCCTTCGAGCGGCATCAGGTGCGCCTGCGCAACATCGAGCAGGATACTGCCCGGCTCGGCCTCGGCCTCGGTGCGCCCCTTGCCGTCGGCGTGGATGAAGGTGACGCGCATCAGTTAGCCCCCTGGAGCCGCGCGGCATCCTTGATCGCTTGCAGACCCTCGCGCAACGCGGCTTCGCTCGTGTAGCGACCCCAGCCGAGGCGGATCGAGGCGCGGGCATCGGCTTCGCTGACCCCCATCGCGCGCAGCACATGGCTGACCTTGCCCGAGCCGCTACCGCACGCGCTGCCGAGCGAGAAGGCGACATTGCGCGCGTCGGACATCAGGCGCAGGCCATTGACGCCCTCGCGGCGGATGTTGAGATTGCCGTGGTAGCGGCGGTCCGGAGACCCGTTGATCGTCCAGTCTGGTAGCATCTCGAGCGCGAGCGACCAGAGGCGCTCGGCGTGCGCCGCATCCGCATCGGCTCGCTCGGCCGCGAGCGCCGCCGCGGCGCCGAAACCGGCGCAGAGCGCGGGCGAGACGGTGCCCGAGCGCATGCCTTGCTCCTGCGCGCCGCCGAACATCAACGGGGGCGGGTCGACGCCGTCCCTCACCCACAGTGCGCCAATGCCCTTGGGGCCGTGGATCTTGTGCGCCGAAATGGCGATCAGGTCGGGGCCTTCGGGGACGGCGACGCGGCCATAGCCCTGCACCGCGTCGCAGAGCAGCAGGCTGTTTTTCGCATGCGCGGCGGCGGCGAAGTCGGCGACCGGCTGGATCGTGCCGACTTCGTTGTTCACGAGCATCGTGGCGACGATGCCGCCCTCGGGGATCAGATCGGCGTCGGGTGGAAACGCAATCCCTTCGCTGTCGACCGGCAGGATCGCGGCGTGCAGCCGTTCGAGGCATTGCAGCGACGCGGCATGCTCGATGCTGAGCCCTGCGACGCCGCCGGGCATGACCTCGGCGCCGCGCAGCAGTGCCCAGTTGAGCGCCTCGGTCGCGCCCGAGGTGAAGAAGATACGGCCGCCCTTCGGCAGCAGCGCCGCGACCTGGTCGCGCGCGACCTCGACCGCCGCGGCGGCGGCGCGGCCCGCCTTGTGCGTGCTCGACGGGTTGGCATAGCCCTCGCCCTCACCCGGCCCTTCCAGCCAGCGCAGCATCGCCTCGCGCGCCTCGGGAGCGAGCGGCGTCGTGGCCTGATAATCGAGGTAAATCATTCGCCGAAAATGTCCTTGTTGCGAACGATTCGCAAAAGTTGCATGTTGAGACCTATTTTCTATATAGGCGCCATCTTCGCTCCGCCACCCCGCCGTCCGGCGAATCGGTGGCAAGCCCTAGAAACATAAAGGTGCGCTCATGCCCGACGTGATTTTCCCCGGCCCCGAAGGCCGTATCGAAGGCCGTTTCTCGCCCCCGCCGCGCCCGCGCGCGCCGGTTGCGCTGATCCTGCACCCGCACCCGCAGGGCGGCGGCACGATGAACGACCGCATCACCCAGGCGATGTACAAGAGCTTCGTCGCGCGCGGTTTCGCGGTGCTGCGCTTCAACTTCCGCGGCGTGGGCCGCAGCCAGGGCACCTTTGACAATGGCATCGGCGAACTCTCCGATGCCGCCTCGGCGCTCGACTGGGTGCAGTCGATCCATCCCGAGGCGCAGACGACCTGGATCGCGGGCTTCAGCTTCGGCGCGTGGATCGGCATGCAGCTCCTGATGCGCCGCCCCGAAATCCGCGGCTTCCTGTCGGTCGCGCCGCCGGCGAACATGTACGACTTCAGCTTCCTCGCCCCCTGCCCCTCGTCGGGGATCATCGTCGCGGGCGGGCAGGACGAGATCGTGCCGCCGAGCGCGGTGCAGAAGCTGGTCGACAAGCTGCGCACGCAAAAGGGCATCACGATCCATCACGACGAGATCCCGCGCGCCAATCATTTCTTCGAGCATGAGCTCGACCAGTTGATGAAGTCGCTCGATAACTATCTGGATATGCGGCTCGCCCCCGATTCGCCGATCCGCTAATCGAGCAGGCCTGCCCCCTCGATCATCGCGGCGGGCATGAAGACGAGGAGGATCAGCGCGAGTTCGCCGCTTATGACGGCGGCGACCGCGCGGATCCATCCGCCGCGGCCTTCGCCGGCGTAGAACTGCCGCACCGCGAAGATGGTGTAGCCGATCCCGACGGTCAGGCGCGCGAGGTTGCGCCCGATGCTGCGGTTGGCGAGGAAGAGTTCCATCAAGAGGTCGGCGAAGACCACGAGCAAAGTCGCCTGCGCGAGGATGTAGAGGCGCATCACGATCGTGCCGAACAGCCCCGCCGTTCCGCCGCGGTAGAAGATTAAGTGCAGCACGAGCGCCGAGATCGCGGCCGACAGCAGCGGGATGACCAGCGGCTCGTTCTGCAGCATCTCGATGACGGACAAATCGGTCGTGGTGCTGCCGGGCAGGAAACGCGCGCGCAGCGCATAGTTCAGCGCCAGCGCCACCGCGATATAGGGCACCGCCTTGACGAGGATGTCGCGGTCGCTTTCGATATAGCGGCGGATCAGCACGCCGGGCCGCAGGAAGAGGCCGCCCAGCGTCTGCAACACGCCCTTTTCCCACCAGTTGCCGACCAGTTCGTCGACGACGGTGCGGCGGTCGAAGGGTTCGGGCGACAAATCCTTGCCGCAATCGGGGCAATAGCGCCCGACCTGACGGTGGACGCAATCGCCGCTCATCCGGCGGCGGTGCTCGCGGGGGCTTCCTTAACCGGGATCAGCCAGATCGCGACATTGGCGAACATCACCAGCGCCGCGACCAGCATCAACAGCGCGCGGCGCTTGTCGCCCATGCGGAACACATAGATGGCGCCCCCGGTCAGGACGACACCGGTCAGCATGAGGATGGACATGATCGTGTCGGACATAGGGCTGCTTTATCGGCGGCGTCACAAATTTGCCACCTCGCTTATGGCCAATCCGCGCGCCTTCGCCTAAAGCGCGCTCATCGATTCCCTCCAGCCCCGCGGGAGCCGCATCATGCGCATCGCCATCGCCGCCGACCACGCCGCTTACGAGCTGAAAGCCCAGCTTGCGGGCTGGCTGCGCGAGCAGGGGCACGAGGTCGAGGACCTCGGCACCAACGGCCCCGACAGCGTCGACTATCCCGACTATGGCTATCGCCTCGCCGAAGCCGTCGCGAGCGGCCGCGCCGAGAAAGGCGTCGCGCTCTGCGGATCGGGGATCGGCATCTCGATCTCGGTCAACCGCAACCCCGCCTGCCGCTGCGCGCTCGTCGGCGAGCCGCTGTCGGCGAGCCTGTCGCGCCAGCATAATGATGCGAACGTCATCGCGATGGGCGCGCGCCTCACCGGCATCGACATGGCCAAGGCGTGCCTGACCGCCTTCCTCACCACCGATTTCGCCGGCGACCGCCACGCGCGCCGCGTCGACAAGCTTTCCAACCCTCCCCAACTGGAGACCAGCCGATGACCACAGAAACGCTCGACAAGCCCATCAAATCGGCCGGCTATTTCACCGACGGCGTCGGCACCACCGACCCCGCGGTCGCGGCGGCGATGAAGCATGAGATGGAGCGCGAGCGGTATCAGATCGAACTGATCGCCTCGGAGAACATCGTCTCGAAAGCGGTGCTCGAAGCGCAGGGCAGCGTCTTCACCAACAAATATGCCGAGGGCTATCCGGGCAAGCGCTATTATCAGGGCTGCGCGCCGTCGGACGAGGTCGAGACGCTCGCGATCGACCGCGCCAAGAAGCTGTTCGACTGCAACTTCGCCAACGTCCAGCCGCACTCGGGCGCGCAGGCCAATGGCGCGGTGATGCTCGCGCTGACCAAGCCCGGCGCGACGATCCTCGGCATGAGCCTCGACGCCGGCGGGCACCTGACCCACGGCGCGCCGCCCGCGATGTCGGGCAAATGGTTCAACGCGGTGCAGTACGGCGTGCGCCCCGACGACCATCTCGTCGATTTCGACCAGGTCGAGGCGCTGGCGAAGGAGCATCGCCCTGCCCTCATCATCGCGGGCGGCTCGGCCTATCCGCGCACGCTCGACTTCGCGCGCTTCCGCGCCATCGCCGATGACGTCGGCGCGCTGCTGATGGTCGATATGGCGCATTTCGCCGGCCTCGTCGCCGGCGGCGCGCACCCCTCGCCGATGGAGCATGCGCACGTCGTCACCACGACGACGCACAAGACGCTGCGCGGCCCGCGCGGCGGCATGATCCTGACCAACGACGAAGCGATCGCCAAGCGCATCAATTCGGCGGTATTCCCCGGGCTGCAGGGCGGCCCGCTGATGCACGTCATCGCCGCCAAGGCGGTGGCCTTCGGCGAAGCTTTGCGCCCCGAGTTCAAGGATTATGCCAAGGCGACCATCGCCAATGCGCAGGCGCTGGCGAACCGGCTGAAAGCGCGCGGCGCCGACGTCGTCGCCGGCGGCACCGACACGCATCTCGCGCTGATCGACCTGCGCCCGCTCGGCATCACCGGCCGCGACGCCGACGAGGCGCTCGAACGCTCGGCGATCACCTGCAACAAGAATGGCGTGCCCTTCGACCCGCTGCCGCCGGTCAAGACCAGCGGCATCCGCGTCGGTTCGCCCGCAGGCACGACGCGCGGCTTCGGCATCGCCGAATTCGAGGCGATCGGCGACATGGTCGCCGACGTGCTCGAAGCGCTGCGCGACAAGGGCGAGCATGGCGACGCCGACGTCGAGGCCGACGTCCGCAAGCGCGTCCGCGCGCTCTGCGAACGCTTCCCGATCTACGGCGGCTGATCATGGCGCGGCAGCACCCCGAAGAGCCGACTTTGGTCGAGCTGACGATCGAAGAGGTCAAGGCGATGGGCAAGCAGGGCATGGCACACCCCTCGACGCGGCCGGTGCTGACCGGCGGCGCCGTCGGCGCGGTCATCGGCGCGGTGCTGCCCGTCGTCAGCTGGCCCGTCGGGCTGTTCGTCGGGGCGGGCGTTGCCCTCTTCAGCCGGGTGAAACGCTGACCGATGCGTTGTCCCTATTGCGGCCATGAAGACAGCCAGGTGAAGGACAGCCGTCCGACCGAGGACGGCGCGGCGATCCGGCGGCGGCGGCAATGCGAGGATTGCGGCGCTCGCTTCACCACCTTCGAGCGGATCCAGCTGCGCGAGGTCGCGGTGCTCAAGGCCGACGGCGGCCGCGAGCCCTTCGACCGCGAGAAACTGATGCGCAGCGTCCAGATCGCGTGCCGCAAGCGCCCGATCGACGGCGCGCGGATCGAGCGACTGGTGTCGGGCATCCAGCGCCAGCTCGAAACCTCGGGCGAGAATGAGGTGAAGGCGGCGCAGATCGGCGCGATGGTGATGGAGGCGCTGAAGGGCTTCGACAGCGTCGCCTATATCCGTTTCGCGAGCGTCTATCGCGAATTCACCGAGGCCAAGGATTTCGAGGAATTCGCCTCGACCATCAACGAGGCGGCGCACAAGGGGTGAGCGAGATCGACGCCTCTCTTGCCCCGCCCCCCGTCGTCGTCCTCGTCCGCCCGCAACTCGGCGAGAATATCGGCAAGGCGGCGCGCGCTATGCTCAATTTCGGGCTGACCGAGCTGCGCCTCGTGTCCCCGCGCGACGGCTGGCCCAATCCCGATGCCGGTCCCGCGGCGTCGGGCGCCGACAGCGTTCTCGCCGATGCACAGGTTTTCGACAGCCTCGCCGGGGCGACCGCCGACTGCACCCACATCTATGCCACCACGGTGCGCAAGCGCGGGGTGACCAAGCCGGTGCTGACCCCCGAAGCCGCGGCCAGCCAAGTTCGCGCGACCGCGGGGCGCTCGGCCTATGTCTTCGGGGCGGAGCGCTCGGGGCTGGACACCGACGACGTCGCGCTGGCGCACAGCATCGTGACCGTGCCGATCAACCCCGAATTCGGCTCGCTCAACCTCGCGCAGGCGGTGATCCTGCTCGCCTATGAATGGTCGAAGGGCGAAGCACTGGCGAGCCCGCCCGCGGTGCCGCTCGATCCTCCCGCCGAGCATGGCGAGCTCGAAGGGCTGATCGATCATCTGGTCCGCGACCTCGACGCCACCGGCTATTTCTTCCCGCCCGACCGCCGGACGATGACGCTCCGCACATTGCGCACAGCGCTGACCAAGACGGGATGGTCGTACAACGATATCAGGATGATGCGCGGCATCATAACGGCTCTTGGCCGAAGGCCAAAAACCCGTTAAGCAGCGATCAAGTTGTTTCAGGAGTTACTTTCCCAATGATGACCCTTTTTCTGTCGCTGGCGCTCGCCGGTGCCGCCGTCGAAAATCCGCCCGCCGAGGGCGCAACCACCACGCAGCCCGCGAAGCCCGCGAAACCGAAGAAGATTTGCAAGACGGTCAAGATGACCGGTAGCAACCTCGGCAAGCGCACCTGCAAGACGCAGGACCAGTGGAATGGCGACCAGGACGCCAGCATCGACGCCATCAATCAGGGCTATAAGCAGAATACCGGCGTCGGCGATTCGCCGCTCGGCAACTAAGACATATCCGACGACGACGCCGATCGGCGTTGTGACAATCGAGAAAAGGCCCGCGAAAGGATTTCGGGGCCTTTTCTTCGCGGATTTAGCCCATCTTTGGCTGGACAATCGATCATGATGGCCAGCAGAAGCGACGTTCAAATGAATCGGCTCGGGGAATTGGCCGACGCATGGAGAGGCCCGTCAGCCATTATTTCCGGGAGTCGAGTAATCATGATGACCTTGTTGCTTTCGCTCGCGCTCGCCGCGGCATCGGGCGATCCTGCCGGCTCCGCGGCCGGAACCACCGCCCCGACGGCAAAACCCGCCAAGGCCAAGAAAATCTGCCAGCGGATCGAATCGACCGGGAGCAGCGTGCCCAAGAAGGTGTGCCGGACCGTCGAGGCGCCGAAGGTCGAGACCGAAGCGGCCAATAGCGCGGCCGACAAACCGTCGGGCAACAGCACCAACTGACCGGCGCCTCAGGCCGGGTTCGCGCGAATCGCGTCCCAGCGGATCATTTCATAAGCGATCGACTGCTCGACCAGTTCGTTCCAGATCGCACGCAGCCGGTCGGGCTCTAGCCCCACGGCCGCGCCTTCGCGCGCGACATTGTCGAGCACCTGCGCCTTGCGCGCCTCGTCGCGCACGACGGTCCGGTCGGTCTTGATGCGCGCGGCGGCGTCCATATAGCCGAAGCGACGGACGAGCAGCGCGACGAGTTCGCGGTCGACTTCGTCGACCCCGGCACGGACGTCGATCATCGTTTCGCAGGCTTCGGGCGATTTGGCAGCGGTCATGCGCGCGGCTTTAGCGGCTTTTTTCCCGCTGTCGAGCCGCAGCGTCGGGCGATCGCGGCAGCGCTTGACTTTACCGCCCTCGCCGTCTAACCGCGCGCCTTCGCAATGGACCCCGCACCCCGGTGAAGCGGCGGTCGCATAGGACACAGCTCCTATGGTGCGACCCGGGAAACCGCCGAAATCCTTCGGCACACAGCATATTGGAGACGACAATGTCGAAGCGCCAGAGCGCCAAGTATAAACTCGACCGCCGCATGGGCGAGAACATCTGGGGTCGCCCGAAGAGCCCGGTCAACCGCCGCGAATATGGCCCCGGCCAGCACGGCCAGCGCCGCAAGGGCAAGGTGTCGGACTTCGGCATCCAGCTCCGCGCGAAGCAGAAGCTGAAGGGCTATTACGGCGACATCACCGAGAAGCAGTTCAAGAAGAACTATTTCGAGGCCAGCCGCATGAAGGGCGATACCGGCCAGAACCTGATCGGCCTGCTCGAGCGCCGCCTCGACGCGGTCGTCTACCGTTCGAAGTTCACCCCGACGATCTTCTCGGCGCGCCAGCTCGTCAGCCACGGCCACGTCTATGTGAACGGCGTGAAGTGCAACATCGCGAGCCGCCTCGTGAAGCCGGGCGACGAAATCACCCTCGGCAAGAAGGCGCAGGAAATGGCGCTGGTCGCCGAAGCGCAGAGTCTGCCCGAGCGCGACCTGCCCGAATATCTGGCCGTCGACGGCACCAAGACGACCTACGTCCGCGTGCCCACGCTCGACGAAGTGCCGTACCCGGTGAAGATGGAACCGAACCTGGTCGTCGAATTCTATTCGCGCTGATCCGGCGGTTCATCGCAGAAACAAAGGGGCGGTCCGGCAACGGGCCGCCCTTTTTGCGTTTCACGGCAAGCCACGGATATCCCAAATTATTGCGACCCGAAGCGTGGCATCTTTTCCCGCGGGAGAAGGGGACGATGAGCGTTCACACTAATCGCCCAGCCAATCGGCCGTGATCTTTCCCCTATGCCCCGCCGGCGCCAGCGCGGCGCGCAGGGCTTCCAGCAGCGGCGGCAGCGCCTGCGTGAAGGCGTAGGGCGGGTTGACGATAAAAAGGCCCGCGCCGTTATAGATGTCGGGCTGGTCGCTATCGTACAGCCAATGCTCCACCACCAGAAACTTCGGGATGCCGAGCTTGCGGAGCTGCGCCTTCCACTGCACATGCGCGGCGCGGTCTTTCAGCGGATACCAGATCACCGTCACGCCATGCGCCCATTTGCGGGTAGCCGCGGCGAGCGTGGCGGCGATACGCGCGCGTTCGTCGGTCTGCTCGTACGGCGGGTCGACCACCACGACGCCGCGCGCGGTGCGGGGCGGCAGCATCGCCAGCCAAAGCTCATAGGCGTCGCGCTGATGCACGGCGGCGGATGTGTCGCGCATCGCGCCGCGCAGGACATAAGCGTCGTCGGGATGTTTCTCGTTCAGGATCAGAAAATCCTGCGGACGCAGAAGCTGCGCCAGAAATCGCGGCGATCCGGGGTAGAGGCGCGGCTCGGCACCGGCATTCGCCGCCCGCACGGCGGCGCGGTAGTCGTCCAGCAAGGGGTTCGTATCGGCGAAGGCCCGCAGCACGCCCTGTGTTGCCTCGCCGGTACGCCGCGCCTCGTCGCCGCCAAGGTCGTACAGCCCGCAGCCGGCATGGGTGTCGATCAGCGTCAGCGCGCCGGGTTTTTGCTGCAACGCCCGCACGAGAGCGATCAGCAGGCCATGCTTGACGACATCGGCGCTGTTGCCGGCATGAAAGCTGTGGCGATAATTCATTGTCGTTCGAAATCCCGGCGATCTGCCTTCATGCGGACGGCCGGGCGCGGAGGCCGGACGCGAGGCGATGGAAGCAAGTAATCCGGTGCCGTACAGAGTCGGGCGGAAAGCTTCAAAGAATTCTGAGAGGCGCCCCGAGCCGAGGTTCGACATGGCAATGGCTGACCCCCGCCCTTGCATCCCCCTGCCCCGGCTGGCACAAGCCCGCTCGTCGCAAACGAAACCATTCAAGGACATATCATGCTGCGTTCCCCCCGATCCGCCGCGGCCTTCGCGGTTCTCCTGTCGCTTGCCGCATGCGGCGGCGACAAGGCCGCGAGCGATGCCGCCGCCACCGCGATCCCCGACGTCCAGATTCCCGAACTGTCGCTGAAGACTTTGCAGGAAGTGACCAAGGAGCTGTCGTCGGACGCCTATGAAGGCCGCGCGCCGGGGACGCCGGGCGAGGAAAAGACCGTCGCCTATATCATCAAGAAATATCAGGAAGCGGGCCTGCAGCCGGGCAATAACGGCAAATGGACGCAGGACGTGCCGCTGGTCGAGATCACCGCGAAGAACGCGACCCCGATCAGCTTCACCGGCGGAAAGGCGCCGGTGACCGCGCAATATGCCAAGGATTATGTCGCGTTCAGCTGGCGCGTGCAGCCGAAGACCGAGATCAAGGACAGCGACGTCGTCTTCGTCGGTTACGGCATCGTCGCCCCCGAAAAGGGCTGGAACGACTATGCCGGGCTCGACGTGAAGGGCAAGACTGTCGTCGTCCTCGTCAACGACCCCGACTGGCAGACCCCCGAGACAAAGGGCGAATTCAACGGCCGTGCGATGACCTATTACGGCCGCTGGTCGTATAAATATGAGGAAGCCGCGCGCCAGGGCGCCGCGGCGGTGCTGATCGTCCACGACACCGAACCCGCCGCCTATGGCTGGAACGTCGTCGAGAGCAGCAACACCGGCACACAATATCTCGCCGAGAGCAAGGACGGCGGCGCGAGTCAGACCGTCGCCAACGGCTGGATCCAGCTGCCCAAGGCGAAGGAGCTCTTCGCGAGCGCGGGGCAGGATTTCGACAAGCTGCGCGACGCGGCGAAGGTCAAGGGCTTCAAGCCCGTGGCGCTGACCGGGGTGAAGGCGAATTTCGGCTTCGACAACGAGATCGCCAAGAAGATGTCGCGCAACGTCATCGGCGTGCTGCCGGGCGCCAAGCGTCCCGACGAATATGTGCTCTACACCGGCCACTGGGACCATCTCGGCCGCTGCACGCCGGTCGCGGGCGACGACATCTGCAACGGCGCGGTCGACAATGCGAGCGGCATCGCAGGCCTCGTGACGCTGGCGCAGGCGTTCAAGACCGCCGGCGCGCCCGACCGCAGCATCGTCTTCCTCGCGGTCACCGCCGAGGAATCGGGGCTGCTCGGTTCGAAATATTACGCCGAAAACCCGATCTTCCCGCTCGCGCAGACCGTCGGCGGGGTGAATATGGACGCGCTGAACGCGATCGGGCCGGCGAAGGACATCGTGGTCGTCGGCGGCGGCAAGTCCGAACTCGACGCCTATGTCGCCAAGCTCGCCAAACTGGAGGGCCGCACGGTCAAGCAGGAACCGACGCCCGAGAAGGGCTTCTATTACCGCTCGGACCATTTCAGCTTCGCCAAGCTCGGCGTGCCGATGTTCAACTTCGGCAGCGGCGACGAGCTGGTCGACGGCGGGGTCGAGGCCGGCAAGAAGGCGGCCGAAGACTATGAAAAGAACCGCTATCACGCGCCGGGCGACGAATATGAGGCGATCACCAACTGGGACGGCATGATGTCGGACCTGCGCCTCTATTACGCCGCGGGGCGCATGCTGGCGATGACCGACGCGTGGCCGAACTGGGTCGAGGGCGACGAATTCCGCGCCGCCCGCGACAAGTCGCGCGCCGTAGCGAAGTAAGGAGCCTTCCCTCCCGTTCGTGCTGAGCTTGTCGAAGCACCGTTCTTCTTTGCGCCGAAAGAGAGAACGGCCCTTCGACAGGCTCGGGGTGAACGGAGTTGGGGACAGCTTTGGAACGGGAAGTCACATGACCCTGAAAATGCCCGCCGAATGGGCCCCGCACGACGCCGTCTGGATCGGCTTTCCGCATATGGCGGAGGAATGGTCGGGGCAGATCGACGCCGCGCGGCGCGACGTCGCGGCCTTTGCCAACGCCGTCCACGATGGCGGATGCGGCGAGACCGTGCATCTGCTCGTTCGCGACCATGACAATGCCGATATCGCCGAGGCGCTCGTCGATGCGGGTGTGCAGCTGTTCGTCGTTCCCTTCGGCGATATCTGGCTGCGCGACACGGGCCCGATCATCGTCGGCACCGGCACCCGGCGCGAGGCGCGCAATTTCGACTTCAACTGGTGGGGCAACAAGTTCGTGATGCCCGGCGACCGCGAGATTGGGGCTATTCTCGCGGCGCACGCGGACCTGCCGACGCAGCACCCGGGCTGGGTGCTCGAGGGCGGCGGCATCGACGTCGACGGCACGGGGCTGTGCGTCACCACCGAGGAATGCCTGCTCAACGCGAACCGCAACCCCTCGCTGACGCGCGAGGATATCGCGGCGCGGCTGCAGGAGTCGCTGGGGATCGAGCGGCTGCTGTGGCTCGGCAAGGGACTGGTCGGCGACCATACCGACGGCCATGTCGACAATCTCGCGCGCTTCGTCGACGAAGGGCGGCTGGCGATCCCGGTCGCGGCGGGTGATGACGATCCGAATGCGGCGATCTATGCCGATGCGCGTGCGCGGACCGAAGCGTTCGGCGGGGTCGAGATCGTCGACCTCCCCTCGCCCGGCCGGGTCGAGATCGACGGCGAGGTCGCGGCGGCGAGCTATATGAACTTCTATATCGGCAACAGCACGGTGGTGGTGCCGACCTATGGCGTCGCGAACGACGCGGCCGCGGTCGAGGCGCTCGCGGCGCTCTTCCCGGGGCGGCGCGCGGTCGGCGTGCCCGCACGCGGCATCATCGCGGGGGGCGGCAGCTTCCATTGCTCGAGCCAGCAGCTTCCGGCCTAGCATCGGGCGCGAAGCCGCCTATATTCGGCTCGATTGAGCTCCACCACGGAACCCCGAATGACCCGCAATATCACCGTCGCCGCGCTCCAGCTGGCCCTGCCCGGTCCCGTCCAGCCCAATATCGACGCCGTCTCGGCGCTCGTCGAGGAAGCGGCCGCGAAGGGGGCGCAGGTGATCCTGCCGCCCGAGCTCTTCGAAGGTCCTTATTTCTGCCAGGTCGAGGAAGAGGAGCTCTTCGCGACCGCGCGGCCGACGGCCGAGCATCCGAGCGTCGTGGCAATGCAGGCGCTCGCGGCGAAGCTGAAGGTCGCGATCCCGACGAGCTTTTTCGAGCGCGACGGGCATCATTATTACAATACGCTGGCGATGATCGGCCCCGACGGCGCGATCATGGGGACGTACCGCAAGTCGCACATTCCCGACGGCCCCGGCTATGAAGAGAAATATTATTTCCGCCCCGGCAACACGGGGTTCAAGGTCTGGGACGTCTTCGGCGCGCGGATCGGCGTCGGGGTGTGCTGGGACCAATGGTATCCCGAATGCGCGCGCGCGATGGCGCTGATGGGCGCCGAGGTGCTTTTCTATCCGACCGCGATCGGCAGCGAGCCTTATGACGCCGCGCTCGACACCAGCCGCATGTGGCGCCGCGCGATGCAGGGGCATGCGGTGTCGAACTGCATGCCCGTGGTCGCCGCGAACCGCATCGGGGCCGAGGGCGACGCGAACTTCTATGGCCACAGCTTCATCAGCGACGAATGGGGCGACCTGACCGAGGAATATGGCGCCAGCGAAACGGGCGTGCTGGTCGAGACGATCGACCTGGGCCGCGCGGCGAAGCATCGCGCGGGCATGGGCTTTTTCCGCGATCGTCGCCCAAATCTCTATGGCCGGCTGGTCGAGGATATTTGAGTTGCCGCAATAGCTTTGGGGGTCAAGCTATGGAGTTACCGGACGATATTTTCACCGAGCCCGAGGACGTCGATCCCGAGACGCTGGCCAACCTCGGCCCGCTCGCGCGGCTTGCCGGCATATGGGAGGGGCAGCGCGGGGTCGATATCAACCCCAAGGCCGACGGCCCCGAGACGCGCCAATATTATGAGCGGATCGAGATGCAGCCGATCGATCCGCAGGCCAACGGCCCGCAGCTTTTCTATGGCCTGCGCTACCACCAGCACGTCAACACGCGCGAGGAGGATATCAGCTTCCACGACCAGGTCGGCTACTGGCTGTACGAGCCCGCGACCGGGCTGATCCTGCAGACGCTGGCGATCCCGCGCGGGCAGATCGCGATGGCCTCGGGCCACGCCGAGCCCGGTGCGAAGCGGCTGGTGGTCAAGGCCGGCCGCGGCGAGACCGAATATGGCATCTGCTCGACGAGCTTTCTCGACCTCGCCTTTCGCACCGACGCCTATCAGTTGACGATCGATTTCCACGACGACGGATCGTGGAGCTATGTCTCCGACACCACATTGGTCGTGAAGGGCCGCGACGCGCCCTTCCTCCACCGCGACCGCAACAGGCTGGTCAGGATCGGCGAGCCCGACCTAAACCCGTGGGCGAAGATCGCGCGTAGCCAAGAACGGGCCGCAGCCAGCTGAAATAGCTATAGAAAAAGAAAAATCTGGCCCGAATGGATAGGGGCGGACCTCTGTGGACCCGCCCCATGACCCCAAAAGGGACTCGAACCCTTAACGGCACCAGATCATCCTGCCTTCATTATCAATCAAGGCCATGGAAATATTGGCCGATTCTTCCAGAAATTGCAAGGAAAATCGCCGTTTTTCGGACGATTTTCACGGCCGATTGTCGCGCTTCAGCATGAACTGCGGCGCCTTGACCACATTCGCCGGGAAGGACGCCTCCGACAGATTGTCCGAGGCCACCCAGAGGTAGCGCGACAGCTGCTGGCGATCGAATTCGAGGATCGGCTGCACCGCGATGCCGATGCGCGCGATCGAAATGCGATTGTCCGAAATCTTGAGGTAGCGGCCGATGTCGCCCCACACGCGGATGCCGTGGTTGAACAGGTCGTCGCTGGCCTGCCCCGCCCAGTCGAGCGTGTTGCGCTGGATGCGCAGCGTGTCGACGTTGCCGACGAAAAGCGCCATCGGCACATAGATGTCGGGCCCGGGCTTGCGCAGCGACAGATGATTGTCGGCGATGGTGACGTTACCCGCGCGCACGAGCTCGGGATCGCTGCCGCTCGCGCCGACCTGCACCCCGCGCACGAAGCCGAACGCCTTGTTGCCGCGGATGTGCACCGTCGTCTGGGTGCGCCCGCCGCAGGTGATCGCCTGCCGCGCATAGCTCGGCATCTGGCTGGTGAAGCGGTCGAACCAGCCCTTCGCGCTCGGCAGCGTCTCGCGGAAATTTTCCTCGGCGCCGAGCCGCGCGCCGACCTTGCGCAGATGCTTGACCAGGTCGGCGGTGGTCGACACGTCGCGCGCGGGCATCAGCTTCATCGCATTGTTCCAGTCGGACTGGCCGATGGGCGAGTCGAAGGTCACCCCGATCGAGCCCGAGCGGACGGTCACGCTGCCGTCGGCGGCGCCCGGCGCCTCGCGTTCGCCGCGCTCGCTGCGCGCGCTCGGCTCGCCGATGAGGACCAGCGAGCGTTTGACCTCGGCATCGATATTGGCCATCCGCGCCTCGCCGATGCGCCCGCCCATCGTGCGGATCGCGCGCTTGAAAGTCGGCGAGCGTTCGGGGTCGGCGATCACGACATCGCTCACCCTTTTGATATAGCCCTGCATCCCCGCGATCGTCCGCGCCTCGTCGGCGCGCGGAGGCTCGGCCTCGAACAATTTGTTCCATTCCTCCTGCGGCATCGGCGATTCGAAGGTCGCGACGATCGAGCCCGCGCGGAACTCGCGGTTGCCGCCGCCCGCCTTGCCCGCCGCCTCGCGCGGCCTGGCGACGAGCAGGTCGGCGATCGTCTTGCGCCAGCGCGCATCCTCGAGCAGCCGCCCCGGCTTCAGTCCCGCCTTGCCGGGGATCACCGCCAGCTCGTTGTCGGCGATGAAGATATGCACCGCATCGGTGACGAGGATGCCGTCCTGCGCGAGCCCGATCGACAGCCGGTTGTGCGCGACATGCACCGAATCGAGCGGCTTTTCGGTCGAGCCGCGGATCGCGAGCCCCGTACGCTCGGCCACCGCGCCGCCGCCGCAGCGCAGCGTCAGTCCCGTCACCTCGACCGTCGGGCAGTCGAGGATGGTCACCGGGCCGTGGCGCGACGCGAAATCGTCGAGCGCGCCCGATCCGTCGGGCGCCGACACCGCCATGTCGCGGATCGTGACGCTGGCGCATTCCTTGAACAGCAAGGCGCATTCGGCGCGCTTTGCGATGACCTGCGTCCCCTCGCCCGCGCCGTGGAGCGTCAGATGCCCCTTGTTCGAGATTTCAACCGGGATGCCGGTTTCATAGGTGCCGCGCTGGAAGCAGATGGCGGCATCCTCGCCGTCCTTGATCGATTTCAATATCTCGACCCAGTCGCTGCCCTCGGTCACGATATAGGTCGAACAGCCGACCTGCGTCTGGCCCGCGAGCTTCTCGATCGCGCCCTGCACGGTATTTTCGCCCGCCAGCAATGGCGTGTTGGCGGGGTCGAACGAGGTCGCGGCCGCGGTGCTGAGATTGGCGTTGAACTGGATCGGCAGGTGCGTCGGCTGGCCTGCGGCGTTGAGCAGGCGCGCGACGACGCGCTGGGTCGGCGTCGCGGCGTCGAGCGACCAGTCGATCCGCGCGACGCCGTCGGCGTCGGTCAGCGCGATGCGTTTCTTGACATTGTCGGCCACCGGGCCGAGCCGCCCGTCGCCGGCGATGATCTCGAACTCGACGGCGAGCCCGGGCAGCGGCGTCTTGCCGCGGATCACCCCGACGCGCAGCGGCGAGGCGAGCGGCACAAGCGTCGCGGGGGCGAGCGGGTTGGGCATCGCCTCCTGTCCGTCGCCGCCGAGATATAGGAAGCTGCGCAGCGCGGTGAGCGGCGGAAAGATGTTCCGGCAATCGCTGGCGACGGTCCACACCCCGTTCGCGTTGCGCGTCACCAGCGCGAGCGCGGCATAATGATGGACGATGCCTTTGGCGGGCAGCGTCGCGGGCTTGTCGCCCGCGGGATTGCGCGGCCATTCGATCGTGGCGGACAAGGACCGCGCCGGGATCTGCCAATGGTCGCCGGTCGCCATGCGGCCCGCGGCGAAGCGGACCTCGATCCCCTGTTCGACCGGCACCCACAGGTCGGGGACGATATCGACGGGCAGGCCGCCCTCCCAGCGCCGGACGATGCCCTTGGCGGGCAGGACGCTGAGGTCGGGGGCGCTGCCGCTGGTCAGCGCGGCGAGCGTGTCGGGGTGGCGCACCTCGCCAAGGCTGGCGCGGGTGCCGTTGATGTCGGACAGGCGCGCGAAAAAGCCGGGCTGGCCCTTCAGCCGCCGCGCCTCGTCGAGGATCTCGACCCAGTCGTCCTTCTTGAGTGCGCTCGGTTCGTCGGGGCCGAGGCTGTCGAGGATCAGCGCGCCATTGTCGATCTCGGCATAGCGCGCATCCCGCCCGCCATTGTCGCGCGACCATTTCCAGCGCCCGCCCGCGGCACCGCCATTATGGATCTCGATGCGGTAGAGATGATTTTCGAGGCTGCGATAGCCGCCGGTCGCGGGCAAGGCGCAGGGATCGACGACCGCCGCCGCGGGGTTGGCGCGCGCGCCCATGCCGCCCGTCGCGGCGGGTCCGAAGGGCGACCAGCCGGGGGCGAAGCTCGAACAGCTGACCGGCGCGCTCACTGCGCCCGCGGCGACGAGGTCGGCGGTGCGCGCGAATTTGACCTGCCAGACCAGCTGGTCGCGGATTGCGGTATCGGGGCCGCCGAAGGCGGTCTCGCGGATCAGCGGGTCGTCGGCGGCGGTGATCGGCCGCTCCCAGACGTCGAGATAGGCGAGATAGTCGCCCGCGGCGGTCGGCAGACTGTCGCCGGGCAGGAAGGGCTGGCTCTCGGCGCTGCGATAGCGATCGACCTGCGCGTCGTTGGCGGCGGAGACGGCGGCGGCGGCCTGGAAGGTCTGGCGGCCGTCGACATCGTCGAGCAGCGTCGCGACGCGCACCGCCTGCGCCAGCGTATTGCCCGCGAGCACCAGATAGTCGCCGACCGCGACGCGCGTTCCGGCATCGACGCGCCAGCGCGTCGCCGCGCCGGTGCCCGAAACGCGGAGTAGCGTCAGGCGGATTGGCGCATTGTGCGAGATGCCGATGCCGTTGAGATACGCCTGCCCGCCGCCGATCAGCAGCGTCCGGTCGCCCGCCCCGGCGAGGATCGCAAAACCCGGCGCATCCTCGGGAAAGCCGCTGGCCCCGATCACCGAGCGCGTCGTCGTGCGCAGCGCGCTGCGGCCGATATCGCCCTCCTCGTTCCAGTCGGCGTCGGTGAACAGCCGCCCCTGCTGCATCCGGACGGCGCTATAGCCCTTGTCGGGGCGGAAGGTGTCGCGGGTGAAATCGCCAGTCATCGTCTTTGTCCTCAGGTCTGGAACAGGGGGGCCGCCACCAATCCGAACGGCAGATATTCGTCGAGCATGTCGGTCAGGTTCGCGCGGCGGAACGGCGTGCCCGCCGCGAAGCCCGCGCCCATTTCGGCACCGCCGAACGCGCCCGCCGCGACTGCGGTGGGGCAGGCGAGCGCAAGCTGGCCGAAGGCGCTGGCGGGAAAGGCGCTGGCGGTGAAGATCGGGGCCATGTTGCGCGCGATGCGCTGCCGCTCGGGATCGGGCAGCAGCGTCGGCGCCATCCCCTGTTCGGCCTCGGCGATCGCGAGGTCGGGCTGGCAGCGATAGCGGCGCGGGACGCGCGAGGTCGGCGGGGCGTAGCAGAAGCGCACGCAGCCGCGCTGGCGCTGCGCCGCGCGGGTGGTGCCGATGAGCAGGCTGTTCTCGGCCTCGATCGAGCGGATGCTCGCGCGACCGAAAATGGTGCTGCGCGCGATATCGGCGTCGGCGACGGGCGCGTCGAGGACGAGCGGCAGCAGGTCGGGATCGGCCTGGAGGTCGCGGTCCTCGCCGACGATCGAATCGGTAATGTTTAGCCCGCCGCCCGCGGTGCCGAGCGCGAGCGGGCCCGTAATGCAATGGTCGACAGTCACGGCAAGCCCGCCGTTTTGCGAGATCACGCGCACGCCCTTGGTCAGCCCCGCCGCCGAAGCGCCGATGGTGCAATGGTGAAGCGACAGAGTGCCGAGCGCGCCCGCCATGATCGCGACCTCGCCCTCGACCAGCAGCCCGTCGAGGATCAGGCTGCCCGCCTCCTCCTCGGCGCCGGGTTGGATCGCGCGGACGCGGAGGTCGCCGCGGATGTGCGGGCGGCGGTGCGCGAGCGACAGCGCGTCGAGGTCGCGCGCGATCACTCCGCCCGCGCGCTCGACCGCGGGCCAAGCCGCGGCGACGATGGCAAGCCGCGCCTCGGCGGGGATGCGCAATATATGCGCGGCGTCGCCCAGATCCTCGGCATAGCTCGCATTGTCGAGCATCACGATCAGGCCGCGCGTGCCGGTCGCCGCCGCGGCATTCCAGCGCAGGATCGCCTCGGCGAGCGAAGCGACGACCACCCCGCCCTGCAGCACATCGTTCGTCTGCTCCTCGCTGCGCGCCGAGACGCCGATCACCCACGGCGCCGGGGCGCCGTCGACGAAGAGCGTGCCCTGCCAGGCGGCGAAACTCGCGGTGCGGTCATAGGGTCCTCCGCCCAGCGCGAAGGGCGCGGCGAAGGCGCAGCTCGCCTCGACGCTCTTGCCCTGATCGCTGGCGTGCAGCGCGAGGCGGCCGAGTTCGGGATCGAAGAGGATATGCCCCGCCTGCTGCGGGCGGCGCCATGTCGGGTTGCCGCCGACGATGCGCGTCGCGAGGTTGCAGCTGTGTAGCCGCTCGGGCGGCACTTCGGCGCCATCCAGCCGGACGCGCAGCACCGGCACCTCGTCGAACCAGCGCCCGCCGCCGGGCGCGCCGGCGCGCAGGCGATTGAGGTCGCGGTGGAGCAGCCGGCGGTCGAGCGGCGCGGGGACCATGCGCATGTCGACGCGCCCGGCGATCGAGCGGTCGGCCTTGGGCTGGTTGAACAAGGCGCGGTCGGCGCCGAGCGGGTCGAAATGGCGGAAGCCCGGGCCGATCGCCGAGGTCCGCGGGACGAGCCCGCCGTTGTAGCCCGCGGGCGCGTTCGAGAGGAAACCGAGCGGATAAGCGTCGAGCCGCCAGACGAAGAGCCCGACGTGCGGGATGGCGTAACGCCCCGAAGCCGTGTCGACGGGGCCCGCGGCGGCGCTGTGGCACGCGTCGCTGAACGCCCCCGCCGACAGGCGCGCGGCCTCGGCATCGCGGATCGAGGCGGTGCCGAGCGCGCCGGGGCGGACATGGTTGACGTGCTGGCTCCAGATCAGCCGCTGGAAAAATTCGACCGCGACGACGGGCCAGCCGGTGACGTCGCGCGCGATCTGTTCGATCGCCGCAGCGGTGCCCTTCGCCTGGCGATAACCGAGCGTGTTGGCGACGTAGCTGCGGAGCCCGACCTCGCCCGCGCCGAAGCTGCGCATCGGGCGCGCGCCGATCAGCGCGCCGATATAGGGGACGACCCAGGACTCGCAGCTTTCGATGAACCAGTTGTCGTAGAGCTGGTCGAGGTCGCGCTCGACGATCGCCAGCTCCTCGCCGAGCAGGCCCATCAGCGCTTCGAGCGCCCTGCCCCCCTCGGCGTCGCGATTGCGCAAATGCTGCGGCAGCAGCTCGATCAGCGGGACGGGCGGGCGGTCATGCACGGGCGGCCTCCACGGTCAGCGCGATGCCGGCGTCGAAGATGGTGAGCAGCTCGGCGGCGGCATAGTCGGCATCCTCTTCGGGCGGCAGCAACCGCGCCTGCGCCGCGGGGAGCACGGTGGCGAGGCTGGCGGACGGGTCGGGCTCGGCGCCGTCGTCGATCAGCGCGAGCAGGTCGAGGTCGACCCCGACGACGCCGGGCACCGCCTGCAGCGCGGCGATGACCTCGGCGGCGCTCACCACCTGGCCGATGTTGCGGCGCGCGAAGCCGAAGACATCGAGGAGATGCGCGCGCGCGGCGAGTTCGACATCCTCGGCGCGATAGTCGGGATGGTGGAACAGCCGCGCCGCGAGCTGGAAGAAGCGCCGCGCCGCGGGGAGCACGACCATCAGGTGCGAGCGGTCGCGCGCGCCGTCGGACGAGGCCTGGAGGTTGGCGATCAGCGGCGCATTGGGCTCGAGGATCGTGTCGCTGGTCCCGGTGATGCTGACGAGCACGATGCGCCGGTCGCCCGACCAGAGCTCGGCGGCGAGCGCCTTGCCCACCCCGGCGAAGTTTGCGGCATAGTCGCGATAGTCGATCAGCGAGACGATGCGCCCGAGCGTCTTGACGTCGCGCGGCGCGGCGGTGCGGATGTCGGCGAGGCTTTCGGGTGGCGCGCTGCCGCTCGCGCGGCTGGGGTTGACCACCGAACGGATGCCGAGCGGGCGGGTCTTCAGCTGGATGATCGCCTCGTCGGCGACCTCGCCCGCAAGCCCGATGCCCGCGCGGTAGCTCGCGACGATGTTGAGCTGGCCGGTCGGCAGGCGGCTGCCGCGCAACCCGTCGCCGAACTGCACCCAGCTGCTGCCGTCATCCTCGCCGCGCACGGCATAGACGCGGTCGTCGGGGCCGGCGTCGAAGAGCGTCGGCACCTCGTGCCACAGCAGCCCGTCGACGCGGATCGATAGCGACGAGGCGCGCCCGGTCGGGGTCTCGGCGCTGACATAGGTGAGCGGCGCCTTGGTAAGTTTGAAGCGCTGGAAGATCTGCGCCGCGTCGCCCGAACCGAGCTGCTCCTCATAGGCCTCGCCGTGCGTCGCCGCCGCCATATTGGCGTTCACGGTGACGCTCGGGCGGCGGTAGCTGTATTCGGGACCGCTCTTGAGCAGCAGGCGCGTGAAGCCGCCGATGTGGACGACATCGCTGACAGTCAAAGTCTCGCTCGATGCGAGCCCGTCGGCGTCGCTGCGGTCGCCGGCGATCGAGATCGTCTGGCCATCGACGAGGTCCAGATACAGCGCGTCGAGGTCGATCGCGTCGGCCCCCGCCTCGACATCCTCGCGGATCGGCGTCCCCGCGAGCGGCAGCGGCGCGCTGGCGGCGAAGATATGCGCGGTGCGGAACCTGAAGTCATTGAGCGGCGAGGACTCGCTGGGCGTCGGCACGTCGAGGTCGCTGCCGTCGGGCTGGCGGAAGATCAGCCCGCTCGCCTTGCCGGTCAGCGCGAAATCCGCGCGCGACTGGGTCGCGGCGGCGGCGACGCGGAACACCATCGCCTCGCCCTCGGGGGTCTCGATTGCCGCCCAGCCGTCGGGGACGATCTCCTTGACCTCGCGTTCGAGGAAGACGTGCGCACCGCTCAGCTGCGTATTCTGGCTGTCGGTCCAGATCGTCACGCCACTGCTGGAATCCCAGTTATAGGAGCCATGCCCATGGCCGGTCGGGAGCGCGCCATGCTTGGGCGCGGCGTTGCCGAAGAAGCCGCAATCGTCGCGCAGGATATAGAGGCCGGGGGCGGCCTCCGCGGTCTCGGGCGCTTCGATATCTTTGACGCGGCGGATGAGGTGCATCAGCTTGACGCGCGACCAGGACTGGCTGCGGACGAGCGCGGTCAGCGCCGGACCGGTCCACACCGCCTGGCGGACGTAGCTGCTGACGGTCGCGCTGGTGAAGGCGAGCCGCACACTGGGCATCGCGATGCGCTTGAAGCGCGGCGAGCGGCGCTTTGGCGCCCCCTTCACACTGTCGGGCAGGCCTCCGCCCTTGCGCGCGACGAGGCGCGTGACGCCGAAATCACGGTCGTCGGTCGCGCTCACGACGTGGAGCGTCGAGGCGGCGACCTTGCGCGTGCCGTCGGACGCCGTGGCGACGCCGATGACGACGATGCGCTGCCCCGCCTTGAGCCCCAGCCCGGTTCCGCGCAGATAGATTTCGTTGACCGGCAGCGCGCGCAGCAGCGGCTCGACCTCGTCGTTCAGCGCGTGGGCGGCGATCCGCCCCGCCAGTTCGTCCGCAAGATCGGTATCGCCGTCGAGCGGATGATAAAGCGCGAGTTGATCGACGCTGGTGAACTCGCGCAGGGCGGCGAGATCCTCGGCGTCGAGCGCATCCTTGTCGAAGCTGTTGTCGAGGTCGAAGAGGTAGATCGCGCCATTGTCGGCGTTGTTGGCGTTGGCGGCGTCGTGGAACAGCGCGAGCGGCTGCTGGTAGAGCGTGCGCGCGGGCATCGCATTCCATTCGGCGCGCGCGACGATCGGCTGCACCGTCTCGAACACCTGCGGCAGTTCGCCCTTGCGGGTCGGCACCGACATCGCCTGCACCCCGATCGGGATCTCGACCGCGCGATAGGGGTCGTCCGACGCCTCGACGGTGAAGGACAAAGCGACCGACGCCGCGACGCCGGGCGCGGGCTCGTAACCGATCATCCGCGCCATTTCGACGAGCGAGCGCCGCTGCGTCGCGGTGCCGACATAGGCCTCGTTGGCGACGCGCTCGCTGTAGAAGCTCAGCACGTCGAGCGTCGCGGCGAAGCCGTCGAGCAAAGCGATGGTCGGATCGCTCACCTCGCGCGCGCGCAGCGCCGCGAGCGGGTGGCGTTCGGCCTTGGTTTCGGGATCGACCACCGTCTGGCGCGGCAGGCGCCATTCCATGCGCTCCATGAACTCGGGGTGCGTGCCGATACGATAGGCGATCGCCGCGAGCCCCGGCCGGTTGTCGGGGCGCTTTTCGTCGCGGTCGACCGCGCCGCAGATATTGGCGGGTGGTTTGTGCGCCATGGTCAGCGGCCTCCCGCCATCAGGAAAGCGATGCGCCCGAAATCGGGATAGGTCGGATCATTATCGAGCCGCGCGACCTCATTGGGGGCGATCGGGATTTCGGCGTCGTCGGCGAAGTCGAGATCGGGCTGGTCGAGCCGCCCGAAGCGCCCCTTGACCGCGCCCGCGCCGTCGCGCGTGCCGATCCACTGGACGCCGGCGACCTGCATCGCGCGCGCGATGATCGGCGAGAGCAGGATATTGTCGCCGAAGCTGAAAAAGTCGGGGTGGAAAAAGCCCGGGCGCCCGTCGCGCATCGTCTTGGCCGAGAAGATGTCGAGCAGGTCGCGCTCGACGTCGCCGGCATAATGGTCGGGGCAGACGCAGACGAAGAGGCGGATATCGAGCGGGACGAAGCGCGGCGCGACGATTTCGAGGTCGTGCCCCGCGAGGCGATAGGTCGCGAGATGGCCGCGCAGGGCATTTTCAAACGTCTCGTCGACCGCACCGCCGCCGCGGCGGTCGATCGCGAGGAAGATCGTGTTCCAGCTGCCCGTCCAACGGCGCTCGGCATAGGCGCGCTGGACGTCGCTATAGGCCTCCGCCGCGGTGACATAATCGGCGGGGGTGACGGCGCGGCGAAGCTGGCGAAAGTGCCGCGGCGCGGCGACGCGGATCGCAGCGACGGGCTCGCGGTCGCGGCCGCCGGTGGCGGGCAAGGGGTTGCGAAGGCTCGCGATTCCGGCGCCGTCCGAAGTGACCACATGCGCGATCGCGTCGGCGCCGATATTGCCGCGTCGGCCGCCGCCGTGGCGGATGCGCGCGGTGAGCGCGGCACCGTCGGTCGGGCGGCGCCCCCCTGCCCCGTCGCCGAAGCGTGCATAATGGACCTGATCGCTCGCCTCGATGCAGAATTCGGCGGTGAAGGGATCGGCGGCGAGCAGGTCGGGCGCGGCGCGCCAGATATGGCCGTCGCCGTCGATGCGCACCTGCGCCAGCGGCGCGCCGGCGGGGGCGAGCGTCGCGCGTGCAGGTTCGGCTGCTGCGGCGGCGGGGTCGTAGGGCATAGCATGGACGATCGCCTCGCCGCGCAGCCGGAAGCGCTTGAGCGCACCGGGGCCGTCGTCGGGTAGCAGCCCGGTGCGCAGATTGTCGCCGACCGCAATCGCGTCCTCGGCCGCCTGCGCGGGGGTCAGGCCATAGTCGACGCTGCGGCCCTCATCGGCGAGCAATATATTGCCGCGCGCCACCGCGCCGCCCGCGGCGAGGGTGAGCGGAAAGGTCAGCGCATCGTCGGCAAACCATTCGATGCGCACCAGATCCTCAGCCATCACGGCGTCTTCGACATCGACCGGGTCGGCCGAGAGGCGGACCAGCTGGCGGTGCGCGGGATCGGGCGGATCGCCAGCCTCGCCCCCGAAGGGAATGAGCTGTTCAAAGAGGATGAGGTCGCCCTTCGCGAGCCCGAGGTCGGCGCGCGTGCCGACGAGATGCGCCGCGGTCGCGCCCGCAGGCAGGCAGCAGGCGGCATCGCCCCAGTCGTGCAGTAGCATCGCGTTGCGCGCGACGCGCAGCGAGCGGAGATCGTGCAGCGTTTCGAAGACGATGGCGCCCGTTCCGATCAGATCTTCGAAGATTTCGGGATCGCGCGGCTGGACCGTCGCCAGCGGCGCCGTGAGATCGGGCGGGCGCGTGAGCAGCCTTGCACCGCGCGGCAGGATCGGATCGGCAAGCGGACCGCGCTCGACGTCGAGCCCGGCGGCGACCGCGACCGCGACGCGCGCGTTGCAGCCCTCCGACGCGCTGTATCCGAGCAGCCGCGCGTGGCGCAGCACCGACTGGCGGAGCCGCGCGCGGCCGAAGAAGGCCTCGGTCCCCACCGCGTCCTGGAACCAGCTGGTGCGGTCGGCGGCGAAGGCGAGCGCCTCGACCAGCGTGACCCCGAGGTCGGCGGGGCTGCGTTCGGTCCAGCCCGGCAGGCTGACCGCCATGCGGTCGAGCATCAGCTGGCGGAAGCTGTCGTAATCCTTCGCCAAATAGTCGATCGGCGGGCCGAAGGGGCGCGGGATTCCCGGGCCGTCGGGTGCGGCGCAGTCGAAGGCCGAAGGACATTCGGCCTTGAAGCTGAAGTCGAGCGCCGCGAGCATCGGGTCGAGGAAGGGCGGGATCGCGTCGTTGACCGCGCCGAGGCGCACCGACAGCCGATAGGGCGAATAATCGCCCGCGGCGTCGACGGTGAGCGTCAGGCTGTGCGGCACCGGCCCGGCGGCGACGTCGGTCACGCGGATGCCGGTGACGCGCGTGCCGCCGTCGATGCGGAAATTGTCGGGGTCGAGCAAAGGCACCCCGGCGTTGAGCACGCCGTCGTCGCGCAGGAACGCCAGCGTCAGCAGCCGCTGGCGCAGCGCCTCGCTCGGCGCGTCGCGATCGACGACCTCGAGATAGTCGATGCCGTTCAGCAGCACCCCGCCGCCGGTATCGATCGTCGCCTCGGCGACGCGCTGGCGGCGGCGTTCGGTGCCGCAATATTGCAGCGCCCCGGTCAAAACACGCGCTCCACGGTGACGAGCCGCTCGCGCGCCTCGTCGAGCGGGCGATAGCGGACGGTAATCGACAGCAGGCTGTCGACCGCCTTGGTTTCGACCCCGCGCACCTCGATCGCCGCCGACAGCCACTGCTGGAGCGCCGCCATCACCATATGCTGCGCCGCCGCCGCGAGTTCGGGGGCGTTTTCGGAGAAGACCAGTTCGTTGACCCCGGCGCCGAAATCGGGGCGGTTGACGCGCTCGCCGCGGCGCGTGAACAGCAATTGCTCGATCATCTCCCTGATATGCGCCTCGTGCCCCGCTCCTGCGGTCATGCCGTTGGCGCCGATGCGATAGGGGAAGCCGAAATGGGTCATGTCGCGAGCACCTTCGCCTGCACGTTCGCCCAGATCACGGGGCCCTGCGGCGCCTGCGTCGCGGCGACGCCGAGGTCGCCGGGGTTCATCTTCAGCACCGGTTTGCCCTCGACGAGCACCTTGCTCGACGCGCCGGTGAGCATCAGCGTGACGCAGGGCGACGGGGTCGGCGGCGGCAGCTGGAACGGGCAGCCCGCGACGAGCCCCTTGTCGCCCATCACCATCGGCGGCGCGCCCATCACCAGCACCTTCGTCGCCGACGAGATCAAAGTCGCGGGGATCGCGTGCGGGCATTGGGCGAGCGAGGCCATGGTGACGATCGGGATGGTCATGGCAATATCTTCAGGTTCGCGCCGTTGATCGACACGCCGTCGATCGCGAGCTTCACGGTGCTGGCGCCGTGGGTGATGGTGAGGCCGGTGGCATCGGCCTCGATCTTCGCTGCGCCCATCGCGGTCGTTAGCTCGAGCGCGAGCGTCGGCGCGCCGGGGATGTCGAAGATTTCGAGGCTGAAATTCTCGCCCTTCCACGCCTTGGTCAGGAACCCCACGGGTCCCGGGGGCGCCGGGGTATCCCCCAAGTCCCAGAAGCCGCCCGACCAGATCGGATAGTCGGGATTGCCGCCCTCGAACTCGACCCACACCTTCGCGCCCATCGGCGGTATGGCGTAGAAACCGACGCTGGGGCCCGCGCCGGGCAGGCACGGCATCGCCCAGGCGAGCTTGCTGTCGCCGAGCACCGAGGGGCAGCTGACCTGGATGCGGCCGAGCCCCTGGACGTCGGCGGGATTCTCGACCGTGCCGCGATATTTGCCGTAGAAGGCGGGGCCGCCGTCGGGGAGCTTGCTCATGGCAGCACCAGCGGGGCCATCGGCCCCCTCTCGCCGCGCGCCAGCTTGAACTGCTGCTGGTAGCTGCCCGGCTTGATCAGGTGGCGCACCTCGGAGACCTTGTAGAGCCCGCCGTAGCTCAATCCCGCGCCGCGCAGGAACACCATGTCGCGCGCCTTGAGCGCGGCGTTGTAGCGGGTGGAGTCGATCGTGCCCGAAACGGTGAAGGCTTCCTTCGCGCCCTCGTCGACCTTGGCCTGCGCGCGGCCCATCGCCTGCGCGGCGTTGAGGCCCGAGGTCTCGATCGGCTGCTTGCGCGTGTCGCCGAAGCGCGCGACCGTCTCGGGCACCGCACCGAGCGGCGTGCCGCTGCCGACGAGCGCGACGACGGGGATTCCCTGGCCGCTGATGCGATCGATGACCTTGGTCTCGACCGACGTCAGCACCTCGTCGTCCTCCGACGTCGTGACGTCATAGGCGTCGGAGCCCGGCCCCATGTCGACCGTCAGCGTGCGCTGCGGCGCCCCCGGCTTGACCGGCGGCCCCCAATAGAGGGTGTTCACGCCGGGCACCGGCCCGGGATCGATATAGGTTTCGTAGCCGTGGCGCCGCGCCATCTGGTTCAGATATTGCCAGTCGCTGCCGTTCTGGATCGGCACGCGGTCGATCGGGATCGGCGGGTCGATGAACTTGGGCGGCAGCGCCATCGGGATCATCCCGAACTGCGCGTAGGAGACCGCGATCAGCATCGCGATCATCGTCTCGTCCATCGCGGGATGCTCGGTCTGCTTGACCTCCTTGTCGAGCTCCATGGTGAGGTCGCGGCCGTAGAGCGTCAGCACCCCCGACTGCGATCCGGTGCCCGGCGTATAGCTGCGCTTGGTGACCAGCCCGTCGAAGATCACGTAAGGGATGACGTCGAAGATCATCGTCACGATGACGCGGCAGCCGCGCTGCAATTGCGGGTGCATGATCAGCGGCGATTCGAGGAAGTCGAAGGGGCCGGTGCGCCCGGTGTTGATCGACAGCTTGAACCCCGATTGCGCGGTCGCCGACAGTTTGACCTCGAGGTCAGCGATCGCGCTCATCACGTCGGCGGGCGCGGGCAGCGCGACCGGACTGGGCCCGATCAAGAGGTTGAGGCGCACGCCCAGAAGATTGCCGAGCAAGCTCATCCGCTGGTCTTTCCGGTACCCGGGAGCGGGATCACGAAGCTGTCGCCGGGGCCGCCGGGCAGCGCGGCGGGATCGACGACGCGGTTGGCGTCGGCGATCATCCACCAGGCGGTCGGCGCGCCGAGATGCCGCCAGGCGATGAGGTCGAGCCGGTCGCCGTCGGTGGTGCGGTGCTGCGTCGCGACCACCGTGTCGGCGGGATCGGGCAGCAGCCGCGGCAGGGCATAGCGCACGCTCACCCCGTCGCCGCGGTCGGCCACCAGTTGCGGCTGATTGACATATCGGCTGGTGAGCGTGAACATCGTCCCCTATCCCTTTCAGAACAAAGCCACATCGCCGCCGGCCATCTTGCCGACATTGTCGACGCTGGCGACGGTCGCGAGCACTTCCTTGACCACCTGGTGCGCCATGAAGGCCCAGAAACCGGGGTGGGTGATCGCGAGATCATTGTAGGTGAGCACCTTCATCGACACCGCGACGTCGGCGCGGATCGGGTTGAGGTCGGGGTCGTGCATCGTCTCGGTGATCGACAGGCTCTCGATCTTGACGGGCACGACGCGTTTCCAGCCATAGATGAAGAGAGTGAGCGGCGCCGCGGGCGGGATCACCTCCATCGTACCGATCTGCAGCAATATCTGGTTGGCGGCGACGAGCAGCGACTTGGGATAGACGAGCATCTCGAGCGCCGCGAGATAGCCGGTGATCCCCGCGCCGAGCGGCCCCGCGTCGCCGCGCTCCATCTGGTCGATGAGGTCGAGCGTCAGGTTCGCGCTGATCGTCTCGGTCGGCGGCCCCGCGAGGCGGAGCGCCTCGGCCTTCCCCCCGCCGGCCTCCGAATATTGCGGCGTCAGGCTGCGCGAGATCTGCTCGGGATTATATTGGAAGATCGCCACCGAGGCGAGCGGGTTGAAGATGTCGAGGCCGACGATGGCGCCCTTGATCGTCTTCGGAGAGCCGGTAAAATTGGTCATTTCTTCCACCAGTCTTCGGCTTGCTGGATCAGGTCGGACGCGTCCTTCTTGAGCTCGTCCCCCTTCTTCTTCGCATCGTCGAGCAACTGCCCGCCCTTGACCGCGGCCTTCGCCGACAGCAGCGCGGCGGTGCACGACGCGCTCGCGGCCTTGGGCGTCACCGGCGGCGCCTTTGCCGGGATCGCGATCGTTCCCGCCGGCGACGCGACGCACCCGACGAGCGCATCGACGAAGATGCTCCCCATCTCCTGCGATACGCCAGCGATATGATGCGCCGCATCCTCGGCCTTCTTGAGGTCGATCCCGCCGTGCTGGCGCATGAAATTGACCATGTACCAGCAGCCGAAGCTTTCGATCTGGTCCGACACATAGGTCTTGACCGCCGCGATGTTGGTCAATCCGCCGGTCGTGCTGAAACTGCCGCCCATCGCGGTCAGGAAATCGGTGCAGCGCGAGTTGCGCCCGGCGGGCGTCGCGGTGCCGCCGGCGGCGGGGGCCTTGGTGCCGATCAGATAAGCCTCGACCGTGTCGGCCACCCCCTTGCCCGCGGGGATGGCGAGCGGCGCGGGCGTTCCCTTGGTCGCGCCCGCGGAGCCCACCGCATAGCCCGCGATATCGCCTTCGAGATTGATCGGGCCGCCATAGTCGGTGCCCTTGAAATAATGCAGCGGGTCGGCGGTCGGTACGGCGACGCGATCGACCGCGAGCCGCGCCGCGCCGCCGCCGAGGTCGCCGGCCCAGGTCGAGGCCTCGAGCCCGGTGACCCCGCCGACCGGCTGCGGCATCTTCATCGCGGCCGTGCTGCGCCGCGCGTCCATGCCGATCAGCATATGCCCGACGTCGACGAAGCCGGCGGGATCCTTCACATCCTGGCTGGCGCCGAGCGACATATAGGTGCCGCAATCCATGCATTCGAGCGCGTAGCGCGGCTGGGTCGAGCCGGTGTAGACGTTGAACATCTGCGTCCGGACAACGCTTTGCTGCGGCGTGTCGTGATCCTTGCTCCACGGCGTGCCATAATAGATGCCGCGCAGGATATGGACGCGCTCGCCGACGTCGGTGATGCCGCACGCGACGAGCTGCGTCTCGGCCTTGCGCAGCAGCGCGACGAGCGCCACCGCGGTCGTGGCCTTCGACACCGGCATCGAGCAGGCGGTCTTGCTGGCCAGCCGCGCGATGCGCGGCGGTTTGGCGCGTTCGCCCGGATTCGAGATATAATAGCCCCAGCCCAGCGCGCCGGTCGGCACCGAAATGCCCGACGTCGCGATCCCCGCCTTGTCGAGCGCCCATTCGGCAAAGCTGTTGCTGTTGGGTCCGGGCGGCGCGTTATAGACGACGTCGAGCGCCTCATAATCGGCGGCCGCCGCCTTTACCGCCGCGACCTGCGCACAGGTCGCGGTGATCGGGATGCAGGTCGAGCCGGTGCCGTGCCCGGCTTTCGTGACGACATGGCTGTGGGTGCCCGTCGAGCGGCCCCCGAGGCTGCCGCTGGCGACGTCGGCGACGCCCTGATGCCCGTAGGGATCGACCTCGCTATGCGATTGCCCGCCCGCGGCGTCGGTCATGTTGAGCTTGGCGTGGACGAACCCTGCGGCACCGAGTCCGCCGACGCCGATCGGCGCGAAGCAAAGTTCGAGCGGGCAGGTCTTCGCCGCGGGCGTAGCACCGGGCGCCGACTGGCGGCGCACTGCGGGCGCCGCGTCGGCGGCGGCGCGGTGCTGCGGCCCGACGGGTCCCGGCGCGGTCTGCTGCATCACATGCGCGAGCTCGTGCGCCATGGTGAAACCGGGCGACGCGTTTTCGCCCGCACCGAGCCAGACATGATTCTTGTAGGTGAAGGCGCGCGCCGAAATGCTGGCGTTCTTCGCCTGCGCGTCGCTTCCCTGATGGACGCGCACGGCGCCGAGGTCGCGGCCCGTCCGCGCTTCGAAAAAGCCCCGCGTGGCGGCGGGCAGTTCGCTGCCGCCGCTGGTGAGCTGCGCGTCGGAGGCGGCGATGCTCTCGCCCCCCGCGTCGCGCCCGCGTGGTTCGGCGGCGAGGGACCCGGCGTCGCTCGCGGGCTCGCCCGCCATCAGCGCCGCGGCGATGCCGTCGGCTTCGCGCTCGAAGCGGTCGCCGGCAGGGCCCACTGCCAACCGCGGCTGCACCGTCGTCATGTCGTCGTCGGCCTCGCACGCCGCGCATTTGCGCTGTACCGCCGGGATCGCCGCCAGCGAAGCGACGGGCGATGCGGGTTCGCGCGACGGCGGCGCCGGACGGCGGCGCACCATCGGCGCAGCGGCGGGCGTCTCGCGAGCCCGCAGCGCGGTGCGCGCGCGGGTCACCGGTGGCGCTCCTTCGACTTGACCGCGTCGCACTGCTCGCGGCCGCGATAGCAGAAGATTTCCTCTTCCTTCAGGACCTGCTGGCCGTCCTCCTCGACCTTGTACAGGCGGACGAGCTTGGTGAAGACGTGCAGCACGTCCTCCAGCGTCATCTTGCCTTGGGTCGCCGCGGGGATGCCGCCGGGATAATAGCGCTGGAAGGTCGTGACGTCGGGGAAGAATTTGCTGCCTTCGAGCTTATATTCCATCGTCGCTTCGTAATTGTTCGGGTTGCCGCCGCCGTCGATCAGCCAATAGTCCGGATAGTCGGACATCGCGCCCGCGGCGCCGCCCGAATAATGGAGCGGCGCGGTCTTGGGCACATTGGGTGCCGCGGGGTCGGCATAGACGGCCAGGCCCTTCGCCTCGCCGGGCAGGCCGATCGCGTCGTTGACGACCATGATGAAGCGGATGATCGACTGGCAGTCGGCCCCCTTTCCCTTCGGCGGCATGATGTCGTCGAATTGCCAGGGCTCGCCCACCACCGCCGATCCCAGCCGGTAATAGCCATAGGATGCGATCTGGTGGCCGATGATGTCGTGCGGGTTGTTGCCGACCAGCGAGGTGTGTTCGACCGCGGTGCGCGCGCGCTTGGTCGTGAGCGGCCCCCTGGGGGTCGCATAGGTCGCGAAAAGTTCGTGATCGAGGCTCCAGCCCGCCGCGCCGCGGACGCCGCCGGCCTCCGATATCCATTGGATGTCGATGCCCGAATAATGCCAGATGTCGTCGGAGAGCGGCGCGCCCTGCAACGACAATTTTTGCCCGAGCCCGCCGCCGAGCATCGCCGAGCCGCGCATGTCGAGCGTCGAGTCCGTCGCCACGCCCGCGAGCGACACGACGAGCGGCGCCGCGCTGACCGGTTCGATGTCGACGATCGCGGTGGCGGTCAGCGGCGTGCCCTTGGTCTGCGAAACCGGCGCCGCACGGCCGCCGGGATTGTCCGCTTTCCAGACCGGCGACGGGACGGCACCGCCGAGCCCCCAATCCTGATCATAATCCTGCAGCAGGCCGTGATCGCTGGTGAAGTCGAGGCTCTTCAGCGTGATTTTCGGCGATACGCCTCCGGTCGCGGGCGGCGTTGCCGGCGGTGTCGCGGGCTGCGCGCCCGTACCCGGCGCCGCGCCGGGCGCCTCGCCGCCGTCGGGCTTCGCACCGCCCGGCGCCGGCACGGGCGCATTGCCGCCGACGAGTTCGAAGACGATGCAGCGCTGCCACTGGCGCGGCCCCTCGACCTCGCCATGCTGGAAGACGCCGTCGATGCGCCGCGCCTCGATCCCGAGCGCGATCAGCGCGCCGCGTCCCGCATGCGCGCGCGCGCATGACAATTGGTCGTTGAAGTCGGCGGGTCCGTCCTCGCTGGCGAGGCCGTGGACCTTGACATGATGGTCGGTCGGCTTGATCGCGGCGACGAAATCCTCGAGCCGATGCTTTTCGTCGCCGTCGAGATATTGGGTGCCGTTGACCTTCATCAGGACGCGCGTGTGCCCCGCGACGTCGCCCGCCTGCTTGTCGCACTGCGGGGGCGGCGGGGGTTTGGCGGCGGCCGGTTTCGACGGCGCGGGCGGCGCCGACGGATCGGCCGGCGGCGCGGGCAGCGGCAGGTCGCCGCCGTTGCTGCCGCCTCCACCCACGTCGCTCCAGTCGACGCAACCGAGCTTCGCCAGCGTTTTGGAGACGAACGAGGGAAGGAGCATGCGCCTGCCGGCCGCCGCCTTCAGCAATATCCATCCAAGGGCCGTGCCTCGTGCCGCCGCAATTTTCGGGAACTGGGCAAGAATGGCAGGTTCGACCAGGGCCGCGGTAACGGGTCCGAGCACGCAGCCCACCGCGGCGGAAGCGATCACCTTGCAATAATTGATGGTCATGCCCGTCACGTCGAGCGTGCGTTCGCTGATGGCATGCCAGACGGCCTGTCCGCCGATTTCCAGCGCGGCACTGAGCGCCGCACCGGTTGCGCAGCGGAGCGTGGCGGCCGTGATCGTCAGCCCGGCGGCCGGCGCAGCGGCGGCGGCGGGCGCAACCCGACGGACGCTCGTCATCGCCGAAGACGCCATCAGCCCGGCGCGGAACTGGCGCTGTACGCGCCGCTGCGGCCCCACCGGGCCGGGCGCGGTCTGTTGCATCACATGCGCGAGTTCGTGCGCCATGGTAAAGCTGGGCGACGCGCTCTCGCCCGCGCCGAGCCAGACATGGTTGCGGTAGGTGAAGGCGCGCGCCGAGATGCTGGCGTTCTTCGCCTGCGCGTCGCTGCCCTGATGGATACGCACCTCGCCGAGGTCGCGGCCCATGCGGCCCTCGAAGAAATCGCGCGTCGCCGCGGGCAAGGGCGCGCCGCCGCGGGTTAGTTCACCGTCCGATGCCGCGAGGCTCTCCGTACCGCCGTCGCGGCGCGCGCGGATTTGGGGCTCCTCGCTTTCATCGGGCTCGGCGAAACGGCGCGCGCGCGGTTCGTCGTCGGACGAGGTGCAGTCGCTGCAGGCGCGCTGCACCGCGCCATCCGCGGGCGAGGCGTCGGCGGGCGCAGATGCTTCCGACGCCGGCATCGCCATCACCGCGGCGGCGATGCTGTCGGCCTCCCGCTCGTAGCGATCGCCGACCGGCCCGACCGCGAGGCGCGGCTGGACCGACGTTTCGTCTTGCTCTTCGGCTTCGCAAGCGACGCAGGCGCGCTGCGGCAGCGGCGCCGCGGCGGACGCCGCCAGCCGGCGCTGGATCGCCGATTCCTTGCCCTCCTCCGCCTCGCAATCCTCGCACTGGCGCTGCACCGTCGCGGGTATCGCCGCGAGCGAGGCGAGCGGCGGGGCGGCGTGGCGCGGCGGCGGCGCGCTGCGGCGCATCACCGCTGCGGCCGCGCGCGGTGCCGCGTGGGTTTTCGCGGCCGTGGCGTGCATCGCGCTCATCGCCCGCCCCCCGCCAGCCGCGCGCCGATCGCCTGCCCCGCGGCGTGGCCGAGTGCGGCGGGCCCCTGCCCCGGCGCTACCGCCAGCGACAGCCGCGGATGGCTGCCCGCGAGCGCGGCGACGTCGGCCCCGGCGAGCCGCGCCTCGATCGCCATCGTCAGCGCGCGCTGCACCGCTGCGGCGTCGCCGGGCGCGACGCCATGGAGGATGAGCCGGTCGATGCTCAACCGGATGCGCGCGGGGGCGGTCATTGCACCCACCCGCGCAGTTCGGCGCTGGTCAGCGAGCGCCCGCTCTTTTCATATTCGAGCCGTGCGGCGGCGAGGATATGCCCCATGCCGACGTCCTGCCCGCGGTCGGCGGCGGTGAAGGCGGCGGCCATCGCGACGTTGCGGATCGAGCCGCCCGCGAGGTTGAGTTGTGCCAGCCGCGCGAAATCGAGCTCGGACTTCGGCGTGTCCTTGGGGAAGATGCGCTGCCAGATTTCGGTCCGCTCGGCGAGGCCGGGGAAGTCGAAATCGATGATGAAGCGGATACGGCGGAGGAAGGCGGTGTCGATGTTCGAGCGGAAGTTGGTCGTCAGGATCGACAGGCCGCGATATTCCTCGAGCCGCTGGAGCAGGTAGCTGACCTCGATATTGGCATGACGGTCGCGGCTCTCGTTGATCTCGCCCCGCTTGCCGAACAGCGCGTCGGCCTCGTCGAACTGGAGGATCGCCGAGCCTTCCTCGGCGGCGTCGAACACGCGGCGGAGGTTCTTCTCGGTCTCGCCGATCCATTTCGACACCATCGACGACAGGTCGATGCGATAGACGTCGAGCCCGAGCGCGGCGCCCAGCGTCTCGCCCGCAAGCGTCTTGCCCGCGCCCGAGGGGCCCGAAAAAAGCGCGCTGACCCCGAGCCCGCGCCCGCCGCTGCGCTTTTCGAAACCCCAGCTTTCGTAAACGGTCGCGCGGTTGCGCACCTGCGCGACGATCGCCTTGAGCACATCCTTCTGGTTCGGCGGCAGCACGAGGTCGTCCCACTTCGCCTCGCCGTCGATACGCCGCGCGAGATCCTCCATGCGCGGACGCGCGAAACGGCGCGCGGCGTCCCAGGCGATCTCGTCGAGCGTCGGCTGGCCCTTCTTCGGCTTGACGGCCTTCGCGGGGTCGGGCGCGAGGATCGCGAGTTCGGCGGCGACGCTGTCGGCGAGTTCGGGCGACACCGGGAAATGCCCCGCAAGCTTCTCGATCGTGCCGTTGAGCTTTTTCGCATAGGGGCCGAGGCGGTCGCGCCACACCGGAACCTGTTCCCTCGCAGTCATCCGCGGCATGTCGAGGCGCACCGTCGGCGCCTGGCCGAGCAGCACCGCGTCGGGCGCGGCGACGATCAGCGGCAGGCGCAGCAGTTCGGCGAAGAGCGCGAGCGACACGGGCTCGCCGCGCGTCGCATCGACGAACAGCGCGCCGCCGGTGAGGATCAGGTCGCGGCGCCAGAGCTGTGCGAGGCGCGCGATGTCCGACGGGGCGCCGGGCAGCATCGCGGCGCTGATCGCATAGAGCGGGCGCTTCGAGGGCGCGAGCGCCGCGGCGGCGGCCTGCTCCTTGCCGAGCGGATCGGCGCCGCACAGCTGGAGTGTCATGCCGGGCTCACCCTCGACGCGCAGCCGGATCGCCTGCGCGAGCCTGGCGCGCGAGGGCGAGAGGTCGGCGGGCGCCGCGACGGGCCGCGCCTGCAGCGCGAGGTCCTCGGCGAGCGACGGCGCATCGACGAGCGCGAGCAGCACAGGCTCGGCGAGCGCAAAGGGCGCCGAACCCAGCCCCTCGACGCCGTCGATGCGGATCAGCCCGTCGGCGCGCAGCGGATCGTCGGCGCCGAGCGCGGCCCAGTTGGCGCCAGGCAGTTTGACCAGCGCGAGGCCAAGCGACGGCGCGGTGCGGCGCGGGTCGCCGTGGAGCTCGGCGACGCGCCGCCCCGCGGCGGGATCGAGCGCCGCCCAGGCGCCGAGCAGCAGCAAATTGCGCCCGAAGGCGTCGAGCCCGAAGCGCGCGGCGATATCGTCGGCGCGCGTTTTCGGCGGCGTCCCCTTCTTGCCGTCGAGCCAGCCGGCGACGGTCGCAAAGGCTTCGGCAAGCGGCCGCAGATTCTCGGCTCCGCTCATGACAGGTCGACCAGCGGGCCGGTGATGCGTCCGAATTCGGGCTGCATCGGGTCGGTGCCGACCTCGGGCTGCGAGGCGAAGCCGTCGATATCGACGCGCGCGAGATAGTCGCCGGTGGGCAGGTCGGTGACCGTGAAGTCGAGCTGGCTCGCCGGGAAGGCGGCGGGGGTTTCGGCCTCGATCGCGGCATTGCCGAGCTGGCCGGGGCCGAAGGCGTTGAGCAGCAAGCTCGCCGACTGGCCGGCCTGCAGCGGCGGGTCGATGTCGACGGTCACCGTGCCCGAGCGCAGCCCCGGGCCGCTGCCCGCGACGGTCGCGGCGGCGATGTTGGTCATCACCGGCAGGATCGCGAAAGCGGCGACGTTCGACCCGCGGCGGAGGCGCTCGGGCATCGACGCATCGGTCGGCGCCGCGACGACCTCGAGCTGGTGTGCGCCGGCCTTGGGCACGGTGCCGCCGAACAAGGCGGCGTCGAGCGTCAGAGCGAGGCCGTCGCCAGCGATCGCATCCTCGGCGAGCGGCAGCGCCTCGCCGTCGATGCGCAGGCTGTTGCCGAAGCGCGCGATGCCGCTGCCGGTGAGGTGCAGGGTCGCGCCCCATGGTGCGGGGCCCCATTGGCCGGGTGCGGGGCCGGCGCTGCGGATCTGCAGCGGCCCCATCGGCGCGGCATAGATTTCGGGGGTCGCCACGGGCAGCGCCGGGCCCGGATCGTCCTGCGTCTCGATCGCCACGCCGCGGACGACGTACGAAGCGGAAAGCGCATAGGGGACCTGGAAGAATACCGACCAGAGCTTCGACCAGTCCTCGAGCGTCGGCTGGTCGGCGGCCAGCGCGATCGCGCGCCCCTCGCCCGCCAGATCGGCGCCGGCGAGCTGGGGCTGGTTCGCGGTGTCGCTGGTCGCCGCCTCGATCGCGGCGACCGACAGGCCGGGCGCATGTTCGAGCGCGAGCGCGACCGCGCCGAACAACCGCTCGGGCTCGAATTTCGCGGCGTCGCCATAGAAGCTCAGCACATAATGGAGGTCGAGGCTGAGCTTCGCGCGCGCGCGCTGGGCGCCGCTGCCCTCGCGCGTGGGGAAATGGTCGTTGCGGTGCGCGCTGTTCGGCAGCACGCGAAAAAGGAAGAGGTTGACCACGGGCTTGCCGTCGTCGGCGAGCTTGGCGACGGGCGCGCCGATGCGTACATCGGCCTGCGCGACCGCCTGGTTCGCGGCGTCCTGCAGGATATGTTCGAGCGTCGCGGTGACGACCGCGAGCGAGCGGAAATTGCTCATCGGTCATTCCCCTGCGCAAGAAAGGCGTCGAGCGAGAGCCCGGCCGAAGCGGGTGGCGCCGCGGGCGCGGCGGGCGCGGTGGCGGCGCGGACCTCGATGTGGCCGATATGGATTTCGACGACCGGCGGCGCGACCGCGGCGGCAGGTTGCGGAGCCGCCGGAAGCGGCAAAATGACGGGCGGGCGCGGTGCTACGCGGCTGGTTTCGGGAGTGAATACGGCTGGCGTTGCCGCGCCGGTCTGCCGGTGGGCGGGGACGGGCGACGCGGCGGGCGTGGCCGGATCGGCGCGCGCGGCAGTCGCCGACGGACCTTCGGGCGACATGGCCGGCGCGGGCGTCACGGTTACCGCGCGCGGGGCCGGGGCCGCACGCTGGGGTTCGAGCGCCGGGTCGGCGCGCTGAATTGGCACGGCATCGGGTACCGAAGGGGCGAACGGAGTGGCGCTCGCGGTCCGGGGCCGGGTGGCGGCAACGGGCGTGCCGGGAACCTCGATCCGCAGCGGCGCCGCGAGAGGCACTGCGTCGGCCTGTGCGATGGCATGGGGAACCGCCGGAGAGGTCGCGGCGGCGGCCTCGGCGGCACGCAGGGCCGTGGGCATCGCGCGGCGCTGAACGGCAACTGCCGGGAGCGTCGCCGCGGCGATCGCTGGTGTCGTCGCGGCGGGTGTGGCCGACGCGAGCGGCGGCGGGGCGGCCCGAAGGCTCGCGGCGGGGGCGACGGGCGACACCGGAGCAGCGGGCTGCGTCGGCGGCACCGGGGCCGACGATGGGGGCATCGGCTGCGTTCCGGGCGGCTGGACGGGCGCCGGCGCCTCGCCATGCGCGCCCACGTCGGCCGCCGCCGCTATCGGCTCGGGCAGACCCAGTTCCTCGGGCAAAGGTTCGAAACGCGACGGAATGCGCGGCGCGGCGACCGGCGCGTCGCCTGCGGCCCTTGCGGCCAGACGGGCGAGCAGCCCGGTCATGCGCCCGCCGCCGCGAGATAGAAGCGCCGCCGCGACGCGGGCAACATCAATATATCGCGTTCGGACCAGTGGTTGACGCGCGCGAGGTCGGCGACCTGCTGGAGCAGGCGCGGGATGCGCAGCGCGATCTCGTCCCAGAAGAAGGCGGCGATGTCGAAGGCGATCTCGGCCTCGGCTCCGCATTCGGGACAAGCCGCGGCGATGGCGAGCTCGGCATCGGGGTCGAGCTCGGTCAGCAGCGCGCCCAGCACCTCGTCGTCGATGCCCTCACCGCCGGGCGCGACGCGCGTGCGGAGCAAGGCGCGGGCGGCTGCTTCGCCCTGACCCTCGATTGCCGCCAGGTCGCCGGCAGCGATCGCGCGCACCGCAACGCCGTCGATGCTGGCGGGGGCGCGCACCTCCCCCGCCCCGTCGCGACCGAGGTCGGCTGCAGTCAGCGCAAACTCATAATCCTCACCGCACGCGGCGCAGCGCTGCGCGACCTCGATCCGCGGGCCGAATTGCGCCGCGCGCAGCGCGAACAGCCGGCGGTCGCGCTGCCCGACCGGCAGCGCCGCGGCGGCATCGCGGGGCCAGCCGCCGGCTTCGAGCAACAGCAGTGCCCGGGCGGCGGGGCCCAGCGACGCGCCGCTTTCGCTGATTTCGATCAGCTCGAGGGCGGTCCAGCGCATGGGACGGGCCTAGAGCGTCGGCTCGGTGAAGCTCGGTTCGCTCGGTTCGGCGACGTCATAGTCGCGTTCCCAGCCCTCATTCTCCAGCTTGAGCGTCTGGATCGCGACCGCGCTCGCCGAGGCGTCGAGGTCGGGAAAGGCGACGAACTCCGACGGCCAGCAGCGGAACAGGCGATAGGCGAGGACGAGCTGCCCGGCCTCGTTGTAGATTTCGAGGACGAGGTCCTTGCGAAAATCCTTCAAGGACACTTCGGCGCCGAGGCCCGAGCCGAAGTTCCACACCTTGTTCGCCCATTGCTCGAAGGTGGTATCGTGCGTGACCCCGCGTTCGAGGGTGATCGCCTCATATTCGGTCTGGCCGGGCGACTTGCGCGAGGTCGAGGGGTCGCCGCCTTCGCGGAACTTGACGACCTCGGTGCTGCGCTTGAGCGCGCTCATCTTGCTGAGCCCCGCGAGATAGGCGCCGTCGGGCAGGCGCAAACGGAACTTGTACGTCTTGTACGGGTCGCGCCGCTCGGGGTTGACGCTGAAAGGTGGTGCCATGATCGCTCTCCCTTAGGGTCAGGCCGCGGTGCGGATCTGCTGGATGGAAATGACGACGAATTCGGCGGGCAACAGCGGCGCGAAACCGACGACGATGTTGACGATGCCCTGGTTGCGGTCGTCCTGCGTCGTCGTGCTGCCGTCGCATTTGACGAAATAGGCGTCGCGCGGGCTGGCGCCCTGGAAGGCGCCCTGCTTGAACAGGCGCTGCATGAAGGTGCCGACCGAGAGGCGGATCTGCGCCCACAGCGGCTCGTCATTGCCCTCGAACACCACCCATTGCGTGCCGCGGTAGAGGCTTTCCTCGATGAACAGCGCGAGGCGCCGGACCGCGAGATATTTATAATCGTCGGAGAGCTGGTCCGAGCCTTTCAGCGTGCGCGCGCCCCACACGGTCAGTCCCGTGCCGGGGAAGCTGCGCAGGCAGTTGACGCCCAGCGGGTTGAGCAGGCCATTCTCCTCGTCGGTCATCTTGACCGTCAGCCCCTCGGCGCCGGCGATCGTCGCCGACATGCCGGCGGGCGATTTCCAGACGCCGCGGGCATTATCCGTGCGGGCGATGATTCCCGCCACCGCACCGCACGGGACGAAGCTGTCGAGCTGGCCGCCGCGCTTGGGATCGCGGCGCAGGATGCGCGGAAAATAGAGCGCGGCATTGTCGGCGAAGGCGAGCGAGAGCACCGATGTCGCGCCGTTGAGCTGCTTCGCCTTGACGATCGCCGCGGCCTCGTCGGGCTTGTCGTCCCAGTCGGCGGGCGGATCGACGATCAGCACCGCGCGCTCGGCCTTGCAGAATTGGGCCGCTTTCTCATTCACGGTGCGCGGCAGCGTGCCGTCGCGCTCGTCGGGCGGAATGCAGAGCAGGTTGAAGAGGTCGGCTTTCTTGAGCGCATAGATGCCGGTCTTCTTGTCGGCGTCGCCGATGAAGTCGGTGTCGAGCAAGGGTGCGCCGTCATTGCCGTCGGCGCCGGTGCCGGCCGCGGCATTCGCGGGACGGCTGCCGAGCTTGGGCGTGCCGTCGAGGTTGAGCTGGCACTGGACGAGGCTCGATTCGGCGGCGAGCACGCGGTCGAAGCGGCGCGCGCCGCCGGCCGCCTTGACCGTCAGGTTGCGGAAAATCTCGACCGCGCCGGTCCCGCTGTCCTCGACGCGCAGGTCGAACAGGTCGGCGACCGTCAGCCCATATTTCTCCGCCGCGCTCGCAGCACCGACGGGATCGGCGATGTCGGGGTGCGTCACGCTGCCCTTGAGCGCGTTGCCCCAGGCGCCGGGGGTCGCGGCGCGTAGCGCGAGTGCGCCGATCTCGAGCACCGCGATGCCGTCGTCGTCGGCGGCGAGCGGCTTGAACAGCCGGACGATCTCCGACTGGCCGCCGCCATTGGCGTAGAAATCGTCGACCGCATAGGACAGCGGCCCGGCCGACCACAGCCCGCCGAAGCGGCGCGTGAATTCGCCATAGTTGAAGCAGGTCGTCGGCTGGTTCACCGGCCCGCGCAGCGCGCGCCCGACAAAGGCGGCGATCGAGGTCGCGACGCCGCTGACGGTGCGCACCCCCGATCCCACTTCCTGAATATAGACGCCGGGATAGGTCAGAGTCTCGGGCATGGCGGCACTCCCTTGTCGCCCGTCGCGGGCGTAGCTGCGGATGGATCAGTCGAGCTTGAAGCCCATCAGGATGGTGATGTCGGCGGCATCGGTGGCCGATGCGTTCTTGAGCGTGAGCGTCTGGAGATCGCCCGCGAACAATTTGATCGCCTCGCCATAGAGGATCAGCGGGCCGGTGATCTTGGTCCGCGTCGCGGTGTCGGCCTTCACATCGACCGACCCGTCGTTGAGCGACGAGGTCAGGATGAAGAATTCGAGTTTTTCGACATCGTCGATCTGCAGCGCGAGCGCGCGATCGGCGCTCGCCTTGGCGAGAGTCACCCCGGCCGAGGTGATCGCATCGACCTCGACGCTGCCGCCGTTATTGGCGCCGGCCCCCGAAGGCGTACCGCCGCTGAACGACCATGAAAATTTCTGTGGCATGACTGCACAACCCCCTTTGCTGAGAAGCAAGCGACGAAGTTTGTGCGACCGGATTTTTTTGGTTGAGGCGGCGGACTAACATGAGTCGGCCCGGGCCCGATTGGACGAATACGCCAAGAACGATGAACCGGTCGTCAGCGACGACGGCCGGATAAAGAACAGCGCTTCATCGGTATTTAAATCGAACAGTCGTAAATGTGTCGACCCGGCGACACTGTGCCCCGGATATTAATCAAAGACTGCCGGATATGGTTAAGGCACGGGCGGGGATGATTGTGGCGGGGGTGGTGCGGATGCCGGCTTGGGGTGGGGAGCGGACGTTTAGCCCTCTCCCCTTCAGGGGAGAGGATAGCGCAGCTTGCTCCGCCAGGAGCTAGCGAAGCTTGGAGAGGGGCCTAGCCCTTCAAGGTTCGGAAACCCCTCTCAACTCCGGCTAGGCAGCAAGCTGCCAAGCCTGCGTATCTCTCCCCTCAAGGGGAGAGAGCATAACACTGCCAACGGCAGCATCCGCCCGAAGCCGGTCACCCCCTGCCCGCCCCCGCGATCCAGCGATCCACCTGCGCCTCGAGCACCGGCAGCGGCACCGAGCCGCGGCCCAGCACGATTTCGTGGAACATCTTCTGGTCGTAGCGGGTGCCGAGCGCCGCCTTGGCCTTCTCGCGCAGCGCCAGGATGCGCTGCATGCCGACCTTGTACGAGGTCGCCTGCCCCGGCGTCACGAAATAGCGGCGGATTTCGGAGCGGATCTTGCCCACGGGCTGCGGCGAATTGGCCGAATAATAAGTGAAGGCCTGTTCCTCGCTCCACCCCTTGGCGTGGATGCCGGTGTCGACCACCAGCCGGATCGCGCGCCAGATCTCGCGGCCCAGCCGGCCGAAATCGCTGTAGGGATCGGTGTAGAAACCCATCTCCTTCGCGAGCCGCTCGACATAGAGCGCCCAACCCTCGCCATAGGCGCCGTAGAAATAATTCTTCCGGAACTCGGGCGTGCCGGTCATCTCCTGCGCCAGCGCGATCTGCATATGATGGCCGGGATGGCCCTCGTGATAGGTCGTGCCTTCGATCTCGTAGATCGGGGTCGCGCGCGTGTCGGCGAGGTGGACATAATAGATGCCGGGGCGCGAACCATCGAGCGCGGCGGGCGAATAATGCGCCGCGCCGCCGGGCTCCTCGCGGAACGCCTCGACGCGCTTGACGATCAGGTCGGCCTTGGGCAGCCGCCCGAATTGCTCGGGCAGCCGCGCGCGCATGCCGGCGAGATAATCCTCGGCCTTTTTGAGATAGGCAGCGCGGCCGGCGTCGTCGTTCGCGACATAGAAACGGTCGTCGCTGCGCAGGAAGAGGAAAAAATCCTCGAGCTTACCCTCGTAACCGATCCTGGCCTTGAGCTCTTCCATCTCGCCGCGGATGCGCGCGACTTCGGACAGGCCGAGGTCGTGGATCTCGTCGGCGGTCATGCCCGTGGTCGTTTGGAGCCGCAGCATGGCGTTATAATAGGCGGCCCCGTCGGGCAGCGCGCCCGCGCCGCGCGGCTCGGTGCCCGCCGCGGCGCGATCGGCCGCGAGCCACGCCGCGATGCGGTCGTAGGCGGGCTTGAGCGAGCCGGTCATCGCCGCCGCGACGCGCGCCGTGAAGGCGTCGGCCGCCGCCGCGTCGATCTTGCCCGCCGCGACGAGGCCTGCCGCCTTGGTCTTGGCGTCGGCGAACAGCGCATTGTCGGCGCCCTCGCCGAAGGGCGCGCCGCTCGTCAGCCGTCCGATCAGTTCGATCGACTGGTCGTAAGCGAAACCCGGCATGCGGATGCCGTTGGCGGCCGAGGCCTTGGCCCTATCCAGATAGATATCGAGCGTTGGGCCGAGCGCGGTCACCCGCGCCGCATAGGCCTCCATGTCGGCGGCAGTGTCGACGCGGTGCTGGTTGATCAGGAAGTTGGGCAGTCCGGTGTGCGGGCCGTTGCGGTCGAAGATATAGCCATGCCCGCGCCACTTGGTCGACGCCTCGGCGCGCTCAAGTTCGAGCACCCACATGTCGTAGGAGACGCGCGCATCCTCGCCGAGCTTCGCGCGGTCGAAGCGCTTCTTCATCGCCGCGACGCTGGCGCGGCGCCATGCGAGCCGCGCCGCCGCCGCGGCGTCACTGGGGTCGGTGAAGCGATCGTGCTGCTCCTTGCGGCCGAGGCCGGTGAGCTGTTCGGGGTCGAGCTGGAGTTCGGCCTCGAACGCCGCGTCGAGGAAGGCGGTGAAGGCCGCATCCTGGCCCTGCCCCGCGGCGCGGACGGCGGGCGTGGCGGCCAGCATGGTGGCGCACAGCGCCATGGAAAATTCGCGTCGGTTGAGCTGCATCGGACCCCTTTCGTTTGAAGGGGTTATAGGGAGGATGCCGGGCGAGGCAATGCGGGTTCGGGGTCGTTTCCGGACCGCCGCATCACCCCTCAAAGTGCCGGATGCTCTCCATATCGGCGCGGCCCAAGGGTTCGGTCAGCCACAGCCCGCCGCGGCCGCCGCGCGACCAGCGGACGATCGCCTGGCGGCGGATGCCGCCGGGAAGCACCAGTTCGAGCGCCTTGCCGACCTCGAAATGACCGAGCCGGTGCTCGAAGCCCGCGCCGCTCTGCGACAGGTCGACGAGTTCGATGTCGCTCGCCTGGCCGTCGGTGATCAGTTGCGCGCGCGTGTGGAGCGGCAGCCGCGGCGCGCGATAGTCGCCCGACTGCTGTTCGGCGGCGAGCTGGCGCAGCACTTCGTTGCCGTCGACCGCGGCGTCGAAGGCAACGCCGCACTTGCCCGCCTCGCACCAGGCGACGCGGCCATGGATCACGACGGTTTCGGACAATGCGATCTCGAGCCGTTCGCCCACCGTCACCGGAACCTCGACCGCGAGCATCATCCCGCCGTCGGACATGTTGCGCACGCGCCAAAGCCCCGCGTCGCCGTCGCGGGTGACCTTCGCGATGCGCCACACGGTGCGATAGCGATCGCCGCCGCGGCGGTCGCCTTCCACATCCTGGTCGTCTCCTGGGGGAGAGAAGCGGGGTTCGATCATGCCTTCCTCCTGATTCCAACAGCGCCCAGAAGAGACATAAAGCTGCTAATATTCATCCACTTGGTTTTCTACCCCACCGCCGCCCGGATCGCCGCATCCCCTTCCCGATCCCCGGCTGGCCCGCCCGGATCGTTAAGGACAATGAACGCACCCATCCGGGCTTGGCCGCAGAATGCCTTTAGAATATGAATAATTTCCAACTACAGCGCGTTAAATATTACCGGATTGGAAGCATTGCGCCGAAACGGCGCCGAGCGATCGGGCCGCTGCACGTCTTCATCGATCATCGCGGAAGCAATAGTGGTGCCCCTGGCCGGACTCGAACCAGCACTCCTTGCGGAACTCGATTTTGAGTCGAGCGCGTCTACCAATTTCACCACAGGGGCCCGTGGAGCAGCGCCGTTGCCACAAAACCCCCGCCCGCGTCCAGCGCGAATGATGTGCATGCAGATGGTTGCGCCGTCGCGCCGCGCCGATAAGGTGGTCGCATGACCGAAAACGCCGACGCGCCCGCCGCTCCCGCCGCCCGATCGCGCAGCAAGGCGCCGCCCGCGCCCAGCTGGTCCCCCGGCCGGATCGCCGTCGCGGCGGGGATCGTCCTCGCGATCGTCGGGGTCACCTGGCTCACGGTCACGCTCACGCGCTTCTTCATGCTCGTCTTCGCCGCGGTGGTGCTCGGCGCGATCTTCGATGCGATCGCGAGCTGGCTTTGCCGCAAGACCCACATCGGCCGCGGCATCGCGCTGGCGCTGTCGGTCGCGGGGATCGTCGCGATTTTCGCCGGCGCCTTCATGCTCTTCGGATCGCAGCTGGCGCGCGAGGTCGACACGATCCGCGAGCAGATCCCGCAGGCGCTGCGCGGGGTCGAGGCCTTTCTCGACCGCTACGGGCTCGGCGAACGCGTGCGCGAGCTCGCCGAAGTGGGCGGCGACGACATTTCGCGCCTCGCCTCGCAGGCGGGCGGCTATGCGCTCGCGGCGGGCAGCGGCATCGCCGACTTCGTGCTCGTGCTGGTCGCGGCGATCTTCCTCGCGAGCGATCCCGCGACCTATCGCCGCGGGCTGCTGCTATTGCTCCCGGAGAAAGCCGAAGCGACCGCGGCGCTCGCGCTCGGCGATGTCGGCCGCGGGCTCAAAGGGTGGATGGTCGGGCAGGCGGTGTCCTCGCTGGTCGTCGCGGCGCTGACCTGGGCGGGGCTCGCCTTGCTCGGCGTGCCCGCGGCGGGCGGCCTCGGACTGATCGCGGGGTTGCTCGACGTCATCCCGATGATCGGGCCGATCATCGCGGGGGTGCCCGCGGTGCTGCTGGCCTTCACCGTCTCGCCCGCGACGGCGCTGTGGACGCTCGTGCTGTTCCTGCTGATCCAGCAGCTGCAGGGCAATTTCCTGCAGCCGATGATCCAGAAACAGGCGGTCGACGTGCCGCCCGCGGTGCTGCTGTTCGCGGTGGTCGCAGCGGGCATATTGTTCGGCTTCCTCGGCGTGCTGCTCGCGGCGCCGCTGACCGTCGTCGTCTATGTGCTGGTCCAGCGCATCTATGTGAAGACGCTGCTGGGCAAGGACATCAAGATCGCCGGGCAGGACTGAGAAACTCCCCTCGCTGCAAGGGAGGGGTCGGGGGTAGGTGCGCGCGTCTGCGCGCCAAAAGACTCTTCGCCACAGAAAATAGCGAAGCAGAAGGCATCGAGCCTCCTGCTCCGCTAACCCACCCCTAACCCCTCCCTTGCAGGGAGGGGAAATCTATTTCTTGAGTTCCTTCGCCAGCGTCTTCGCGGTCGCCTTGCCATAGGGCGGCTTGAACCCCGCGAGGCCCGCGACGTCGAGCTTGGGCTGGCGATAGACCGCGCGCGCGTGGCTGAAGGTGCGGAAGCCGTCGACGCCGTGATAATTGCCCATCCCCGACGGGCCGACGCCGCCGAAGGGCAGATCCTCCATCGCATTGTGGAACAGCACGTCGTTGACCGTCACCCCACCCGAGATCGTCCGCGTCAGCACGCGGTCCTCCTCGCTCTTGTCCTGCCCGAAATAATAGAGGCCGAGCGGGCGGTCGTTCGCGTTCACATAGTCGATCGCGTCGTCGATGCTCTTGTAGGTCTTCACCGGCAGGATCGGGCCGAAGATTTCCTCCTGCATCACCTTCATGTCGTCGGTCGGGTTGCGCACGATGTGCAGCGGCATCTTGTGCCCGTTGGCGCTCGCGAAATCCTCGCCGCCCGGGTTGACCTCGATCACCTCGGCGCCCTTCTCGCGCGCGTCGGCCAGATAGGATTGCAGGCGGTCGTAATTGCGGACGTTGACCACCGAGGTGTAATCGTCGTTGGCGAGCAGGGTCGGATAGAGCGCCGCGGCGCCCTTGGTGACGCTGTCGATCACCTCGCCCTCCTGATCCTCGGCGACGAGCAGATAGTCGGGCGCGAGGCAGATCTGCCCCGCGTTCATCAGCTTGCCGAGCGCGACGCGCTGCCCCGCCTGTTCCTTGTTCGCGCTGCGCCCGATGAAGGTCGGCGACTTGCCGCCGAGTTCGAGCGTCACGGGGACGAGGTTATCGGCGGCGGCGCGCATGATATGCTTGCCCACACTCGTCGCGCCGGTGAAGATCATATGGTCGAAGGCGAGCTTCGAAAAGGCGACCCCGACCTCGGCGTCGCCGGTGAACACCGCGATCTCGCTCTCGTCGAAATAATCGGGGATCAGCCGCGCCATCAGCGCCGACACATTCTCGGTATATTCGGAGGGCTTGATCATCGCGCGGTTGCCCGCGGCGAGGATGCCCGCCATCGGCACGAAGACCATGCCGACGGGGAAATTCCATGGCGCGACGACGCCGACGACGCCCTTGGGCTGATAGACGACCTCGGCCTTGGCGCCGAGCAGGCCGAGCGGGAAGGTCGGCTTGCGCTTCTCGCCCTTCGACCAGGCCGCCATATGCTTCTTCGCATGTTTGAGCGCGCTGACCGAGGGCATGATGTCGGTCATCAGCGTCTGTTCGCGGCTGCGATGGCCGAAATCCTCGCTCACCGCCTTGGCGAATTCCTCGGCATTGTCGACCAGCAGCGCGATCGCGCGGTCGATGCGATCGGTGCGCGTGGCGAGACTTTCGGGCATGGCGGCGGTGAAGCTCGCCTTCTGCGCCGCGAGCACTTCGTGCATGCGGGCGGTTTCGCCGGCTAGATCCTGCTTGATCGCGGTGGCCATGACCCGTCTCCCCTATGGTTTGCGGCCGACGTTTGATCATGCCGCGCGGTTAGTTGCAAGTTGAAACCCGCGTCGGCGCGATGCCGGGGTTGTGGCTCGGTTTCGCTGGTGGGCATCGCGGACGGTCGGAAAGGCGACCAGTTGCAGACGTTGAAGCGATGAGGCATTCAACTCAGATGATCGAGGTCATTCCGCTGCACGATGCCACATTCGAAGGAGTTTTGACGACCGGGAAAGACTGCATATTGCATTTCCGCCGGACTGACGGAGGCCGTAGCCAAGTCAGACTCGTCGAAGTTCTATCTTTGCACATGGACGACTTTCGCGAGGGCAACGTCGTTATCCACTTCGAAATTACGAGGGGCGAAACGCCAAGGGGTACAATTGACTGGGAGCGACTCTTTCCATCGCCCCATCCAGCGGCCGACGAGCAGTATCGGTCAGCATATGCAGATCATCTAAAAGCCCGAATTTCAGAAGTCGTATCTGGCAGTCTGGCCGTTATCGAAATGGTGCCGTCATACGGCGCTGATCTTGTGGCCGCATGCCGATCGGTGACCGTCACGGAAGCGCTGACTTAGATTCGCTGTCTACCCCAAATCCGCCGTTGCGCGCTCGCTGCCGGAATGATTGCTAATGACCGGTGTCGGGCGATTGCGGCCCTTCTTAATCCTCCTCTTAATCCTCCCTGCGGCGAGCCGTGGGGAGGGGGACCGCCAAAGGCGGTGGAGGGGCCGACGCCATAAGCGTCGGGTTCAAGCCCGCTGCCCCTCCACCATGCTTCGCATGGTCCCCCTCCCCATCGCTTCGCGACAGGGAGGATTAAGATGTCCGCTTCCCGCTTCCGTTTCAGCCCTTCAACGCGCCAAATCGACCTTCGCCGCCCTCACCACACCCCGCCATGAAAAACCGCTTTCCTAATAAATCCCGCTATGCTTCAAGATAGCCGATGAACGGCAACCCTCTCGCTACGGCCCGCGACTCCACCGCCGATCGCCGCGGGCGGCAAGGCCGACGGGCTCGCCATTGGGCTGAACTTTACTGAACTTTGAAACGGCGCCGCGAGGTTTGACGACCGTTGCTCTCGGCAAAACCGGCACCAAGGGATCGGCTCTCCTCCCCCTTTCGCAGTTGCAGCATTTGGGCTAATCGGACCGCCGATCCAGTTTTCCCCTACGGAGTCTCTCGATATGACCGCCACCGATCCCGTCGTTTTCCTCTCCTACGCCCGCACCCCGATGGGCGGCATGCAGGGCGCATTGTCGGACGCGAGCGCGACCGATCTCGGCGCGACCGCGGTCAAGGCGGCGGTCGAGCGCGCGGGCGTTTCGGGCGACGATATCGAGCGCATCTATATGGGCTGCGTGCTCCCCGCGGGGCTCGGCCAGGCGCCGGCGCGCCAGGCCGCGATCAAGGCCGGCCTGCCCAAGTCGGTGCAGGCGACCACGGTCAACAAGGTGTGCGGCTCGGGCATGCAGACCGTGATCATGGGCGCCGAGGCACTCGCCGCGGGCAGCATCGACCTGGTCGTCGCGGGCGGCATGGAATCGATGACCAACGCGCCGTACCTGCTCAAAAAGCACCGCTCGGGCGCGCGCATCGGCCACGACACCGCCTATGACCATATGTTCCTCGACGGGCTGGAGGACGCCTATGAGGCGGGCCGCGCGATGGGCACCTTTGCGCAGGACACCGCCGACGCCTATCAGCTCTCGCGCCAGGCGCAGGACGATTATACGCTCGAATCGCTGAGCCGCGCCAAGGCGGCGATCGCCGACGGCGCCTTCGCCAGCGAGATCGCGCCGGTGACGATCGCGGGCCGCAAGGGCGACGTCGTCGTCGACACCGACGAAGCGCCGGGCAAGGCGATGCCCGACAAGATCCCGACGCTGAAGCCCGCTTTCGCCAAGGACGGCACGATCACCGCGGCGACCAGCAGCTCGATCTCGGACGGCGCCGCCGCGGTGGTGCTGACGCGCCAGTCGGTCGCCGACGCCAAGGGTGCCAAGCCCGTCGCGCGCCTCGTCGCGCATGCGGCGCACGCGCAGGAGCCCAAGGACTTCACCGTCGCCCCGGTCGGCGCGATCAACAAATTGCTCGCCAAGACCGGCTGGTCGATCGGCGACGTCGACCTGTTCGAGGTCAATGAGGCCTTCGCCTGCGTCGCGATGTTCGCGATGCACGACCTCGGCATCCCGCGCGAGAAGATCAACGTCCACGGCGGCGCGACCGCGCTCGGCCACCCGATCGGCGCCAGCGGCACGCGCATCATCACCACGCTGATCGCGGCGCTCCAGCGCCACGGCAAGACCCGCGGCATCGCGAGCCTGTGCATCGGCGGCGGCGAAGCCACCGCGGTGGCGATCGAACTCGTCTGACCACCCGTCCCTCCCCCTTGATGGGGGAGGCAGCGAGACTTGGAAGCTTGCTTCCTAGTCGCAGCGGTAGGGGTGATGGTGCAGGCGCGGGCCGACGCACGAGACATCACCCCCTCCCAACCCTCCCCCATCAAGGGGGAGGGCTTTTTTGTTGGCGCCGACCAAGTTCCCGAAACTCGTCGCAAGACGGCGCCCCTTCGTCGTTCCGCCGCGACAAATTGCGACACTAATGTCCTGAAAATAAACGCGCCGTTCCGGAACAATTCAAAACGACTCGCGTAATCCATTCCTCAGTCATCGGGCAGATCCCCTCCCCCCTGACCGACTGAAAAGGAATGGCACAATGAAGAGCAAATTTCTCACCGCCGGCCTGATCGCCGCGATGATGGTTCCCGCGGTTGCGCAGGCCCAGACCCGCGAAATCCGCAAGGATCGTCAGGACGTCCGCGAAGAGCAGCGCGAACTGCGCAACGCCCAGCGCTACGGCGACCGCGGCGATGTCCGCGAGGAGCGCCGTGAACTGCGCGACGCGCGTCAGGATCTGCGCGACAGCAAGCGCGACTGGCGCCGCGACACGCGCTACCAGAATTACCGCGCGCCGTTCAAATATCAGCAGTTCCGCGTCGGTGCGACGCTCCGCTCGAACTATTACGCGCCGAGCTATCGTCCGACCTGGGACAGCCGCTGGGGCGTGCCGCGCGCGGGCCGCAATCTGACCTACGTCCGCCACTATAACGACCTGTTGCTCGTCAACACGCGCAACGGCCGGGTGGTCCAGGTCTATCGCAACCACTTCCGCTGGCGCTAAACCAGCGGGTCATGGGGAGGGCCGGACGGGAAACCGTCCGGCCCTTTCGCTGTGCCCGGTGCCAGAATGGGGTTGCGTCCGCGTTAGGCCACACCTAGCCTTCCCCCTGGGTCACGTAGGGGAGACTGTCCATGAAAAAGCTGGTTCTGATCGCGGCGCTGGCCGCCTTGTCGGCCTGTTCGGAAAAGACCGACGAAAAAGTCGAAACCGCCGCGCCGACCTCCGAGGAGGCGCCCGCTGCTGCGGCCGCACCGACGACCGCACCGGGCAGCTATGACGTGAAGATGGCCGATGGCACGATGGCGTCGACCGTGATCAACCCCGACGGCACCTATGTCGATGTGGGTCCCGACGGCAAGGAAATCAAAGGAAAGTTTGCCAATAAGGATGGCAAGGATTGTTTCGACCCCGACGGCGACGAGCCCGAGGCATGCTGGACGGTCAGCACCCCCGGCGCCGACGGCAGCTTTACGGCCACCGATCCCAAGGGGGTGACGGTGACGGTGACCCCGAAGAAGAGCTGATGGACCGCGCTGACGGCGCGGCGATGGCCCCGCCGTCAGTCGCCCCAGATATGATCGGTTTCGATCCAGCCGCGGCGGCCCTTGACGTCGAGCATGCACCAGCCGTTCGCGCAGTCGCTGATCTTGCCGACGACGCCCGGCTCGGCGCGGTAGAGGACGGGCGACGCGTCGCTCGCGGCCTCGCGCAGCGGGCGGATGTCGCCGACGACGATCGCGGTGCGCGTGCGGCTGAGGAGCCGCGCCGCCATCCAACCCTGCGTGCCGTCAGGATCCTCGATCTTGCGCCAGGTCTCGTGCCGCGCGACGACCTTTACCGGCAGGTCCTTGCGCCGATATTCCCAGATCACGGGCACGTCGGGCGACGGCCCCTTGCGCATCCGCGCCTCGTCGACGCTGATCGACGCCCAATAGGGCAATTCGGGGTCGGACTGCGCCGCTGCCGGTCCCACCACGGCAAGGCTCAGCAAAATCACGGCGAAATGTCGGCTGGTCATGGCTGATCCTTGTCGCAAGCGCCGCGCTTTTTCAACCGGCGACGGTCACAAATGCGCGGGACTACCCACAGGTTGCGCGGCAACGCGCCCCCTTGACCCCTCGGCGCGCGCGCGCTCTATCGGCGCCATGCCCGATTCATCCCGCCCACGGCGCCCGCGCGTCATCGTCACCCGCCAGCTGATGCCGCATGTCGAGGCGCGCATGGCCGAATTGTTCGACGTCGCGCTGTCGGCGCAGGACCATGCTTTCACCAAGGACGAGCTGAAGGCGGCGGTCGCCGACTGCGACGTCTTTGTGCCGACCGTGACCGACGAGATCGACGCCGAGGTGATCGCCGCGGCGGGCGATCGGCTGAAGCTGATCGCCAATTTCGGCGCCGGGGTCGACCATATCGACCTCGCCGCCGCGCGCGCCAAGGGCATCATGGTGTCGAACACCCCGGGCGTGTTCACCGAGGATACCGCCGACATGACGATGGCGCTGATCCTCAGCGTCCCGCGCCGGCTGGCGGAGGGCGAGAAACTCATGCGCTCGGGCCAATGGCAAGGCTGGGCGCCGAGCGCGATGCTCGGCCACCGCGTCGGCGGCAAATTGCTCGGCATCATCGGCATGGGGCGCATCGGCCTCGCGGTCGCGCGCCGCGCGCGCGCCTTCGGCCTGTCGATCCACTATCACAACCGCCGCCGCCTGCCCGAGGCGATTGAGGAGGAACTGGGCGCGAGCTATCATGCGAGCGTCGATACGCTGCTGCGCATCAGCGACGTGGTGACGATCCACTGCCCGCACACCAATGAGACGCACGAGATGGTCAGCGCGGCGCGGATCGCGGCGATGAAGCCCACCGCCTATCTCATCAACACCGCGCGCGGCGAGATCGTCGACGAAGGCGCGCTGATCGCAGCGCTCAAGATGGGGCGCATCGCGGGTGCGGGGCTCGACGTCTATACCCACGAACCCGCGGTCGATCCCGAACTGCTCGCGCTCGACAATGTCGTACTGCTGCCGCACCTCGGCTCCGCGACAATCGAAGGGCGCGAGGCGTCGGGCGAAAAGGTCATCGCCAACATCCGCGCGTGGAGCGACGGGCACCGCCCCCCCGATCAGGTGCTGGAGGGGTGGGCCTGACGATCAGGACCCGAAATAGGCGAAGCCCAATCCGATAAGGCTCCAAAGGCCGATCGAAACGGGAATGGCGCCCAAGGCCTGCGTCGCCTTGAGACGATAGCCGCGGAAATAAATGACCCCCGCAAAGATGAGGGGCCAGACGATCAGCACGCCGAAGATCACGAACGCAACCCATCCGGCATTGCTCAGCGGGATCAGCGGCTTATTCGCTTCATATTGGCGCTTTTCCTTGACCTCCGCCTCGATACGTTCGGCCAGACTCGCGTCAGGCGTACGTTTCCCAAGCTCCGCCGTTGCAGCCTCTATGGCGTGCGCCTCATAGCCGCCCGCGTCGCCCGACGAAACGATCTCGATCAGATCCTCGTCGGGCAGGCGGGCCATGCGGCCCGCCCAATCCATGTCCCCCATTCATTCCCCTCTTCGGATCAATCCCCTGTCAAAATCCGGTCGACGAGCTGCTTCACCGTCGGGGTGAAGTTGTTCGAATAAAAGGGATCGGTCTTGAAGTTGAACGCGGCGTGGCCCGCGAACATCAGATTCTGCTCGACGTCGCCGCCGTGCGCTATGTCCTGCAGCGTTTTCTGGATGCAGAAGCTGCGCGGGTCGGCGAGGTAGCCGGTCGAATAATCGTCATGGTCCTTCCACGCCGAAAAGCCGCAGTGCGACAGGCAGCCCATGCAGTCGGCCTGATCCTTGCGGATCATCGCCTTGTCGCCGGGGGTGACGAAGACGACGGTGTTGTCGGGGGTCTTCAATGCGTCGGTATAGCCTTCGGCAAACCAGTCGCGCGCGCGGGCCCGATCATGCGGCGTGACCCAGAAATTCTTGCCCTTCACCCCGACGTCGAGCTGGACGATATGGTCGCCGGCTTGCTGCTTCGAATAGGGGATCTGGCGCTCCGAGCGCGCTTCGAGGTCGCGGAGGAACGGATTGCGCACCGCGCTGGAATAAAAGCCCGTGGGCGAGAAGCGGTGGAGCAGCACGTCGCCGTCGTCGAGGGTGCGGAGGCGATCCTTCCACGCCTGCGGGATCGGGCTTTCCTCGGTCAGCAGCGGTCGCGTGCCGAACTGGAAGACGATCTGGCCGAGCTCGGGATTCTCGATCCAATTGTCCCAGTCACGCAGATACCAGACGCCGCCGGCCATCACGATCGGCACGCTGTCGGCGATGCCCTCGGCGCGCATCGTTTCGCGCAGCGCCTTGACGCGCGGATAGGGGTCCTGCGGGACCAGCGGGTCCTCGGCGTTCGACAGGCCGTTGTGGCCGCCGGCGAGCCAGGGATCCTCATAAACCACCGCGCCGAGCAGGTCGGCGACCTTGTGATAGGCGCGCTTCCACAAGGCACGGAAGGCGCGCGCCGAACTGATGATCGGCAGGTACATGACATTGTGTCGCTGCGCGATTTCGCTGAGCTTGTACGGCATGCCCGCGCCGCAGGTGACGCCGGCGACGAGGCCCTTGGTGCGTTCGAGCACGCCCTCGAGGATCTGCTGCGCGCCGCCCATTTCCCAGAGCACGTTGATGTTGATGGCGCCCTTGCCGCTCGAGACGTCATAGGCGCGCTTCACCTGTTCGACCGCGCCGTCGATGCCGTACTGGATCAGCTCGTCATGGCGTTCGCGGCGCGTCAGCGCGCGGTAGATCTGCGGGATGATCTTGCCTTCGGCGTCGTAGCTGTCGGCGTTGACCGCCGACACGGTGCCGATGCCGCCCGCCGCGGCCCAGGCGCCGCTCGACATATGGTTGGTCGCCGACACGCCCTTGCCGCCTTCGACCAGCGGCCACACCTCGCGCCCGCCGTAAAGGATGGGCTTCAAACCTTTAAACACAGAGACCTCTTTCTCTCCGCCCGACTGCATGGCGCAATCGGGCCCCGATTTGCGCTTCCGTAAGCGGAAGGCGGCGCCGAAAGTCAATGGCCGTGCGGCCTATCCCCGGGAGAAGAGACTGCGACCTTCCAGCGCGCGACCATAGAGGCTTTCATAGGCCGCGACCATGTTTGATTCGTCGAAGCGCGCAGCGGCGGCATGGCGGTTCGCTTCGCCAACCGCACGGCGCAGCGCGGCATCGGCGGCAAGCTCTTCGAGCGCAGCGCGGAAGCCGATCTCGTCGGCCGCGACATAAGGGCCATTCTCGCTCGACACCATTGCGGCGACGTCGCCGACATCGGGGCTGACGAGGGGCAGCCCCGCCGCCATCGCCTCGATCACCGCGATCGGCGCCTGCTCGCTCTTCGACGAGAGCGCCAGCAGGTCGAAATGGCCAATCCAGCGCGCGGGCTCGGCCATGAAGCCCGGCATCACCAGCCGCTCGGCCATGCCGCACGCCGCCGCCTCGGCAAGGATCGCATCGCGCTCGGGCCCCTCGCCGACGATGACGAGGCGGACATTGGCGGGCAGCGGCGCGGCCGCACGGACGAGGCGCGGCAAATCCTTGACCTTGCGCAGCCCCGCAACGGTGCCGATCACGACCTCGCCGGGTTGGCGCTCGAAGCCAGGGATCGGCGCGCTGGGCCCGCCGGCATAAGCGGCGACGTCGATGCCGTTGCGGATGAGCTCGGTGCGCTCGCCCGCGCGCCATTCGTCGGCGGCGATGCGCTGGAGCAGGGTCGAGGGCACCACCAGCGCCTCGGCTGTAGGCAACGCAACGCGGCGAAAGGCGTTGCGCTTCCAGTTGCGCTTGACGCTCTCGTCCTCGTTGAAGCCGTCCTCATGGTGGATCAGCGGCGGCAGGCCGCGCGACCGCGCGAACAGTCGGTGCGCCATCACCCCGTCCATCGAGCCCCAATTATAGCTGAGCAGCAAGTCGAATCCCGCCATGTAACGCGCGAGCGCGCGGTAGCGCGACAAGCCCGGCTTACCGTGGAGCGGCGGTGCGGCGTCGCCGGGGAAATCGACCTTGATGCCCGGATCGATCGCGTCGCGCGCGCCGAGCGCGTCAGGGACGGCCGAGAGAATCGTGTGTTCGGCGCGGGCCCCCATCAGGTTCATCAGCCGCGTCGCGCGCGCTTCTTTGCCGCCGAGCGAGAAGCTCGAATGGAGGTGCAGGATGCGGACCGGACGCGCCTCGTCGTTCACGCCGCGGGCAGCTCCGCCGCCCAGGCGCCGATCGCCGCCAGCGCCTCGGGCTCGTCCATCGTCGGCGCATGGCCAACGCCGGGAACTTCGACGAGCCGCGCCGACGGCAGCTCCGCGAGCATCTTGTCCGCCGCCGAGCGCGCGAGGATGTCCGACAGCGCGCCGCGCAGGATCAAGAGCGGGATGGCGCCGAGCGCGCGATAGGCGGGCCACAGATCGGCCGCGGCCTCGCCGCCGTGCGGCACGCGGAGCGGCGCCGCGATCTGCTTGTCGTAATCGGTGACGATGCGCCCCTCGGGGGTCAGCTTGTGCGTCCGCTTGGTGAGGCGCAGCCAGTCGTGGAGGCCGTAATCGGGATAGACCGCAGCGTTGAGTTCGGCGACCGCGCGCGCCGCGTGGATCCACGTCGGCTGGCTGCCGCCGGTGCCGATATAGTCGCGGATGCGCGCCAGCCCCGCCTCCTCGAGTTCCGGCCCGACGTCGTTGAGCACCGCGCCGACGAGCCGCCCGGGCTGCGTCGCGGCGAGGATCATCGAGACCAGCCCGCCGAGCGAGGTGCCGATCGTCGCGAAACGCCGGATGCCGCGATCGTCGAGCAAGGCGACGACGTCCTGCACATAGGACAGCGGAACATAGGTCATCGGGTCCTTGGCATAGGCGCTTTCGCCGCGGCCGCGGAACTCGACGACGATGACGCGGCGGCGCTCGGCGAGATGCGGCGCAAGCGCCTCGAAATCGCGGGCGTTGCGCGCGAGGCCGGGCAGGCAGAGGATCGGCAGCGCCGCTTCGACCGGCTCGGGCGGGTCATAGACGCGCGCGTGCAGGCGCACGCCGTCGGGCGACCACCAATAATGGTCCCACCAGCGTTCGCGATGATCCTGCCGTGCCGAGATGGCGATTCCCCTTCGCCCGCTGCGCGCTTGCTGCCTACGGGATTCGCCGCATCTATCGCCAACCCGGCGCGCGCGCGCAAGCGATGCTTGGGTCCTCGGCTTGCCCGGTTAACCTTTCGCCGATAAGAGCAGATGCGATGCTGCGACTGTCCCCCATCATCGCCCGCGCCGGGGCGACGTCATGACCGCCGAACTGGTTTCGCACGACCCCGCGACGGGGATGGAAGTCTGGCGCCGCGCGATCAGCAACGTGGACCATGAGGTCGAGATCGGCCGCCGCGCCTGGCCCGAATGGGCGGCGAAACCCCTCACCTTCCGTACCGAGACGCTGCGCCGTTTCGCCGACCGCGTGAAGGCCGAGGCCGAGACGCTGGCGACGCTGATCTCGCGCGAGACCGGCAAGCCGCTCTGGGAAGCGCGCACCGAGGTGGAATCGGTCGCGAACAAGGTCGATATCTCGATCAACGCCTATTCGGAACGCACCTCGAACCGCCGCATCGAGGGCGCGATGGGGCTGCGCAACGCGGTGCGCCACAAGCCGCACGGGCTGCTCGCGGTGCTCGGCCCCTATAATTTCCCCGCGCACCTGCCCAACGGGCATATCGTTCCGGCGCTGATCGCGGGCAATTCGGTGGCGTTCAAGCCATCGGAAAAGACCCCGGCGACCGGCGCGATGCTCGTCGACCTGTTCCACGCCGCGGGGGTGCCCAAGGAGGTGCTGCGGCTCGTCATCGGCGGGCCCGACGAGGGCAAGGCGCTCGCGGGGCATCCGGGGATCGACGGGCTGCTCTTCACCGGCTCGGCGCGCACCGGGCTGGCGCTCAACCGCCAGTTCGCGAACCGACCCGACAAGATCCTCGCGCTCGAAATGGGCGGCAACAACCCGGTCGTGGTGTGGGACACCCCCGACCTGCACACTGCGGCGATCCTGGTGGTGCAGTCGGCCTTCCTCAGCGCCGGGCAGCGCTGCACCAACGCGCGGCGGCTGATCGTGCGCGAGAGCATGGCCGACCGGCTGGTCGACGAGGTGCGCCGCCTTGCGAACCGGCTGATCGTCGACGAACCCTTCGCCAACCCCGCCCCCTATATGGGCCCAGTGATCGATAATGAGGCGGCCGACGGGCTGACCGAAAGCTTCCTGATCCTGATGTCGAACGGCGGGCATGTCGTGCGCCACATGACGCGCCCGGTGCGCGACCGCCCCTTCCTGACGCCAGGGATCATCGACGTCACCGACATGGCCGAGCGCCCCGACATCGAATTGTTCGGCCCGCTGCTGCAAGTGGTGCGCGTCGACAGTTTCGAGGCGGCGATCGCCGAGGCGAACAATACCAGCTTCGGCCTGTCGGCGGCGCTGATCGGCGGGTCGCCGCAGCTTTACGACCAGTTTTGGGCGAACGCTCGGGCCGGCGTCATCAACTGGAACCGCCCGACCAACGGCGCCTCGTCGGCGGCGCCCTTCGGCGGTATCGGCCTGTCGGGCAACCACCGCCCGAGCGCCTTCTATGCCGCCGATTATTGCGCCTATCCGGTGGCGAGCAGCGAATGCGAGGCGACACGCGGGTCGATCGGCGTGGGCTTGCGCGACATCGACAAGGACAGCGAACCGCTGCCGCTGGTGCGGGACAAGCGGTAGGGCGTAAAACCGCCCGCAATTTTACCTTCACCCGCGTCAATAAAGCCTGCTTTGCGCTTTCGGGGCGCACCAACCATGTTCCGAAACATGGAAAAGAGTCTCCCTCTTACTGGCAAATTATGGCTCGTCGGCGCGGGTCCGGGCGATCCCGACCTGCTGACCTTGCGCGCCGCGCGGCTGCTGCAGAGCGCCGACCTCGTCGTGCACGACGGGCTGGTCGGCGACGGCGTGCTCGCGCTGATCCCCGCGCATGTCGAGCGTATCTCGGTCGCCAAGCAACGCAGCCGCCACACGATGAAGCAGGAGCTGATCAACGAACTGCTCGTGCGCGAGACGCTCGCGGGCAAGCAGGTCGTGCGGCTGAAGGGCGGCGATCCGTTCATCTTCGGGCGCGGCGGCGAGGAACTCGATGCGGCGCGCGAAGCCGGTGTCGCCTGTGAAGTCGTGCCCGGCATCACCGCCGCTGCCGGCTGTGCCGCGCAGGCGGGGCTGCCGCTTACCCACCGCGAGGATGCGAGCGCGGTCAGCTTCGTCGCGGGCCAGTGCAAGGACCTCACCGATCAGGACTGGTCGGGGCTCGCGGGCCATGGTCGCACGCTGGTGATCTACATGGGTCTCGCCACAGCATCCGCGATCGCCGACAAGCTGATCGCCGACGGCGTGTCGCCCGGCCTGCCGGTCGCGGTGGTCGAGCGCGGCACCACCGCCGACGCGCGCGTGCTGCGCACCCTGCTCACCGATCTCGGCGACCTCGTCGCGCGCGAGAAGGTCGCCAGCCCGGCGCTGATCATCGTCGGCAAAGTCGCGGCGCGCGCCGATGCCCTCGACTGCCTCGGCGCGCCGGGCGTCGCGCAGAACATAGAAAATATTGGGGACTTCACATGAAATTGCTCACGGGCAACGACCTGAAAACGGGCTTCGTCACCTGGTGGACCGGCGCCGACTGGTCGCTGCACATCGAGGACGCCGCCGACGTCGGCGAGCATGGCGAGGCGATCCTCGCCGTCGAGGAAGCCGCGCGCCGCGTCAACGCGCCCTATATCATCGCGGGTGAAACGACCGCCGACGGCCCGCGCCCCGCGCATATCAAGGACCGCATCCGCGCATTGGGCCCGACCGTGCGCCCCGACCTGACGTTGAAACCCGCCGATCCCGCGGCCGGCGACTGGGTGATCTGACATGTATAAATATGACGAATATGACCATGCGATGGTCGCCGCCCGCGTCGCCGAGTTCAGCGATCAGGTGAAGCGCCGCCTCGCCGGCGAAATCACCGAGGACCAGTTCAAGCCGCTGCGTCTGATGAACGGCCTCTATCTCCAGCTCCACGCCTATATGCTGCGCGTCGCGGTGCCTTACGGGACGCTCGACGGGCGCCAGATGCGCATGCTCGCGCATATCGCGCGCAAGTACGACCGCGATTACGGCCATTTTACCACCCGCCAGAATATCCAGTATAACTGGATCAAGCTGGAGGACGCGCCCGCGATCCTCGAGGACCTCGCGTCGGTCGAGATGCACGCGATCCAGACGAGCGGCAATTGCATCCGCAACATCAGCTCGGACCAATGGGCCGGCGCCGCCGCGGACGAGATCACCGATCCGCGTCCCTGGGCCGAACTGCTCCGCCAATGGTCGAGCTTCCACCCCGAATTCAGCTATCTGCCGCGCAAGTTCAAGATCGCCGTCATCGCCGCCGACGAGGATCGCGCCGCGATGCGCCTCCACGACATCGGCATCCAGATCGTCGAGAAGGACGGCGTTCATGGCGCCGCCTTCTACGTCGGCGGCGGCATGGGCCGTACTCCGATGATCGCGCCGCTGATCAAGGATTTCGTGCCGCTCGACGACATGCTGAGCTATGCCGAAGCGTGCCTGCGTGTCTACAATCGCTACGGCCGCCGCGACAATATCTACAAGGCCCGCATCAAGATCCTGATCCACGAGCTCGGCGCCGACGAATATCGCCGCCAGGTCGAGGAGGAATTCGTCCATGTGAAATCGCTCGGCATCGACCCGCCGAAGGCTGAATTCGACCGAATCGCGGCGCAATTCGCACCGCCCGCGCTCGACCCGTCGGCGCCCGACGCGATCGACCGCAGCGACCCCGACTTCGCGGTCTGGGTCGACCAGAATGTCGCCGCGCACAAGGTGCCCGGCCATGCGATCGTCAACATCAGCCTGAAGCCCGTCGGCGGCATCCCCGGCGACTCCAGCTCGGCGCAGATCGACCTGATGGCCGACCTTGCCGAGCAGTACAGCCACGACGAGCTGCGCGTCACCCATGCGCAGAACATCGTGCTGCCGCACGTCCGCAAGGCCGATCTCTACGCTATCTGGCAGGCGCTCGACGGTGCGGGGCTCTCGACGCCGAACCTCGACCTGATCAGCGACATCATCGCCTGCCCCGGGCTCGATTATTGCAGCCTCGCCAATGCGCGCTCGATCCCGGTCGCGCAGAAGATCGCGACGCGCTTCTCGGACCTCGGCCGCCAAAAGGAACTGGGCGAACTCAAGCTCAAGATTTCGGGCTGCATCAACGCCTGCGGGCATCACCACGCCGGCCACATCGGCATCCTGGGGGTCGACCGCAAGGGCACCGAAAACTACCAGCTTTTGCTCGGCGGATCGGGCGCGGAGGACGTCAGCCTCGGCACGATCACCGGCCCCGGCTTCGACGAGGACGGCATCGTCGACGCGATCGAACGCGTTACCGACAAATATCTCGCCGAGCGGAGCGAGGGCGAGCGTTTCGTCGACACCTTCCGCCGCGTCGGCATGGCCCCCTTCAAGGAGGCGATCTATGGTTGAGCGCGACGTCGTCTTCCCGCCTGAGCCGCATGCGCTCTACGAGGCGCATCGCTATTCGCCCGCGATCCGCTCGAACGGTTTCCTGTTCGTGTCGGGACAGGTCGGTGCGCGCGTCGATGGCTCGCCCGAGCCCGACCTCGCAGCACAAGTGCAGCTGGCGTTCGACAATCTCAACGCGATCCTCAAGGCCGCCGGGTCGAGCTTCGACCAGGTCGTTGACGTGACCTTGTTCATGATCGATCCCGATACGCATTTCGAGACGATCTTTCCGGTGCTCGGCGCCAATTGGGGCGCGAAGCCCTATCCGAACATCACCGCGGTCGGCGTGACTTGGCTGTCGGGTTTCACCTTCGAGATCAAGGTGATCGCGCGAATTCCGGGAGAAAATGAATGACCGACGCCGCGCTTCAGCCGGGCGAGGAGCCCTGCGTCACCCTCGACGCCTTCCTGTCGCAGTCGAACGCCACCGCGGTGCGGCTCGAACCCGACGAGGATGCGCGCGCGCTGATCCCGCACCTCGACCGACTCGCGCTGATCGAGGTCGCCTTCCCCAAGTTCCGCGACGGCCGCGGCTATTCGTCGGCGCGCATCCTGCGTGAGGCAGGTTATGCCGGCGAACTCCGCGCGCAGGGCGACGTGCTGGTCGACCAGATCGCCTATATGAAGCGCTGCGGCTTCGACAGCTTCGCGCCCGAAAAGGACCTCAACCCCGCCGATGTCGAAGCCGCACTGAACCGCTGGCCCGACCATTATCAGGGCGCCGCCGACGGCGCGGTGCCGATCTGGAAGCTGAGGCATGGCTGACGTGAAAACCTCTCCCCCAAAAGGCAGCGAAGACCGGACGCGCGACCGCATCGACGTCGCGCCGCGCTTCACGCCGACCGACGTCATCCGCCTCAACAATCTGTTCCGCGGCCAGGACGCCGCCGAAGTCGTCGCGAGCGTGATCGGCGCCGGGCTGCTCGGCGAGACCGCGATCGTGTCGAGCTTCGGCGCCGAAAGCGCGGTGCTGCTGCATCTGGTCAGCCGCGTCGCGCCCGACATGCCGGTACTCTTCCTCGACACGGGTAAGCATTTCCCCGAAACGCTCGCCTATCGCGACGAACTCGCGGCCAAGCTCGGCCTCAACATCGTCAACCTGACCCCCGACGCCGAAGAGCTCGCCAAGAAGGACGCGACCGAACTGCGCTGGTCCTACGACCCCGACGGCTGCTGCGAAATCCGCAAGGTCAAGCCGCTCGAAAAGGCACTGACCGACTTCGACACCTCGATCACCGGGCGCAAAGGCTTCCAGTCGTCGACGCGCACCGGCTTGCCGCGCTTCGAACTCGACGGCTCGACCGGCCGCCTGAAGTTCAACCCGCTCGCCAACTGGTCGCGCGAGGAGCTCGACGCCTATTTCGAGGCGCACGACCTGCCGCGCCATCCGCTCGAGGCCGAAGGCTATCCGTCGATCGGCTGCTCGCCCTGCACCTCGAAAGTGAAGCCCGGCGAGGACCCGCGCTCGGGCCGCTGGCGCGGCTGGGACAAGACCGAATGCGGCATCCACGAGGCCGTGGCGTCGCCGATCGATGACGATCCGGCGAACGATCCGGCGTTCTAAGCCGTAGTCATTGCCAGCGCGGTCGCGACGACCACCCAGATGCCGAAGCCCCCGAACCACGAGGCTCGCGTCACTCGGTAACGGCGGATCTGATCGTCAAGAAGAGGGTCTTCAAAGGCCAGCTCGACATGCTTGTCGAGAAAGTCGGTGAGCCAATGGTTCGGCATGTCTTTCGTATAGACGCCGTTGACGAAGCGCATGACGGCGCTTTCTCGCTCGATGTAGCGGAAATAGTCATACTCATCGTCCAGCCGCCGCTCGATAACTCTCGACCGAATCCATAGATGCAGATTCATCGCGATCAGGAGGACAAGAGTCGTCGCGATCAGCCACCCCCATCCGATCATGATGCTTTGGACCTACTCATAATCCTCATACGCCATGCTGTCGTCGGCGAGGTCGCTGAACTTGGTGGTCTTCGCCTCGAAGTGCATGCGGATCTTGCCGGTCGAGCCGTGGCGCGATTTGGCGACAATGACTTCGGCGAGGCCGAAGACGCGTTCCATCTCCGCCGCCCATTCCTCGTGCGCCGCGTGGATCTTGACGTCGTCGCCCTCGACCGGGCGCTTGGGTTCGCGCGCGGCGACATAATAATCCTCGCGGAACACGAAGAGCACCATGTCGGCGTCCTGTTCGATCGAGCCCGATTCGCGAAGGTCGGAGAGCTGCGGGCGCTTGTCCTCGCGGCTTTCGACCTGGCGGCTGAGCTGCGACAGCGCCATCACGGGAACGTTGAGTTCCTTCGCCAAGGTCTTCAAACCGCGCGAGATTTCCGAGATTTCCTGCACGCGGTTGTCACCGCTCTTCGACGAGCCCTGCAGGAGCTGGAGATAGTCGACGATGATGAAGCCGATGCCGTGGCGGCGCTGGAGCCGCCGCGCGCGGGTGCGCAGCCCCGCGATGGTTAGGCCGGGCGTATCGTCGATGAACAAAGGCAGCGTCTGCAGCGCCTGCGCGGCGCGGCTCAGCTGCTGGAACTGGTCCTTGCTAATCTTGCCCATGCGCAGCGCCTCGCCCGACACCCCCGACTGCTCGGCGAGCACGCGCGTCGCGAGCTGGTCGGCCGACATTTCGAGGCTGAAGAAGGCGACCTTGGCGCCCATATTCTTCTCGGGCGGGATGCCGTCTTCCTCGTCGCGGCGGAAACGTTCGGCGGCGTTGTACGCGATGTTGGTCGCGAGCGAGGTCTTGCCCATGCCCGGACGTCCCGCGAGGATCATGAGGTCCGAATTGTGCATGCCGCCGATCTTGGCGTTCATGCTGCCGATGCCAGTGGTGATCCCCGAGAGGTGGCCGCCCGAATTCAAGGCGCGTTCGGCCGCCTGCAGCGCGACGAGGCTCGCGGCGTTGAAGCTCTTGACCGTCCCCATCTCGGCCTCGCCGCCCGCGACGCGGTAGAGCGCCGTCTCGGCTTCTTCGATCTGCGCCTGCGGGTCGACGCTCTCGCTGGTGTCGAGCGCGCTGTCTACGAGCGTGCGGCCGACACCGACGAGTTCGCGCAGCAGCGCGAGGTCGAAAATCTGCCGCGCAAAGTCGCGCGCGCCGATCAGCCCGGCGCCGCTGCCGGTCAATTGCGCGAGATAGCCCGGGCCGCCGACCGCCTTCATCGCCTCGTCGGCCTCGAAAAAGGGCTTGAGCGTCACCGGGGTCGCGATGCTGTTGCGCTCGATCAGCGCCATCGTCTGCTGGAAGATGCGGCCGTGGAGCGGTTCGAAGAAATGATCGGGTGTCAGCGCGACGGGCAAATCCTCGACGACTCGATTGTCGATCAGAATCGCGCCAAGAAACGCGGCCTCGGCCTCGATATTGCGCGGCAGTTGGCGGTCTTCCCCGGCGGATGCCGGGGTGGCGAGGCGAACAACGTCTGACATTGGACACCAATGCGACGATGGCCGGACTCGCGCAACCATCATCGTGGCGATGATGACGGGCCTGTGGACTCTTTCTGGATAAGTCCGAACCACCACTCAGTTCCCGTTTGTGTCGAGCGAAGTCGAGACACGCGAATGGTAGCGCATACCCCACGTGTCTCGACTTCGCTCAACACGAACGGAGGTTAGGGAGTTCCGCACAGGCGCCCCCTTGCCCTTCGCGGCGCGCCAAGTAGAAGCCGAACGATATGACCGACGCCGACCCCGCCCTGCAGCGCATCATTTCGATCGAGCTCGACGAGGGATCGATCGTGTGGCGCAACGCCGACGTCGAGCAGGAACGCCGCGTCGCGATCTTCGACCTGATCGAAGAGAATAAGTTCGTGCCGCAGCGCGGGCACGCCGACGGCTATGCCGGGCCGTACCGGCTGAAACTGCGCGTCGAGGAGGGCCGGCTGATCTTCGAGATCGCGCGCGAGGATCATTCGCCGCTCGAGGCGATCATCCTGGGGCTCGGGCGCTTCCGCCGCCCGATCCGCGATTATTTCGCGATCTGCGACTCTTATTATCAGGCGATCAAGACCTCGACCGCGCAGCAGATCGAGACCGTCGACATGGCGCGCCGCGGGTTGCACAATGAAGCGGCCGAGATGCTGATGGACCGGCTCGACGGCAAGATCGCGGTCGATTTCGATACCGCGCGGCGGCTGTTCACGCTGATCTGCGTGCTGCACATCAAGGGCTGATCATGGCGACGGGGGCCGCAGGAACGAAGAAGAAGCCGGCAAAGGCCGGAGCGGGCTGGCGCGCCGCGCTGCTGCGCTGGCTGCGGCGGCTGGCCGCAGCGCTGTTGCTGGCGTTACTCGCGGCGGGGCTCGCTCTGTGGTGGGCGGCGCGCTGGGCGCCGGCGCGCGACCAATATCCATGGCAGGGTGCGACGATCGACGCCAGCAACGGCGAGGTCCATTGGGGATCCGTCAAGGCGGCCGGGGCCGATTTCGCCTATCTCGCCGCGACCGACGGCGCCGAGCGCAGCGACCCGATGTTCGCGCGCAACATGCGCGAGGCGCGGCTCGCCGATGTCCAGACCGGCGCGATCCACCGCTACGACCTCTGCAGCCTCGCAACCGATCAGGCGGCGAATTTCATCCGCCACGTGCCGCGCCGCACCGACACGCTGCCCGCGGCGGTGTGGCTCGATTATGACGACCGCTGCCCCGACCGGCCGACGCGCGCGCTGCTGCTCAGCGAACTCGCGACCTTCCTAGCGCAGATCGAGGCGCATATGGGCAAGCCGAGCATGATCGCGCCGAGCCCGGCCTTCGACGCCGATTATCAGGTGACCAAGGGTATCGCGCGCACCGCCTGGCTGCGCCGCGATTTCTTCGCGCCCGATTATGGCGCGCACCCCTGGGCGATGTGGCAGGCGAACGACTATATGCGCATTTCGGGCGCCGACGGCACGATCGGCTGGAACGTCGTGCGACCCGACGGAGACATCAAATGACCGAGACCCGCGACGCGCTGATCGAGGCGGCGCGCGATGCCGCCAGCCGGGCCTATGCGCCCTATTCGGGCTTCCATGTCGGCGCGGCGCTGTTGCTCAGGAATGGCGACGTCGTGACCGGCGCCAATGTCGAGAATGCAAGCTATGGCCTGACGCTCTGCGCCGAGACCGCCGCGGTTGCCAAGATCGCCAATGAAGGCTGGATCGGCGAGCTCGCCGAGGTCGCGATCGTCGGCGGGCGGCCCGAGGGAAATGCCCTGCTGGGGAGCGATCCGGTCAATCCGTGCGGGCGCTGCCGCCAGATTTTGAACGAAGCGGCCGAGCGGTCGCAGACCGACATCCTCGTCCACTGCGCGTCGGGCGACGGCAGCGCGGTGAAGAGTTACCGGCTGAGCGAGCTGCTCCCCGCGGCGTTCGGGCCCAAGGACCTCGGCCTCATCGACTGACCGCTTGCGCAAGCGCCGCAGGACCGACAAGAGACGGACATGGCCATTCTTTCCGACCGCTGGATTCGCAACGCCGCGCTCAATCAGGGCATGATCGAACCTTTCGTCGAGGCGCAGCGCCGCGACGGGTGCATCAGCTACGGCCTCTCCTCCTACGGCTATGACGCGCGCGTCGCGCCCGAGTTCAAGATCTTCACCAACGTCGACAGCACGATCGTCGACCCCAAGGATTTCGATCCCAAGAATTTCGTCGACCGCGAAACCGACGTCTGCATCATCCCGCCGAACAGTTTTGCGCTCGCCCGCACGGTCGAATATTTCCGCATCCCGCGCGACGTGCTCGTCATCTGCCTCGGCAAATCGACCTATGCGCGCTGCGGCATCATCGTGAACGTCACCCCGCTCGAGCCCGGCTGGGAAGGCCATGTGACGCTCGAATTCTCGAACACCACCCCCCTGCCCGCCAAAATCTATGCCAATGAGGGCGCGTGCCAGTTCCTGTTCCTGCAGGGCAACGAGCCGTGCGAGACGAGCTACGCCGACCGCGCGGGCAAATATATGGGGCAGAAGGGCGTAACGCTGCCCAAGCTTTGATACCGCGACTAACCTGCCTTCGCTTGCTTTGACCGCGTAAATTGATAACGTTCTCATAAGTCATAAATGGGGATGCCATCATGAAATTCGGACGGGTCGCACTGGCGCTTGCGGTGCTGTTTTCTTCCACCGCAGCGCAGGCCGGGGGCTGGCTTCGTGTTCAGGGCACAGAGATCGTCGACGACAGCGGCGCCCCGGTGATCCTGCGCGGCATGGGACTCGGCGGCTGGATGCTGCAGGAAGGCTATATGCTGAAGCTCGGCGAGGTCGGGCAGCAGCATCGGATCCGCGCGAAGCTGGTCGAGCTGGTCGGCGAAGAGCGGACGGCCACCTTTTACCGCGCCTGGCTCGACAATCATACGACCGAGTCGGACATCGCGCAGATGGCGGCGTGGGGCTTCAATTCGGTCAGGCTGCCGATCCATTTCGACCAGCTCACCCTGCCCGCCGACGAGGAGCCGAAGCCGGGCAAAGACACATGGCATGAGGAGGGCTTCCAGCGCATCGACAAACTGCTCGCGTGGAGCGAGAAGCACGGGCTGTACCTGATCCTCGACCTCCATGCCGCACCGGGCGGTCAGGGCAACGACCTCGCGATTTCTGACCGCGACCCCGCCAGACCCTCCTTGTGGGAGAGCGAAGAGAACCAGCGCAAGACGGTGGCGCTGTGGACCAAGCTCGCCGCGCGTTACAGGGACGAACCGTGGATCGGCGGCTACGACCTCATCAACGAGCCGAACTGGAGCTTCGCGACGCCGGGCAAGGGCAATGGCTGCGACGAGACCGAGAGCAAGGCGGTGTGGGATTTGCAGCAGCGCATCACCGTGTCGATCCGCGGCGTCGATGCGAAGCATATGATCATCGTCGAGGGCAATTGCTGGGGCAATAATTACAAGGGCCTGCCGCCCGCGTGGGACGCCAATATGGTGCTGAGCTTCCACAAATATTGGAACCGCAACGACGCGGGCAGCGTCGCCGACATCGTCAAGCTGCGGACCAGCTACGGCCGCCCGGTGTGGCTGGGCGAGTCGGGCGAGAACAGCAATGTCTGGTTCCGCGATGCGATCGCGCTGGTCGAGGGCGAAGGCATCGGCTGGAACTTCTGGCCGCTGAAGAAGATCGGCTTCAACCAGCCGCTCGAGATCGCCGCCGGCGACGGCTGGATGAAGATCGTCGCATGGGCGACCGGCAAGGGGCCGAAGCCCGGCGCCGACGAGGCTTATGCGGCGATGATGCAACTCGCCGAAAACAGCCGCTTTTCGAACAACGTTCCAAAGCCCGACGTGATCGACGCCATGTTCCGCCAGCCACGCGATGCGAGCGCCAAGGCGTTCGTCGACCGCAAGCTCGGCACGGTGCCGCTGACGATCCGCGCGGTCGAGTACGACCTCGGCCCCGCAGGCGTCGCGTACAACGACACCGTCGACGCCAACTACCATGTCGCCACCGGCGGCGAACGCACGCCGTGGAACAACGGCACGACCTTCCGCAACGACGGCGTCGATATCGCGCGCGAGCCCGATGGGACGCCCTATGTCGCCGACTTCGTCAGCGGCGAGTGGATGCGCTACGCACTCGATGCACCCGCATCGGGCGGCTGGAACGCGTCGATCCGCGCCCGCTCGGCCAAGGGCGGGCGCATTGCACTCGGCGGCAAGGAGGCCGCCGTCGGGGCCGGTACCGGCTGGCAGACCATCGCGGTTGGCGATGTGGCGCTGGGAGGCGAAACCAATGCGCTCGTCCTGCGCGCGGTCGATTGCAGCGACTGCCAAATCGCCGATATCCGGCTCGAACCGCGCTGACCGGCCTTTCTTGATCCCCATCGTAGTTTGCGGCATGTTCGCCGTGTCTTGGAGGGGTTCATGACATGAAAGATCAAAGCGACCAGCGGGCCAACGAAGACCGGCGCGAGCCGAAAGGCTGGTTGGCGCCGCGAGTGCGCAGCATGATACCGTCGAGCCGTACGCGCGGTGCCAGCGGCGAACAGAATGGCAATGTCGACGACGTCACTTACGACCTGTCCTGACATGGCAGCCTGATCGCTGGAACCTCTCGCGCCTCCACGCGTCCTGACTGCACAAGCGGACGGGGCCCATGTGGAGGATCATCCATGTCCATGATTGCCGTATTCATCGGACGACTGTTCATCGCCGTGATTTTCGTCGTGTCGGGGATCAACAAGCTGATCCATGTCGCCGACACCAATGCCATGATTTCGGCCGCAGGCCTGCCCGGCGGGCTCGCCATCCCGACCGGATTGTTCGAGCTGGTCGCGGGCGTGTGCATCGCGCTGGGCATCGCGACGCGGCTGTTCGCCATCCTGCTCGCGGGCTTCGTGCTGCTGACCATCCTCTTCTTCCACCGCGAATTCACCGATCCGCTGCAGGCGATGGCGGCGATGAAAAATCTCGCGATCGCCGGCGGGCTGCTCTGCCTCTTCGGTTATGGCCACACGCGCTGGAGCTACGACGCGCTGCGCCAGCGCCGCCGCGACGAGTTGGCGCGGCACCAGGCCGAAAGCCGCCTGACCGAAGCCGAACTGCGCGCCGCACGCGCCGAAGGACGCGCCGAAGCGGCGGGCGCGCCGGTACCGGTCCGAAAGCCCTTCTGGCGCCGTTAGGCACGATCATTATTTGATTCCTTCCAATATTTCGGCCAGCATCAACGTCCCCAAGCAGGAGCTTCTCCAATGGCCGACACCACCCCCCGCCGTTCCGATGATCGGAAGCCCTGGTCGACGCCGCAATTGCGCTCGGTCATTCCGGCACACCAGACGCGCGGCGGCGGCGGCGACATCGCCGACCAGGACGACACCCTCTACGACGTGTCCTGAACGTCACGACGCGCCAAGGCCGAACCGCGATGCAGCATCTTTGCTGCTTGGCAGACCTGCGCCCATGAGCTAGCCTCCACTTGACGTTTACGTAAAGGGAGAGCTGGCCATGGCGAACAAGCGCGAGTTCGACATCATCATCTATGGCGCGACCGGTTTCACCGGGCGCCTCGTTGCCGAATATCTGGTGCAGCATTATGGCGGCCGCGCCGATGCGCCCAAATGGGCGATGGCGGGGCGCAGCGCCGACAAGCTCGCCGAGGTGCGCGATTTGATCGGCGCGCCCAAGGCTACCCCGCTGGTGGTCGCCGACGCGAGCAATCCGGCGAGCCTCGACGCGATGGCGGCCCGGACGCAGGCCGTGCTGACCACCGTCGGCCCGTACCAGCTCTATGGCAGCGACGTCGTCGCGGCGTGCGTCAAGGCCGGGACCGCCTATGCCGACCTCTGCGGCGAGCCCGGCTGGATGCGCGAAATGATCGACGCGCATCAGGATGCGGCGAAGGCCTCGGGGGCGCGGATCACCTTCAGCTGCGGCTTCGATTCGATCCCCTTCGACCTCGGCATGCTCTTCCTGCAGGCCGAGGCGGTGAAGCGCCACGGCAAGCCCGCGCCGCGCGTCAAGGGCCGCGTGCGCAAGATGGCGGGCGGCGCGTCGGGCGGCACGATCGCCAGCCTGACCGAGACGTTGAAAGCAGTCGCGAAAAAGCCTTCGCTCGCGCTGCTGCTCAAGTCGAGCTTTGCGCTCACGCCCGGCTTCGAGGGGCCGTCGCAGCCGAGCGGGCTGATCCCCGAATATGACAGCGCGACCGGAACCTGGACCGCGCCCTTCGTGATGGCGGCGATCAACACCAAAAACGTCCACCGCACCAATTTCCTGCTCGGGCATCCGTGGGGCGCCGACCTCGTCTACGACGAGATGGTGATGACGACGATCGGCGACGCTGGCAAGGCGATGGCCGAGGCGATGGCAAAGGCGAACCCGTTCGGCGGGTCGAAGCTCCAGCCCGGCGAGGGGCCGAGCAAGGAAGAGCGCGAGAACGGCTTCTACGACATCCTCTTCATCGGCGAATATGAGGACGGCACCAGCATTCGCGCCAGCGTGCAGGGCGACCGCGATCCAGGCTATGGCTCGACGTCGAAGATGCTCGCCGAAACCGGGATCGCGCTGCTCTCGAACAAGGGCGACGGCGGGGTGTGGACGCCGGGCGCGCTGCTCGGCGAGGCGCTGATCGACCGGCTGACCGCCAATGCCGGGCTGACTTTCCGACTAGAGGACTGACGACAAGATGACCGACTCTCCCAGCGCGCTCGACGCGCTGCTTTCGACGCTGCGCACCGAAGAGGGCACGGCCAGCGCGCATATCGACACCGGATGGATGCAGGGCCGCACCGCTTATGGCGGGATCAGCTCGGCCGTCGCACTCGCCGCGACGATGGCGCTGCACCCGACCGAGACGCCGCTGCGTTATGCGCAGATCAGCTTCGTCGGCCCCGTCGGTGGTGATTGCAGCGTCGCGACGCGCGTGCTGCGCCAGTCCAAATCCTCGCTGTTCGTCGATGCCGGCGTGTCGAGCGACATGGGCTTCGGCACCGCGGCGGTCTTCGCCTTCTCGGGCGACCGGCAGAGCCATATCGATCACGACCGGCTGACGATGCCCGCGGCGCCCGATCCCGAGACGCTGGCCCCGGTCCCCGAGCACAAGGCCCGCCCGCCCTTCACACGCCATTTCGACATGCGCCCGACCACCGGCCCGCGCTTCGACTGGAAGAGCGAGGTCGGAGACTATCTGACCTGGGTGCGCTTCGTCGAGGAGCCGGCCTGCCATCCTATGATCGCGCTGCTCGCGATGGGCGACGCGCTGCCCCCGGCGGCGATGGCGCTGTTCACCGAGTTCGGGCCGATCAGCTCGATGAACTGGACGGTCAATATGCTGACCGGCACGCCGACGACCGATGACGGCTGGTGGCTGCTCTCCGCCAGAACCGCTTATGCGCGCGGCGGCTTTTCAGTGCAGGACATGATGATCTGGAACCGCGCGGGCGAGGCCGTCATGAGCGGCAGCCAGGGGATCGCGATCTACGCCTGAACCGGCAGCACGATCGCTGCATCGAGCCCCTTCGCATCGCTGCGGTTCGCGATCGCGAGCCGGCCGCCCTCGCCCTCGGCCAGCGCATGCGCGATCGCCAGACCCAGCCCGGCGCCGCCGGTCGCGCGGTTGCGCGATGCTTCACCGCGCGCGAAGGGCTCGATAAGCTCGCCGATCCGCGCGGGATCGATTCCCGGCCCCTTGTCACGCACGACAAAGCGCAGTTCGCCGTCCGCGACCTGGGCGAGCAAGGTGGCGCCGCCGGCATAAGCGAGTGCATTGTCGACCAGATTGCGCAGCGCGCGGCGCACCAGCAGCGGGCGTCCGCTGAGCGCGGGCAGCGGCGGCTGCGCCCCGGGCCCCACGACCGGCTTGCCCATCGCGCGATACTCCTCGCCGAGCTGCGCGAGCAGCGTCGCAGGGTCGTATACTTCGGGAGCTTCCTTGCCCGCGCCGCTGCGCGCGACCGCCAATATGTCGGTCAGCATCGCGGTCATCTCGTCGATCGTCGCGATCATCTTGTCGCGCAAATTATCGTCCTCGACCGCCTCGACGCGAACGCGCAGGCTGGCGAGCGGCGTGCGCAGGTCGTGGCCGACCGCGCCGAGCATGCGATCCTTGTCGGCGAGCATCGCGCCGATCCGCGCGCGCGAGGCGTTGAAGGCGCCGATCACCTCGCGGACGTCCGAAGGGCCCTCCTCGACCAGCGGCGGTCCGTCGCCCATCGGGTCGCGCCGCACCGCATGGGTGAGCGTCCGTAGCGGCTGGGCGGCGCGCCAGGCGATGAGCAGGATCGGGACGAGGATGAGCAGGTAGAGCGACAAAGTCTGCCAGATGAGGAAGCCCTGTAGACGTTTCCCCTCGGCGGGAAGCCAGGTGCGCACGGTGACATAGCGGTCGCCGAGCCTGGCCGAGACGATCGCGGTGCGCGCGGGGCCGCGCAACTGGAGGGGCTGTTGGCGGCGTTGCGGCACGATCCACGCGTCGACCTGCTGCGCCGCAAGCCCCGCCTCCGCAAGCTGCCCCGCGACATGATCGGCGAGGTGCGGCGCGCGCAGCGCGCGCGGCGGCGGCACATAGGGCTGGTCGTTGACGAGCATCTTCGGCAGGCGCCGGCGCGGCGTCGCGCGCTCGGGCCCTTCGTCGGGGCTCGCCATGCCGCGCCGGTCGCGTTCGAGCGCGTCGATGATCCGCGCGACCGCCATGCCGCCGCCGTTCGCCAGCGTCTGCTGGCGCTGGCCGCGCACGAGCAAGGTATAGTTGATCGCCTGCGCTACGAAGAGCGCGACCGCCACCGCCAGCACGAGCTGGCCGACGAGGCTGCGGGGCCAGAGGCGCAGTTTCACGCCGCGCCGCCCAGCCGCTTGACCTCGCAGGCGAGCGTATAGCCCCCGCCCCACACGGTCTTGACCAGCTGCGGGTGCGCGGGATCGACCTCGATCTTCTTGCGCAACCGGCTGACCAGATTGTCGATCGCGCGGTCGAAGATATCGGCCTCGCGCCCGCGGACGAGGTCGAGCAGCCGGTCGCGGCTCATCACCTGCCGCGGGTGGCGCACCAGCGCCTGCAGCAGATGATATTCGCCCGACGACAGCGCGACCTCCTGCCCCTCGCTATCGACGAGCACGCGCTCGACGTCGCGCAGCACCCAAGGCCCGAAAGCATAGCTCGCGCCGCCGGGGTCGAGCGTCCGCCCGCCCGCCTGCGTCCGGCGCAGCACGGTGCGGATGCGCGCGACCAGCTCGCGCGGGTTGAAAGGTTTGACGACATAATCGTCGGCGCCGATTTCGAGCCCGATGATCCTTTCGGTATCCTCGGCGCGCGCGGTGAGCAGGATGACGGGGATGCTGCTGGTCTCGCGCAGGTGGCGGGTCAGCGACAGCCCGTCCTCGCCGGGCATCATGATGTCGCTGACGACCAGGTCCACGCTCTGCGCGCGCAACACCGAGCGCGCCTCGGCGGCATTGGCCGCGGCGGTGACGGTCAGACCCTGCGCGGTCAGATATTCGCTCAGCGGCTCGCGGATCGACGGTTCGTCGTCGATCAGCAGGATGCGGGGCGCGTCGTTATCGGTCATCGGCCGTCCATGGTTCCAAATAGTTCGCCCACCGGCAGCGGGGCCGGTGGGCGATAGCTGGCAGGGCCGGCGGGCAAAGGCAATGCCAGGGAGGGGGAGATAGCCGCCCTCGCCCGCCGGTCCCGCCAGTTCAGTTGGCGGGGTTCGCCGCAGGGGCGGCCCGCTTGGCGCGCCATTCGGCCCGCTTTTCCTTCATCGCCGCGCGCTGCGCCTGGCGCTCGTCGGCGGTGACCTGGCCGTCCTTGTTCGCGTCGGCCGCGTCGAAGCGCGCGAGCGCCGCGGTCTGGAACTCGGCGGCGCTGATCGCCTTGTCGCCGTCGGTGTCGGCCTTCATCATCATGCCGCCGCGCATGCCGTGGTGGCCGCCGCGCTTGCCGTGATGGCCGCGCATGCCGGGGCCGCGCTTGCCGGGCTCGCCCGCCTCGGCGCGCTTCTCGCCGCGTTCGGCGCGCTTGGCGGCGCGATCGGCGGCGTGCTGCTCCCATTCGGCCTTGCTGATCTGGCCGTCCTTGTTCGCATCGAAACGCTCGAAGGCCTTGGCCTGCATGTCGGCGCGCTTGGCGGCGCGGTCGGCCTGGTCGAGCTTGCCGTCGCTATTCGCGTCCATCTTGGCGAACATCGCGGTGGCATTGGTCTGGGCCTCGGCGCGGGTCAAAACGCCGTTGCCGTCGGCATCGGCCTTGGCACCGCCCGGGGCGGCGAGAACGGGCACGGCGATCAACGCGGCGCCCAAAGTCAGAAGCGAAATCTTCTTCACGTAACGAACTCCTCATGGGGCAGTCCGAAAGGAAAAGGACTGCGATGAGGGCGGTCTAGGCGCCGTCTGTCCCACCGCCATGCCGGATCGGCGCAATTTTGTCGCAAATTGTCGCAGGATCGCCGCGCCGTTCATCGCGGCGCAAGGCGCGTCAGCCGCCGCGGGCGGCGCGCGCCTTCTGGTCGGCGCGGTTCCACAGCGCCGCGCCCAGGATAACCGCCAGCATCGGATAGGCCCAGAAGCCCTGCCCCGCCGAATAGACGCGCGGCACGATTTCGGGGGCGGCGAGCTTGGCCATATGGGTGATCACGTTGATCAGTTGAAAGGCGGGCAGGCACATCGGCCAATAGCGGCGGCTGCGCAGCGCCTGCGCCAGATAGATCGCCAGCAGCACCACGTCGACCGAGACCACCGACAGGCTGAAAATCTCGAACCGGGTGCGCGAAAGGTACAGCGCAACCGCGGTCATCACCGACGCGATCGCCAGCGCGACGATCGCGAAGCGGCTTTCGCCGTCCCCGATGCGCAGCACGACGACCAGCACCGTGACCAGCGCCACCAGGTAAAGCACCCCCCAGATCATGGTCACGTCCTCTCAATAGACATGTTGTGATCACGACCTGGGGGAATGCCCTCAGGCCGTCGCTGTCCTGTCGACGGCGAGGATCGGATCCGCTTCGGCGAGAGTCCCCCCCGGCGGCAATGTCTTTCCGAGGTCGCCGGCACCGACGATACGGTTGCGCAGCCCCATCCTGTCCTTCACGCTGGTCAGTTCGTGGTGCAGCGCGACGACGCGCGCGCGCCCTTCGAACAGCCCGGTCACCGAGGCGTGCAACAGGTTGAAGCTCGTATCGCCCATTACGGACGACAGCTTGGCCGAAGCCTGCGCCTGCGGCAAGATGCTGACCAGTTCCCCGGCACGCGCGATCGCCTCGTCGATCGCTTTTTCATATTGGTGCAGCTTGTCCGCGACCTGGTTGGCGGCGGCGATGCGTTCCTTGAGCATGTTCCCACTCCCCCGGACCGCCCGATCGCGGTCGTTCAGGGAGACGAAATGAGCCTCGAAATCCCGACGAGCCCGTTGACGAGCACGCCGAACGCGATGACCGATCCCATCGCGATGGCAAGGGTGACCAGCAGCCGTTGCCAGACCGAAAGCCTGTTTTCGCCCCCGAAGAATTTGGCGATCGGATGATCCGGCTCGAGCCAGGCCCCCCCGCTCCCGGAATCGGCAATCGATCCGGTCTTTCGAGGCATGGAGTGATCGAGATCGCCGGGGCCGTCGCCTTCCCCCGCCGATGCCCCCTTGTCGGCGGCAATCGGCCCGCTGGGAAGGCTCACATTTTCATATACCAAATTGGTATCGGGCGAATGCGGGACGTGTTCGGCGGAAAGCGGCGGGTTGTCGGCGAGCATCTTGGCGGCGACGAAACGCGAATTGGTACCGAGTTTGCGGCAGGTCGCCTTCAGCCGGGCATCGACGGTGTGCGGCGACAGGCCCAGCTCGCGCGCGATCGCCTTCGACCCCAAGCCCTCGCCCACCAGGCGCAGACATGCGATCTCGCCCTCGCCGAGGCTTGCGATCAACCGCCTGGCATCGCTGTCGGGATGCGAATCCTGTGTCATTCCAAACGACTTGCCCCTTTATCGGGACGCTTTGCGCGACCAGATTGCCCGTTACCATGCAGCGTCATGCTTCGGTAACCCTAATTGCGTCGGGTTCGCAGCGCATTTTCGACATATGACGGCGCGCAGGCGCTCCGCGGGGGGATAAGGGGGCCAGAAACAGGTAAGCCCCGTCGCATTTCTGCGGCGGGGCTCCCTAGGTTCCGTCCTGAGACGAGAACCAAATCCACTCTTTCTTTCGATCAAGTAGGATCATGAAACGTCGGGCAATTGCGATTGGTTCCCGTGGGCGCGAATTTTTTTCGCGGCGATCTTTCGCGGCGTGGATGTCCGGCGGCGGTGGCGGCCATGGAGGCAGTGACGCGTGTCGGCTGCGCCGCAGGCCTGCTTCAAAGCCATCCGTTGGCAGCAATCCGAGCGGCGGCGGCGATTGTCGCACCTGCAATCGTAATTGCTGGAAATCCCGCCGCAATCATCTTGCCCAATATGATACCAATCTATCTATTTTTTTCCGATGCAGAGATTAAGCGCCGAATAAACTTCTGATCACTATTCGCCAAATCCGTACTTTGATCATCAACTCCTGGACGCCATCCCTCGACGTTTGGTTTTGATAACTGCCAAGCCCGCAAAGATTTATCTAGATGATTTCGTCGTGCAATGGCTCCCAACGCCGGGCTCTCGGCCAACAAAAGATGCGCTAATGCCAGCTCATCGCTAGCGCCTTTTGCACCCAATTTGGCCGCAAACTCGATCCAGTAGCGCGCTTTAGCCGCAGATTCCCCGGTCGCGCTGACAAAGTTCTCATTCCGGTTTTCATCAGGAGGAATGTGGGCCTGATAGTATGTGAAGAGCGCAATTGCAGCCGAAGCGTCACCAGATCGCGCCTTCACTTCGGCTACCGCTGCGGACTCGACACTATATACGCATCCCTCGCAGGTTTGCTCGGTCTGCGTCGTTGGCACAGAGCAGCCACCGAACAAAGCAACCGCTAGAGACAAAAGAAAAATTCGCGACGTAAGCACCTCCCAAAGTCAACTCGGAATCTCCACGCCATTTGCGTCGAACGTTCTCCATTTATCGGTGGGCAGGGGAGCTCCCGCTGATGGAGCGTTGGTCGAGGGTTGATCGTGGATATACAGGCCATCTCGCCATATATTACCCTGAGGAGCCCGAATTTGGCGCCTCATCGTTCGCGCAAGGTTTGATGCAATGCTGTCGTTACCGGTTCCGGTGTTGCAGGCCCACAATTCTATCCGTTCATCGTCTTTACATTCTCTTTTGATCCGCTCAGCTAAAGTTCCAATATCTATATAGCGACGCCCATTGGCCGTGTATCCTGGGCTGCTTCTTCCATATCTTCTATCGTACATGTCAATCGCATGATCATCGAGGATAGATAAAAAGCTTCCGTGCGCATAGATTTTGCAAACGCCAGGAGTATCAGGAGCGCGATCGGCAGCCTTATACCACATCGGATCATCATACCTGCTGTGCCAGTTAAGTTTGGTTAGTCCGAGCGGATCGATCCCAATCAGCGGATTGTTGCTCGCATAGGCATAGGGGTTCGCATCTCCGTCCAATCCGATCGGATCGGCCTGCACATAGCGCCCCAAGCTCACGTCATAATCGCGGTAATAGTTATAATAGAGCTCGGCGTGCTGCCTCACCTGCCCGGGGAAGCCGGCCATGCTGTAGCCGCCCGGCGTCACCACCGCGCCGCTCGCATCGGTGACCGCTACCGGCGTGCCGAGGTGGTTGCCCTGGATCCACTGGATCGCCGTCGAGCCGCCCGCGGGTACCACAACCGCCAGCGGCATATAGCCGCCCAGCCCGTCGTCGCCGCCGAACGGCGCGGCGCCGCCGACCTCGGGGAGCATCCAGATATATTCGGCGCGCAGGTCGCTCGCCGTCGCCCCGAACTCGCCGATCAGGCGGTGGTGCTGGTCGTACAGGAAGTGGCGCGTCGCCGCGGCGCCGCCGCCCGAAGGCGTTGTCACCAGCTGCGTGCGCTCGTCGAACCCGTTGTACGCCATCGCCTGGCTCGGCGCGCCGGTCGCGGCATAGGCGGTGAGGCGCGCGTGGCCGTCATAGGCGAGCGTCACCGTGCCGCCGCCGGGCAGCGTCTCGCCGGTGAGGTTGCCGCGTGCATCGTGGGTAAAGCCGCGCGTGCCCGCGGGCATCGTCACCGACGCCAGCCGGTTGGTGCCGCTGGCCTTGGTGTAAGTGTCGCTTTCTGCCGGGGTGAGGTCGCCGATGTTGGTGCGGCGTTCGACCGCGGTGCGGTTGCCATTGGCGTCGTGCAGGAAGTCCTGCCGCGCGAAGGCGCCCGCGGTGCCGTCCATGCGGGTCAGCCGGTGGACGCTGTCATAACCATAGGTCAGGCTGTTCGCGGGGTTCACCAGGTCGGTGATCGCGACGATATTGTCGTCGGCGTCATAGCCGTAAGCGACGTGCCAGACATCGACGCCCGCCGCGGTGTACAGCCGCTTCGAGGCGAGGCGGCGGTCGGTTCCCCAGTCGAGCGCCAGCTTGAGCCCGTTGCCGAGGTCGGCCGACTTCATCGGGCCGAGCGGCTCGTAGACGATATTGTCGGCGAGCGTCGTCCACGCGCTGCTGCTGTTCGGCCGCGTTTCGACGCGGATGACGCGGCCCTTGTCGTCGCGGGTGTATGCGACGAAGCGCGCGCTCGGCAGACGCGTCTGGACGATGCGGTCGGCGAGGTCATATTTCAGCGACATCGTGCCGAGCGTGGTCCCGACGATATTTTTGCCGATGAAATTGCCGCGATGGTCGTAGCCGAAGCGCGTCGTCCCGCTGACGTCGGTCATAGTCGCGAGGCGGCCGACGCACCAGCAGGCACCGAGCGTGTTGCTGTCATAGGTATAGCTGACCACCTCGGACGCCGGGCGCCCGACGGGCGTCTTCTGCGTCAGTCGGTTCAATATGTCGTAGCTATAGTCGATCACCTGCCCGCGGCCGTCGGTGGCCTTGGTCAGGTTGCCCGCGCTGTCATACTCATATACGCTCGTACCGCGGTCGGGGCTGTTTTCGCGGATCACCTCGCCGAAGCCGTTGCGCACGAAGCTCGTCTGCACCGACGCGGCGTCGGTGAAGGCGGCGATATCGTCCTTCGCATCATAGCCCGTCGCGGTGGTCCCGCTGTCGGGGGCGAGCGTCGAGATCAGACGGTTGAGCGGGTCGAACGCCATGTCGGTCGCATGACTACGCGGCGAGTTCGTGCGCGTGGGATTGCCGTTCTTGTCATATTCCCACGCCGTGGTGCGCCCGGTACCGAGCGTCTCGGTCAGCATGCGGCCGAGGCTGTCGAAGCTGCGCGTGATCGTGCTCACATCCGCTCCGCCCGGCGCCTTGATCTTCTCCTGCGTGATATTGCCCATCGCGTCGCGCTGGACGCGCCAGCGCTCGCCGTCGGTGCTGCCGACCTGGAGCAACTGGCCCGCAAGATCGTATGTGAAGGCCATCCTCTGCGTGCCCGGCAGGGTGATGCCCTTCACGCGGCCCTCCACGTCATAATCATAGGTGGTGATCGCATCGAGCGTCGAGGACGTCGGATCCTTGCGGTTGCTGGTCAGCAGGCGCCCCAGCGCGTCATAGGCGAAGAGCGTGACCGCGCCATTGGCGTCGGTCATCGATCCCGGGCGGCCGTTGGCGTCGTAACTCGCGAAGGTCGTGACATGGCCGAGCGCATTGGTCATCGTCAGCAGATTGCCCGCAGCGTCGTAGGCGAAGCCGGTGATGTCGTCCTGACCACCCACCGCCGCACGCGGCCCGTTTACCGAAGCGAGCCGACCCCCGGTTCCCCAAGTGTAGGTTTCGACACGCGTCTGGCCCGCCGTGACATAGGGCAATGTGTGCGTCGTCGTGTCGGTCAGCGTGCGAGTAAGCAACTGGCCGGTGGCATCATAAGTGTAGTTGGTGCGCAGACCCGGCACGTCGACCTGCTCGGGCAAATCCAGCGTCGCGTGCCACGCGATATTGGTCGTGCGCACGGAGGTGGTGCCGAAGGCCTCGGTGATCGCGGTGGGGCGCAGGTTCGTCGTGTCGTTGGTCAGCTTGGTCACCGCGCCGCGGCGATCGGTGATCGTCTGCGGAATCCGGCCGACGTTGATTCCGGGAACCGACTGATACGCGATCGTCTGCGAGTCGGCCGGCACGCTGGCGGTCGCCAAGCCTTCGACATCGGTCAGAACCGGCGGGCGGGTGATCGGCGTGTTGTAATAATAATGATAGAATTCGTAGTTTTCCTGCCGGCCAAGCGGATTGATGACCGACCGGTGCAGTCGCTTTTCGTTGCCGCTGGGTGCGACGGTGTAATTGACCTCGACGCGGCCGACCCCGCCCGCGCGCTCGCTGCTCGCCGCGAGGCCGTAGGGGTGATAGCCATAGGTCGACAACCGGTTGCCATTCTGGTCCTTGGTACCCGTCAGCGCATAGGGCCAGACATTGTTCTCGTAGAGATATTCGCGCGCCCAAAGTTCGGCGCCGCCCGCGGTCTGGCGGCTCACGCGCGTCAGCCGGTCGTCGCGACCGACGCGGGTCAGGCTCGAGGTGTCGCCATAGGTGTAGACCAGCTTGGTCGCGTCGGGCAGCACGATCTGGGTGATGACCTTCATCTTGTGCGGCGTGTTGTAGTGGAAGAGGATATTCCCCGTTCCGCCGCCGGGCAGTGCCACCGAATAGAGACCCTTGTTCTTCGTCTCGGCCCAGCTCAGCGTCATCTCGCGGCCCAGATTGTCGCGCACCTTGTTCGGAAATTCGTCCGTATCGGGATAGTCGAAATAGCGGACATAGCCGCCGGGCTCGCCCTGCTCGACAGGGACCAGATAGCGGATACGATCGCCATCGTTCCACGTGCCCGAACGGCGGAACAGGATATAGGAGCCGTCGGGCTCGGTCATGCGGAACTCGCCGGGGCCGTTGGCGATCGCGGGGTCGGTCCGAAGATAGACCTGGCGCGTGGTGGTCGGCGTGTTGACGACCTCCAGTTTGCGGCGCCCTTTGCCCGAGGTCACGAAGGTCCAGCTATTCTGGTCGCCGACGTTCGCCGCACTGAAATAATCCACCCCGCCCGTGGCGGTCAGATATTCGAAGTGCCCGACGTCGTTGTTGAAGCTGCTGTCGTTATAGACCGTGAGCCGCCCGGGCATGATGCCATGCCAATATGGGCCGAAGCCCTGCACCGCCGAGGTCGACCAGCCCCCTCCGCCGCGGTGCTGCCTGCTGCGATAATGACGATCGACACCGAAAAGCCCGTCGGCGCTGGCATAATCGCTTTCCGACTGGAATTTCGCCCCGGTAAGGACCGAGATCGGGTTACCCGCCAGCGGCGTCGGCGTGTTCGACACCGGCTGAGCGCTTTCGGTGCAGTCACATTCGCCGTCATCGTCGCGTGCGAGGAAGCATTGGGGGCCCTCGGCATTCCGGGACCGGCTCCACCCGCTCGGGCACTCGAGATTGACCCAGCCGGCGATGATGGTGTTGGCCCCGGGCGCGCTGCGATCCCAGTTGCAGCCATATTTGAAGGGATTGTCATAATCCGGCGCTTCGTAGGTCGCATTGGGGTTATAGACTTCATGCTGGCGGCGGCAGGCTGCATCGGGGGTCGAAAAGCCTTCCGAGGTTCCCGCCCCGACAACCGTATGCCACAGGGCGGTCGGCGGGACCGGCGGTGCGCTGCCGGGCAATGGCGCCTGCGCCGCCACGGGGCCACCCACCAAAACAAGGAACAGCACCAAGGCTGCCGCGAAAAGCCGCGACTTTCCAATATTCGGCAATATCATGAGCGACCCGTCCCCCAGTCTTCGATAATATTTGATAGACCCGATCTTTGTTTCATTTGAAAGACCAAGCGTCAACTGGTCAACTCGCACGAAATTCAAATAATATTAACCAACGAAGGGCGCGCTTTTCTGTCGAGCGCAGAAATGGTCATTCGTGACGCCGAGAAACAAGCGTCTCGGCTAAATCTCATCATAGCCTTTGCGAAGCTTCTCCGCGATCAGCTTCGCGGCCTCGCGCTTGGCGCGTTCGGGGCTGTCGAAGGTCTTGACGACGGCACTGCCTTTTGTGCCCGTGCGGCCGAATATGACGATCGTATCCCCGCCCTCGACCGCGATCTTCCAGAATTTGTCCGAACTGCCCTGGCGGAACTGAAATTCGCTGAACCGGACTCCGCCCAAGGTCGGCGCGGCTTCAGGGTCGACGACAGGCTCCGCATCCTTGGGCCCGGTAGCCGGCGGCGAAAGGAGCGGCGCGGGCGTCGCGGCCCCTTCGAACGGATCGACCTCCTCCTCTTCCGAGCGTCGGAGCATCGCCTCTATCTGCAGGATCGTAGCTTGGGGATCGCGCAGCCAGCTGTGCGGGGGGATGTCGATGACGCGCCAGCCGAACGCCCGAAGTATCTGGGGCTGGAAGACATAGCGATCGTCCACCGCGCCGCCGCCCTCGCCGCCGAGCAAAATACCGAGGGCGTAGGAGCGGCCATCCTCGGCCAGGACCGCGAGGTCGCAGCGGAAACTGGCGGTGCCGACGTTGCGGCCCAGCCGGTGTCCGCGCGCCGTGAGCGCCGCAGCGATCGTATCGCGCAGCGCATCGACCGGAGCGGTGCGGGCGAAGATGCGCTGCGCCTCGGGGTTCAGCGTCGCCAGCACGGTCTGGCCATGCTCCGCGTCGCCGCGTGCCTGCGCCTCGGCGAAGGACAGGAAGGTGCGTAGCGCGCGGGCGCCGTCATTATGCGTGTTGGTGATCGCCTCGGCGCGGATCGTCGACACGACCGCCATATGGTGGCGGGCGCGGCTGAAGATGACGTTGAGCCGCTTTTCGCCGCCCCGCTGGTTGATCGGGCCGAAGTTCATCGCCATGCGGCCGCGCGCGTCGGGGGCGTAGCAGATGCTGAGCAGGATCACGTCGCGCTCGTCGCCCTGCACATTCTCCAGGTTCTTGACGAACAGGCCGTTGATCTGGCCGTCGTCCTCGCGCACATATTCGGCCTCGATCCGCGCCGCGAAGGCCTTGTCCTCGGCGGCGAGCGCGTCGAGCTCGTCCTCGATCTCGGTCTGCTGCGCCTCCGAAAAGGCGACGATGCCGATGCTGAGGCCGGTTTCGCGGAACAGGAGGTCGCGCACCATCGTCGCGATCAGACGCGCCTCGGGTTCGTTTGCGCGCTTCTCATACACGCCGTCGGCAACCGGGTGGAAGCTGATCGCCTGCCCGAGCAGCGCATCGACCGCCGCCGCGGCCGAAGCCGGGTCGTCCGATCGCATCGGCAGAGGCTCCATGGCGGTATCGGCGACCACGCGGTCGGGAATGGTGATCAGCCGCCCATCGTAGAACGCGGCGTTGGAGAAGCTGATCAGCGCCTCCGACCGGCTGCGATAGTGCCAGGCGAGCAATGTCGCGGGCAGGTGCCGTGCTGCCTGATTGAGCAAGCTGTCGGCGTCGAGCAGGATCGCGATCGTCTCGCCATCCTCTTCGGCCTCCACCTGCATATCCTCGTCGCTGCGCGCGGCCGCGAAGAAGCTGGTCGGCGGCAGCTGCATCTCGTCGCCCACGACGATCACTTGCGGCGCGCGCGACAGGGCGGGCACCGCTTCCTCGGTCGGAATCTGGCTCGCCTCGTCGAAGATCACGACGTCGAACAGCGCGGGATCGAGCGGCAGCGTGTCGGATACCGACAGGGGACTCATCAGCCAGATCGGTTTCAGGTCGATCACCACCGCGCCGGTCTCGTCGTCGGACAGGTCGCGGATCGAACGATAGCGCATCGTCTTGCCGAACTCATGCTCGAGCTCGCGGCGGCCCGTCGAATACAGCTTCTTGAACTCGCGCCCGGCACCGTCGAGCTGCGTCACCGACAGCATCGAGCGTTTGACATGCTCGCGGAAGCGGCGGTGGTTGGTGGCGAGGATCGTCGCCGAATTGTCCTCCTGCAACAATGCGCGTGCCCGCGCCGCGCGCCGCGAACTCGACAGAAGCTCGGCGGCGTCGAAGCGCTGGAGCGCAGGCTCGTCGCGCAGGATGCGGGCGAAGGCTTCGTCCAGCACGAGCGCCTCGATCGCGTCGGGGCCAAGCGGCAGGCCGCGCAGGACGAAGGCGACCCGCGGCCCCGCGGCATCCGCCGCGGCGAGCAGCGGGATCAGGTCGGGCAATTCCTCCAGCCCCTCGCGCATGTCGCGCAGCGCCTCGGCAAGCGCGCCGATCGGCAGGGCGTCGGCGCCGGTCAGGAAACGCGCGGCGAGCGCGGCCAAGGCCTCGACGTTCGCGGCGGACGCCGCTTCGCGCGCAATCGACGCAGCGGGATCGGCGGCAGTGCGGACATGCGCCACCAGCGTGCGGATGATGGCATCTTCGCTCGCCGTCCAGGCATCGCGCGCGGCGATCAACCGCTCGGCATCCTCGGTCGCGAAGCGCTGCGCAAAGGCGCGGGCGCCCGCCGTCTCGGCCGACGCGGCCTTGTGCCGGGCGTCGAGCCGTTCGAGCACGGCCGCGATGCCCGGTTCGACCGCATGCGCCGAAAAATCATAGCGGTCGCGCACCGTGCGCTTGAGTCGCCGCCAGGCCCCGCTCAGGAATTTGAAGAAGCCAGGCTCCTGCCGCCGCGCCTGTTCGAGCGCCGCCGCGGTGTCGTCGGGATCGAGCGGCGTGTGCCAATGCGCCGCCGCCTCGGCACTTTCGCGCGCCGCCTCGCGCAGCCGCTGCTGGTCGGCATGCGCCGCGGCAAAGGCGACCGACAGCGGCGAGCCCCCATCGAGCAGGTCCAGATTGCCGGCCAGATTGGTCGCCACCGCCTCGCGCGCGGCCTGCACGAGGCGCAGCGCGTCGCCGAGCGCCGTATCGGGTGACAGCAGGGTCGTATCGTCTTCCAGCGCCGGATCGAGGGTGTTGAGCAGCCGCTCGCCCTCGTCGATCGCTGCCTCGCTCTCGGCATAGGCGCGGTCGCTTGCCACCATCGCCGGCGCCAGCCGGGCAAAGGGGTGACCGCCAAGACCGGGCAGGCCGAACCCCTCCATCATCGCGCGGTGAATGCGGTCGGCGAGCGGGCGCTGCGCGTCCCATTCGGCGAGGCCCGGAAGCCGTTCGCGCAGCGCGGGACCGAGCGGGTCGGCGCCCGGCAACGCCGCCCGCCGCCGTACGATCGCGCGCAGGCTGGCACCCGCCGCGTCGGGCACGCGTGTCGTCGCATCTTCGAAGGCAGCGATGCGGCCAAGGTGCCGGTCGAGCGCCTCGACCGTGCGGTCGCGCCGCGCGCGCAACGCGTCGAGGCCATCGTCCTGCGTAGTCCAGCGCTCGTAACTGTCCTTGAGGTCTAGCACGAACGCCTTCTTGTCCTCCTGCGAATCGTGGATCAGGCAAGCCAGCCGGTCGAGCCCGGCAGCGCGCAGGCGGTTGAAGACGACATCGAGCGCCGCGCGCTTTTCGCATACGAACAGCACGCGCTTGCCGCGCGCGGCGTAGTCGGCGATCAGATTGGTGATCGTCTGCGACTTGCCGGTGCCCGGCGGCCCCTGGATGATGAAGCTGCGCCCCGTGCGCGCCAGCGCGACCGCGGCGTCCTGCGTCGCATCGGCGGGGACGACGCCGTTCAAATCGGCGAGCGCGAGCGGCGGCGGCGGCGCTTCGTCGAGCGCACGCGGTTCGATCGAGAAAATGCGGTCGAAGGCGGGCGGCGGCGCGCGATCGTCGATCAGCTGGTTATAGTCGCGCACCAGCGACATCTTCTTGTAGTTGAAATTCGCCAGCGTGACCTGGGTCAGGTCGACCTCCCACGCATAGCGATGCCCTTCGCCCCCGGCATGCGCATAGGCGATCCCTTCGGCATCGCCCGTCGCCGTAATGCAGTCGGCGCGCGGCGGCATCGGGGCGCCGACCGCGATCCGCTGCGGCAACGGCGACGGGCGCACATATTTTTCGAACAGCGCGAGCCCCAGCGGACGATAATCGTCGCGCTCATAACTGAAGTCGGGGCGCGCGACGCCGCTGGCGCGCGCGGTACGCTGGCGGCGTCGCTGGAACAGCCGAAGCCGCTGCACCGCCTTTTGATGGATGAGTTCGATCTGCGGCCGCGCCGTCAGCGCGAGCGTCACGCCGGGTTCGCTTTGCCGGATCTGCGCCGCGATATCGGCGTGCACCTGTTCGATCGACGTCTGCGCGAGATCGACCGTATCGGGCAGCTGGATGTCGTAAAGCTGACGCAGGTAATGGCGCAGCGCCGGGTTGAATTCGGCCACGGTGCCGGGGCTCTGCAGCATATATTGGTCGCGCACGCCCTTCTTCCGCGTCAGTTCGACGGGCAACCACAGCAGGGGCGAGGTGATGCGCTCGTCGGGCGCTTCCTTAAGATTGTGCCAGCTCAGGAAGGCGACGACGAGCCGCAAATGGCTGAAGCCATATTCGGCGCGATCGCGCCGCGTCTCCTGGATGATCTTGTCGAAGGCCGAGGGCAGATAGGGCTGATCCTCGAAGCGCAGCCATTTGCCGAGCGCGATCTGCGATCCGCCGAGCACATCGGCCGCAAAGCGATTGTCCCAGGTGCACAGCTGGTCGGCGCGGATCGATTCGAGCCGCATCACCACCGGCACGCTCGCCACGGTCAGGTTCACGCTCGCCTGCGTCGGGCGGAAATGGAGCAGGCGATTGCGCCGCGACAGGTCGAACAACCGGTCGCGCAGATGCGTCAGCACCGCGGTGCGCCGCCCCTGCACCCCGTTCGCCGAGGCCAGCGCGCGCTCGACATCGATCCCCGCCGGCTGGTCGCGATAATGTTCGAGCCGCTTCGCCAGTTCGGCAAGGTCGGTCGCGCGCTCGTGCCGGTTGAGCGCGGTCATTTCGGCGATCAGCGAGGCGAGCACCGGATGCAGTTGGCCGTTCAGGCGGAACAGATTGGCCTGGTTCGCCGAAAAGCGTGCGACATCCTCTTCGTCCGACAGATCGAGCCCGCACGCCAGGCTGGCGATGATCAGCCCCAGCACGAAGATGTCGGCGACTTCGTCGTGATGGCCGATCGCCTGTTCCCAGGCGCGATAGCCGATCAGATAGGATGGTTTGAATTCGGCCTCGGACTCCTCGCCGCGGACGCGCAGATCGTCGATCCGGCTGCCCGCTTCGATATCGGTCGCGACGCGATATTCGCCGACGATGCGCAGCGCCGATCCGGCGTGCGGCTGGACCTCGCGCAGGCGCCGGTCGTTATAGGCGGGCATGGTGCCCTGCGGGCGGACGAGCGCGAGCCGCCCATCGCCCTCGTCCTGCACCGCTCCGGCGTCGAGATCGGCGACGCGGCCGATCGCGTGCAGCGCCGCGACCCTCTGCATCAGCGGCAGCACCGCGTGGAGGATATCCTCGGTCGGCAGCGGCCCACCGGTCGCGAGCCGCTCGCTCAAAAGCGTCGGACCGGCGGCGGTCATCCCGTTCCCTTCTTGAGCGGCGCAAAGATGCGGTCGATCGCCGCCTTGGTGAATTTGAGGTCGCGCTTCAGCGCCGCCTTGAAGGCCTCGCTCGCGCCATAGCTACCGGCAAGCCGCGCCCCCGCGGTCAGCATCGCATCGCGCCCCTCGGGGTCGGCCATCGCCACATCGAGGCTCAGCGACACCAGATAGTCGCGAAACGAGCCGTCGAGGCGATCCTCCGCCAGTTCGGCGTCGCCGATGGCGGGTTCGCCCGGCCGCCAGTCGGGAAAATAGCGACGCATCAGATTGCCGGTCGCTTCGGGATCGGCGGACGGATCGCCGGCCAGCCGGGTCAGGAAACCGCGCGTGATCGCGGTCGCCTCATGCTGGCGCGGCAGGTCGAGCGCCGCGATCGACAGCGGACCGCGGATCTTGCGCTCGATCCAGCCGTCGAGTTCGGCATCGCCGCGCCACCAGCGGTCGAGCGCCTGCGCGCGCAGGAAAATCTCGGGATGCGTTTCGCCCTGCGAGGCCCCCGTCCCCTGCTCGACTTCCGCCGCCTGGCGCAGATAGGCGTCGGCATCGACCGCCGTCAGGCCGGTCATCGTCTTGACCAATGTCGCGATCGCCGGCCCCGGCGCATTCGCGGCGACCGCGCCGCCGCGGTCGGCGTAGAGCTCGGTGTGCAGGCGAAAGAGTCGCGCCGTCTCGATATGGCTGGGCGCCGCGCCCGGATAGGCCAGCGCATGATCGAGGATCGTCGTGGCGGCATGGTAGGCACCGCCGTCGATCGACCACAGCCGATAATGCGCGAGTTCGTGGCCGAGCAGCGCGATCCGTTCCTCGCGCGACAGCTTCTCGAGGATCGGGCCGTGGAACAGCAGGTGGATCTCGCCCGGTACGAAACAAAGCGCCGCGTTCATCGTGCCGTCGGCCGCCTGATACAGGGTCACCGGCGCGTCGATCTCCAGCTTTTCGAGCACGGCCGCGCAATCGGCATGGACATCGGCGTGCGCCGCGACGTCGAGGCGATAGGTTTCGCGCAGCAGATAGGCGCGCATCTCTTCGATCTGTTCCTGGCGGGTGCCCTGCGAACTGCCCCAGGCCCAGATTTCGGGTTCGCAGGTACGGAGATGATCGACGATGGCGCGATGATAGCCGAGCGGCTCAAGCGTCGGCGCCGCGTGAGGTTCTTTATCCATAATCGGCTTTTAGCTGCGATCGTCCGGCGGTCCAGCCTCAACGGCCGACCAGCAATCGTAACGGATCCAATTGCCCGTCGGCGAAACGCCGTCGGCCGTTTCTCGCGGTCAAAACGACCGATCTGAAAAAATTACCGAAAAGCTCTGGAGCGGGTAGCGGGAATCGAACCCGCCTAGCTAGCTTGGAAGGCTAGAGCATTACCACTATGCTATACCCGCTTCGCCAAGGCCGCGGCGATTGCCAGTTTGGCCGGGCGGCGTCAAGCGCCGCAAGCATGCGCGGCGTTGAGAACATCGTGGCAACATGCTAAGCTGGCCGCGTGGAAGATGCCGAAGATCCTGCCGAAGACCAGGCCCTGCCGGACGCCGACACGCCCGTTCGCAAGATCATCCATGTCGACATGGATGCCTTTTACGCGTCGGTCGAACAGCGCGACGCGCCGCACCTGCGGGGCAAACCCGTCGCGGTCGGCGGCTCGTCGCGGCGCGGGGTGGTCGCGGCGGCGAGTTACGAGGCGCGCAAGTTCGGGGTGCGATCGGCGATGCCAAGCGTCACCGCCAAGCGCCAGTGCCCCGACCTCGTCTTCGTACCCCCGCGCTTCGAGGTCTATCGCGACATCTCGCACCAGATCCGCGCGATCTTTCGCGACTATGCCGACGAGGTCGAGCCGCTGTCGCTCGACGAGGCCTATCTCGACGTCTCGGCCGACAAGGCGGGGCTCGGCAGCGCGACCGCGGCCGCGAAGGCGATCCGCCGCCGCATCCGCGAGGAAACCGGCCTCACCGCCTCGGCGGGGGTCTCGTACAACAAGTTCATCGCCAAGCTGGCGTCGGACCAGAACAAGCCCGACGGGCTGACGGTGATCCCGCCGGGCAAGGGTGCAGCGTTCGTCCAGACGCTGTCGATCCGACGCTTCCACGGCATCGGGCCGGTGACCGCGGCGAAGATGGAGGGGCTCGGCGTCTTTTCGGGCGCCGACCTCGCGGGCAAGGATCCGCTGTGGCTCGCCGAAAATTTCGGCAACAGCGCCGAGTGGCTGTTCAATCTCGCGCGTGGCATCGACCACCGGCGGGTCAAGTCGCACCGGCCGCTGAAATCGCTCGGCGGCGAGCGCACCTTCTTCAACGACCTGATCGGCGACACCGAAATCCGCGAGGCGCTCGCGCATGTCTCTTCGGTGGTGTGGGACCGCGCCGCGAAGAAAGGCGCGCGCGGGCGGACGGTGACGCTGAAATTGCGCTACGCCGACTTCCGCACGATCACGCGCGCGAAATCGGTGCCCTCCCCTATCCTCGACGGCGCGGCGCTGCTCGCGGCGGGCGAGGCGATACTGGCGCCGCTGCTGCCGACCGAGCAGGGAATCCGGTTGCTCGGGCTGACCTTGAGCAAGTTCGAGGGCGAGGAAGATGACGAGGATGGCGCCGAGACGAAGGGGCCGACCGATCTGCTGAGCCTGATCTGACGTCGCGATTCGGACCCGCAAATTACTCCGCCAACGCCCCCAACCGCCGCTCCTTCGTCGCGGTAAAGCGAATATCCGGGTTGCGCTGGGTGATATAACCCACTTCCCAGCCGTCCTTTGCCATGAACACCGGCGCGCCGTCGCGGTCGGTGGCGCTGGCGCCGCGGTGCTCGGACTGGAAGGCCTTCAGCTTCGCGGCATCGTCCGACGCGATCCAGCGCGCGGTTTCCCAAGGCGACTGCTCGAGCTTGGCCTCGACCTTATATTCGGCGTCCAGCCGGCTGATCAGCACCTCGAGTTGGAGCTGGCCGACGACCCCGACGATCATGTTCGACCCGATCTCGGGATAGAAGACCTGGATGATCCCCTCCTCGGCCATGTCGTCGAGCGCCTTGCGCAATTTCTTGGTCTGCGTCGGATCGACGAGCGCGACGCGGCGCAGCAATTCGGGGGCGAAGTTCGGCAGCCCGGTGATGGTGATATCGGTGCGTTCGGACAGCGTATCGCCGACGCGCAAGGTGCCATGGTTCGGAATGCCGATGATGTCGCCGGGAAAGGCCTCCTCGGCCATTTCGCGGTCCTGCGCGAGGAACAGCATCGGGCGGCTGATCGCGATCGCCTTGCCCGTGCCGCCCTGCATCAGCCGCATGCCGCGCTCGAACTTGCCCGAGCACAGGCGCATGAAGGCGATGCGGTCGCGGTGCGCGGGGTTCATATTCGCCTGAACCTTGAACACGAAGCCGGTGACGGCGTCGTCGGTCGGCTCGACCGGCGCGGGATCGGCGGGCTGCGGCTGCGGCCCCGGCGCGTGCGCGGCGAGCGCGGCGAGCAGGTCGGTGACCCCGAATTCCTTGAGTGCCGAGCCGAAATAGACCGGGGTGAGGTCGCCACCCCGGTACGCAGCGCCGTCGAAGGGCGCGTAGCAGGCCGAAGCGAGCTCGGTCTCTTCCTTGAGATGCGCGAGGGCATCCGCGGACAGCTGGGCGCCGAGTGCAGGATCGTCGAGCCCCTCGACCTTCACCCGGTCGCCCTCGTACATCCGCGACGCATCGGCGCCGGGCTTCATGATCGCGGGGTCGGCGAGGTCGTAGATGCCCTCGAACTGCCCACCCATGCCCGCGGGCCAGTTCATCGGGCACACGTCGAGCGCCAGCCGGTCGGCGACCTCGTCGAGCAGTTCGAAGGGCGGCAGCCCTTCGCGGTCGACCTTGTTGATGAAGGTGATGATCGGCACCGAGCGCAGGCGGCAGACCTCGAACAATTTGAGCGTCTGCGGCTCGATGCCCTTGGCGGCGTCGATCACCATCACCGCGCTGTCGACCGCGGTCAGCGTGCGATAGGTATCCTCGCTGAAATCCTCGTGCCCCGGGGTGTCGAGCAGGTTGAAGATCAGCCCGGCGTGCTCGAAGGTCATCACCGACGAGGTCACCGAAATCCCGCGCTGCTGCTCGATCTTCATCCAGTCGGAGCGCGCGCGCCGCGCAGCCCCGCGCGCCTTGACCTCGCCCGCGATATGGATCGCGCCGCCGGCGACGAGCAATTTCTCGGTCAGCGTCGTCTTGCCCGCGTCGGGGTGCGAGATGATGGCGAAGGTACGGCGTTCGGGGTGCGGAGCGATCATGGCGCGCGCCTAGCAGCGGCGCGGCGGCGTGGAAAGGGGCTGGCGCCGAAGAGGGCGGCATCGGGCGATTGCCCGCGCCCTGCCACTCTGTCATCCTCACGGGCGGAGAGAGATGGAGGCGACCGATGTCCCTGTTCCCGCGTATCCAGAGCCCCTGCCCCTATAAGGGCAAGCTCAGCGACATCATGGACGGCGATATCTGCCGCCTCTGCCATCGCGAGGTGCACGACATCACCGACCTGTCGAGCTCAGCGCGGCAAGCGCTGGTCGCGGGATGCGGCGACGAGATCTGCGTGAGCTACAGACTGCCCGTGAAATCGGCGCTCGCCGCGATGGCGCTGGGCGCGAGCATGGCGGCGCCCGCGCATGCGCAGGTCGACGAGCTGCTGGCGACCAACCTCGCCGAGCCCGAGAGCGGCGAATATTGTTATGAGGAGATCATCGTCGGGGGCCTCAAAAAGCCCGGCGAGGTCGAATGGCTGACCGCCGACCTCGAGAACGACCTGCCCGAGATGCCCGTGGTCTATGACGACGAGCCGGTGCCCGCGGCCGACGCCGCCGATGACAAGGACGACGCGCCGCAGGACGCGCGCGAGCAGCCGCTGGTCAAGGATCGTCCGGCCGCTTCCTGACTTCGGAAATCGCGCGCCATTCGAGCAGCGCGGCGACCTGCCGCGCCTCGACCATCGCTTCGGGTTCGCCGTCGCTGAGGCTGAGCGCGATATGCGTCGCGTCGAAGCCGCTCAGCGAGATGTCGAAGCTTTTCCAGCGCCCGTCGACGAAGGCGATCACCCAGCTGTGCGGCATATAGGCGTTGCTCGCGCCATGATAGCGCCCGGGCGAGAAGACGAGCCCGTGGACGACGCGCACCGGGATGCCGGCCGCGCGCCCGAGCGCGGCGAGCACCAGCGCATCCTCGGTACAGTCGCCCGCGTGGCGGCGCCAGGCGGTGCGCGCCGAGAGATAGCCCTCGAACTCGATCCGCGGCAGCCGCGTGCGTGCCGCGGCGCCGAGGCGGACCATCACCGCCTCGTCGTTCCGCGCGCCGCGCCGCGCGTTTGCGGCCTTGTCGCGAAAGGCAGCGTCGCCGCTCTGAATCCACGATGTCGGCCGCGTCCAGCGCGCAATCTCCTCGGCGGTTGGTGCAAGTAGCGGCCCGCAGTCGCCGCAGATATCGACCTGCCAGCCGCCCCCCTCGCGGCGCGCGCGCTGCTCGCCGGTCTCGGGAAAGGCGAAGACAATGTCGGCGAAGCCGCCGAAGGCATAGCGGATCTGCGCCATAGCCGCGCGCTGGGTGATATGGACGCCGGGCTTATGCTGCTCGTGCGCGACGGTACGCCCGCGCGACAGCAATTTTTCCGACGTCGGCGGCCCGTCGTCGCGGCGCCAGCTGCGCGAACTGCCGAACAGCGGCTGCTTCGCCTCGGCGAGCTTGCCATCCTTGTAGGTCAGCCAGCGCGCCGACTGCAGCCGTCCACCGAGCGCGCTGGTCAGCACATAGCCATGCTCGGTTCCGCCGCGCGGCGCGACGCGCATCTCGACGGGGCGGAATTGCAGCGCGATCGGGTCGAATTCGGCGATCGACCAGCTTTTCGGGGCCGCGGGCTCGTCGAGCAGCGGCGCAAGCGCCTCGGGATCGCCGATCGGCAGCGCGGGCATCGCCGCCGCGACCAGGTAACGCCGGCCGTCGTTCGTCACCTGTCCCTTGAGCAATGAACCGTCGCGAGCGAGTTCGACGCTCAGCAGCTTGCCGTTGACGCGCCGTCGCCATTGCCAGCGCTGCGGCGCTCCATCGGCGCCCAGCGCGAGGCGCCATAGCTCGTCGATCTCGGTCGCGTCATGCCCCGATACGGTGAAGGCGCTCTCGCCCTGCTGGAGGATTTCCTGGCCATCGACAGTCGCGCCGATGCGCTCGCTCTGCTGCCCGATCAGCTGGCCGCTTTCGCCGTGGAGCGTGAAGCGGACGTCGCTCGCCGCGCCTTGTGCCGCCGCAGAAGTCGCCGCGCAGAGCATCAGTCCGAGGAGCGCGGCCGCACAACCGGGGCGGCTTCGGAACGCCGTCGCTATCGCCATCGCGCGCTGATTTCCCTCTCCCAGGCCACGCCTTACCGTCGCGTCCGCCGCGCGCGCTGTCAAAGGAAATGAAAGGCTGGATTCGCAGCCCGAAGGCGCGCAGATTGCCGCGATGCGAACGCCCCTCCTCGCCGCGCTGCTCGCCGCCGCGCTCGCCCTGCCCGCGTCGGCGCAGGCGCCCGACCTCATCGGCGAATATTCGCTCGCCGAGGGGCCCGACGTCGGCGGCGGGCTGCTGATTGCGGCGGACGGCAGCTATGAATATGGCCTCGCCGCGGGCGCACTCGACGAATTGTCGCGCGGCCGCTGGGAGCGGCAGGGCGAGGCGATCTGCCTGATTACCGATCCCAAGCCGGTCCCGCCGGCCTTCGAAAAAGCCGAGCCGCTCGCGGTCGAGGGCGTGGTCCCCACCATCCTCGTCACCTGGCCGAACGGCGAAGCGGTATCGGGCGTGACCTTCAAGATCGGCTTCGACAGCGGCGAGCCGGTCGAGAATTATACGCAATATAATGGCTGGACGCTGCCCGACGACGAAAAGCGCGTCCCGCGCTGGATCGAGGTGGTCGAGCCGATCTACGACATCCGCGCACCGCGATACGACCTCACCGAGGCCGACCGGGGCCGGCTGCACGTGCGACTGATCCCCAACGACCTCGGCCTGATCGACCTCACCGGCGCCTGCATCGAGGCGCGCGGCGATCGCGTCGTGATGCGCCGCAAGGAAGGCGAGCTCCGCTTCGTGCGTTACGATGCCGGCGACGGCGCGGAATAAACCGCTTTCCTAATAAATCGCGCTATGATCTACCCTATCGGATGAGCGTCGCCTTTCGCCTCCAAACTCACATTTCTGACAGCCGCCCCGCTAACCCCTTGTTCGCGCACGCGATGGGGCGTCAACTTAGTCAACTTCCGACCGCTATCCGCCGCCCCCTTCCCTCTTGCGCTCCCTCGCCAAATCGGTCACAACTTTACGTGAACGTAAAGGTAAAGCCGATAATCCCGCGAGAGGAGTCTTCCCCATGACCACGCCGACCTACGAGACGATCAGGCTCGAAATCGCCGACAATGTCGCGACGATCACGTTGAACCGCCCCGAGCGGCTCAATTCGATGCCGCCCGCGATGGCCGACGAGATCCGCGACGCGCTCGACCATCTGCCCGTGCTCGGTGCGCGCGCGCTGCTGATCACCGGCGAGGGCCGCGGTTTCTGTTCGGGGGCCGACCTCGGCGGCGATCGCGCCGCGTCTGCGGTCGGCGGCGGCGCGAACAGCCGCAAGGCGCTGCGCAACCATTATAATCCGATGCTGCTCGCGCTCGCGAACCTCGACATCCCCGTCGTCACCGCGGTCAACGGTCCCGCGGCGGGCGTCGGCTGCAGCTTCGGGCTATCGGGCGATTTCACCTTCGTCGGCAAGTCGGCCTATTTCCTCCAGGCCTTCGTCAACATCGGCCTCGTCCCCGACGGCGGCTCGTCGTGGCTGCTGCCGCGCCTGATCGGCCTGCCGCGCGCCGCGCAGATGATGATGCTGGGCGAAAAGATCGGCGGCGAGCAGGCGGCCGAATGGGGCCTCGTCTATAAATGCGTCGACGATGCCGAGCTGCTCACCGAGGCGCGCGCGATGGCGGTGCGCCTCGCGAGCGGCCCGACGGTGTCGCTGGGCACGATGCGCAAGATCCTGCGCGCCGGCCTGTCGCAGAGCTTCGCCGAGACGCTCGACGCCGAGGCGATGGGGCAATTCGTCGCGGGCAACAGCGAGGACGCCGTCGAGGGCGTGCTGGCGTTCCAGGAAAAGCGCAAGACGGCGTTCAAGGGGAAATAAAAGGGCCCGTCGCCCCCGCGCAGGCGGGGGCGACGCTTTGGCTTACTCCGCCGCTTCCTCGACCATCACCTTCTTGTAGATGCTCGTGCGCGGATAGGAGCAGAGCCGCATCACCATCGGCTCGAAGAATTCGAGCGGTTCGCTCTGATAGTCGGGGTCGAACGCCGGCGCGTCATATTTCTCGCAGAATTCGGCGCAGGCCGCATAATGCGGGCTATCCTTGAACTGGTCGCGCATGTCGCGGTCGAGGCCGAGATAGTGGAAGAAATAATGGCCCTGGAAGATGCCGTGATGCTGGACGATCCACAGATTCTCTTCCGACAGGAAGGGCTTCAGGATCGCCGCCGCGACATCGGGATGGTTGAACGCGCCGAGCGTGTCGCCGATGTCGTGGAGCAGCGCCATCACGACATATTCCTCGTCGCGGCCGTCGCGGTGCGCGCGCGTCGCGGTCTGCAGGCAATGCTCGAGCCGGTCGACCGGAAAGCCGCCATAATCGCCGCCGAGCAATTTCAGATGGTCGAGGATGCGCTTGCCGTTCTGCGGCGCGAACTCCTTCTGCTCGCGCGCGATGATGTCCCAATCCTCCTGCGTCCCGTCGATCATCGAACGGAAGGACGCGTGGTCGTGCGTCATATCGGTCATGGCAGCCTCTCCTTTGGTTGAGGGCAGCCTAAATTATTCGTTCCAATTTGCAACGTTATAGGAATGTAGCTCCGCGGGCGTGAGGCACTGGCGCGGCGCCTCCGGGGGGAGCGCGGCATCGCGATCGAGCGTACCGGTGAGCAGGCGCCGCGAAACGCCCATGCGGATCAGATAGTTGGAGATGTCGAGGCTTTTCCGCGCGACGTCGGCGTTGCTAGCCGCTTCTGCCGATGCTCGATAAAATTCGCCCATATCGAAAACCGCCGCGGGATCGACCGATCGGATGAGCCCGCTGAGGAATAGCAGGGCGCAGGCATCGGTGCAATTCGCGCCCGCGGGAACATGTGCGACGAAATTTCCGGCCGACCGCAAGGCCCTGCCCGCTGCCATCGCGCTGTTGCGATCATCGCCCGAGGCATTGAAATGAATCGTCCCGATAGTGGGATGCTCGGCGAGCATAGCCGTCAACCGCTCGGGCGCATCCGGCCCGATCCGCCCCCGAACCATCAGGACCGTCTCGCTGCCGCTCTTCTCCACCGTCATGCGCAACACGGGATCGTCCCAGCCGGCGCGCGTTGGCATACAATTCGGCGATCCAACGGGGCGCTCGGCCGCGACCAAAAGCCCGCCCAAAATGCATGCAGTCAGCGCACGCACCCTATTCGGGCGCATAGGTCACGCCATATTTCAAGGCTTCGTCGAGCGTCAGGCAGCGGCGGGTCGATTTGTCTTCTTCGGTCGCGACGGCCTGCTGGCGGTACATGATGTCGGTCAGCAATTTTCGCGACACGCCCATCTTGATCAGGAAGGCATTATCCTCGCTCGCCAGAAGTGCCGAGTCCTGCTCGATGCTGCCGATCAATTCTTTGGTCGCGTCGGTGCCCATCGCGACACTCATGTCGATCGCAGATCGATCGCCCGTCCGCGTGAACATATGGACCATGAAGACGCCGCCGGGATCGATCATCCGCGGCTGCCCCCCCATGAAGACGAAATTGCAGGCGCTGAAGCAGGCCCAACCGCTGGGCACCCGCGTACCCAAGCCGAAATTGGATCGAATGACACGCCCGGCTGCGTTGCCCGCGCGCGCATCACCACCCGGCGAACGCAGCCAGATTTCGGCAACGTCGGGATTCGCTTTCAGGGCGGCCGCCAGACGATCAGGCAAACCCGGATCGACACGGCCTTCGGCCAGCATCACCTTCATGTCGCCGCGCTTCTCAACCTTCAACGTCATGGTCGGGTTGGTCGACCAGTTGGGGTTGGCAGGACAGGTCGGATTTGCCGGATCCATGCCTTGTGCGCCGGTCAGGCCGACCAGCGCCGCGGCAGCCAAAACAAGGCGAGGAAATTTACGTCGCAAGGACATAGCGTGTGTCACCCGGGCCTTTGCACATTCGCTTGGTGACCTGCGTCTCTTCACCGTCGACGATGATGAAGTCGTTGACGTTCATGCATTTGCGGCCACCGTTTTCGGTGTTGATCGACGCCACGGTCGAGGTCCCGCTGACATTCTCGCGCGTCGCGCTGGTCCAGCTGGCGGTCGCGCCGACTTCTTCGCCGCGCGTCACTTCCTCGGTTGCGGCCGCCGCCTGCAATTGTTCGCCCGGATCGAGGCGGCAGGCGATCGCGTCAGTCAGCGTGCCCGCGACCTCGGCGCTGGGGATATAGCTGCCGAAACCGGTGCGGCCCGCCGCGCTGCTGATCGTGTCGCTCAAGATGCCGCCCAATATCTTGCGGCCTGTACCGTCGCCCTTCTTGCCCTTGGGACAGCCGCCATTGTCCTTTTCGCTCGGGCTCGGCGTCGGGGTCGGCGAGGTTACCTTGCGGAGCAGTCCGCCGAACTGCGCCTCGGCCGGCGCCACCGCGAGCAGGCAGGCGGCCAGTACCGCGGGCGCTGCTATCAATTTCCGCATAATCATCGCTCCAGCCATATCCGCCCTGACGGGCTTTTCGGCGACCCCTGTAGCGGGGGTTCATGCCACCCGCTGTGATTTTCATCAACTCTTCGCACAATGTCAGCCAGACAGGTTGAATTAAGGCTGAATATGCATCACTAACGTCGCCATGCTGTCGCAAAAGACCCGCTATACGATCCGCGCCTTCCAGCACCTCGCCGACCATTGGGGCAAGGGGCAGGTCCAGCTTGCGGATATTGCCGACGCGCAGAATATCCCCCCCAAGTTCCTGACCGTCATCCTGTCCGAAATGGCGCGCGAGGGGCTGCTGCTGTCGCAGCGCGGGCGCGACGGGGGGTATCAGCTCGCGCTGCCGCCGGTCGACATAAGCTACGGCGACCTGGTGCGGCTGACGCGCGGTTCGCTCGCGCTCGTCCCCTGCGCCGCGCGCAACGCGCACGAACATTGCAAAAATTGCCTGCCCGAGTCCGAATGCCGGATGCGCAGCCTGATGCTGAAGGTGCGCGACGACACCGCGGCGATCCTCGACCGTATCACGCTCGCCGATCCGATCGCGATGGAACCGATCTTCGAGACCGAAGCCGCCGAATAGGCCTCCCCATGTCGCGCAACAAAAAAGGCCCGCTTTCGCAGGCCTTTTTGGTGAATGGTGGAGCCTAGCGGGATCGAACCGCTGACCTCCTGCATGCCATGCAGGCGCTCTCCCAGCTGAGCTAAGGCCCCGTTCCATTCAGGTGTCGCGCCTCAGCGGTGCGACCGGGACGCCGCCTTTACCAGCGCGCGTCCCATATGCAAGGGGCCAAATGCATCCTGTGACGCTTTTTTGACCCCCTGCCGAAAAGATCAGCTTTCGTCGTCCTCGTCGTCGCCGGTCGCGACGCCCAGATCGTCGTCGCCGCCGAGATCGACGTCGTTGTCGGGCGAATCGCTGTCCTCGTCGACGTCGACGTCCAGATCCAGATCGTCATCGGCCGTTTCGGGTTCCTTGGCGACCTTGCCCGGCTTTTCGGCTTCTTCGAACGGCATCGGCTGCTTCGATTTCAGCACCGATTCCGGGATCCAAGCATAGCCGCAATTGATGCACGCGACCGGATCATCCTTGGTCAGATCGTAGAATCGCGTTGCGCATTTCGGGCAGCTACGCTTCGTGCCCCATTCAGCCTTCACCATAAACGCCTCATAACCTTCTGGAAACAGGATAAAAATATCGGAAAAGCGACGGCAGTTGAATAGCTATCCGTCAAATCGGCGTGCGCCTTGCCAGATTGCAGGGCCGCTGTCAAAAGCCGCACGTCATGACCGATCAAAGCGCCACGCCCCGCAGCTTTTCCGCTTCCGCTCCGCTCCAAGGTAGGATCACGGTCCCCGGAGACAAGAGCGTCTCGCACCGATCGTTGATGCTGTCGGCGCTCGCGGTGGGCGAAAGCCGCGTGACGGGGCTGCTCGAGGGGCATGACGTGCTCGCGACGGCCGCCGCGATGCGTGCGATGGGCGCCGAGATCGAGCGGCAGGACGACGGCGAATGGCGCATCCACGGCGTCGGGGTCGGCGGGCTGCTCCAGCCGCGCGAGGCGCTCGACATGGGCAATAGCGGCACCTCGACGCGCCTCCTGATGGGGCTCGTCGCGAGCCATCCGATCACCGCGACCTTCGTGGGCGACGCCAGCCTGTCGGGGCGCCCGATGGGCCGCGTCATCGATCCGCTGTCGCAGATGGGCGCCGATATCAATGCGTCGCCCGGCGGCCGCCTGCCGCTGATGGTTCGCGGGCTCGCGCCCGCCATCCCCCTTTCCTATCGCCTGCCAATGGCCTCCGCGCAGGTGAAGAGCGCGGTGCTGCTCGCGGGCCTCAACACGCCGGGCATCACCGAGGTCGTCGAACCCGTGCCGACGCGCGATCATAGCGAGCGCATGCTGAGGGGCTTCGGCGCCGAACTCAGCGTCGAGACCGACAGCGACGGCACGCGCCATATCCGCATCCGCGGCGAGGCCGAGCTCAAGCCCCAGACCATCGTGGTCCCCGGCGACCCCTCGTCGGCGGCCTTCTTCATCGTCGCGGCGCTGGTCGTGCCGGGCTCCGAGGTGACCATCGCCAATGTCGGGCTCAACCCGACGCGCGCGGGGCTGGTCGAGGTGCTGCAGGCGATGGGCGGCGATATCGAACTGCTCGATGCGCGCGAAGTGGGCGGCGAACCCGTCGCGGACCTGCGCGTGCGGCACAGCGCATTGAAGGGCATCGATGTCGATCCCGCGGTCGTGCCGAGCATGGTCGACGAATTCCCGATCCTCTTCGTCGCCGCAGCGCTCGCCGACGGCCGCACGACGACGACCGGCCTCGACGAGCTGCGCGTCAAGGAAAGCGACCGCCTGTCGGTGATGGCGACCGGGCTCGAGGCCATCGGCGCGCGCGTCGAAGAGAGCGAGGACGGGCTCGTCATCGACGGCACCGGCGGCGAGCCCCTGCCCGGCGGCGCGACCATCGCGGGGCATCTCGACCACCGCATCTGCATGAGCTTCGCCATCGCGGGGCTGGTCAGCAAGGCACCGGTGACGATCGACGACATCGCGCCCGTCGCGACGAGCTTTCCCAATTTCGAGGTGTTGTTGGCGGGTTTGCAGCAGTGATCGTCGCGGTCGACGGTCCCACCGCCTCGGGCAAGGGCACGATCGCCCGCGCCATCGCCGAGCATTTCGGCCTGCCCGTGCTCGACACCGGGCTGCTCTATCGCGCGGTCGGCTATCAGACGCAGCTCAACCATGGCGATCCCGACAACGCCGCCGACGCGCTGGCGGCGTGCGATTTTCCGGACAGCCTACTCGATGATCCCGCGCTGCGCTACGAAAGCACGGGCAGCCTCGCGAGCCGCGCGTCGATCCACCCCGCGGTGCGCGCGGCGTTGTTTCAGCGGCAGGTCGATTTTGCGAACCAGCCCGGCGGCGCGGTGCTCGACGGGCGCGACATCGGCACCGTCATCGCGCCGCACGCCGACGCCAAGCTGTTCGTGACCGCGAGCGCCGAGGAACGCGCGCGCCGCCGCCATGCCGAAATGCTCGGGCGCGGGGTCGAGATAAGCTACGACGCCGTGCTCGCCGACATCCACGCCCGCGACGCGCGCGATACCGGGCGGAGCGAGGCGCCGCTGTTGCGCGCCGCCGACGCAATGCTGCTCGACAACAGCGGCCTGAGCGTGGCCGAGGGCATTGCCGCCGCCATAGACTTCGTTGAAGAAAAGCTCAGGCGACCCAGCTGATATCGGGCAGCGCATTGGGCGCGCGCTCCGTCGGCGCGGCATGATAGACCGCGGTTTCGCCGACGCCCTTCAACATCTCGACGTGCGGCGGGCCGAATTCGGCGCGGTCCTTGGCGCGCAGCCAGGTGCTTTCGGAAATCGCGATGCCGTTGACCGGCGCCGTGCCTTCGAGCCGCGCGGCCATGTTTACCGTCTCGCCCCAATAGTCGTACGCCATGCGGGTCGCGCCGATTACTCCGCCGACCACCGGCCCGCTGTGGATGCCGACGCGCAGCCCAACCTCGACCCCGGCGAGCTGCTGGAGCTCGCCGACCACCTCGAGCACCGACCGCGCGAAAGCGATCGCAGTGTCGGCGCTGTTGCGCGTGGTGACATTGGCGCCCGCGATCGCGAGATAGGCGTCGCCGATCGTCTTGACCTTTTCGACGCCATGTTCGGCGGCGCAGCGGTCGGCGTGGTTGAAGAAGGTGTTGAGCAGTTCGACCAGATGCCCCGGCGAGACGCGCTGCGCGAGCTTGGTGAAGCCCGCCATGTCGATGAAGATCACGCTGGCGTCGGCATAGGCGTCGGCGACCAGCCGCCCGTCGCGGATACGCTCGACCGCGGCGATGGGGAGCATGTTGTAGACGAGTTCCTCGTTGCGCTTGCGCTCGGCCTCGAGCGCCTCGGCGAGCGCGAAGGCGCCGCGGCTCGACCGGTCGATCGCGAAATTGATCGCGATCATGATCATCGCGCCGCTCATGTAACTGAGCAGCGCGTACCACAGGCCCGCGCCATGGCTCTGCACCGCGAGCACGGTCGAGAGAAAAACGACAACGTCGAGCGCGAGCCAGAGCAGAAAAAGACGCGGGCGGCTGGCCAGCGCGACCGCGGCGAAGGCGCTGACCGACAGGCGGTTCATTACGCCGACCGCGTGCATCTCCTCCTGCATGTCGATCAGTTCGTCGAACAGGATGAGGTTGATATGCCCGAGCAGGAAGACGATGCCGAGCAGCGCGGCGAAATCGATCCCCGGCCGGCTGACATAGCCGGGCCAGAAGGTCGCGCCGATATAGCCGCCCGCGAGGATGAGCATGCAGCCGAAATAGACCGCGAGCTTCGCCGTATCCTCGTGGCTGACAAACAGGGGATTGGCGATCGTATAGGCGAGCGCGACGAGCATGAAGAGCACGCCGTAGACGCGCACGAAAGGCAGCCGCAGCGTGCGCGCGGTTTCCTGGAAACGCGCTTCGACCGCCGGATCGGCGAACGGACCATGCACCGCCTGTGGCATTGAGACCCCTCTCGAATGCAGGCGAGCATAGGGATAAGGTCTTACGATGGCGTTTATCGCGAACGCGTCGCCCCCGCGAAGGCGGGGGCCGCTGTCGGTTTACGGAGCAAAGCAGCAAAAGGCCTCTCGCAGCCCCCGCCCTCGCGGGGGCGACGATGATGGCCCTTTCACCTTGCTAATCCGCCGCTTCGCGCCTATAGGCCCGCTCGTCCGACGGGCTCTCCAGCCGGTCGAGGCATGGACAAACCGCCGCTTGTAACGAGCGTCGGGCGTGACGGGGCACACTCGTCGCGCCCTTTTTGCTTTGCCCATGGCTCGCCGATGGCGCGTCCCTAGGATGTCTTGCCTCGCATCCGGCGGGCAGGACGGATCGGCCACAAGACCAGCGGAACCAACCGCTTGGCCGGAACAAATGAAGTAAGGAAGAACATCTATGGCCTCTACGGCTTTTCCGTCGCGCGACGATTTCGCCGCGATGCTCGACGAATCGCTGGGTGGTGCTGATGGCGGCTTTGAAGGCCGCGTCGTCAAGGGCACCGTGACCGCGATCGAAAACGACCTGGCAGTGATCGACATCGGCCTGAAGAGCGAAGGCCGCGTGCCGCTCCGCGAATTCGCGATGCCGGGCCAGAAGGCCGACCTCAACGTCGGCGACGAAGTCGAAGTCTATGTCGACCGCGTCGAAAACGCCAATGGCGAAACCATGCTGTCGCGCGACCGCGCTCGCCGCGAAGCCGCCTGGGACCGCCTGGAAGAAGAATTCAACAAGGAAGCCCGCGTCGAAGGCGTCATCTTCGGCCGCGTCAAGGGCGGCTTCACCGTCGACCTCGGCGGCGCCGTGGCGTTCCTTCCGGGTTCGCAGGTCGACATCCGCCCCGTGCGCGACGTCGGTCCGCTCATGGACCTGCCGCAGCCCTTCCAGATCCTCAAGATGGATCGCCGCCGCGGCAACATCGTCGTGTCGCGCCGCGCCATCCTCGAGGAAACGCGCGCCGAACAGCGCTCGGGCCTGATCCAGAACCTGGAAGAAGGTCAGATCATCGAAGGCGCGGTCAAGAACATCACCGACTATGGTGCGTTCGTCGACCTCGGCGGCATCGACGGCCTGCTCCATGTCACCGACATGAGCTACAAGCGCGTCAACCACCCGAGCGAAGTCATCAACATCGGTGACACCGTCCGCGTCCAGATCATCCGCATCAACCGCGACACGCAGCGCATCAGCCTCGGCATGAAGCAGCTCGAAAGCGATCCGTGGGAAGGCGTCGCCGCCAAATATCCCGTCGGTGCGAAGCTGTCGGGCGTCGTCACGAACATCACCGATTACGGTGCGTTCGTCGAACTGGAAGCCGGCATCGAAGGCCTGGTCCACGTCAGCGAAATGTCGTGGGTCAAGAAGAACGTCCACCCCGGCAAGATCGTCTCGACCAGCCAGGAAGTCGACGTCATCGTCCTCGAAGTCGACAGCGACAAGCGCCGCATCTCGCTCGGCCTCAAGCAGGCTCAGTCGAACCCCTGGGGTGCCTTTGCTGAAGCCCACCCGGTCGGTTCGGTCGTCGAAGGCGAAGTCAAGAACGCGACCGAATTCGGTCTGTTCGTCGGCCTGCCCGGCGACGTCGACGGCATGGTCCACATGTCGGACATCGCCTGGGGCATCTCGGGCGAAGAAGCGCTGCACCTCCACCGCAAGGGCGAGGCCGTGCAGGTCGTCGTTCTCGACGTCGACGTCGAGAAGGAACGCATCAGCCTGGGCATCAAGCAGCTCGAAAAGGGCGCTCCGGCCGTTGGCGGCGGTGCCGCTGCCGGCGGTGCGGGTTCGGTGAAGAAGAACGACGTCGTCACCGTGACCGTCCTCGAAGTCCGCGACAACGGCCTCGAAGTGCAGGCCGGCGACGATGGCGCCACCGGCTTCATCAAGCGCGCCGACCTTGGCCGCGACCGCGACGAGCAGCGCCCCGAGCGCTACCAGGTCGGCCAGAAGTTCGACGCGATGGTCACCGGCTTCGACCGTTCGAAGAAGCCCAGCTTCTCGGTCAAGGCGATGCAGATCGCCGAAGAGAAGCAGGCCGTCGCGCAGTACGGCTCGTCGGACTCGGGTGCGTCGCTCGGCGACATCCTCGGCGAAGCGCTGAAGGCCGGCAAGAAGAGCTGATCCAGCCCTTCCTTACCGAAATGAGACAGAAGGCCCGCCGGATGCGTCCGGCGGGCCTTTTGATTCGGCGATATATTTTGCGCCCCTGCTGATTCATGTTAGTCTCAGGGCCGCGTTGGGAGGGGTCTCACGCACGGGGCCGGCAACGACCGGTAGCCAGCATCGTAAAGATGCGCGTCAACGATAGGGGAAGCTATGATCCGGTCGGAACTGGTTCAAAAGATCGCTAGCGAAAACAGCGATTTACGCCTCGAAGAGGTGGAAAAGATCGTTGATGTTTTCTTCGATTCCATCGTGGACCAGCTCGCGTCGGGCGGCCGTGTCGAACTGCGCGGCTTCGGCGCCTTTTCGACCCGCAGCCGCGACTCGCGCACCGGCCGCAACCCGCGCACCGGCGCGGCGGTCGACGTGCAGGCGAAGAGCGTGCCCTATTTCAAGCCCGGCAAGGAAATGCGCGAGCGGCTCAACGGCAGCTGACGCCCCCCGCGGCACCGCGGGCCTGGCTCAGTTCTTGAGCCGGTAGCCCGTGCGGAACATCCAGAAGATCACGCCCAGGCACAAGGTCAGGAAGAGCGCGACCGCGCCCATGCTGACCTCGATGCCGACATCGCCCTGCCCGAAGAAGGTCCAGCGGAAGCCGCTGATCAGATAGACGACGGGGTTGAACAGCGTGATCGTCCGCCACGCCGCGGGCAGCATGTCGAGCGAATAGAAGGCGCCGCCCAAAAAGGTCAGCGGATAGACGACGAGCAGCGGGATCACCTGCAATTGCTCGAAGCTCTGCGCCCAGATGCCGATGATGAAGCCGAAGAGGCAGAAGGTCACCGCCATCAGGATCATGAACGCGACCATCCACAAGGGATGCGCGACCTGGACATCGACGAACAGATGCGCGGTCGCGAAGATGATCGCGCCGATGATCACCGATTTGGTCGCCGCGGCGCCGACATAGGCGACCACGGTCTCCAATGGCGACAGCGGCGCCGACAGCATTTCGTAGATCGTGCCCGTCCATTTGGGCATGTAGATGCCGAAACTCGCGTTGCTGATGCTCTCGGTGAACATCGTCAGCATCATGAGGCCCGGCACGATGAACGCGCCATAGGGGACGTTGCTGACCTCGGTCATCCGGCTGCCGATCGCCGATCCGAAAACGACGAAATAGAGCGAGGTCGTGATCACCGGCAGCATCAGGCTGGTCCACACGGTGCGCCCGAAGCGCGCCAGTTCGAACATGTAGATCGCGCGCACGCCGCGCCAGTTCGCGGTCATGCGGCTTCTCCCTTCGCATTGTTGCTGTCGTGCACGAGCCCGACGAAAATATCCTCCAGCGAGCTCTGCCGCGTGTGCAGGTCCTTGAACTGGACCCCGATGTCGGTCATCCGCCGCAGCAGCGACGGCACCCCCGTCGCCTCGGCGCGGCTGTCGAACTCGTAGACCAGCTCGTTGCCGTCGCCCGCGAGTTCGAGCTTCCACTGCGCCAGCTCCTCGGGGATCGCGGCGAGCGGCTCGGCGAGGTTGAGCGTCAGCGTCTTGCGGCCGAGCTTCTTGATCAGCTCGTCCTTCTGCTCGACCAGGATCAGCCGGCCGCCGGTGATCACGCCCACGCGGTCGGCCATTTCCTCGGCCTCCTCGATATAGTGGGTGGTGAGGATGATCGTCACCCCGCGCTCGCGAAGCCCGCGCACCATGTTCCACATGTCGCGACGCAGCTCGACGTCGACCCCCGCGGTCGGTTCGTCGAGGAACAGGATCTCGGGCTCGTGGCTCAGCGCCTTCGCGATCATCACGCGGCGCTTCATCCCGCCCGACAGTTCCATGATCTTGGCGTCGCGCTTGTCCCACAGCGTCAGGTCGCGCAGCAATTGCTCGATGAACGCCGGATCGCGCGGCTTGCCGAACAGCCCGCGCGAGAAGCTCACCGTGGTCAGCACCGTCTCGAACGCGTCGGTGTGCAGCTCCTGCGGCACCAGCCCGATCATCGCGCGCGCCGCGCGATAGTCGCGCTGGTGGTCGTGCCCGGCGACGGTCACCGTGCCCATGCTCGGCGTGACGATGCCGCAGACGATGCTGATCAACGTCGTCTTGCCCGCGCCATTGGGCCCGAGCAGCGCAAAAATCTCGCCCTTGTTGATGGTGAGGTCGACGGACGACAGCGCGGTATGGCCGCCCTTGTACGTCTTGCCGAGTCCGGCGATGGTGAGGACAGCTTCCATCCCGCCCCTCTAGCGGGTCCGCCGGGGACGGTGAAGCGGCAAAGATCGCTTGACCTCATCGCACACCTCGGCTTGACCGGCGAGGCTGGGCGGACGTGGCGAAATCGGTAGACGCAGCAGACTTAAAATCTGCCGGCCTCGTGTCATGCGGGTTCAAGTCCCGCCGTCCGCACCAGCATCGATCCCGCGCCCCTCAGCGCCGGAGCAGCGCCTTTGCCCGCGCGCGCAGCCCCAGCCGGTCGAGCCACGCCTTGCCGCGCGCCGCCGCCGCGTCGACGCCCTGCATCGCCGCCAGCGCCGCGCGATTGCGCAGCGTCGGGCGCAGCACCAGCACGTCGGCGCAGGCGACCGACTCGCGGCCGAACTGCGCCTTGTGCGCGCCGTCGCCCTCGGTGAAGTCGAAGGCGCGAAAGCCCTCCTCGGCAAAGAGCGCGCGCATCGCCTCGACATGCAGGACCGTGCCCGGCGACAGCTCGGCGAAGTCGGGGTCGTAGCCGAGATGCGCGTAGACCAGGATATCGCGCGCGACCGGGAGGTAGAGATAGGCGATCGCGCGGTCGCCCGCGAACAGCAGGAAAGCACGGACATCGCCCGCGTCCGCCGCCACGACCGCCGCGGCGATATCGGCCTCGCCGGTCGGCAGCCCCGCCTGCATCAGCCGCGCCTGATAGGTGCGCTCCGACAGCGGGGCCGCCAGCGCCATGAAGGTGCGGATTTCGTCGGGGCTGCGATAGGCGCGCACCGTAAAGCCGCCCTCGACCTGCTCGGCCAGCTTCCGCGCCTTGCGCGACAGCGTCGAGCGCGTCTTCGACGAAAAGCCCTGCCACCAATCGTCGAAGCTCCGGCCCTCCATCGCGATATAATGGCGCGGATAAAGCTGGCGCACAGCGACCAGCCAACCGTTCAACTTACCCGTCAGTTCGGGCAGCCGCGCGGCGGGCAGCGAGCGGAGCAGCCAGCCGTCGTGCCCCGCGGGCGGCATCGCGGCAGGCGCCTCGGCCAGCACGGCGTCGAGGTCGTGCGGCACGACGCGCAGCCGTCGCCGGACGTGGGCGAGCGTCCGGCCGCCGACGTCGATGCGCAGCGCGACGGCCTCGCCGCCCTTTTCCTCGTCCCGACCGTCCATATCGTCGCCAAATACCCCCAGAGCCCTATTCCCGTTTGCCAGCACTTGGTTATGATTGGCTTAGTGGGTGCAACGAAAAGGCGCGGAATGACGGCAGCAGGCAGATATGGACGCATCGCGGCGGCAACGGCGGCGGTGGCGAGCCTGGCGCTGCCGCTGTCGGGTTGCGGACTGTTCGGCGCGCGCGGCCCGGTCACGATCGCCGCGATCGGGACACTCAACGGCGCGGTGAGCCCGCTGGGCGGCGAGCTCAACGCCGCCAATGCCGCCCTGCTCGACGCCAGCTCGCAGGGGCTGGTCAGCTATGACGGCGAGGCGCAGATCGACGTCGGGCTCGCCGAGCGCTGGACCGTCACCGGCGACGGGCGCAGCTATATCTTCCGCATCCGTGAGGCCAAATGGGCGAACGGGCGCAAGGTCACCGCGGGCGACGTCGCCGCGATCCTGCGCTCTTATCTCGGCCCCGGCAGCCGCCACCCGCTGCGCGGCGATTTTCCGGAGATCGAGGCGATCCGCGCGATGACCGACACGGTCATCGAAATCCGCCTCTCGGTCGCGCAGCCGGGCATGCTCGAACTGCTCGCGCAGCCGTCGATGGCGATCGTAAACCGCGGCCAAGGCTGGGGACCGATGCGCGCCAAGCGCGTCGGCGAGGCAATGCTGCTCACTCCAGTGGCCGATCCGCTGGCCGAAGATCCCGAAGCCGCCGAGGCCGCCGCCGCCGATCCCGCGGCGTCGATCGAGCTCGTCGGCACCTCGGCGCCCAAGGCGCTCGCGCGCTTCAAGAACGGCTATGCCGACGGCGTCGTCGGCGGGCGCTTTTCCACCCTGCCCTATTTCGCCGCGTCGAACATCGGCCGCTCGCGGCTCGTCGTCGACCCTGTGCCCGGCCTGTTCGGGCTGAGCTTCACGAGCAGCGAGGGCCTGCTCGGCGTGCAGGCCAATCGCGAGGCGCTGTCGCGCGCGATCCGGCGCGAGCGGCTGGTCGACGCCTTCGGGCTGCAGGAATGGGAGCCGCAGACGACGCTGCGCCCCGACCTCTATACGCGCGATGCAGGACCCACGCCGCTGCTCCCCGCCTGGGCCGAATTCGACGAGCAATCGCGCTTCGTCCAGGCGAAGCGGGTGATCGACGCCTGGCGCGCTGGCGGGCGCGAGATCGCGCCGCTGCGCATCGCGGTGCCCGACTCGCCCGGCGGACGCATCCTCTATGCCTATGTCGCCGCCGACTTCACGCGGCTGGGCGTGCCGAGCCGCCGCGTCGGGCTGGCGGCGCGCGCCGACCTCAAGCTGATCGACGAGGTGATGCCCAACGACGATGCCCTGTGGGGCCTCCGCCGCCTGTCGTGCCGCGCCGATACCATCTGTCACCGCGACGCGCAGGAGAAGATCGACGAGGCGGTCGCGGCGACCAGCGCCATCGAACGCTCGCGGCTGATCGGCGAGGCCGAGGAACTGCTCGCGGGCTATTCGCCCTTCATCCCGATCGCCACGCCGCTGCGCTGGTCGGTCGCGTCGCAGCGGCTGACGGGGCTTCGCGCCAACGGCCGCGGGCAGCACCCCTTGAATCACCTTATTGCCCTACCCAACTAATACAGTGGCGCTGCAAGCTCGAGCGCTGCCTGAAAGGACCCAAGGATGGCCCCTTCGACACCCGATACCGACGCGATCTTCGACGCGCTGATCCAGAATCGCCGCGATCCCGCCGCCTTGCGCAAGCGCGTCGAGACGCTGGAGATCATCCTCGAGCGCAGCTTCGTCATCCCCGGGATCAACCGCCCCGTCGGGCTCGACGCGATCGTCGGGCTGGTGCCGGTCGTCGGCGACGTCATCTCGGGCCTGATGGGCGCCTATCTGATCTGGGAAGCGCGCAACCTCGGCATGCCGAAGTGGAAGATCTGGCGGATGATCGGTAACCTCGGCGTCGACACGACGCTGGGCGCGATCCCGCTCGTCGGCGACGCCTTCGACCTGCTGTTCCGCTCGAACACGCGCAACCTCAAGATCATCAAGAAGCATCTCGACAAGCATCACCCCGGCACGATGATCATCGATCAGTAAGCGCCGGATAAGGCGCGCTTCCCTTTCACAGTGTCGCGGTGCTAGCACGGCGGCACGAACCGGCGCATGCCGGTAACAGGGAGACCCAGATGATCCGCGCTACCCTCGCCGCGCTCGCCCTCGGCTGTTCCTTCGCGACGCTCGCCGTCGCGGCCGAGAAGGAGGAGAAGGACCCCTATCTCTGGCTCGAGGAGATCGAGGGCAACAAGGCGCTCGATTGGGTGAAGGCAGAGAACGCCGCGACCGACAAGCTGATCCTCGGTCGCCCGGGCTTCGAGGCCGACCGCAAACGCGCGCGCACCATCCTCGACGACGATCGCCAGATCGCCATGCCTGGCGAGGTGATGGGCGACACGATCACCAATTTCTGGCGCGATGCCGCCAATCCGCGCGGGCTGTGGCGGCAGAGCCCGCTCGCCGCTTACCTCGCGGGCAAACCCGAGTGGAAGGTGCTGATCGACGTCGATGCGCTCGGCAAGGCCGAGAAGCAGAGCTGGGTGTGGCACGGCGCCGACTGCCTCGCCCCCGATTACAAGCGTTGCCTCGTCTCGCTGAGCCCCGGCGGCACCGACGCCGACATCGTGCGCGAATGGGACCGCGGTACCGGGACCTTCGTCGAGGGCGGCTTTGCACTGCCGCTCGCGAAGAGCAGCGTAACGTGGGAAGATTCCGACAATCTGCTCGTCGCGACCGATTTCGGCGAGGGCAGCATGACGACCTCGGGCTATCCGCGCATCGTCAAGCGCTGGAAGCGCGGCACGCCGCTGTCCGCGGCCGAGACTTTGGTGGAGGGCGAAACGACCGACGTCGGCATGGGCGTCGGCGCCGAGATGGACGGCGACACGCGCTGGCCGATGATCAGCCGCAACAAGAGCTTCTACACCACCGATTTCTACCTCCGCCGCCCCGGCAACGACGGCGATTACAACCGGACGATCATCCCCGAGACCGCCGAACTGCGCGCGGTGATCGACGGACAGGCGATCGTTTTCCTCAACGACCCGAGCGGCAGCTCGCCCGCGGGCTCGCTGCTCGCCATGCCCCTCCTCGAAATGGCGCGCGGCGACATGGTGCCGATCATCGAGGTGATGACGCCCACCGCCAGCCAGGCGATCGAGAATGTCGCGGCGGGCGACGACGTCCTCTGGGTCAAGGCGCTCGACGATGTCGAGGGCAAGCTCTTCGCGCTGCGCCGCGACCAGCCCTATGGCCGCTGGAGCCAGAAGGCTGTGCCGCTCGCCGAAAATGCGACGGTGCAGATCGCCGGGGTGATCGGCAAGACCAACCAGCTGCTGGCGACCGCCGAGACGATGCTCCAGCCGCCGACGCTCTACGCGCTTGGCGAGACCGGTACGCCGCAGGCGATCCAGAGCCTGCCCGCGGTGTTCGACGCGAAGGACATGAGCGTCGAGAAGCGCTTCGCGACGTCGAAGGACGGCACCAAGATCCCCTATTTCCTCGCGCGCAAGAAGGGCACGACCGGTCCGGTCCCGGCGCTCGTCCACGCCTATGGCGGGTTCAAGGCGGCGCAGACCCCCGGCTATCTCACGGGCCAGCCCTATCGCGCCGGGCCATTGGGGCTCTTCTGGGTCGAGGATGGCAATGCCTATGTCCTCGCGAACATCCGCGGCGGCGGCGAATATGGTCCCGCATGGCACCAGGCCGCACTCTACGAGAAGCGCCAGAACAGCTTCGACGACCTGCACGCGGTCGCAGAAGATCTCGTCGCGACGGGGGTCAGCCCCAAGGGCAAGATCGCGATCTCGGGCCGCTCGAACGGCGGCGTGCTCGTCGGTGCGGCGATGGAGCAGCGCCCCGACCTCTATGGCGCGGTGATCTCGGGCTCGCCGCTCAAGGATATGAAGCGCTTCAACAAATTGCTCGCGGGCGCGTCGTGGATGGACGAATATGGCGACCCCGACGATCCCGCCGATTGGGCGTTCATCTCGAAATATTCGCCGTACCAAAACCTCAAGAAGGGGGTGAAATATCCGCCGATCTTCCTCTATCTCTCGACCAAGGACGACCGCGTCCACCCCGGCCACGCGCGCAAATTCGCAGCAAGGCTGAAGGAGTATAAGAACAGCGTCTATTACCACGAATATCTGGAGGGCGGCCATTCGGTCGGCGCCGACCACGCCGAGGATGCGGTGCGCGCGGCGATGCTGCATGCGTTTTTGCTGCGGGAACTGGTGGAGAAGAAATAGGGTCCCGATCCTCCCCACGCGAAGCGATGGGGAGGTGGCAGCCCGCAGGGCTGACGGAGGGGTCGACGCCGCTAGATGTCAGCGCAATGCCAGACCCCTCCACCACCGCCTTCGGCGGCGGTCCCCCTCCCCATGGCTTCGCCAAGGGGAGGATCTTCAGGTCCGCTCCCAACCCCTCAAAAAACCACCACCACCTTTGTCCCCGGATCGGCATCGCCGATCTCCATCACCCCCTTGTGAAGCGCGACGATCGCCGCGACCAGCGCCAAGCCCAGCCCCGTCCCCGGCGCCCCCGCGGTCTCGGGCACGCGGAAGAAGCGCTCCTTCACCCGCTCGCGATAGGCGGGCGCGATGCCGGGGCCGCTGTCGCTGATCTCGACGCGGATGCGGCCGCCCTTCGCGCTCGCCGCGACCAGGATGCGTCCGCCCTCGCCAGCATATTTCACCGCATTGTCGAGCAGGTTCGACACCGCCTGGAAGATCAGGTTGCGGTCGCCCTCCATCGCGAGCCCGCCCGCGATCGCGCTTTCCAATGTCTGCCCGTGCGCCTCGACATCGGGGCTGTGGAGTTCGATCGCGTCGGCGAGCAGCGCGGTCAGGTCGACGCGCGCGAAGCCCGCGAAATGGCGCCCGCTCTCGATCCGCGCGATGCGGAGCAGCGCATCGAAGATCGCCTGCAGCCGCTCGGCCTCGGCGATCGCCTGTTCGGTCAGCCGCTCGCGCTCCTTTGCGCCCTTCGCGACGCGCAGTTCGTCGAGGTCTGCGTGCAGCCGCGCCAGTGGGGTGCGCAGTTCGTGCGCGACATTGTCAGAAACGCGCCGCACTGACTCCACCGATTCCTCGATCCGCCCCAGCATCAGGTTGAGCGTGTCGGCGAGTTCGTCGAAATCGTCGCCGGTGCCGCGCAGCGGGATGCGCTCGGTCATGCTGCCCGCCATCACGCGCCGCGCGGTGCGCGTCACCGCGTCGATACGGCGCCCGACCGCAGCGCTCATCGCGAAGCTGCCGCCGATCGCGAGCAAGGCGCCGATCAGCACCAGCCACGCCGAACTGACCGCGAACAATTCGTCGCGGTCGTCGATATCCTCGACGTCGCGCCCGACGATCAACCGCGCGCCGTCGCCGAGCCGCCGTTCGGCGACCAGCGCCTCATAATCGATCTCCTCGCCATTGGCGTAGAGATCGGCCTCGAGCAGCCGCCAGCCACGCAGCGGTGCGTCGGGCCAGCTCGGCAGGTTGCTGCTTACCGTCCGCCCGTCGGCGCCGACGAGCGCATGGAAAGCGTGACGATGCCCCGGCTGGCGCTGGCGCGCGTCGAGCGCGGCGATCAGCGCACCGCGCCCTTCCGTCCCGTCGAGCGTCGCGAGCTTCTTCGTCTCGGCCACCACCGCGTTGGCTTCGCGCAGCAGCGGCTGGTAGACGCCGATCCAATAGGCGGCGCCGAACAGCGCGAGCATCGAGGTCAGGAACAGCGCCACGTAAATCAGCCCGAGCCGGAAGGTCAGGCTGTGGCCCATCCGCCGCCAGCGCGCCTTGGTCATGCGCCCGCCCGCATCATATAGCCGGTGCCGCGCACCGTGTGGATCAGCGCCTCGCCATGTCCCTTGTCGACCTTCTGCCGCAACCGGCTGACATGCTGGTCGATGATGTTGGTCTGCGGGTCGAAATGATAGTCCCACACATGTTCGAGCAGCATCGAGCGCGTCACCACGCGCCCCTCATTCTGCGCGAGATAGACCAGGATGCGGAATTCGCGCGCCGTGAGGTCGATGGGTCTGCCCTGCCGCTTCACCTGCTGGCCGAGCAGGTCGATCTCGAGGTCGCCGACCGACAGCCTGGTTTCGGCGACGATCGCCGGGCCGCGGCGTGCGAGCACGTCGACGCGCGCGAGCAGCTCGGACATGGCGAAGGGTTTGGTCAGATAATCGTCGCCCCCCGCGCGCAGCCCCGCGACGCGCTCGTCGACCTCGCCGAGCGCGCTCAGGAACAGGATCGGGGTCGCGTCGCCCGTCGCGCGTATCGTCTGGACGATGGTCAACCCGTCGACGTGCGGCAGCATGCGGTCGACGATGATCAGGTCGAAGCCGTCGGCGGCGGCGCGCAGCAGCCCGGCGCGGCCGTCGCCCTCGTGCGTGACGACATGCCCCGCAGCCTTCAGCCCCTTGCCGATATGCTCCGCGACGCGGGCGTCGTCCTCGATCACCAGGATTTGCATATCCCCCCTTAGGCACGGCGCGCACCGCCCGCCACATCCGCGAACATTTGATTTTCGACATGTTCGCCGCGGACAGGCGAACATGGCCAAAAACAAATCTTTGCGCCACCCGCCCGATAAGCCCGCCCGCCATGGCTCCGCCCAGCAAAGGAGCGAGCCATGGGTCGGGCACAAATCAGCATCGCGGCAGCGCCGCAACCCGAGGTCGCGCGGGCGAAGATTGCCCTGTCGGTCTTCGACCTCGACCGCACGCTCACGATATTGCCGACCTACACGCCGTTCCTTTTCTTCGCGGCGCGGAAGCATGCGCCGTGGCGGTTGCTGCTCGTGCCCCTCCTGTTGCCGCTCGCCCTGCTCTATGCGCTGAAGCTGCTGCCGCGCTGCCGGATGAAGCAGGCGATGCACTGGGTCGCGCTCGGCCGCGCGCTGCCCGAGCACGACGCCGCGCGTCTCGCCGATCGTTTCGCGCAGCACTTGGTCGAGCGCGGCCTCTACGCCCAAGGTATCGCGCTGATCGAGGCCGAGCGCGCCGCGGGACGCCGCGTGCTGCTCGCGACCGCGGCACCGCATTTCTACACCGCCGCGCTCGCGCGCCGGCTGGGCATCGCCGACGTCGTCGCCACCGCCTCGTCGTGGAAGGACGGCCGGTTGGTCCCCGCAATCGCCGGCGCCAATTGTTACGGCGCCGACAAATGCGCGATGGTCGAGGCCTTCATGGCGCGCGCGGGCATCGCGCGCGCGGACGCGCATATCCGCTTTTATTCGGACCATGCGTCCGACCTGCCGCTCTTCGAACTTAGCGACGAACCCGTCGCCGTGAACCCCTCGCCCAAATTGGCGAGCGTCGCCGCGGCTCGCGGCTGGCCGCTGCTCGACTGGCGCCAGACAAAGGCCTGACCCCATGCGTATCGGTTTCCTCTTCAACCACAGCGCCGGCCACCAGGTCGCGCATTCGCTCCCCGTCGCGCTCGCGCTCCGCCGCCTGTCGAACCGCGCCGACATCCGCATCCTCGTGTCGCAGGGCAGCGAGGCCGAGGTGACGCGGATGCTCGACCGCGAGGCCGGGCCGCGCCCCGATATCGTGCGCCTGGCGCCGCCGGCGCCGCTCGCGCGCGCCGCCAAGCGCGCGACCGGCGGCGCGGTTCCCGCCGACACGCTGTCGGTGCTTCGCCGCAACCTCGACCATTTCCGCGACCTCGACGCGCTCGTCGTCCCCGAAAAGACCTCGCTGCTGCTCAAGACGCATTTCGGGCTCGACAATCTGAAGCTCATCCACACGCGCCACGGCGCGGGCGACCGCGCGATCGGTTTCGACAAGGCGAGCGGCAAGTTCGACCTGGTGCTGATGTCGGGCGCGAAGATCCGCGACCGGCTGTCGGATGCCGGGCTGCTGCGCGAAGACGGTCATGCGATCGTCGGCTATCCCAAGTTCGACCTGCCGCCGCGCAGCCCGCGCCCGCGGCTTTTCCCCAAGGACCGCCCGACCGTCCTCTACAATCCGCATCCCTCGCCCGCACTGTCGAGCTGGTACAGCTTGGGGCCGCAGATCCTCGACTGGTTCGCCAAGAGCGACGATTATAATCTCATCTTCGCGCCGCACGTCATGCTGTTCCAGAAGAAGCTCACCGCCTCGCTGTCGCCCTTCGCGCTCGGCTGGAACCGTCTGCCCGACGTCCGCCATTACGAGCGCGACCATATGCTGATCGACACCGGCAGCGCGGCGAGCATCGACATGACCTATACCGACGCGGCCGACATCTACCTCGGCGACGCGAGCAGCCAGATCTACGAGTATATCCGCCGCCCGCGCCCCTGCGTCTTCCTCAACCCGCGCGGCCACGCCTGGCGCGGCGACGCCGATTTCGCGCATTGGCAGGCCGGCCCGGTGGTCGAGACCTTCGACGATTTCGAAGCCGCGTTCGAGGAGGTGCCGATGCTCGATCCCGCCGACCGTCAGCGCCAGCGCGATCTCTTCGCCTACAGCTTCGATCTCGACGCGCGTCCGTCGTCCGAACGCGCCGCCGCGGCGATCCTCGACTATATGGGCCGCGCTTGATGACCGGCCTCGCCGCCCCCTCGCCGCTCGGCGCCTTCGTCGAATATGGCCTGGTCAAGACGCTCGCCAAATGGCGCGCCCGCGCGCTGTCGGCGCTCCGCCCGGCCAACGACCGCCCGGTGCGGACGCGATACGGCGTGACGATGCACGCCAACTGGCGCGACCGCACCTTCCAATATTGCTATCACGGCACCTACGGCCCGGTGCTCGCCGACTATCTCGCAAAGCGGCAGCAGCCCTTCGCCTTCGTCGACATCGGCGCCAACCAGGGGCTCTACAGCCTGATCGCCGCGCGGAACCCGCAATGCGCCGCGGTGACCGCGTTCGAACCCGTCGCCGCGACCTTCGCGCGCCTCGCCCGCAACATCGCCGCCAATGCCGGCGCGACGAAAGTGACCGCGATCGACGCCGCCATCTCGCGCGAATCCGGCAGCGCGACGATCGCCACCGACAGCGGCCACAGCGGCACCGCGAGCCTGCGCCACGCCGACGCCGCGGGCGAGACGATCCGCGTCCTCGGCGCCGCCGAATTCGACCCGCTGATCGACGCGCAGCTGCCGCTGGTCGTGAAGATCGACGTCGAAGGGCATGAGGAAGCGGTGATCGACGCGCTGATGGCCTCGGCGCATCTGCCGCGCATCGCCGCGATCTTCTACGAAGTCGACCGCCGCTGGACCGACGCCGCCGCGATCGAGGCGCAGCTCCGCGCGGCAGGCTTCGCCCGCTTCACCCGCTACGGCTTCGGGCGCCATTATGACGTGCTCGCCGAGCGCTGACGCGCGGCGCGGCTATTTGGTCATCATATCCGCGGGCGGCGGCATCGGATCCTCATGCTCCAGCCGGATGCGCAACTTGCCGTCGCGACGAACCAGCACCGCCGAATAGGACCAGGTCTCGGGCGCCGCGTCGGGCCAGGTCCAGTCGAACAGTCCCGCGACGACGATCGTATCGGGCCCGACCTGATCGTAGCTGAGATCGCGCCAGCCGAAGGCCGAGGGCGGCGACCATTCCTCGACATAACGCCGCTCGATCTCGGCGTGCGGCGTGAAATTCTTGAGCCCGCCGCCCATGATGAAGGCGCCGCCCGGATCGTAGCGCGCCGCGATCGCTTCACGGTCGCCCGCGATCAGATCGGCCTGATAGGTCTCCATGAACGCGCGCGCCTCGCCGACCAGCGCGCTCTCGGCCGCTTGCGCCGCCGTCGGCGGCACGGAAAACAGCATCGTTGCGGGCATCGCCGCAAGTGCCAGGGTCGCCAAAATCCTTTTCATGCCAATTCCCCCTTGCCGCCATGGTAGGCGCGGCAGCGCGCGGAGGGAAGATGCCGGGCACATCGCGACGGCGCGCCCGGCATACGTCGGTCAAAAGGCCGCGGTCACGCTCGCAACCACGGCAGCGTCGGCCATCGAGCCGCTGCCGTCGCCGCCCTTGCTGAAATTGGGCTGCAGTCGCGCCGCCTCGGCCTTGGAGATGTCTGTATCGACATAAGAGAGGTTGAGCGTGAGGTTGCGCCAGGTGGCATCCATACCCAGCGACCAGTCCCAATAGCGGCCCGTCGGCGCGACGCTGGTGCCGTTGGGGCCGAGCCCCGGATTGCCGTCCGAATAGCCGATATGCGCTTTCGCGGTCAGCGGCGTGCCGGCGATCGCGAGTACGCCGTCGCCCCAGAGATAGAGATTGTCGTCGCTCTGCCCCCGGCTGTTGGGCGCCGCCGACACATTGGCGAGCGCATGCTGCTTGGGCGCATAGGCGACGCCCGCGGTCAGCGTGGCGGGGCCGGTGGTGCCGGTCAGCTTGACATAGGGCTCGGCGAAATCCGATTCATCGGCGCCGCCCGGATACATGTACCAGACGAGGCCGACGTCGAGCGTCGCATTGTCCGCGACGGGCAGCTTGTAGCCGCCGATCAGGTCGAGCTCCATATTGGCGCCGCCGAACGTCCCCCAGCCGGCGAGGTTCGATCCCCACACGCCGGCGTAGAGGCCGCTCTCGTGCGTCAGGGTAATCCCGCCCTGCACCGCCATCTCCTTGTCCGACTGCGACACGCCGCGGAAGCGATAGTCCGAGGCGATCGTCGCCGATCCCGAGACGGTGACGGCCGGCTTTTCTTCCGCCTGCGCCGAGGCGGCGGTAGGCGTCAGGGCGGCCGCGAAAAGGGCCGCGGGAATGATATGTTTCATCTTGTCCTCTTGGGTCTCACCTCGCCGGAATGGCCCGGGCTTATGAGGCGGCCCCACTAGATCGGCCGCGCGTTGGAAATCGAGAGGAGCCGCGGTGCGATCGCATAGTGTTTTTCCTATGCGCGGCGCCGCACCTTAGACGTCGCCGCCGGGCAGCCGCCGCCAGCGCTCGGACACCTCGACCGGCTCCCAAAGGCCGGGACCGACGAACAGCAACGCGCTCCCGATGCTGCCGCACAGGAAAACTGCCGCCCCGAGCAGCAGCATCAGCGATGCATGATCGCGCGGAGCGGCCAGCGCGAGCTGATGCAGCCGCACCGCGACCCACCAGCCGAGGGCGAGCACCGCCATGCCGCCTGCGCGAAGGCCGATGTTGAAGGAAAGATTGTTGGACCGATGTTTCATGGGAGACCTCCGAAGAGGTCATTCACCTACGCATCGTCGCATAGGGTTTCGAGAGCGGCAAATCGCGGGCGGCGTTGAGATTGCATATGATTGCAAAACTAGCGCGCCGGATCCGCGAAATAGGCGATGAGCGCGACGATCGCGCACATATAGACGGTCAGCAGCAAGGGACCCTGCGCGCCCAGCCAGTCGACGATGCGGTCCCACACACGCCGGTCTTCGGCGGCGCGGCTTTCGATATCATGTCCAGCCATGTCGATCATCTAGGCGCGGCGGCCGTTGGATTTCGAGAGCGAGCGCCCGCCTTTTCCACAGCAATTGCATAGGATCGCGGCGCCGGGGGCGCTCAATGCCCCGCTTCGCCGCCTTCGCTGTTCGCGCGCAGCCGGTAGCCGATGCCGAGTTCGTTGGTGATGATCTGCGGCTGCTGCGGATCGGTTTCGAGCTTCTGGCGCAGCGTCCGGATCAGCACGCGCAGATATTCGACATGATGCTCATGTTCGTGCGGCCACACCTCCGCCATGATCTGCTTGTGCGTGATGACGCGGCCCGGAAAGCGCGCGAGTTGCGCCAGCACGCCATATTCCTTGGGGGTCAGATGCACTTCCCTGCCCGCCTTGGTCACGGTGCGCGCGACGAGGTCGAGCTGGACGTCGCCCACGGTCAGCGCAAGATTGCCGCCGTCGCGCGTCAGCCGGTTGCGCAGCGCGACGCGCACGCGTGCGAGCAGTTCGTCGGTGTCGAAGGGCTTGGTCAGATAATCGTCGGCGCCGAGGTCGAGCGCCGCGACCTTCTCCTCGGTCGCGTCGCGCGCCGATACGACGATCAGCGTCGTTCCCGACTGCTGCTTGAACAGGGGCACGAGTTCGAGCCCGTCGCGGTCGGGCAGCCCGAGGTCGAGCAAGGTGATGTCGGGGCGTTCATCACGCAGCCGTTCGGCCGCCTCGCGCGCATTCTCGGCCTCGACGATCGCATAGTCGGCGCGCTCCAGCGCCGCGCGGATCAGGCGGCGGATATGGAGTTCGTCGTCAACGACGAGCACCTTGTGACGCAGCTTCATGGGATGTCCTTGTCGGTCAGATGCGTGATGATCAGCGCTTCGGGGATGCGGATCGTGAAACAGGCGCCATGCGGCTCCGCATTGTTGCTCGCCGCGACCGTCAATCCCATCGCCTCGGCAAAACCCTTGACGATCGCGAGGCCCAGCCCCGTGCCATGCTTGGCACGGTCGCTGCCCTCGAGCCGGGTGAAGGTCTCGAAGACGCGCTTCTCGTTGCCCGGCGCGATACCCGGCCCCCGGTCGATCACCGACAGCTCGATCGAGTCGGCGGTGCGGCGCGCGCGAATGGTGATCGGCGTGTCCGGATCGGCGTAGCGGCCGGCATTGTCGAGCAGGTTGATCAGGCAATGATGGAGCAGCACCGGGTCGACGCGGACGAGCGGGATGTTCGGCGAGATGTCGACCTTGACCTCATGCCCGGCGAGCGACGCGCGCGTGTCGTGCGCGGCGCTCGCGGCGGCGTCGAACAGGTCGGTCGCCTCGACCTTCATCGGCAGCGCCCCGGCCTCGACGCGCACCATGTCGAGCAGGTTCGAGACGAAGCGGTTGAGCCGCCGCGCCTCCGCCTCGATCGTCCCCGCGAGTTCGGGCGAAGGCTGGCGCTGCATTTCCTGCGCCGCCGACAGGATCGTGGTGAGCGGGGTGCGGAGGTCGTGGCTGACCGACGAGAGCAAGGCCGAGCGCAGCCGGTCGCGTTCGTCGACCTGGCGCGCGCGAAGCGACGCTTCCTCGAGCTCCATGCGGTCGAGCGCGATCGACGCCTGGTCGAGCAGGCTCATCAAGAGCGGCACCTGGTCCGAGCGCACCGGCTCGCGCGCGTCGTCGCGCGTCAGCCCGAGCACGCCGAGCACCCCGCGCGTCGTGCGCAGCGGATGGAAGAGCCAGTCGGAGGCGGTGAGCGTCGCCGATCCGCGCCCCGCGGGCTGCGCATTGTCCATCGCCCACTGCGCCGCGGCGCGCTCGATCTGTTCGAGCCGGTCCTCGGGCGGCACCGCGGCGCGCAGCGTCGGGCCGTCGGCCGAGGGCAGGAGTATTACGGTCCGCACGTCGAGAAGACGCCCGACCTCGGCGCAGATGGCGTGCATCAGCGCATCCTGGTCCGGCGCGGCGGTGAGGAGACGCGAGAAGCTGGCGAGCGCGGCGTTCTGCCGCGCGCTCGACTGGGCGAGGTCGGCCTGCGCGCGGACGCGCGCGGCGAACTGGCTGGTGACGATCGCGACGCCGAGCAGCACGAGGATGCTGATGACATTCTCGGGGTTGTTGACGGTCAGCGTGCCCGTCGGCGGCAGGAAGAAGAAATTATAGGCTAGGCTCGACGCGAGGCCCGCAAACAGCCCCGCGCGCAGGCCGAAGGTCGCGGCGGCGAACATCACGGGGACGAGATAGAGCAGCGAGATATTGCCGAGGTCGATGACCTCGATCAGCAGCCGCCCGAGAGCGGTCATCAGGGCCACCATCGCGAGCGACCAGACATAGTGCGACGGCTTGCCCCAGCGCCCGGGTGCGGCAGGCGCGCGGCGCCCGGCGGCTTTCGCCTCGGGCTCGCCGGGCAGGACGTGCACCGCGACGTCGTCGATCGTGCGCACCAGCTGGTCGACGACCGAGCCGTGACGCATCTCGAACCACCAGGGGCGCGCCGACTTGCCGATCACGATCTGCGTCGCGCGCGCGTCGCGGGCGAAGGTCTGCAGCCCCTCGACGACGCTCGCGGCGGGTACGGTCGCGGTCGAGGCGCCGAGGCGCGAGGCGAGCGCGAGCGTGTCGGCGAGCTGCTTGCGGTCGTCGTCAGTGAGCGACTGGCTGCGCCGCGTCTCGATATAGACCGCGGTCCATGGCGCGCGCAGCGCATCGGCGAGCCTCTTGCCTGCGCGGACGAGCTCCGCGGCGACGGGCAATTCGCTGACCGCGACGACGATCCGCTCGCCGACCGCGAAGCTGCCCGCGAGCGCGTGGCTGCGCACATGGTCGAGCATCTGCGCATCGACCGCCTGCGCCGCCCGCCGCAGCGCCAGTTCGCGCAATGCCGTCAGGTTCGATTTGGAGAAGAAATGGGTGAGCGCCCGCGTCGCTTCCTGCGGGATATAGACCTTGCCGTCGCGCAGCCGCTCGATCAGCTCGTCGGGCGGAATGTCGACGACCTCGATCTCGGCATTTTCGAGGATCGAGTCGGGGACGGTTTCGCGCACCCGCACGCGGGTGAACGACGCGACGACGTCGTTGAGGCTCTCGACATGTTGGATGTTCAGCGTCGAATAGACGTCGATCCCGGCACCCAGCAGCTCCTCGACGTCCTGATAGCGTTTGGGATGGCGGCTACCCGGCGCGTTGCTGTGCGCGAGTTCGTCGACGAGCACGAGCTGCGGCCGCCGTTCGAGGATCGCGTCGATGTCCATCTCGCCGAGGCTGTGCCCCTGATGGTCGACGTCGCGGCGGGGGATGATTTCATGGCCATGGACGAGCGCCTCGGTCTCGCGGCGGCCGTGCGTTTCGACCACGCCGATCACGACGTCGACCCCGGCCTCGCGCCGGTGGCGGCCGTCGGTGAGCATCTCCCAGGTCTTGCCGACGCCGGGCGCGGCACCGAGGAAGACTTTCAGACGCCCGCGGCCTTCCTGCGCCGCCTGGCGCAGAAAGGCCTCCGGTGATGGTCGATCCTTGTCGGTCACGCGGCGGGTTTAGCCCCAAATGCATCGAGTCGTCGATTGAGCTCGAACACATTGACGCGCGGTTCGCCGAGAAAGCCGAGCAGCGGCGTTTCGACGCTCTGCTCGACCAGCTTGCGGACCGCCGCCGGGTCGAGCGCGCGCGCCTTGGCGACGCGGTCGACCTGATAGAAAGCGGCTTCGGGCGTGATGTCGGGGTCGAGCCCCGAACCCGACGCCGTCACCAGGTCGGCAGGCACCGGCTTGCCGGGCTCGGCCGCCTTGAGCCTTTCGACGTCGCCCTTCACGCGGTCGATCAGCACTTGCGACGTCGGGCCGAGGTTCGACCCCGAGGAGGCGAGCCCGTCATAGCCGTCGCCGGCCGCCGACGGGCGCGTGTTGAAGTAGCGCGCGGAAGCGAAGGCCTGCCCGACGACGGTCGAGCCGACGACCTCGCCGTTCGCTTCGACGAGGCTGCCGTTCGCTTGGGTCGGAAAGAGCGCCTGCCCGACGCCGGTCATGGCGAGCGGATAGGCGATCCCGAGGAGGAGCGCGAAGAGCAACGTCATGACGAGCGCCGGACGCAGCGAAGAGATAAGATCCTTGTTCATGTCGGCCTCCTTAGACCAGACCCAGGCCGCCGACGGCCAGGTCGATGAGTTTGATGCCCACGAACGGTGCGACGAGGCCGCCGAGCCCGTAGACGGCGAGGTTACGCGCGAGCAGCGGCCCCGCGCCCATCGGCTTGTAGGTCACGCCCTTCAGCGCGAGGGGCACGAGCATCGGGATGATCAGCGCATTGAAGATGATCGCCGACAGGATCGCGCTCTCCGGGCTGGTCAGCCCCATCACGTTGAGCACGCCGAGCCCCGGATAGAGCGCAATGAACATCGCCGGGATGATCGCGAAATATTTGGCGACGTCGTTGGCGACCGAGAAGGTCGTCAGCGCCCCGCGCGTCATCAGCAATTGCTTGCCGAGCCCGACGACCTCGATCAGCTTGGTCGGATCGCTGTCGAGATCGACCATATTGCCTGCCTCGCGCGCCGCCTGCGTGCCGGTGTTCATCGCGACGCCCACGTCGGCCTGCGCGAGCGCCGGGGCGTCGTTGGTGCCGTCGCCGCACATCGCGACGAGCCGCCCGCCCTGCTGTTCCTTGCGGATCAGCTCGAGCTTGTCCTCGGGCGTTGCCTGCGCGAGGAAATCGTCGACTCCCGCTTCGGCGGCGATCGCCGCGGCGGTGAGCGGGTTGTCGCCGGTGATCATCACCGTGCGGATGCCCATCGCGCGCAGTTCGCCGAAGCGTTCGCGGATGCCCGCCTTGACGATGTCCTTGAGGAAGATCGCGCCGAGCAGCTGGCCGTCCTTCGCGACGGCAAGCGGCGTGCCGCCGGCGCGCGCGATCTCGTCGGTGATGCGGCGCAGTTCGGTCGCCGCGGCGGTGGTACCCGCGCCCGGATTGGCCTTGAGCACCGAGTCCACCGCGCCTTTCTGGATTACGGTCTCGCCGACCTTGATCCCCGAAATGCGCGTCTGCGCGGTGAAGGGGATAATCTCCGCACCGTTCGGCAGCTCGCTCGCGGTCTGGGCGAATTTCTCGCGCGCCAGCGCGACGATCGAACGGCCCTCGGGGGTCTCGTCGGCGAGGCTCGCGAGCAATGCGGCTTCGGACAGCACCGCCACCGACTGGCCGCCGACGGGGCGGAACTCGGTCGCCTGGCGGTCGCCGACGGTGATCGTGCCGGTCTTGTCGAGCAGCAGCACATCGACGTCGCCCGCCGCCTCGACCGCACGGCCCGACTTGGCGAGCACGTTGAAGCGCACGAGGCGATCCATGCCCGCGATGCCGATGGCAGAGAGCAAGGCGGCGATCGTCGTCGGGATCAGCGTGATGAGCAGCGCCGCGAGGATCGCGACGGGGATGCTGCCGCCCGCATAGGAAGCGAAGCCCGGGATCGTGCCGACCGCGATCAGGAAGATGATCGTCAGCCCTACGAGGAGCAAGGTCAGCGCGATCTCGTTCGGCGTCTTCTGCCGCTCGGCGCCCTCGACGAGCGCGATCATGCGGTCGAGGAAACCCTGCCCCGGATTGACGGTGACCTGGACGCGGATCTGGTCCGAGATGACGCGGGTGCCGGCGGTCACCGCCGAGCGGTCGCCGCCCGCCTCGCGGATCACCGGCGCGCTTTCGCCGGTGATCGCGGCTTCGTTGACCGACGCGACGCCCGCGACGACTTCGCCGTCCGACGGGATCAAGTCGCCGGTCTCCACGAGCACAATGTCGCCGACGCGGAGGGCGCTGGCGGGCACGCTTTCCCAGGCCTTGCCGCCGTCCTTCAGCTTCTTGGCGGTCAGTTCGGCCTTTGTCGCGCGCAGCGAAGCCGCCTGCGCCTTGCCGCGGCCTTCGGCGAGCGCCTCGGCGAAGGTGCCGAAGAGCACGGTGAGCCACAGCCAGATCACGAGCTGGAGCTTGAAGCCGGTGGCGAGCTCATCCTGCCCGACGACGAGCAGGATCGTGAGCAGCGCGGCGACCACGGCGGTGGTGAACATCACCGGGTTGCGGATCAGTTCCTTCGGGTTGAGCTTGCGGAAGGCGTCGCCGATCGCCGGAACGATCAGGTCGGCGGTGAACAGGGACTTGGTTTGGGACCGAGCCATTTTGCGTAATCCTTAGAAGAGCTGGCCGTTGATCATCGCGAGATGATCGGCGATCGGACCGAGCGCGAGGCTGGGCAGGAAGGTCAGGCCGCCGAGGATCAGCACGATGCCGATCAGGAGGCCCGTCCACCGCGGCCCGGTGGTCGGGAAGCTGCCCGCGGTGGCCGACGTATATTTCTTCGCCGCCAGGCCGCCCGCGATCGCCAGCATCGGAACGATGACGAAGAAGCGGCCGAGCCACATCGCGACGCCCAGGAGGCCGTTGTAGAAGGGCGTGTTGGCGGTGAGTCCCGCAAAGGCCGACCCGTTGTTCCCGACGGCGCTGGTGAAGGCGTAGAGGATTTCGGAGAAGCCGTGCGGGCCCTTGTTGAGCGGCCCGGCGAGCCCCGCCTCGGTTACCGACGCGATGGCGGTGAAGCCGAGGATGACCAGGGGCAGCACCGCGATCGCGAGCACCGCCAGCTTGACTTCGCGCGCCTCGATCTTCTTGCCGACATATTCGGGAGTGCGCCCGACCATCAGCCCCGCGACGAAAATGGCGAGGATCGCGAAGAGCAGGAAGCCATAAATGCCCGCGCCGACGCCGCCGATCACAACTTCGCCGAGCTGGATGTTGAACAGCGGGATCAGGCCGCCCAAGGCGGTGAAGCTGTCGTGCATCGCATTGACCGCGCCGCACGACGCCGCGGTGGTCACCACCGAGAAGAGCGACGAGGCGGCGATGCCGAAGCGGACCTCCTTGCCCTCCATATTGCCCCCGGCGACGCCGAGTTGGTGGAGGATCGGATTGCCCGCGGCTTCCTGCCAGTAGGTGATCGTCACACCCGCGAGGAAGATCGTCACCATCGCGGCGAGGATCGCCCAGCCCTGACGCGGATTGCCGACGGCCTTGCCGAAGGTCCAGGTCAGCCCGAAACCGATCGCGAAGATCGACAGCATCTGCACGAAGTTCGTCAGCGCATTGGGGTTTTCGAACGGATGCGCGCTGTTGGCATTGAAGAAGCCGCCACCGTTGGTGCCGAGCATCTTGATCGCTTCCTGGCTTGCGACCGGGCCCAGCGCGAGCGTCTGCTTCGCGCCTTCGAGCGTCGTCACGTCGACCGAGCCCGCCAGCGTCTGCGGCACGCCGTTGGCGATCAGGAAGATCGCATAGACGAAGCACAAAGGCAGCAGCAGGTAGAGCGTCACGCGCGTCATATCGGCCCAGAAATTGCCGATCGTCTTCGTCTCGCGCCGTGCGAAGCCGCGGAACAGCGCGAAGGCGAGCGCGATCCCCGTCGCCGCCGAGAGGAAATTGTGGATCGTGAGGCCGAGCATCTGGCTGAGGTTCGACATCGTCGATTCGCCGCCATAGCTTTGCCAGTTGGTGTTGGTCGTGAAGCTGATCGCGGTGTTGAAGGCGAGGTCGGCGCTCGTGCCGTCATAACCCAGCGGGTTGAGCGGCAGCACGCCCTGCAGGCGCAGCATCGCATAGGTGAAGAGCAGCAGCACCGCGTTGAAGATCAGCATATGCACCGCATAGCGGCGCCAGCCCTGCTCCTCGGTCGGGTCGATGCCCGACAGGCGATAGAAGCCCGTCTCGACGGGGCCGAGGATGCGGTGCAGCGGCGTACGCTGGCCGTCGTAGAGCGCGTAGAGCCAGCGGCCCATCGGCTTGGTGATCGCCAGCAAAAGCCCCACGAAGACGATGATCAGGAGCCATCCCTGAAAGGTCATGGCGCGCCTCCTTTAGAAGCGTTCGGGCCGTGCGAGCACGGCGACGAGGTAGAAGAGAAGGCCGAGCGCGGTGAGCCCCGCGAGCCAGAGGTCGAGAGTCATGGTCGATGATCCTTATGCGTCGTCGCACAGCCGCGCGTAGCCGAGGCTCGCAGCGACGAGGACGAGGATGAGGCCGACCCAGATGAGATCCTGCATGGGTTTGCTCCGGCAGGACGCTGGCCACGGGGCGCGGCACGAGTCGTCTGCGGAGGCTCAAATAGGTGCGGGGCGCATTTGAATGCGAGACAGCGAAAAGTATCGGCGCATAGTATTTGCATATGATTTTGCCGTTTCCGGCATCGCGGCGCCTCGCCACGCTCCGCCCGACATAATGAAAATACAATGGCGGGCGCTTCCGCTCGATCTCGAATCCCTATGCGCGGCCCCATAAATTGCCGGCATCGGATTCCGATTTCCGGGCTCCGGTTTTGAGTAGCCAAGGAGCATCTCACCATGATTTCTGCGATTTCCCCGGAGCCCGACCCATCGAGCCCGACCTTGTTCGTCGGGCGCGACACGGCCGGTCATTGGCTGGTTCAGGGCTGTAAAGGACAGCTCGAAGGCCGTTTCATTTCAGGCGACGCCGCCTGGGCCTTTGCCCAGTCCGAGTGCCGCGGCATCCCCGGCGCCATCGCCGTCGCCGCGTTGCACCCGCTGGTTCCCGCCAACTCCTTCGCGCTGCTGCGCGCGGACGAGATCGTCGTCGCGCACGCGGCATGAGGAGGACGGCCATGCTTCATTCCCCCACGACCCTGCCCGCCATCCTCTGGATGTCGCCCGCCGCCACGGTCCGGCCGGTTTCGATGCAGGGCGCGCGCGGCCGCGCCGAGCAGGACCGCCGCTGGCCCGCCATGCTGCGCAAGCTCAAGCGGCTGCGCAAGCGCGGGCGTCGCAGCATCCGCATCGTCGACACCGATTTCGGCGCGGGCGAATTGCTGATCCACGCCGTCCGCCGCGCACGCGAGCTGGGTTTCCTCGCGATCGAGGGGCGCGGCGTCGACAGCGATCCTCTGCTGCTCGGCAGCGCGAAAGCCGCCGCCGCGGCCTGCCCGGCGGATCCCGCCATCGGGCTGGTGTTCGAACTCGGCGAGCAGGATGCGGCGATGCGCGCGGAGGCCGCGTTTCCGGCCGACCTGCTGCTCTGCTCGACTTCGGCGGCGAAAGCCCGCGACATGGCCCGACTGGCGCGGACCGCGGGCGACACCGTGCTCTGCGAAACGACCGAAGGTGAAAGCGCATGACCGTTCGCGACTTTCGCTGGGGCATCGGCGGCAGCACCCTGCTCGCCATGGGCTATTTCACCGTCCACACCGCCGCGCAGGCCGCGGGCAGCGCCGACCTGCTCGACCTGCTCGGTTTCCTGATCGCCGCGGGCGGGCTGCTGCTCCTGATCGGCGGCCGGCGCGTCGCGCTGGCGCTCAAGGTCGAGCGCAGCCGCCACCGCGCGCTGCCGGCCGCGATCCGGACCGCACACCACGCGCGGCGCCGCGGCCGCTGACCTTATTACAAGGATCAACGATGACCAGCTTCCAATTGCGCAGCGGCGAGAGGCACGCCGAGGCGGTTTCGCTCGCGACGATCGCCGCGAACGTCGGGACCCCCGCCTACGCTTATTCGGCCGACGCGCTGCGCCGCTCCGAGATCCGGTGCAGCCCCTCGCCGGCCCGCTATTTTTCGATGAGCGATGTGTCGCGCGTATCGCTCATGCGCAGATAGACGATCAGCGACAGGCCGATCATCACGCTGACGTAGACGAAGAACGCCTCCTCCATCCCCCACACCTTGAGCTGGAGCGCGACATATTCGGCGCTGCCGCCGAACAGGGCGTTGGCGATCGCATAGGGCAAAGCCACCCCGAGCGCGCGGATGTGCGCGGGAAACAGCTCGGCCTTCACCACCGCGTTGATCGAGGTATAGCCGCTGACGACGACCAGCGCCGCGGTCACTAGCAGGAAGGCCGCGACGGGATCGGTCGTCTCGGCGAGCAGCCCGAACAGCGGGATCGTCCCCAGAAAACCGAACGCCCCGAAAAACACCATCACCGGCTTCCGCCCGACGCGGTCCGAGATCGCGCCGAACAACGGCTGCAGGCACATGAAGACGAACAGCGCCGCGGTCATGATCACGCTCGCGGTGTTGCGGTCGAACCCCGCGGAATTGACGAGATATTTCTGCATGTAGGTGCTGTAGGTATAAAAGGCGAGCGTCCCGCCAGCGGTCAGCGCGATGACCAGCGCCGCGCGGCCCGGATGCTGCCGAAGCAGCAGCGTGACGCTCGATTTCGGGGTCTCGTCCGATTGCGACGCGCGCACGAACTGGTCGGTTTCCACAAGGCGGCGGCGCAGGAACAGCACGACCAGCGCGAGCACGCCGCCGATCGCGAAAGGAATGCGCCAGCCCCATTCCTCCAGCGCCGATTGCGACATCAGGCTCTGGAGGCAGAGCAGGACCACCAGCGCGATGAGCTGCCCCATGATCAACGTGACATATTGCAGGCTCGACCAGAAACCGCGGCGGCGCTCGTCGGCCATTTCGGACAGATAGGTCGCGCTGGCGCCATATTCGCCGCCCACCGAAAAGCCCTGGAGAAGCCGCGCGAGGACGAGCAGGATCGGCGCGAAGACGCCGATCTCCGCATAGCCGGGGGTCAGCGCGATCATCATCGACCCCGCGCTCATCAGCAGCACCGACAGCGTCAGCCCCGACTTGCGACCGTTGCGATCGGCATAGATGCCCATGAACCAGGCGCCGATCGGGCGGACGAGGAACCCGACCGCAAAGATCGCGCTGGTGCTCAGCAGCTGCGCCGTGCGGTCGCCCTCGGGAAAGAAGGCGGGTGCGAAATAGAGCGAGAAGGCTGCATAGACATACCAGTCGTACCATTCGACCAGATTGCCCGCCGCCCCGCCGAAGATCGACCGCAACCGTGATTTGCCCGAGGCCGCCTGCATCGAATCCCTTCCCCTCGCGACATCGCCGTCGCCGCAACGCCCCGACCATCGTGGATCGGGGCCGTGTGTCGATATCGGGTGGCGCACGAAACGGCGAGCTTATTCGTGGCCCGCGGGGCGTCGATGTCGACGGGCTTGGCCGCGAATCACGCCGCAAGCCGCCGTCATGCGGGACTCTTGCGAAGATGCTCGAATGTGGGGACACGGGAATATGGTGGACAGGGCTGGATTCGAACCAGCGTACGGAAAACCGGGCAGATTTACAGTCTGCTGCCTTTAACCACTCGGCCACCTGTCCATGGGGTCCGCGTCGGGAAGCGGTCCATTGGCGAAAGCGGGCTTGCCTGTCAATGCCGCTCGTGGGAAAGGCGCGGCGTTATGAGACAATTTTCGCGCCATCGCCGCCCCGCCGGCCAGTCGTCCAAGGGCCAGCCCATCCGTTTCTGGGGCCGCCACGCCGTGCTCGCCGCGCTCGCCAACCCCGAACGCACCGTCAAGCGCATCTGGGGCACGCGCGAGGCGCTGGGCCAGCTCGACCTGCCGCCGGTGGTGCCGATCAGCTACGCCGACGTCACCGACCTCGCACGCCTCGTCGCGCGCGACGCGCCGCACCAGGGGCTGGTGATCGAGGTCGACCCGCTCGAGGGCGTCTATCTCGGCGACCTCTTGCAGGAAGAGCTAGACGCCGGGAGCCGGCGCCCGCTGATCATCCTCGATCAGGTCACCGACCCGCATAATATCGGCGCGGTGTTGCGCTCGGCGGCTGCGTTCGACGCCGCGGCGATCATCACGCAGGACCGCCACAGCCCGCCCGAGAGCGGCGTGATCGCGCGCTCGGCATCGGGCGCGCTCGAAACCGTGCCATGGGTGCGCGTCGTCAACCTGTCGCGCGCGCTGGAAGAGATCGCCGAGGCGCAATATTGGCGCATCGGGCTGATGGGCGACACCGAGACGACATTGGGCTCGGTGCTCGACGGCAGCAAGGTCGCGCTGGTGCTCGGCTCCGAGGGCGACGGCATGCGCCACAATGTCATGGAACATTGCGACGTGCTGGCGAAACTGCCGATCTCGCCGCGTATGGAAAGCCTGAACATTTCCAACGCCGCGGCGATCGCGCTCTACGCGGTCGCGACGGCAGAGGGCTGACGCGGGATCAGTCCTCCGCGGCGATCCGCACCTTCAGCCCGTCGAGCGCCTCGCTGAACGGCAGCTGGCACGACAGGCGCGACGTCGCGTCGCGGTCGGTGGTCGAATCGAGCAGGTCGTTCTCGTCCTCGCTCATCGCGGGCAGCTGGTCGGTCGCGCCGGCCTCGACATGGACGTGGCACGTCGCGCAAGAACAGCAGCCGCCGCACAGCGCGAGCAGTTCGTCGAAACCCGCGTCGCGGATATTTTCCATCACGGTCAGGCTCGTGTCGCCTTCGATCTCATGCTCGGTTCCGTCGCGCGTCACGACAATCAGCTTGGCCATGCTCGTCCCCATAGGTTTTGATTCGGCTTGGCCTATGTCCCGCGTTGCGCGGCAAATCAAGCGCTGCTAGTTAGCGATGTGAACAAAAGGGGAATATCTTTATGGGTCTGAGCCAGCAGCAATTGAACGCCGGAATCGACGCGCTCGCGGGGATCGAGCCCGGCTTCGCGCGCGCGCTGGGCCATGCCGGCTATCCCGAACCGCGCATCCGCGAGCCGGGCTATACGACCTTGCTCCGCACCATCGTCGGCCAGCAGGTCAGCGTCGCCGCCGCGACCTCGATCTGGAACAAGCTCGAGGCCGGATTCGGCGCCGGCTGCCCCGCCGAGGTGATGGCCGCCGCCGAATATGACGCGTTACGAGCTTGCGGCCTGTCGGCGCAGAAACAGGGCTATGCCAAGAGCCTCGCGCAATTGGTGATCGACGGCGAACTCGCCTTCGACGCGCTGCCCGCCGACGACGAGGAGGCGATCGCCCTGCTCACCAAGGTGAAGGGCATCGGGCGCTGGTCGGCCGAAATCTACCTGCTCTTCGCCGAGGGGCGCCCCGACGTCTGGCCCGCGGGCGACCTCGCGGTACAGGAAGCGGTCGGGCGCATCATGCAGCTCGACGCGCGCCCGAGCGAAAAGGCGATTCGCGAAATCGCCGAAGCCTGGCGCCCCCATCGCGGCGCCGCGGCGATCTTCAGCTGGCATTGCTATAATATGGCGGTGATCTAAGCGCCCCGTAGAACAGGATTCGGAGCCATAAGAATGACCACCCGCGACATCGTCACCGCCTATTATGCCGCGTTCAACACCGGCGGCACCGGCGCGATGCTCGCACTGGTCGCCGACGATGTGCGCCACGACGTCAACCAGGGCGAGCCGCGCCACGGCAAGGCGCTGTTCGCAGAGTTCAACGCGCATATGACGCGCTGCTACCGCGAGCAACTCACCGACATGGTCATCTTCGCCGAGGGCCGCCGCGCGGCCGCCGAGTTCACCGTCAACGGCACTTATATCGCGACCGACGACGGCCTGCCCGAAGCGCGCGGCCAGACCTATGTCCTGCCCGCGGGTGCCTTCCTGTCGGTCAACGACGCCGGGCTGATCGACCGCATCACCACCTATTACAACCTTGCCGACTGGCTGAAACAGGTCGGCGCATGAGCGTCAGCGTCGCGCCGGTGACCGGCGCGGGGCTCGCCGAGGTCATCCCCGCGCTCGCCGCGCTGCGGATCGCGGTGTTCCGCGCCTTCCCCTATCTCTACGACGGCGATGCCGCCTATGAGGCCGACTATCTCGCCGCTTTCGCCGCCGCCGAGGGTGCGGTGATCGTCGTCGCGCGCGACGGCGAGACGATCGTCGGCGCCGCCACCGCCGCGCCGCTCGCGACGCAGGACGAAGCCTGGCAGGCGCCGCTCGCCGCCGCGGGCTTCGACGTCGCGCGTTGCTTCTATTTCGGCGAGTCGGTGCTGCTGCCCGAATATCGCGGCCAGGGCATCGGCCACGCCTTCTTCGACCACCGCGAAACCCAAGCCCGCGCGCTGGGCGCATCGCACGCCGCCTTCTGCAGCGTCATCCGCGCGGGCGATCACCCTGCCCGGCCGGCGAACCACCGCCCCCTCGACAATTTCTGGCGCGGCCGCGGTTATGCGCCGCTGGCGGGTATCACGGCGCGGTTCGACTGGAAGACGGTGGGAGGCGACGGCAAAGAACCGCACGAACTGCAATATTGGACGCGGGCGCTCTGACCGGCAGATTTCGGGCGGTTGCGGACAAGAGCGGTCCTCCCCCAACGGGGGAGGGGGACCACCCGAAGGGTGGTGGAGGGGCACAGGAGGTTTGCGCAGCGCCAAACCGACAAGCCACTCTTTCCAGCCGCGAATCCGCGGTGCACTACCTCATCGGCAAGGTAAACCGCCTGTGCCCCTCCACCAGCTTCGCTGGTCCCCCTCCCCGTTCCGGGGAGGATCGGCGAGGTCCGCTCCGCACCCCAAAGCTGACAACGCCTTCCCCGCTCCGCCCAGCCCAAAAAACGAAAAAGGCCGGGCGGAGCATCCTCTACCCGGCCTTTCGCTATTCACGTGGCGCGAAGCTTATTTCTTCGCGGCAGCCTTCTTGGCCGAAGCCTTCTTGGCAGCAGCCGGCTTTTCCTCGGCTTCGGCCTTGGGCGCCGCGGCCTTCTTCGCCGGGGCCTTCTTGGCAGGCGCTTCCTCGGCCTTGGCCTCTTCCTTCACCGCGGCCTTCTTGGCGGCCGGCTTCTTCGCGGCGGCCTTCTTGGCGGGCTTGTGGTCGTGGTCATGGTCGTGGCCGCAGCCGGGGCCGTGGACATGACCGTCTTCGTCGGCCTCGATCGCGGCTTCGATCTCTTCGCGCGTCACTTCGCGGTCGCTGATCTCGGCCTTTTCGAACAGGAAGTCGACGACCTTGTCCTCATAGAGCGGCGCACGGAGCTGGGCCGCGGCGAGCGGGTCCTGCTGCACATATTCCATGAAGCGCTGGCGGTCTTCGGGGCGATACTGCTGCGCGGCCTGGGCAACCAGGCGCTGCATTTCCTGCTGCGAAACCTGGACGCCATGCGCCTGGCCGATTTCCGAGAGGAGCAGGCCCAGACGGACGCGGCGGACGGCGATCGAACGATATTCGTCCTTGTCCTTCTCAAGCTCCGCCTTCGCCGCCTCGACGTCTTCCTCGTGGCTCGCTTCATGCTCGAGCTGCTGCCAGATCTGGCCGAACTCGGCCTCGACCATCGTCGGCGGCACGTCGAAGTCATGGGCGGCAGCGAGCTGGTCGAGCAGCTTGCGCTTCATGTGGGTGCGGGTCAGGCCGTTCAGTTCCTGCTCGACCTGGTCCTTCATGATCTCCTTGAGCTTGTCCAAGCTCTCGAGACCCAGCGATTTGGCGAATTCATCGTCGATCTTCGACGCCGCGGGGACCTTCACTTCCTTCACCGTCACGGCGAAGTCGGCGGGCTGGCCCTTGAGGTTCTCCACCGGATAATCCTCGGGGAAGGTGACCTTGAGCACCTTCTCGTCGCCGGTCTTGACGCCGACGAGCTGGTCTTCGAAGCCGGGGATCAGCTGGCCCGAACCGATTTCGACCGCCATGTCCTCGCCGGTGCCGCCGTCGAAGGCGACGCCGTCGACGCTGCCGGCGAAGTCGATGATGACCTGGTCGCCCTGGGCGGCCTTCTTGCTCTTCGGGGCTTCCTCGAAGCGCTTCATCTGCGCGGCGAATTCCTCGATCTTGGCCATCACCGCCTTGTCGTCGGCGGGAACGGTCAGGCGCTCGAGCTTCAGGCCTTCGATCGACGGCGCCTCGATATCGGGCAGCACTTCGAGGGCGACGGTGACTTCGGCGTCCTTGCCGGCTTCATAATCGTCGCCGAGCGTGACGGCGGGCTGCAGCGCGGGGCGCAGCTTTTCCTTGGCGATCAGGTCGCGGACGCCCGCCTCGATCGCCTTGTTCAGCGCGTCGGCCGACAGCGCGGCGCCGTGCATCTTGCGGATCAGGTTCGGCGGCACCTTGCCGGGGCGAAAGCCGGGCATGCGCACGGTCGGCGCGATGCTCTTCACCTCGTCATCGACGCGGGCATCGATATCCTTGGCGGTGATGGTGACGCGATATTCGCGCTTCAGGCCTTCGTTCAGCGTTTCGACGGTCTTCATTGCCTTGGTCTTATCCTTGCTCAAAATCTCTCGGTTTTCCGGCCTTGCGCGAGGGCGAAACTGGTGCGGGCGAAGGGACTCGAACCCCCACATCTTGCGATACTGGTACCTAAAACCAGCGCGTCTACCAATTCCGCCACGCCCGCTTGGGAAGCTTCGGCCGGATGCACGAAAACGCGCGCAAAGCCGCGCACGCCCGTGCGGGCCGCGCGGGGCTATAGCAGACGCGCGGCCAAGGGCAAGGCCCGGAACGCCCCGAAAGTGCGCGATCCGCGCCGACTTGCGGAACGCCTCCCCGCCCTCGCCCGTTGATCGGGCAAGGAGAAATCTCATGACCTTCAACTCCAGTCTGCACGTCCATGCGGCGGACCCGCTGCCCAAGCCCAAGCCCGACGTGATCGACCCGGTCGCGCCGCCCGAGCAGCCGGTGCAGCCGACCCCGCTCGAAGACCCCGCCGGCCAGCCGCTCGAAGTTCCCGGCGCGCCCGGCGGCGACGACATCGACCAGCCCGGTCGCGGACCGAGCGAGGTGCCGCCGCAGCAAAGCTGACGCGACCCGAAGAGCTTAGCGAGCTAATCACTTGACCTGCCCCCTCCCCGGCCGCCACCATGGCGGCCGGGGAGAGAGATATGAAAAGACCGACCGCTTTCGCCGCACTGCTGCTCGCGCTCGCAGCGCCCGCCGCGGCGCAGGACATCACACTCTATCGCGGCGGCCTGATCGTCACGATGGACGGCGACACGCCGCAGACGGTCGAGGCCGTCGTCACCGAGGGTGATCGCATCGCCTTCGTCGGCAGCGAAAAGGAAGCGCGCAAAGTCGCGGGCGACAAAGCCGCCGTACACGACCTCAAGGGCGCAACGATGCTTCCCGGCTTCATCGACGCTCATTCGCATTTCACCGTTGCGACGCAGATGGCGGGCGGGCTCGACCTTCGCGCCGCGCCGACGCCGCCCGCCGACATTCCCGCGGTGCAGGCCGCGATCCGCAGCCATATCGCCACCAAGGCGATGCCGCCCGGCCAATGGGCGATCGTCTGGCAATATGATCAGGAGGCGCTCGCCGAGAAGCGCCATATCACGCGCGCCGAACTCAATGCGGTCGCAGCCGACCGGCCGATCCTGCTGCTCCACGTTTCGCTCCACGGCGCTGTCGCGAACAGCGCCGCGCTCGCCGCCGCGGGGATCGACGAAGCGACGCCGGTCCCGCCCGGCGGCATCATGCCGCGCGACGAGGCCGGAAAACTCAACGGCGTGCTGCTCGAAAAGGCGATGTTCCTGATGCTCGCCAAGATGCCGCAGCCGACCGCGGAGCAGAAGCTTGCCGCGCTCGATGCCGCGCAAAACGCCTATTTCGCCGAGGGCTACACCCATGCGCAGGACGGCGCGACGCTGCCGCCCGATATCGCCTTCCTGACCGGCGACGCCGCGCGCCAGCGGCTGAAGATCGACCTCGCGCTATTGCCCTTCTCGACTGGCCTCGACGCGCTGCTCGCGCAGCCCGACCTGAAATTCGGGACCTACACCGACCATGTGAAACTGCAGGGTATCAAATTCGTGCTCGACGGATCGGTGCAGGCGCGCACCGGCTTTTTCACCCGCGACTACGCACGCGGCAGCCCCGAGGGCACGCACCCCTGGCACGGCCAGCCGGTGCTGTCCGAGGCCGATTTCCTCGCGCAGGCGCAGAAGGCCCACGATCGCAGCTGGCAATTGTTCGTCCACGCCAATGGCGACGCCGCGATCGACATGGCGATCCGCGGCTTCGACGCGCTCGGCATCAAGGCGGCCGACGACCGCCGCCCGGTCGTCATCCACTCGCAGTTCCAGCGCCGCGACCAGCTTCCCGCCTACGCCCGCATCGGCGTCGGCCCCGCCTATTTCTCGAACCACGCCTGGTATTGGGCCGACGTCCACCGCACCAATTTCCCGGCCGAGGTCGTCGATTTCATCAGCCCGATACGCTCGGCGCGCGCCGCGGGGCTCACGCCATCGAACCACAGCGATTTCAGCGTCACCCCGCTCGACACGCGCTTCATGCTCTGGACCTCGATGGCGCGCGTATCGCCGACCGGCGTCGTCAGCGGCGCGGGCGAACGGCTGAACGCCTATGAAGCGTTGCAGGCGCTCACCACGGGCCCTGCCTGGCAGGCGTTCGAGGAGGATCGCAAGGGCCGGATCAAAGCCGGTCTGCTCGCCGACTTCGTCATTCTCGACAAGAACCCGCTGACGACCTCCGTCGACGACATCAAGGCGATCAAGGTCCTCGAAACCGTCAAGGAGGGCCGCAGCGTGTGGCGCGCAAGGCCCTAGGGGCCCCGCGCGCGCGTCACTCGCCCGTCGTCGCCGCCGCGACCTCGGCCACCGGTTCCGCCGCCGGCGCGTCCTCGGCCACTACCGGCGCGGCAGCGGCCGCCTTCAGGTCGACGATCTTGTCGCGATCATAGGCGAGCACCCCCGCGACGGGCGGCATGCGTCCGACGGTGATGCCGTAAAAATTGTCGAGCTTGCCGTGCGCGCGAAAATCGGCCTGCTCATTGGGGTAGGATTTGAGCGTCTCGGGCAGCCCATAGGCCAGCGCCCCCCATTGCTCGCTCCCCGCCACCGGGCGATAGAGCCCCGCTTCGGAGCCCTCCATCTTGTCGGGCCGCGCCGGGAAAGCCGGGTCGGTCCCCGATCCGACGAGCAGGAAATTGCCCGTGTCGGTGATCGCCCCGGCCTTCACTTCGAAGGCGACCGTCCCCATGCAATAGCACATGCCCGCGAGTGCGCCGTTGGGGCCGAGGAAGATCGGACCATAATAAGCGTAGCGACCGGGCTTCACCTTCATCAAATAGCTGTACGCCTCGGGGTCCTTGCCCTTGGCGAAGACGAACTGCGGGCCGAAGCTGACCGGATCGCGCAGCTCGATCGCCCCGATCGCGAAATTCTCCGCCGTCGGCTCGATCGGCTTGTCGGGGATGCGGCGCCCCTGCGTCTCGGCATATTCCTTGCTGGCTTCCCAGCCCTTCAGCTTGCCCGGATATTTCTTTTGCACCTTGGCGAGCGCAGCCGCCCATTCCTGCTCATATTCGCCGATCGTCGCGGCGTCGGGCAGGCGCAGCAGCATGCCCATCTGGCGGATCGAGCCGCTGACATAGATATAGCCGCTGTCGGGCTCGATCTTGGCCTTGCCCGACAACAGGTTCTTTTCTTCGATCGCCTCGGCCCGAACCGCGGCGGGAACGGCAACGGCGGCCAGCGCGAGCGCGCCCATCAGCATCCGGATCATCGCGGCAGCACCTCCCCCTTGGGCTTGGGGCCGGAGGCCACCCGCGCCTGTTTCATCAGATAGGTGTCGCGTTTTTCGTCCTTCACGCGGCCGAAACCCTCCTCGAAGTGAAAGGCCTGCCAGCGTTCCTTTTCCATGCCGTAGCGGTCGTAGCCTTTGAACCCCATGCAGTTGCGCATGTTGATCCGCCGCACGCGCCGCCGTTCGGCCGAGCCGAAGATCGCGTCGGCGATCGCCGATCCGATCACGCCGCCCGCAGCCCCCGCCAGCCCATATTGCTGGACATAATAGCTCGACATGGCGCTGTCGCCGCCGAGATAATAGTTGATCCCGCTCGACACCGCGTCGCATTCGCTGAGGTCGTTGAACGCGGTGTCGAAATCGGTACCGTCGCGGTGGAAATAGAAATATTTGTCATAGGTCTCGACGTCGGCGGGCGTCGCCTCGAACGCCGTGTCGGGCATGTCGACCGCGCCGACTTCCTCGGCGCTGAACGCGCGCATCGGCACCGGCGCCTTGATCGCCTGCGCGTGCGTCCCCGTCGCTATGCAAAATGAGGCCGCCACCATGGCGGCCGTCATATAAATCTTCGGCATCTCCATCCCCCCGGATCAAATCGGGGCCGGGATTCGAACCATGTCCCGCGCCCCGTCCTCGATATGTCGTCAATTGCGCCTATTGATGCGCGGGCTGCGGCGGGTCGCGCCGGATGAAGCCGAGCAAGGTATAGCCCAGCACCGCGAGCCCGGCGAGCAGCCCAGCGAGCGGCAGCAGATAGCCCGCAGGCTTCGCCCCGTCGGAGATCACGACATAATCGTCGGCGAGTTCGGATCCGAAGGATTTCTTGACCGCGTCGGTGTCGCCGCTGTCCGAATTGATCCCGAACTCGATCATGCCCTCGACCGGGCGCTCCTTGGTATAGGCAGGGTTGCCCTTGATCGTCGCCTCGGCCTTGGCCGGATCGGCTTCCTGCAGCAGCCCCATCAAAAGCCCCGCTTCGGCGGCGTCCTCGCGGTGCACCAGCACCTGGATCTTGCCCGGACCAGGGGTCGCAGTGCGCACGGGGCTGTAGATATCGGCGCCCGCCGATCCCGCCTCGCCGCTGGTGATCACGCCGCCGTCGATCAGGAACCAGCGCGCGTCGGTGATCCGGTACCAGCCGACCCCCGGCTTCTGCGACATCAATTGCGCGACGGTGATGTCGACGCGCTTGCCCGCGTTGATGCTCTCATAGAGGCCCTGCCCGCCCCACCAGCTCAGCGCGCCGCCCGCGATCAGGCCGATCATTCCCAATTTGATCATGAATTCCCCCTTTGTCCGCCGCCCCCGCGACGGATATTTCCCCGAATATTCGCAGAGGTCCGCTGTCCGCTAAGCCCCCATTTACAGCGACATGCAACGCGCGTCAGGATTCGGCAAGGCGAAAGCCGGGGCGTTCAGGGCACGACGCGGCGCGCCGCAACCTCGGCGAGCATCGCCTGCAGCGCCGCCGCATCGTGCCAGCGCCCGTTCGCCATCACGCCCAGCGGCGCGCGGAGCGTCGTTGGCTTCGCGAGCGGATTGTCGGCGACGAGCAGCAGGTCGGCGCGATAGCCCGGCGCAACGACGCCGAACGGCGCCGCGCCGGGCACCGTCTTCGCGATGAACTCGCCCGGCGTGCGCGTCGCGGCGGACAGCGCCTGCCACGGCGTCAGCCCTGCCTCCAGCATCGCGTCGATCTCGCCGTGCAGCGCCCAGCCCGGAACCAGCCCCGGAATCGACGGCGCGTCGCCGCCGGTGATCAGCGGCACGCCGGCATCGGCCATCGCCTTCACGAAGCGCGCCTCGAACGCCACGCGCCGCGACAGGTCGACTGCCTTCCGCTGATAGCCCGAGCGCGCCCAGTCGATGCGATCGCTCGGCGCGAGGTAGCGCGCCTCGGGCGCCGCGAGATAGGCCGCCACCACGTCGGGCTTGCCGAACTGCGCCGCGATGCTGCGATAGGTGAACAGGTCCGAGGTGACGAACGCGCCATGCGCCTGCACCAGCGCGATCACCTCGGCAATCCGCTCATCCTCGGGCGGCGCCTGCTGGTCGCCCTCGGGCGGGTCGGGGAAATAGCCGTAGAAGAATTCCTCGACATGCGCGACCATCGCCTGCCCCGCGGCGAGTTGCTTCGCGAGGCCGACCGCCTTCACATTATGCCCGACGACGCCGATCCCTTGCTCCTTCGCCTCCACGGCCAGCGCCGCGAAAGCCTCGGCCGAGAGATTGGTATAGACCTTGATGAAGCTGTAGCCGTTGGCCTTCGCCAGCAACACGATCGCGCGCGCTTCTTCGGGCGTCCGCACGACAAAATGCCCATATTGCGGGTCGCCATCGACGACGAAGGCGGCGAAAATTTGCGGCCCCGCGATATCGCCCTTCGCGACGCCCAACCGGATGCGCCCGGCAAAGGCGTTGGTCGCCTCGCCCATGTTGAGCATCGTCGTCACGCCATTGGCGAGCAGCAGCGTCAGGTCGTCGCGGGTCGTCACATGATTGTGCATGTCGGCGAGCCCCGGCATCAACCAGGCGCCCTTACCGTCGATGACCCTCGTCCCAGCGGGCAGCTTCGCCTTGATCCCGATGCTCGCGATCTTGCCGTCGGTGACGATCACCGTCGTGCGCGCGATCACGCGCTCGCGGTCCATCGGCACGACGTTGACGTCCTCGAAGACGATCGTCTCGGCGCGCGCCGCGACGGCGCCTGCCAGCATCAGCCACAGCGCCAGCAGCGCGCGGAGCAGCGGCCGCATGTCAGCCGGTGCAGAAGCGGGCGAAGTCGGCGATCGCCTGCCTGCCCTTTGCCGTCGCCGCCATGTCGAAGCTCGCCGTGCCGTCGGTCATGCGCAGCCAGCCGTTCGCGACGAAGGCACGGAAGAAGGGCGCGTCCGCCGCGATTTCCTCGGTCGAGGAGAAATAGGGCATTTCCTCGGTCTCGGTCGTCCCGACGACGTGCAGCGCCGCGTTGCCCGATACCAGGTCGATCGCGGTCAGGTCGGGCGAATGGCCCGAAATGCCGACGAAGATGCGGTTGCTGGCTTGCTCGCAGGTGAAATTGAGCGGCTGGTCGTCGGTGCCGTCGACCTCATAGGCGAGGATCGCAGCATCGGCCCGATCCTCGTCGCTGATGCGCAGCGCCCAGTCATAGCCCTCGTTCACCGCGGGCGCGGCCTGCGCCGCAGCGCTCAGCGCCAGCATGGCGCCGAGCACGATCAGATTGCGCTTCCTCATCATCCCGTCCTTCGTCATCATTTTTGCATCGATATCAATGCTCATGACGACGAAGCAGCCGGATAGCCGTAACGCGGATCACAGAAGGCGCGTCAGCCGAGCGCCTTCTTGAGCAGTTCGTTGACGACCTGCGGGTTCGCCTTGCCCTGCATCGCCTTCATCGTCTGGCCGACGAAGAAGCCGAACAGCGCTTCCTTGCCGCCCTTATACTGCGCGACCTTGTCTTCATTGGCGGTGAGGATCTTCGCGATCTCGGCTTCGATCGCGCCGGTGTCGCTGGTCTGCTTCAGCCCGTCGCGCTCGACGATTACGCCCGCGGCGTCGCCGCTTTCCAGCATCTTTTCGAACACCTGCTTGGCGATCGTCCCTGAAATCGTGCCGTCGGCGACGAGGCCGAGCAGTTCGCCCGCCTGCGCCGGCGTGACCGGACAATCCTCGAAGCTCTTGCCAAGGCGGTTGAGCGCGCCGAACAGCTCGCTCGACACCCAGTTCGCGGCCGCTGCCGGCTTCGCACCGGTTTCCAGCAGCGTGTCGAACCACAACGCGCTCTCGACCTCGGCGGTCAGCACGTCGGCGTTGTACGCCGAAATCCCCGCCGCCAGATAGCGCGCGCGCTTGGCGTCGGGCAGCTCGGGCAAGCTTTCGCGGCATTCGGCCAGAAACGCATCGTCGAGTTCCAGCGGCAACAGGTCGGGGTCGGGGAAGTAGCGATAATCATGCGCATCTTCCTTCGACCGCATCGAGCGCGTCTCGTTACGGTCGGGGTCGTAGAGGCGCGTTTCCTGCACCACCGTGCCGCCGCTTTCGATCAGCGCGACCTGGCGCTTCGCCTCGCCCTCGATCACCGCCATCACGAAGCGCACCGAATTGACGTTCTTCGTCTCGGTGCGCGTGCCGAATTCGTCGCCGGGCTTCCGCACGCTGACATTGACGTCGGCGCGCATCGAGCCCTCTTCCATGTTGCCGTCGCACGAGCCGACATAGCGCAGGATCGAGCGCAGCTTGCGCACATAGGCCCCCGCTTCGGCGGGCGAGCGCATGTCGGGGCGCGAGACGATCTCCATCAGCGCGACGCCCGAACGGTTGAGGTCGACGTACGACATCGTCGGATGCTGGTCGTGCATCAGCTTGCCGGCGTCCTGCTCGACATGGATACGCTCGATTCCGATGCGCTTGGCTTCCGGAATGCCCGCCTTTTCATCTTCCTCGATCGTCAGCGAACCTTCGCCGACAAGCGGATGATAAAGCTGCGAAATCTGATAACCCTGCGGCAGATCGGCATAGAAATAATTCTTGCGGTCGAAACGCGACCATTTGTTGATCTGCGCCCCGATCGCCATGCCGGTACGCACCGCCTGGCGGATGCACTCGCGGTTCGGCACCGGCAGCATGCCCGGCATCGCGGCGTCGACCAGCGACACCTGCGTGTTCGGCTCGGCCCCGAACGCCGTCGCGGCGCCCGAGAACAGCTTGGCGTTGGAGGTAACCTGCGCATGGACCTCGAGGCCGATCACGACCTCCCACTCGCCGGTTTCGCCCTTGATCGTGTAATTGCTCATTACCCTAAATTCCGTTCGTCCTGAGCTTGTCGAAGGACCGTCCTTCTTCAAGCGTCGGATAGAAAGTACGGCCCTTCGACAAGCTCAGGGCAAACGGGGTAGAGAAATCTACCACCACTTCTCCGCCCGCGCGGTAAAGCCCGCCCGCTCTTCAATTGCCAGACCCGCGTTCAGCACGCCCTGCTCGTCGAACGCCTTACCGATGATCTGCAGCCCCAGCGGCAGCCCTTCGCGGTTCAGCGCCGCGGGGACCGACATCGCGGGCAGCCCCGCGAGGCTCGCGGGCACGGCGAACACGTCGTTGAGGTACATCGCCAGCGGATCGGCCATCTTTTCGCCCAGCCCGAACGCCGCCGAAGGCGCGGTCGGCGCGAGGATCACATCGCACACCCCGAACGCCGCCTCGAAATCGCGCGCGATCAGCGTCCGTACCTTCTGCGCCTGCGTGTAATAGGCGTCGTAGAAACCCGCCGACAGCACATAGGTGCCGATCATGATGCGACGCTTGACCTCGGGCCCGAAGCCGTCGGCGCGCGTCGCGGCGTACATGTCCTGCAGCCCCGCGCCGTCGGGCAGGTCGCGCAGCCCGTAGCGCACGCCATCGTAGCGCGCGAGGTTCGACGAAGCCTCGGCCGGCGCGATGATATAATAGGTCGGCAGCGCATATTTGGTGTGCGGCAGGCTGATCTCGACGACCTCGGCCCCCGCATCCTTCAGCATCGCGATACCCGCATCCCACATCGCGTCGATGTCGGGATCGATGCCTTCCAATCGATATTCCTTGGGAATACCGACCGTCTTACCCTTGAGATCGCTCGACAAAGCCGCTTCCCAATTGGGCACGGCCATGTTCAGGCTCGTCGCGTCCTTCGGATCGAAGCCCGCCATATTCTCAAGCATGATCGCGCAGTCGCGAACGTCGCGCGCCATCGGCCCCGCCTGGTCGAGCGAACTGGCAAAGGCGACAATGCCCCAGCGCGAGCAGCGACCATAAGTCGGCTTGATCCCCGAAATGCCCACAAAGGCCGCGGGCTGGCGGATCGAGCCGCCGGTATCGGTGCCCGTCGCCGCGGGGCACAGCCGCGCCGCGATCGCCGACGACGAACCGCCCGACGACCCGCCCGGCGCGAGCGCGGCATTGCCGCCATCCTTGCGCTTCCACGGGCTGATCACATTGCCGAAGTAAGAGGTCTCGTTCGACGAGCCCATCGCGAACTGGTCGAGGTTGAGCTTGCCGAGCATCCCGCAACCCGCGTCCCACAATTTCTGCGAAACGGTTGACTCATAGCGCGGCACAAAGCCTTCGAGCATATGGCTCGCCGCGGTGGTCTGGACGCCATTGGTCGCGAACAGGTCCTTCATCCCGATCGGCACACCCGACAGCGGCTTCAGCGTCCCCGCCGCACGGTCGGCGTCGGCCGCCTTCGCCGCCGCAAGCGCATGCTCGGGGGTTTCGACGATGAACGCGTTGAGCGCCTTCGCGCCCGCGACATTGGCGTTGAACGCCTCGGCGACCTCGACGGCGCTGAAATCGCCCGCACGGTGCCCGTCGCGGATCTCGGCGACGGTGAGATTCGTAAGATCGGTCATTATTCGATCACCTTCGGCACGCCGAAAAACCCGTGCTGCGCGGCGGGCGCATTGGCGAGGACGTCGTCGCGGCGGTTGCCGCCGGTCAGCGGGTCGGCGTCGATGACATCGTCGCGCAGCCGCAGACTGTTCGGGATCACCGCGGTCATCGGTTCGACCCCGGTCACGTCGACCTCGCCGAGTTGCTCGACCCAGCCGAGGATGCCGTTCAATTCGCCTTCCATCGCGGCGGCTTCCGCATCGCTGATCGCGATGCGCGCCAGCGACGCGATTTTCCTTACCGTTGCCTGATCGATTGCCATTCATCTTGCCTTTGCGGGAGAAGCTGGGCCGCTAGCATCCCCTCAGGCATGCATCAAGGAGGGAGCTTCATTCGCGTTCGCGCTGGCTGGAATAGACTCCATCAAGCGGATCGGAATAGGGTTCTCCATCGACAACCACATAGCGGAGCGGGATCGTCTCGGTCTCGATTTTTGCCGTATTAAGATCGACTTTCGGCAGCATCGGCGGGGATAGAGGAAAGTTGCCATTGCGCCACGGACCTTTGCCGTAGAAGCTGATTGTGTTGTAATCGACGTCTTCACCGACCGCGCGCTGGCTCAGCACTCCGATACGATCGGCGCCGATCCAGATGGCGACACAGGGTCCGGTGGGGCAATTCGCGTGGACATGCTTCACCGCGTCGGGCGGCAATGGGCGGTCCGCGGGAATGATACGCAACCGGCCGTCGAGCGGTTCGGACGGTTCCGGCGGCTCGGCCTCCATATAGTCGACATCATAACGTGAATCGGCCGCGAGCGCCTCCTTGGCTGCGTCGGCGCGGGCCTTGTCGACCGACCCGGCCAGGCTCTTGAGCGCCGCGCGCCCGCTCGGCCCGAAATCGAACGCCATCGCCGCCCAGTCGAACTGGTCGGCCTTCACCGCCCCCGATTGCAGCCGCGCGAGTTGGTCGCGCGTCGAGATCGCGCCGAAATCCATCACCGGCAGCGCGAGGAACAAGGCGAGCAAGGCCAGCCCGATCGCGAGCTTCTGCTGCAAGGGCCGCAGCAGATCGTCGAAATCGAGCCGCCCGCGCACCACCGCCCACAGCCCCGCGGCGCCATAGGCCAGCGCAACCATCGCCGCGACCACGCCCCAGAGGCGCTCGGGGGTCCAGCCATACTGGATCACGCGCAAATGCATCGAATAGAAGGCGATCGCCGCGAGCGGCAGCACCGCCGCGACCAGCACCGCCGCCGCGCCGTGGAGCAGCCGGTTGCCCGACCTTTCCTCGCGCCCGTTGCCGATCACCGCATTGGCGAGCAGCACCGCGAACGCCGCCGCCGCCATCATCAGAGCTGCGGTCGAAAAGCCCGAATCCCAAAGCGGCGTCAGCCCGGTACCCAGCAGCGACAGCAGGAAGAGCACGACTGCGACCGCCAGCACCGGCGCCAGCACCGCGAGCACGATCATCACCAGTTTCTGCAGCGTGGCGACCAGCCTGTCGCGCTCGCGCAGCAGGCCCACGGCACCGCCGAACGCCGCACCCGCGAGCATCCACGGGAACCAGCCGGTCTCGAACATCTGCATCACCAGATCGATGCCGATCAGGCTGAACATCTGCCCGATCAGCAGCACGAGCAGGAAGCTCAGCCCAGTGAAGGCCAGCCCCGCCGCGCCGATCACCGCGTCGGTCCACGCATGGCTGTGCAGCCGCTCGTACGGCATCGTCCATAATTTCCAGAAGCGCCAGTCGGGCGCGACGTCGCGCCGCGTCTGGAACAGGGGCGTCGCGATCAGCACCGCGAGCAGCCCTGACCAGAAGGGCCATTCGAACATCGACGCGTTGAAATTATAGCCCGCCGAGGTCCACACGATCAGCGCTATCACCGCACCCCAGATCAGGGCGAAGCCCAGCGCCCAGTGCCAGCGCCTCAGCTCGACCCCGAGCACGAAGACGAGCGTCGCCACCGTGACGAACGCTGCGAACGCATTGCGCCCCGGATCGAGGTCCGGCGCGTAACGCCAGTCGAGCGTCAGGTGAAAGATCAGTCCCGCGACGGCGCAGATCGCCGCCATGATCCACGGGCGGAGCGGCCAGGGCGCGTCGCTTTCGTCGAGGCGTGACGAGGATGGGGGCGACTCGGGGGCGGGCGGGCTTGCGGGCGCGTCGGTCATGTCCCACATCTGGGCTTGTTTAAGCCGCGCGCGCAAGTCAGATAGCGCACCGCCCTCTCCCGCCCGCATGGAGCCCGCATTGGCCCGCAAATTTCTCTACCTCATCGCCGTCATCATCTTCCTCATCTTCGGCGTCGGCCTCGCCTATCAGCTGGCGCCGGGCTGGTTCGCGCGCACCGCGCTGGTGCCCAGCACCGAATTCGTGGAACAGACGGCGGTGGCGCCCAACGCCTATGACGATCCCAAGATGTGGTTCGCGCGCCCGGGGCTGGAGAACGACCCGTCCGACTGGCGCCCGCCCGAAACGGGCGGCGAAGCGCGCGCGCCCGACAGCGCCAAGGCCGCGACCGACAAGCTGATCCCGCCCGCCAACGCCGCGACCAAGGCTGCCGCCGCCGAGGAAGCCGAGCCCGCACCCAAGGGCGACGCGGCGATCTTCTTCGTCCACCCGACCAGCTATTACAGCCGCTCGAGCTGGAACGCCCCGCTCGACGACCGCGACGCCAACCACCGCGCGACTTTGTTCATGCAGGGCATGGCGAGCGCCTTCGGCGACGCGGGCGAGGTCTGGGCGCCGCGCTATCGACAGGCCACTTTGGGCGCCTTCCTCGCCGAGGACCGCGTCACCGCGGGCAAGGCGATCGACGCCGCCTATCGCGACGTCGAACAGGCCTTCGACGCCTTCCTCGAAGCGATCCCCAAGGACAAGCCGATCATCCTCGCGGGCCACAGCCAGGGCGCGCTGCATCTCACCACCCTGCTCAAGAACCGCATCGCGGGCACCCCGCTCGCGAAGCGCATCGTCGCGGCCTATGTGATCGGCTGGCCGGTCAGCCGCGACACCGACATCGCCGGGCTCGGCCTGCCCGCGTGCGAGACCCCCGAGCAGAAGGCCTGTATCCTGAGCTGGGCAAGCTTCGCCGAGCCCGCCGACCCCCAGATGGTGCTCGACGCCTATGACGGCACCGTCGGTTTCGACGGCCGCCCGCGCCGCGACACCCGCATGCTGTGCACCAATCCGATCACCGGCATCCCCGACACCGCGGCCAAGCGCAGCGACAACCTCGGCACGCTGAAGCCCGTCGACGGCTTCAAGGGCGGCTCGCTGATCGCGGGCAAGATCGGCGCCAAATGCGACGACACGCGCGGGCTGCTGATGATCGGCAAGGCCGACGTGGCGAAGGATTATGCGCCGAGCTACGTCCTGCCCGGCAATAATTACCATGTCTTCGACATCACGCTCTTCTGGGCGAATGTCCGCGCCGACGTGCTGCGCCGCCTCGCGACCTACGAAGGCAAGCCCTCGCCGGTCCCGCCGGCGGCCGCGCCGCTGCCGGTGCCGACTTCTGCCGCGACGTCAAAAAACGCCGCGCCAACCGAGAAGGCCAAGTCCTAATTCCGCTGGTGTCGAGCGAAGTCGAGACACGCCGAAGCGTCGCGCGTCCCAAGCGTGTCTCGACTTCGCTCGACACGAACGGCTAGGGAGGGCGGATCATGATCACCACCGCCGCCCCCGATTTCGCTGCCGCGCTGCCCAGCGGCGGCCGCCTGATGGGGCTCGACGTCGGCACCAAGACGATCGGCGTCGCCGTCTGCGACGCCGGCTGGTCCTTCGCGACCCCCGACAAGACGATCGTCCGCAAGAAATTCGGCGCCGACCTCGCCGCGCTGCAGGCCTTTGCGACGGCGCAGTCGATCGCCGGCCTCGTCGTCGGCCTCCCCCTCAACATGGACGGCAGCGACAGCGCGCGCACCCAGTCGACCCGCGCCTTCGCGCGCAACCTCGCGCCGCTCGGCCTGCCCTTGCTGCTGTGGGACGAGCGCTGGTCGACCGCCGCGGTCGAGCGCGCGATGATTGCCGCCGACGTCAGCCGGGCGAAAAGGGCCGAACGCGTCGACAGCGCCGCCGCCGCCTTCATCCTGCAGGGCGCGATCGACGCGCTGACGCGGGCGTGATCGAATATATCCTCACCTGGCTGATCGCCGCGAACGGCATCGCCTTCATCCTGATGGTCGTCGACAAGCGCCGCGCCGAAACCGGCGGCCAGCGGATCAGCGAAAGCACTTTGCTCGGCTGGGCCGTTTTCGGCGGCGCGACCGGCGCCTTCGCCGCCTCGCGCCTCGTCCGCCACAAGACGCGCAAACAGCCGTTCGCTGCGATCATGATCGCCTATCTCGGCCTGCAATTTCTGCTGCTCGGCCTGTGGCTTGCCGGTGTTCTCGATCCCCTCGCCGCCACGGCGCTTGCCTATTGGCGCGCCGCCTCTTAAACGCTCGGCTTTAATGACAAGCTTCACCACCCGACCCGCCAGCGACTATCCGCCCGGCGGCGATGCCTTTCGCCATCGCCACCTGATCGGCATCGCCCATCTGACCCCATGGGAGATCAGCTACGTCCTCGACGCCGCCGAAGAGTGGGTCGAACTCAACCGCAGCGGCGCCGCGAAGCACGACGACCGGCTCGCGGGGCTGACGATCATCAACGCCTTTTTCGAAAATTCGACGCGCACTTTGCTGTCGTTCGAAATCGCGGGCAAGCGCCTCGGCGCCGACGTCGTCAACATGCACGCCGCGCAGTCGAGCGTGAAAAAGGGCGAGACTCTGATCGACACCGCGATGACGCTGAACGCGATGCGCGCCGACGCGATGGTCATCCGCCATGCGTCGTCGGGCGCGGTGCAGCTCATCGCCGACAAGGTCGACTGCCCCGTGCTCAACGCCGGCGACGGCCGCCACGAGCATCCGACGCAGGCGCTGCTCGACGCGCTCACCATCCGTCGCCGCCTCGGCCGCGTCGAGGGCCTCACCATCGCGATCTGCGGCGACGTGCTGCACAGCCGCGTCGCGCGCTCGAACATCCTCGCGCTCACCCTGCTCGGCAACGAGGTGCGCATCGTCGCGCCGCCGACGCTCACGCCCCCCGCGATGGAGCGCATGCACGTCACCACCTTCACCGACATGGACGAGGGCATCAAGGATGCCGACGTCGTGATGATGCTGCGCCTCCAGAACGAGCGCATGGACGGCGCCTACCTGCCCTCGGCGCGCGAATATCACGCGCTCTACGGCCTGACGCCGAAACGCCTCGAAAAAGCCAAGCCCGAGGCGATCGTCATGCACCCCGGCCCGATGAACCGCGGGGTCGAGATCGACAGCAATATCGCCGACCACCCCACCCGCTCGACGATCACCGAGCAGGTCGAGATGGGGGTCGCGGTGCGCATGGCGTGCCTCGACATATTGACGCGCCGCAAGCGGGGAGTGGCGGGATGGAACTGAACCCCCTCCTGATCACCAACGCACGCCTGCTCGGCGGCGAGACCGCGAGCCTGCGCATCGAGGACGGCCGCATCGCCTCGATCAACCCGGACGACACATCGGGCTACGTCGAAACCGTCGATGCCAAGGGCCAGTGGCTCGCGCCGGGAATCATCGACCTCGGCGTATTCGCGACCGACAAGCCCGCCTTCCACTTCGGCGGCATCACGCGCGCCGCGCTGATGCCCGACAGCGGCCCGCTCGACGGCGCCGGGCTGGTCGAGCGCGCCGCCAAGGGCGGCAAGCCCGACCTGTGGGTCCACCCGCTCGCCGCCGCGACGAAAGGCCTCGAGGGCAAGGAACTCGCCGAGATCGGCCTGATGAAGCAGGCGGGCGCACGCGCCGTCGCGACCGGCCGCGGCCGCATCGTCGACGCCGGCGTGATGCGCCGCGTCCTCGGCTACGCCGCCGCGCTCGGCCTCACCGTCATCGCGCACGCCGAGGACGAGGGCCTCACTGCGGGCGCGGTCGCGACCGACGGCGAGATGGCGACGCGGCTCGGCCTCGCCTCGGCTCCCGCGATCGCCGAAGCGATGGCGATTGCGCGCGACCTGATGCTGGTGGAGGAGACCGGCGCACCGATCCATTTCCGCCAGGTCACCACCGCGCGCGGGCTCGACCTGATCCGCGCCGCCAAGGCCAAGGGCCTGCCCGTCACCTGCGGTATCATCCCGGCGCATCTGTTCCTGTCGGACACCGCGATCGGCGATTTCCGCACCTTCGCGCGGCTGTCGCCGCCGCTGCGCAGCGAGGACGACCGTCACGCGTGCCTGACCGCGATCGCCGACGGCACGATCGACATCCTCGCCTCGGGCCACGACCCGCGCGGCCCCGAGGACAAACGCCTGCCCTTCGCCGAGGCTTTGCCCGGCATGGCCGGCGCCGAGACCCTGCTCGCGATGGGGCTTCAGCTGGTGCGCGACGGCCATGTCACGCCTTCGCGCCTGTTCGACCTGCTCGCCGCGAACCCCGCGAAGCTGCTCGGCGTTGCCGCGGGGCGGATCGAGCCGGGGCTCGAGGCCGACCTGATCCTGGTCGACGAAGGCACGCCGTGGCAGGTCGATACCAAGAAGATGGCCGCCTGGGCGGGCAACACCCCCTTCGACGGCATGCCGGTGCAGGGCCGCGCGACGATGATGTGGAAGGGCGGGCTGCGGATCAGGTAGCAGCGCCGAATTGGGATCGATCCTAAAGATCCTCCCCATCGCGAAGCGTTGGGGAGGGGGACCGCGCCCGTAGGCCGTGGTGGAGGGGTTTCGACGGTAGTGATATTACCCCTCCGTCAGCGCTTCGCGCTGCCACCTCCCCATGGCTACGCCAAGGGGAGGATCTTTTCGAGCCCTTTCCCGCGAAGCAGCTTCCCCCTCACCCGATCCCCTCAACCAGCGCCCCGAGCATCTCGAACATCCGGTCGATCTCGGCCTTCTCGACGATCAACGGCGGCGACAGCGCGAGGATGTCGCCCGTCGCGCGCACCAGCAGGCCCGCATCGAAACAGGCATGGAACAGCTCGGTCGCGCGCGCGGTCGGCGCGCCGGGCCGCGGCTCCAGCTCGATCCCCGCGACCAGCCCAATGGTGCGGATATCGACGATATGGCGCCGCCCCCTCAGGCTGTGCGCGGCCTCGTCCCAATAGGCCGCGAGATCGGCGGCGCGGTCGAACAGCGCCTCGCGCGCATAAAGGTCGAGCGTCGCGAGCCCCGCGGCGCTCGCCAGCGGATGCCCTGAGTAAGTATAGCCGTGGAACAGCTCGATCCCGCGCGCGACACCATCGACCACCGCGTCGTGCAGTTCGCGCTTCACCGCCACCGCGCCCATCGGCACCGCGGCGTTGGTCAGCCCCTTGGCCAGCGTGATAATGTCGGGGGTCACGCCCCATGCCTCGGCCGCCGTCGCAGCGCCGACGCGGCCGAACGCCGTGATCACCTCGTCGAAGATCAGTAATATACCGTGGCGGTCGCAAATCTCGCGCAGCCGCTGGAGATAGCCCGCGGGCGGGATCAGCACCCCGGTCGACCCCGCCATCGGCTCGACGATCACCGCGGCGATCGTCTCGGCCCCGTGCAGGTCGACCAGCCGCTGCAGGTCGTCGGCGAGTTCGGCGCCATGCGGCGGAAACCCGCGCGCGAATTCATTGCCCGACACCCCATGCGTATGCCGGATATGATCGGTCCCCGCGAGCCCCGGACCGAAAGCGCGACGGTTGTTGACGATCCCGCCGACCCCGATCCCGCCGAAGCCGGTGCCATGATAGCCGCGCTCGCGCCCGATCAGCCGAGTGCGGCTCGCCTGCCCGCGCGCGCGCTGCACCGCGAGCGCGATTTTCAGCGCGCTATCAACCGATTCGCTGCCGCTGTTGGTAAAGAATATCCGGTCGAGCCCCGCGGGCATGATCGCCGCGACGCGGCGCGCCAGTTCGAACACCAAGGGATGGCCGAGCTGGAAGGTCGGCGCAAAATCGAGCGTGCGCGCCGCCTCGGCGATGGCTTCGGCGATCTCGGGCCGGCAATGGCCGGCGTTGCAGCACCACAGCCCCGCGGTCCCGTCGAGGATCTCGCGCCCGTCGGCGCTCTGATAATACATCCCGCTCGCCGACACGAGCTGGCGCGGGTTCGCCTTGTAGGCCTTATTCGCGGTGAAGGGCATCCAGAAGGCCGCCAGCGGATCATTCTCACCCTGCATGTCCGGCCTCCTCTCGCTCGCTTCAGTGCGCCGCCTTCTTGCCCGGCAGCAGGTGCAGCGCCCCGACGATCACCCCGCCGAGCAGCAACCCGAAGATGCCCGCGCCGCCGGCGTTGATCAGCCATTCCCACACGCCCGCGCCCGGAATTCCACCCGCGACCGAATGGGCGAAATCGTGCAGGGCGTGGCCGAGCCCGCCGATATGATATTCGTCGAGCCCGTGCAGCACGATCTGCCCGCCGACCCACAGCATCGCCGCGGTGCCGATGAAGGCGAGCGCAGCGAGCAATTTGGGCATGAACGCCACCAGCCCGCGCCCGATCGCGCGCCCCGCGGCGGCCTTGCCCTTGCTCATCGCGAGCCCGATGTCGTCCATCTTCACGATCAGCCCTACGACGCCATAGACCGCGACGGTGATCGCCAGCGCGACGACCGCGAGCGTCGCGGCGCGCATGCCGAGCGGCTCGTCGAGCACCTCGTTGAGCGCGATCACCATGATCTCGGCCGACAGGATGAAGTCGGTGCGGATCGCGCCCTTCACCATCGCCTCTTCATGATCCTTGTCGGCGACGATCGCCGCGTCTTCCTCCAGCGAGGTCTTGTCCTTTTGCAGCGAGTGCAGCACCTTTTCGGCGCCCTCGAAGCAGAGATAGGCGCCGCCCACCATCAAGAGCGGGGTGATCGCCCATTGCGCGAGCGCCGAGAGCAGCAGCAGCACCGGCAGGATCAGCACGATCTTGTTGAAGATCGACCCCTTGGCGATGCGCCAGATGATCGGCAGTTCGCGGTCGGGGGTAAAGCCCGTCAAATAGCGCGGGGTCACCGCGGTGTCGTCGACGACGACGCCGGCCGCCTTCACCCCCGCCTTCGACGCCGCCGCGCCGATATCGTCGATGCTCGCCGCCGCCACCTTGGCGATGGTCGCCACATCGTCGAGCAGCGCGAAAAGTCCTGAAGGCATATGCGTGGGATCCCCGTTAGCGTTTCGCCTGCTCTACCCAGCGAAACTCCCATGCGAAAGAGGATGTTGCGCTGCGTCAGGGATAAAGCCGCGCAAAGGCCGCCGCGGCGCCGAACAACCCAGGCTGCGGGTGCGTGATCAGCTTGACCGGCAGCGCGCTCATGAAGCCCTCGAAGCGCCCCTTTTCGACGAAGCGTTCGGGGAAGCCCGATTTGACGAGGCTGTCCTTGATACGCAGCCCCAGCCCGCCCGCGATCACCACCCCGCTCGCGCCCTGCGCCAGCGCGAGGTCGCCCGCCACGCTGCCGAGCGACAGGCAGAAGCGGTCGATCGCCGCGGCGGCGAGGCTGTCGGCGCCGCTCGTCCCGTTGCTCCAGATCGTGCGGTCGTCGAGCGGCGTCACCGCGCGCCCTTCCATCGCAGCCAACGTCTCGTAGATGTCGACGATCCCGGGACCCGAGACGATACGCTCGATCGACACGCGGCGGTGGCGTTTCCTCAGCCGTCCGAGGATCGCATCCTCGATGCTGTCGAGCGGTGCGAAGTCGATATGCCCGCCCTCGGTCGCCTGGACGCGGTAGTCGGCCCCGTCGCGCCAGATATGCGCGACGCCGAGCCCGGTGCCGGGGCCGATCACGCTGATCGTCCCGCTCTCGGGCAGCGCCACGTCAGGACCGCACAAGGTCTCGAAATAAGCGGCATCGGCCTGCGCCACGGCATGCCCCACCGCCTCGAAATCATTGACCAGCACCCAGCGATCGACGCCGAGCTTCTCCCCGACCAGCGCGGGGCGGATGATCCAGGGATTGTTGGTGAAGCGGATGATTTCGCCGCGCGTCGGTCCGGCGATCGCGATCGCGACCTCGCGCGGCAGCGAACCGCCCTGCTGCTGCGCAAAATCCTCCCACGCGGTCTGGAAGCTCGCATGATCCTTGGTGTGCAGCGTGACCGCGTCGCCGAGCGCGGTGCAGCGCCCGCCCGTCACTTCGGCGATCGCAAAGCGCGCATGGGTGCCGCCGATGTCGACGGTGACGATCGTCTCGCTCATATCTCTCCCTTGCGCGGCCGCGCGCTGTCCCGATCGCCAGACTGGCTCATGCTCCCGCGGCTGGCAACAAGGCATAGCTATGCGCGGGCTTGCGCGATGCGCCAGCCTCCGCTATTTGCGAATCGTTCGCAATAAGGAGAATCGCCATGGCCACCGCCCCGCAGCCCCCGACGCACGAATGGACCGGCGCGAGCGGCGACAATTGGGTGCTCCACCAGCAAAGGCTGGACCTGATGCTGCAGGCCTTCGGCGACGCCGCGATGGCCGCGGCCAATATCGCACCGGGGGAGCATATCCTCGACATCGGCTGCGGCGCGGGCGCGACGAGTTTTGCGCTTGCCGAGAAAGCCGGTGCCGACGGCGAAGTCCTCGGCGTCGATATCTCGCCGCAACTCATCGCGCGCGCCGAGGCCGCCACGCCCGCCGGGGCACCGGTGAGCTTCCGCCTCGCCGACGCCGCGACCGCGGCGCTGCCGCCTACAGGCTTCGACCTGCTCATTTCGCGCTTCGGGGTCATGTTCTTCGACGATCCCGTCGCGGCCTTCGCGCATATGCGCGCCGCGCTGAAGCCCGGCGGCCGTCTCGCCTTCGCCTGCTGGCGCGCGCCGGCGGAGAATGACTGGATTCGCCTGCCGATGGCGGCGATCCGCGACTTCGTGACCCCGCCGCCGGTCGATCCGCTCGCCCCCGGGCCCTTCGCCTTCGCAGACCGCGCCCGGATCGAGGCGATCCTGTCGGCGGCGGGCTTCGCCGATATCGCCGCCGCACCCTTCGATGCGACGATCCCCTATGGCGCGGGGACGACGCGCGAGGCGGCGATCGACGATGCGCTGCACCTCGCGCTCGCGGTCGGCCCGCTGTCGCGCGCCCTCGCGGATCAGGGCGACGACATACGCGCCAAAGCCGCCGCGGCGGTGCGCGCGGCCTTCGCCCGGCAGCCCGGCGAGACCTCGATCCTGATCGACGGCGCGGCGTGGATCGTCACCGCCCGGACCGGCTAAACCGGGCTGCGGATCGGCACAATTTCGGTTCGTCGATCGGCATAATGACAATGCTGTAAACGCGCCGCGAATCGCGCTATGAGGCCGGTGATCGCGGGAGCGGCCACGGACGTCTGCCTGGGGGGTATAACAGGCCCCGCGATCAACAACCGCGAGACGTTTCGGACGTATTGCCCGGGGTATTCATCCACTTGCATCGGGCCTCGCGGCCAAAACGGGCGCGGCCTCGCCGCCCCTCGCGCACGAGTCGTCGGTGGCCGAAAACCGGCCGATATCCTGTCGTTTGGGGAAATGGCGCACCCGGAACGATTCGAACGTCCGACCCTCAGATTCGTAGTCTGATGCTCTATCCAGCTGAGCTACGGGTGCGTGGAGAGGCGCCTTTAAGACCCGATGCGCGGGGGCGCAACCCCCTATTTCGGATTTGTGACCGCGGCGCACGACGACTCGCCGCGCGCCGCGTCGAGCCCGGCGATTTCCGCCGGATCCTTGAGCAGCAGGCGGATCAGCGCGATGCCGCGGTCGTGGGTCGTGCGCACGACCTCGGCCCCCGCGGGCACCGCCTGCCCGTCGCGCGCGACGATGATTCGATAGGGCTTGCCGCCCGCCTCGACATCGTTGCGCACGAAGATCACGTCGGTCGCCGCGTCGAAGACGCTGAGCGAGCTATAGCGCCCCGCCACCGGGGTCACCTCGATCGCCACCGGCCCCGCCGACAGGTCATAGGGACAGCTCGAATAGGCAAGGTCGGGGCTCGGCCGCACCACGGGCTGGCGCTGCGGGTTCGCGAGATTGCCATAGGACATGCGGTTGACGCCGCCCTGCCCCAGCCGATCCATCGCGACGTTCATCAGCCCATAGGGGATGTAGAGCACCGCCGCCCAGGCGGTCGCCGCCGCGACGATCAGGCCGAACAGCAGCGGACCGAGCCAATTCCGCATCTCAGCAGCCCTCCTTGACGAGCCGCGGCAGCACCGCCTTCGCGGGATCGGCGCGGAACGCCTTGCCGGGATTGTACATGCGCAGGGTCAGCTGGAACTTCTGTCCCTTGATCCCCGGCAGCCAAGCCCCTGCGGGCTTGTCGGGCGCGATGGTGACGCGCCATTCGCCCTTGGCATCGAGCGCGACATTGGCGCCGTTGACCGACCAGACGCGCGCCGGATTGTCGACCAGATAGCCCGCCTCGTCATAGACGGTGACGCTCCACCAGCGCGCGTCGAGCGGCGTGCCCGACAGGCTGTAGCGGCAATTGCCGTCGAGCGGCGCCCCCGCCGCGTCTGTCTTCGCCATCCAGTAGACGGTTTCCTTCGCGGGCAGCGCGAGCAGCCCCGAGCGCGCGACCATCGCGCGCGTCAGCGGGTCGGTCGCCTTGGTCCCGTAACCGAGCGAAGTCGTCCACGGGCCGTTCCTGATCCCGCCGTCGCCGAGCCCGCCATTGGTGAGCGCCCATGCGCCACCGAGCCCCACCGCCAATCCGCCCACAAGGGTGATCGCATAGCGGTGCCAGCTCTTCATGACGCGCCCTCCCCGGCTATTTCGCCTTCAACGCCGCCTGGGCTGCCGCCAGACGTGCGATCGGCACACGGTAGGGCGAGGCGCTGACATAGTCGAGGCCGGTCTTCTCGCAGAAATGGATGCTCGGCGCGTCGCCGCCATGCTCGCCGCAGATGCCGAGCTTGACGTTCGGGCGCGTCGCCCGCCCGCGATCGGCCGCGATCTCGATCAGCTGCCCGACGCCCTCGACGTCGAGGCTGACGAACGGGTCGGTCAGGAAGATGCCCTTGTCGACATATTGCGTCAGGAAGCGGCCGGCGTCGTCGCGGCTGATGCCGATCGTCGTCTGGGTCAGGTCGTTGGTGCCGAAGGAGAAGAACTCCGCGCTCTCGGCGATCTCGCCCGCCATCAGCGCCGCGCGCGGCAGTTCGATCATCGTGCCGACGAGATAGGCGATCTCACGGCCCTTTTCGGCGAACACCGCCTTCGCCTGCGCATCGACCACCGCCTTCATCAGGTCGAATTCGCGGCGCGTCGCGACGAGCGGGATCATCACCTCGGGGATCGGCGCGGCGCCGGTTTCGGCGGCGACATCGCACGCCGCCTCGAAGATCGCGCGCGCCTGCATCTCGTAGATTTCGGGGTAGGTGACGCCGAGGCGGCAGCCGCGATGGCCGAGCATCGGGTTGAACTCGTGCAGCTCGTTCGCGCGCGCCTTCAGCGCCTCGATGCCCACCCCCGCCGCCGCGGCGACGTCGGCGAAGTCCTCCTCGCGCGTCGGCAGAAATTCGTGCAGCGGCGGGTCGAGCAGGCGGATGGTGACCGGCAGCCCCGCCATCACCTGGAAGATCGCGGCAAAATCGCCGCGCTGTTCGGGGAGCAGCTTGGCGAGCGCGGCCCGGCGCCCGTCCTCGCTGTCCGCGAGGATCATCTCGCGCACCGCGGTGATCCGCGCGGCGTCGAAGAACATATGCTCGGTGCGGCACAGACCGATGCCCTCGGCACCGAAATCGCGCGCGACCTGCGCATCCTGCGGCGTCTCGGCGTTGGTGCGCACCTTCATCCGGCGCACCTTGTCGGCCCAGCCCATCAAGGTGCCGAAATCGCCGACGAGTTCGGGCAGCAAGGTCGGAACCTCGCCCGCCATGACCTCGCCGGTCGAGCCGTCGAGGGTCAGGATGTCGCCCTCGCGCAGTTCACGCCCGCCGACACGCAGCACCCGCGCCGCGCCATCGATCGACAACCCGCCCGCGCCCGAGACGCAGGGCCGGCCCATGCCGCGCGCAACCACCGCGGCGTGGCTGGTCATCCCGCCGCGCGCGGTCAAAATGCCCTTCGCCGCGTGCATGCCGTGAATATCTTCGGGCGACGTCTCGACGCGGACGAGGATCACCGCCTCGCCCATGCCCGCGGCTTTCTCCGCGCTGTCGGCGTCGAACATGATCTTGCCCGATGCGGCGCCGGGGCTGGCGGGCAGCCCCTTGGTCAGCACGTCGCGCGGCGCCTTGGGGTCGAGCGTCGGGTGGAGCAACTGGTCGAGCGCACCCGGATCGACGCGGCCGACGGCTTCCTCTTCGCTAATCAGCCCCTCGGCCGCCATATCGACCGCGATCTTGAGCGCCGCCTTGGCGGTGCGCTTGCCACTGCGCGTCTGCAGCATCCAGAGCGTCCCGCGTTCGACGGTGAACTCGATATCCTGCATGTCGCGATAATGGGTTTCGAGCGTGTCGAAGACGCGGCCGAGCTCGCCGAAGGTCTCGGGCATCGCCTCTTCCATCGACAACGGCTTGGCGCCCGCCCGCTCGCGCGCCGCGAGGGTCAGATATTGCGGCGTGCGGATGCCCGCCACGACGTCCTCGCCCTGCGCGTTGATCAGCCATTCGCCGTACCAGGCGCGCTCGCCGGTCGCGGGGTCGCGCGTGAACGCCACGCCCGTCGCCGAGGTGTCGCCCATATTGCCGAACACCATCGCCTGCACATTGACCGCGGTGCCCCATTCGCCGGGGATCGAGTTCAGCCGGCGATAGACTTTCGCGCGGTCGCTTTCCCAGCTCGCGAAGACCGCGCCGACCGCGCCCCACAGCTGGTCCTTGGGCTCCTGCGGAAACGGTGCGCCGGTCTCGCGCTCGACGATCGCCTGATATTCCTTGACCAGCGCCTGCCAATCCTCGGCCGACATCTCGGTGTCGAGGTAGAAGCCCTTGTCTTCCTTTGCGATTTCCAGCGCTTCTTCGAACTCGGCATGGTCGAGCCCCATGACGACGTCGGCGTACATCTGGACGAAACGGCGATAGCTGTCCCACGCGAAGCGCGGATCGCCCGACGCTTCGGACAGGCCGACGACGGTGCGGTCGTTGAGCCCGAGGTTGAGGACGGTGTCCATCATCCCCGGCATCGACACGCGCGCGCCCGAACGGACCGAGACGAGCAGCGGATCGGCGGCGTCGCCGAAGCGCTTGCCGGTGATGCCCTCGATATGCGCGATGCCCGCCGCGACATCCTGGGCCAGCCCGGCCGGATATTGTTCGCCATTGGCGTAATAGGCAGTGCAGACGTCGGTGGTGATCGTAAAACCCGGGGGCACCGGCAGGCCGATCGAGGCCATTTCGGCGAGGTTCGACCCCTTGCCGCCCAGCAATTCCTTCGAACGCTCGGCCGTGGTGGCCGCGCCGCCGAACAAATGCACCATGCTCGTCATTTCATGCTCCTGCTGCCCCGGGGAGGAGGTTGGCGGGGGAATAGGGACCTAGCCCTCTATCGTCGATTCAGTTTTCCTTTAGCGGCTTCAGGCGCGGCTGCCTCCGCCATACGAATGCCAATGCTCGGCGACCGCACGGCCCGAGCGGCCCGAGAAGAGCAGCGGAGGCAAATCTTGTTTCACCTGCAACTCGACCACGTTGAACAAAAACACCCGGCGCGGCCCGACCGAAGCAATGTCGCGCCAGTTCACGCGCAGCAGCGGATGAAACGGGCGGAACAGCAGCGATGGGCGCAGATAGACCGCCTGATCGTCGATCCAGATGTTGATGCAATTGTTGTAGCTCGCCGAACCGAAAGAGCGCCCGATGGAGAGCGATCCCCATAAATAGCGCTGCGCCCGATCCGGAACGGGCCGGTCCGACGCAAAACGACGCGCGAATTTGGCCCAACCCATTTGCGCAAGAATGCCGGCCATCAGCGTCCAAAAACAGGCGAACACGACTGGAAACAGCAGGACCAGCCAAGGGAGGTATTCGTCCTTCACCGGCCGGTCGGGTCCTGCGGCATGATGGCGTCAGCCCTCGATCTTCGAGAAATCGGCGACCCCGTGCACCGCGCCGGTAAAGCGCGCGAGCAGCCCGAGCCGATAGGCGCGCACCGCTTCGTCGGGATCGTTGACCATCACGCCCTCGAAAAAGGCATCGATCGGCGCGCGCAGCGACGCGAGCGCGGCCATGGCGTCGGTGAAGCGCTCGTCCGCGACCGCGGCCCCCGCCGCGGGTTCCGCGGCGTCGAGTGCGGCGAGCAGCGCGGCGTCGGCCTCGGTCGGCGGCGTCGCGGCGGCGGTTCCGCTCACCTCGCCCGCCTGCTTCAGGATATTCGCCGCGCGCTTGTAGCCTGCGAGCAAATTGGTGCCGTCCTCGGTCGCCATGAACGCCTGCAACGCCTTCACGCGGGCGAGCAGGCGGACGAGATCATCCTCGCCGCCGAGCGCGAACACCGCGTCGATCAGGTCGTGACGGACCCCGGCTTCGCGCTGCTGGACCTTGAGGCGGTCGGCGAAGAAGTCGAGGAGATCGGAAGCGAGCGCAGCACTGTCCGAAACCTGCATATTTCCGGCAATTGCCGCGTTGCCCATGGCGATCTCGTGGCTCTTTTCGACGACGCGCTTCAGGTTGAGGCGCGTATCGTTGACGAGGATCGTCTGGATCGTCTGCAACGCGGCGCGGCGCAGCGCGAAGGGGTCGCGCGAACCTGTCGGCTTGATATTACGCGCGAAGAACAGCGCAAGCGTGTCGATCCGGTCGGCGAGTGCGATGCACGCCGGGATACAGCCCTCGACCGCCGCAACATATTGCTGCTGCAACGCCGAAACCGTGCCTGGCTTCTCGCCGCCCCGTTCGGCGTAATAGCCGCCCATGATGCCCTGCAATTCGGGGAACTCGCCGACCATGCCCGTCGCCAGATCGGCCTTTGCAAGCAAGCCCGCGCGGCGGGCGGTATCGGGATCGCGCTCGGGGAAATATTGCTCCGCGATCCAGCCAGCCAAAGTAGAGATGCGCTCAGCCTTTTCGCGGAGCGACCCCATGCCCTCGTAGAGCAGCATCGCTTCCAGCTTGGGCAGATAGGTTTCGAGCGGATGCGCCAAATCCTGCTCCCAGAAGAAGCGTGCATCGGAAAGCCGCGCCGCGAGCACCTTCTGGTTGCCGGCAACGACTTCCTTGCCGCCGTCCTTCGCGTCGATGTTCGCGGTGCAGACGAAGCCGTTCGCCAGCTTGCCGTCCGCCCCGTTCACGACGAAATATTTCTGGTTCACGCGCGCGGTGAGCTGGATGACCTCGGGCGGCACTTCGAGGAACGCTTCGTCGAAGCGGCCGAGCAAAGGCACCGGCCATTCGGTGAGCCCGGCATTCTCGATCACCAGCCCCTCGTCCGCGACCAGCACCAGCCCGGCGTCGGCCGCGGCCTTGGCGGCGCCGTCGCGGATGATCGCCTGCCGTTCCTCATGATCGACGATGACGTGGCAGGCGCGCAGCTTTTCGGCATAGTCCGATGCCGAGCCGATGGTGATCTCGCCGGGGCAATGGAAGCGGTGGCCGCGCGTCGCGAAACCCGCGGAAATCCCGCTAACTTCACACGCAACCAGGTCTTCGCCGAAGATCGCGACGATGCCCGACAGCGGGCGCACCCAGCGCAGGCTTTCGCTGCTCGCGCTGTCCTTGCCCCAGCGCATCGACTTGGGCCAGGCGAAAGCGCGGACGATCGCCGGGATCGCCTCGGCGAGCACCGCGGCGGTTGCGCGGCCGGGCTTGTCGATCACGGCGAACCAGACGCCGTCGCGGTCTTCGAGCTGATCCTGCGTCAGCCCGGTCTTGCGGAGGAAACCTTCGAGTGCCTGCGGCGGTGCGCTGCTGCGCGGGCCTTTCAGTTCCTCGCTGACGGCGGCGGTCGCCTCGGGCAGGCTCTTCGCGATCAGTGCAAGGCGTCGCGGCGTCGACCAGATGGTGAGGTGGCCCGTCTCGAGCCCCGCAGCGCTCAGCTGCGCACGGAACAATTTTTCGAGCTCGGCGCGCGCGCCGGCCTGCATCCGCGCCGGGATTTCCTCGCTGCGCAGTTCGAGAAGAAAGTCGGTCACAGCGTCCACCCCGGATATTTTGCGGTCCAGTTTTCGGACTGGCTGTCGATCCACGCCTTGCAACTGCCCTTCGCAAGGTCGCGGACGCGCGCCATATAGTTCGCGCGTTCCTGCACACTGATCACGCCGCGCGCCTGGAGCAGGTTGAAGAGATGGCTCGCCTCGATCGCCTGGTCATAGGCCGCCAGCGGCACCCCCGCGTCGATCGCACGGTTGCACTCGGCCTCGGCCGCCTTGAACCCAGCAAACAGGCTGTCGGTATCGGCAACCTCGAAATTCCATTTCGAGAACTGGCGTTCATTCTCGAGGAACACGTCGCCATAGCTCACCGCCGCGACGTCACCGACCGCGTCGGAGAAGCGCAGGTCGTACACATTGTCGACGTTCTGGATATACATGGCGAGGCGCTCGAGCCCGTAGGTCAGCTCGCCCGCGACGGGCTTGCAGTCGAAGCCGCCCATCTGCTGGAAATAGGTGAACTGGGTGACTTCCATCCCGTCGCACCAGACTTCCCAGCCCAGCCCCCACGCGCCGAGCGTCGGCGATTCCCAGTCGTCCTCGACGAAGCGGATGTCGTGGAGCAGCGGGTCGATACCGATCGCGGCGAGCGACCCCAGATATTGCTCCTGCAGGTCGGCGGGCGACGGCTTCAGGATGACCTGATATTGGTAATAATGCTGCAGCCGGTTCGGGTTCTCGCCATAACGGCCATCGGTGGGCCGGCGGCTCGGCTGGACATAGGCGACGTTCCACGGCTCCGGCCCCAAGCTGCGCAGCGTCGTCGCGGGGTGGAAGGTCCCCGCCCCCACGCGCATGTCATAGGGCTGCAGGATCGCGCAGCCGCGCGCGCTCCAATAGGCGTGCAGCGTCAGGATCATGTCCTGGAAACTCAGGGATTGCTTGGCGTCCGCCTCGGCCACGGCCGGTCTTCCTTCGCAGGTGCAAAAATCGCCGCCGCATTGGCCCAGCAGGGCGCCCCGGTCAAGGCGCCAGTCAAGGCTCCGCGCCCCGCCCCGCGCGCCGAAATCCGGGGCAGTTGTCAGGCTCACAAAACTTTTTGTCAGGTTTTGTTGACATAGTCAGCGAATCGCGACATATAGTCAATAACACCTGACACAAAGACAGGTGGCCATGACCAACATAACGCAACCCAAGGAGACACGACATGATGACGCGCACCCTGATCCTCGCCCTCTCGCTCACCGCCGCCGCGCCCGCATTCGCCGCCGAGGCGCCGACCGTCGAGGTCCGCATCGCCGACCTCGACCTGTCGACCGCCAGGGACCAGCAGCGCCTCGAAACCCGCGTGAAGAGCGCCGCGCGCAGCCTCTGCCACACCGGCATCGGCGGCACCGCGGAGCGCGCCCGCGAAACGCAGTGCATCGCCGGCGCGCTCGCCGCCGCCAAGCCGCAGGCCGACCGCGCCATCGCCCGCGCCGAAGGCGGCACGCAGCTCGCGCTGCTGATGCTCAAGAGCGCGCGCTGAGCCGAGCCGATGTTCGATGTCTTGCCCCGTCCGATCCTCCCCGGTTTCGGCAGGCGAGCCGGGCTGGGGCGCCCTCCCTCGCGGCGGCGCTCCAGCTCCTTGAAAGCCAGGACATGCTATCCAACCACCCCGCCCCGGGGCCCGACCCCAAATTGCCGTTTGCGGAGAATGCCCTGGCTTGCCATGGCGGTCCAAAGACCAGGATTGGCGAGGCGCCGATGAACAACAAACTCAAAGTGCTGCGCGCGATGCGCAACTGGAGCCAGGCCGAACTGGCCGACCGGCTCGACGTTTCGCGGCAGGCGGTGAACGCGATCGAAACGGGGAAATACGACCCGTCGCTGCCGCTTGCCTTCAAGCTCGCGCGGCTGTTCGACATGCCGATCGAGGAGATTTTCGACGATGGCGAAGGAAATAGCGATGGCAACTGAGCCAAAGGAACCCCGCGCCCCGAACATGATCATGCCGGTGTTCATCGGCCTCTGCACCGCGATGCTCGCGGGCGGGATCGCCGGTTACAACCAGGCCGCGATCAATTCGGGCGACCCCGCGCTCGCGCCATGGATCGGGCCGGTCGCCGCGATCGCCTTCGGCGTCGCCGCGATCACCCTCTATATCCGCAGCCACGCCGACTATTTCCGCCGCTGGTCGCCGCGCAAGCGGCTCTACTGGGCCAGCATCTTCGGCGCGGGCCTGCTCGGCATGGTCTCGGCGATCACGCTCCAGGCGAGCGGCGGCGACCTCTACAGCAACGCGGCGCTGACGCCGACGGTCGCGATCGCATTGTCGGTGCTGTGGGTGGTCGGGCTCGCGATCTCGCTGGTCGTCTATCACCGCAGCGTCGACGATCACGAGCGCCAGGCCTATCATCTCGGCGCCCTGTGGGGCTTCTACGCCTTCGTCTTCCCTTGCCCCGTCTGGTGGGTCCTCCACCGCGCCGGGCTGGCGCCGCCGATCGACGCGATGATCCTCTTCGTCGCCAGCCTGGTGGTCAACGCGCTCGTCTATCTCTGGTTCAAGTTCCGCTGACCGCGGCGGATCCCGTCTTCAAACCGAAAGTCCCCATCATGAAATCCCTGTTCAAGACCCTCGCCGCAACCTGCGCGATCATCCCCTTCGCGCAATGCGCCTTGATCCCCGGCAGCACCGCCGCGCGCGCCGCCGAGCCCGTCGCCGCCGAGGCGGCCCCCGCGGTCGACGCCGACCCCGCGCTCTGGGTGGTGAAGGACGACGACACCACCATCTATCTCTTCGGCACCGTCCATTTCCTGAAGCCCGGACTCACCTGGTTCGACGAGGCGGTGAAGAGTGCCTTCGACGGCTCGGACGAGCTGATGCTCGAAATGCTGATGCCCGAGAACCCCGCCGCGGTGAAGGCGGTGACCGAGAAAATGGCGATCGACCCCGCCGGCCGCACGCTGGCCAGCCGGATGAGCAAGGAAGTCCATGAGGCCTATGCCGCCTCGATGGTCTCGGTCGGGCTCCCACCCGAAGCCTTCGAGAAATACGAACCCTGGTTCGTCGCGGTCAACCTGTCGGTGCTGCCGCTGCTGATCAAGGGTTACAACCCCCAGCTCGGCCCCGAAATGGTCCTGACCGGCGCCGCCAAGGCCGGCGGCAAGCCGATCGGCGCCTTCGAGACCGTCGAGGAACAGTACGGCTTTTTCGACAATCTGTCGGAAGCGTCGCAGCTCGCTTACCTCGAAACCGTGGTGCGCGACATGGACAAGGTCGTGCCGACGCTCGACACGTTGGTCGCGCAATGGGTCAAGGGCGATCCCGCCGCGCTCGCGGTGACGATGAACGAGAGCATGACCGAAACCCCCGAGATCGCGAAGATCCTGCTCTACGACCGCAACGCGCGCTGGGCCGACACGATCAAGACGCGCATGGACAAGCCGGGGACGGTCTTCGTCGCGGTCGGCGCGGGCCACCTCGCGGGCGACAAGAGCGTCCAGGCCTATCTGACCGAGCGCGGGCTGACCGTGCAGCGGGTCGACTATTGAACGCCGCGGTAAAGCCTTTCGCCCGCTGGGGTCGCCGCGCCGCGGCGGCCCTTTCGGCCTGCCTGCTCGCCGCCTGCGGCTCGCCCGCCCCGGCCGAGCGCGAGGTCGCGAAACCCGCGATGTGGCTCGTCGAGGACGAGGACACGCAGCTCTACCTGCTCGGCACGATGCACGCGCTGCCCGCAACGACCGACTGGGACCATGGCAAGGTCGGCGCCGCGATCGCCGCCGCCGACGAACTGGTGCTCGAACTCTCACCCGCCGAGCTCGCCAAGGTCGGCGAGGTGTTCCGGCGCCTCGCCCCGCGCACCGCGCCGCTCCCCGTCAAGCGCCGCCTGCCCGCGGACGCCCTCGCCGGATATCGCGCGCTCGAGGCAAGCGGGCCCGGCCAGCCCTTCGGCGGCGACACGCTCGACGACTGGGCGGTGATGGTACTGATGGGCCAGCGCGTCGCGCAGAATGCCGCGCTCTCGCCCGCGAACGGCGTCGAGACCGTGCTGACCGCCAGTTTCAACGACGCGGGCAAGCCGGTCGGCGGCCTCGAAAGCGCCGAAGGGCAGTTGATGGCCTTCGAAACGCTCGACGCGGCAACACAGCGCGCCTTGCTCACCAACGCCGCCGCGGGCGCGGGCGACGCGGTGGCCGAGGTCGGCGCGCTCACTGCCGCCTGGTCGCGCGGCGACATCGCGGCGCTGGAAAAGATGGTCAACGAGGATGTCAACGCGGTGCCGGCGGCGCGCGCGGCACTGCTCACCAAGCGCAACCACGCGTGGAGCCGCTGGGCGAAGGCGCGCATGGACCGGCCGGGGACGGTGCTGGTCGCGGTGGGCACCGGGCATCTGATCGGCAAGGACGGCCTGCCGACTTTGCTGGAGGCCGAAGGGCTGAAGGTCACGCGGGTGCAGTGAACGGGGGCCGTGGTGAGCGCCGGCTTTGGGGTGGAAACGAGACGATCCTCCCCACTTGTGGGGAGGTGGCAGCGCGAAGCGCTGACGGAGGGGGTTGGCAACCTCAAGCGGCGCGTCAGACCGAGAGCCCCCTCCACCACGCCCTGCGGGCGCGGTCCCCCTCCCCGCACGCGGGGAGGATTTTTATGGCCGCTTCCGCCCGAAACCCGCATCCCAAAAAAAATCACGCCCTCAATGTTGACATTGTAAACTTAGCCCCCATCTCCCGGCTCCACCCCCAACAGGAGCCCCCATCATGTATCACTTCATCGTCCGCCGTCAGGTCCGCAAGATTTTCGAAGGCCTCAGCCGCGGCGACTGGGAATCGGCGCTCGGCGGCATGGCCGACCGCTTCGAACATATCTTCCCCGGCGACCATGCGCTCGGCGGCACGCGCCACACCAAGGTCGGGCTACGCGCCTGGTTCCAGCGGCTTTTCGCCGTCCATCCGGTGCTGAAATTCGACATCAAGCATATCGCGTCGAGCGGCACGCCGTGGGACACCACCGCGGTGATCGAATGGCGCGACCGCGCGGTGATGGCTGACGGCGACACCAGCTACGTCAACGACGGCGTCCACATCATCCGCCTGCGCTGGGGCAAGATCGTCAGCCTCCACCCCTATCTCGACACGGCGAAATATGCCGCCGCGCTGAAACGCCTCGCCAATACGGGCTTTGCCGAAGCCGGCGCCGCGCCGATCGAGGATTGAACGAGAGGATTAGAGCAATCCGCAAATTCCGTTCGTGTCGAGCGAAGTCGAGACACGTCGAAGGCCGCGCTCCCCTGCGTGTCTCGACTTCGCTCGACACGAACGGTTTTATTGGGCGGCGCATATTTTGCCGGCCGTCCCCTACCCCCGCAAGATCTTCTCCATCTTCTTGCCCTTGGCGAGCTCGTCGATCAGCTTGTCGAGGTAGCGCAGCTCGCGCATCAGCGGTTCTTCGATATTTTCGACGCGGATGCCGCAGATCACCCCGGTGATCAGCGACCGCGCGGGATTGAGCTGCGGCGCCTTGGCAAAGAAATCCTCGAAGCTCGTCTTCGCCGCCAGCTCGGCCTCCAGCCCCTTCTGGTCATAGCCCGTCAGCCAACGGAAAATCTCGTCGACCTCGGCCTTGGTGCGCCCCTTCTTCTCGGCCTTGGCGATATAATGCGGGTACACGCTCGCGACGCTGATCGAATAGATGCGGTGCTTCGTCATACCCGCCTCGCTTCCTACCCCATCACCCACGCCCGCCGCGGATAGCCCTGCGCCCAGAGCAGCGCGGTCAGGTCGTGATGCCGGATCACCGCCGCCGCCGCCTCGCCCGCCGAGGCGTGCGGATAGAAGCCGATGCCCAGCCCCGCCGCGGTGATCATCGGGATGTCGTTCGCGCCGTCGCCGACCGCCAGCGTCTCGGCGAGCGGCAGCCCGTGCCTCGCCGCTTCGGCCTTCAGCGTCTCGAGCTTGGCCTGGCTGTCGACGATCGGCTCGGCGACGCGCCCGGTCAGCTTGCCGCCCGATATCTCGAGCGTGTTGGCGACGACCTTGTCGAAGCCGATCGCTTCGCCCACCGGGTCGGCAAAGGCGGTGAAGCCCCCCGACACCAGCACCGAATAAGCGCCATGCGCCTTCATCGTCTGCACCAAAGTCCGCGCACCGCGCGTCAGCTTGACGCGCTCGATCCGGCATTCGGTCAGCGTCGCCTCGGCCATGCCGCCCAGCGCCGCGACGCGTTCGACCAGCGCCGCGCGGAAATCGAGCTCGCCGCGCATCGCGCGCTGCGTGATCGCCGCGATCTCGGGCTTGATCCCGGCATAGTCGGCGAGTTCGTCGATGCATTCGACGGTGATCATCGTCGAATCCATGTCGGCGACGATCAGCTTCTTGGTGCGGTCGCCCAGCGGCTGCACCACCACGTCGAGCGCGCCATGGTCCATCTTCGCCAGTTCGGCACGCGCGCTGACCAGGCTGCCCTGAAAGACGATATCCGCCGCGTCATGCTCGTCGAGCCAGTGCGGCGCGCCGACCTCGTGCCCCGTCGCGGCGAGCCGGTCGATCGCCTCGCGAACCACCTCGTCGGTCAGCTTCCCGGCTGCTATCAGCGTGGCTACGAACATGGCGTCTCCTTCTTTCTCTACGCGCGCGGGTCGATTGCCCGTCGCACTTATCGCCGGACCCACCGCGAGCGGCAAGAGCGCTTTGGCGGTCGCGCTCGCCCAATTGGCGGGCGATGCCGTCGTCGTCAACGCCGACGCCAGCCAGGTCTACGCCGACCTCAGGGTCCTGTCGGCGCGCCCGTCCGAAGCGGAGATGGCGGGCGTCCCGCACCGCCTCTTCGGCCATGTCGACGCCGCGCAGGCCCACAACGCCGCGCGCTGGTCCGATGAGGCGCGCGGGGTCATCGAGGACGCGCACGCCGCGGGGAAGGTTCCGATCCTCGTCGGCGGCACCGGCCTGTACCTCCGCACATTGCTCTACGGCATCGCGCCGGTCCCGGAGATCGACCCCGCCGTCCGCGAAGCCGTCCGCGCGCTGCCGGTGGCCGAAGCCCACACCGCGCTCACTGCCGCCGATCCCGACGCCGCGGCGCGCCTGAACCCCTCCGACACCACCCGCGTCGCGCGCGCGCTCGAGGTCGTCCGGTCGACCGGCCGCACCCTCGCCGACTGGCAGCAGGCGCGCGAGGGCGGCATCGCGGGAGGCATCGCCCTCACCTCGCTGATCCTCCTCCCGCCGCGCGACTGGCTCCGCGACCGCTGCGACACGCGCCTCGTCCAGATGTTCGACGGGGGCGCGATCGCCGAGGTCGAAGCGCTGCTCGCCCGCAACCTCGACCCCGTCCTCCCCGCAATGCGCGCCATCGGCGTCCCCCAGATCGCAGCCTACCTCCGCGGCGACATCTCCCGCGCCGAAGCGCTCCAGCAGACGCAGGCCGCGACCCGCCAATATGCCAAGCGCCAATTTACGTGGTTCCGTCACCAGCCGCCCGCCGATTGGCCGCGCCACCAAGAATCATTAAACAAGGATTCCATGAACAAATTAGCAATAATATTACATGATAGGCTGTTGACAGGATAGAATCATACACCTATTGCCCGCCGACCTGCTGCGGCGCACAAGGCGCGCGCCAAGAGGCGTGGCAGATGAAGAAAGGAGTTTCGTCGTGACGGAAATGAGTGGTGCCGACATGGTGGTTCAGGCGCTGGTCGACCTCGGGGTCGACACGGTGTTCGGCTATCCCGGCGGCGCGGTGCTTCCGATCTATGACGCGCTCTTCAACCATCCGACGATCAAGCATGTCCTCGTCCGCCACGAGCAGGCGGCAACCCACGCGGCCGAGGGCTACGCCCGCTCGACCGGCAAGCCCGGCGTCGTGCTCGTCACCTCGGGCCCCGGCGCGACCAATGCCGTCACCGGCATCACCGACGCGCTGCTCGATTCCATTCCGATGGTCGTGCTCACCGGTCAGGTGTCGACCGCGCTGATCGGCACCGACGCGTTCCAGGAATGCGACACGGTCGGCATCACGCGCCACTGCACCAAGCATAATTATCTCGTCATGGACCCCGACCGCCTCGGCCCGATCCTGCACGAGGCCTTCCATATCGCCACCCACGGTCGCCCCGGCCCGGTGGTGATCGATATTCCGAAGAATGTGCAGGTCGCGACGGGCGAATATGTCGTGCCCGAAAAGATCCAGCACAAAAGCTATCGTCCGCAGGTCGAACCCGACGCCGACGCGATTTCGCAAGCGATCGACATGATCGCCGCGGCCGAGCGCCCGATCTTCTACACCGGCGGCGGCGTGATAAACGCCGGCCCGGACGCCAGCGCCGCGCTGCGCCAGCTCGTCTCGCTCACCGGCGCGCCCGTCACCTCGACATTGATGGGTCTCGGCGCCTTCCCCGCCGACGATCCGAAATGGCTCGGCATGCTCGGCATGCACGGCACGTATGAATCGAACATGGCGATGAACCGCGCCGACCTGATCATCGCGGTCGGCGCGCGCTTCGACGACCGCGTAACCGGACGCCTCGATGCCTTCTCGCCGGATTCGAAGAAGATTCACATCGACATCGACCGCAGCTCGATCAACAAGATCGTGCCCGTCGACCTCGCGGTGGTCGGCGACGCCGGCCGCGCGCTCGATGCGCTGATCGCCGCTTGGCAGGACAAGGGCCGCAAGGCGCGCGACCTTGGCGAATGGTGGCGCCGCGTCGACGGCTGGCGCGCGACGCGCTGCCTCGACTTCCCCGAAAAGAAGGACGCCGACGCCGACATCATGCCGCAGCGCGCGGTCAAGGCGCTCTTCGACGCGACCCGCGGCCGCGACCCGATCATCACGACCGAGGTCGGCCAGCACCAGATGTGGGCGGCGCAACATTTCGGCTTCTCGGCGCCCAACCGCTGGCTCACCAGCGGCGGCCTCGGCACGATGGGTTACGGCTTCCCCGCCGCGGTCGGCGCGCAGATCGCGCATCCGAACCGCCTCGTCATCTGCGTCGCGGGCGAAGCCAGCCTGCAGATGAACATCCAGGAAATGGGCACGGTCAGCCAATACCGCCTGCCGGTGAAGATCTTCATCCTGAACAACGAGTGGATGGGGATGGTCCGCCAGTGGCAGGAACTGACCTACGAAAGCCGTTATTCGAACAGCTATTCGGACAGCCTGCCCGATTTCGTGAAGCTCGCCGACGCCTATGGCTGGACGGGCATCCGCATTGACACGCTCGGCCAGCTCGAGGACGGCATCAAGACGATGATCGAGACCCCGGGTCCGGTGATCGTCGACTGCCGCGTCGCCAAGCTCGCCAACTGCTTCCCGATGATCCCCTCGGGCGCCGCGCACACCGAAATGCTCCTCCAGCCGAGCGACGTCACCGGCACGATGGACGACGAAGCCAAGGCACTGGTGTAATGCAAGATCTCCAGCTCATGATGGGCCTCGCGGCCCTATGCCTTGCGGCAGGTCTCTATGCGGCGGCGCAGACGATCCGTGATGTTCACGGCCGCAATTTTGGCTGGGGCGCGGCTGGTGGAGTTGCGACACTGGCCTTGTTTGGCGGCGCCGCGATGATCCTGCTTCAACCCGTCGAGACCCACGCGGTCAAAATCAACCTCCCGGTGCGCTGACATGAAAATCAAGACCGAAGCCGGCGAGCGCCATGTGCTCGCCATCACCGTCGATAACGAGGCGGGCATTCTCGCCAAGATCACCGGGCTGTTCTCGGCGCGCGGCTATAATATCGAAAGCCTGACCGTGGCGGACATCAGCGCCGACCATGCGCTCTCGCGCATCACCATCGTCACCAACGGCCCGCCGCCGGTGATCGACCAGATCATCGCGCAGCTCGACCGGCTGGTGCCCGTCCATTCGGTAACCGACCTCGCCGACGGCGGCGCGCATGTCGAACGCGAGATCGCGCTGGTGAAGGTCGCGGGCACCGGCGACAAGCGCATCGAGGCGCTGCGCATGGCCGACGTCTTCCGCGCGAAGGTCGTCGACACCACGCTGACCAGCTTCATCTTCGAAATCACCGGAACGAGCGACAAGGTCGACCGCTTCATCGCGCTGATGCGCGAATGCGGGCTGGTCGAGGTCGGCCGCACCGGCGTCGTCGCCATCGGCCGCGGGTCGGAGGCGCTCTGAGTTTACAGGAATGAAGGTCCAATCATCGTCACCCCGGACTTGATCCGGGGTCCCGCTTTTCACCGACGTTTAGCGGGACTCCGGGTCAAGCCCGGAGTGACGGAAGAAAAATAGGGAAGAAGAACATGCAGGTTTATTACGATCGCGACGCCGACCAGGATCTGATCAAGGGCAAGAAGGTCGCCGTCGTCGGCTACGGCAGCCAGGGTCACGCGCACGCACAGAACATGCGCGACAGCGGCGTGAAGGATGTCGCGATCGCGCTCCGCCCCGGTTCGGCGACCGCCAAAAAGGCCGAAGCCGCGGGCTTCAAGGTGCTTTCGAACAAGGAAGCCGCCGAATGGGCCGACGTCATCATGATCGCCGCCCCCGACGAGCATCAGGCCAAGATCTACGCCGACGACATCGGCCCGAACATGAAGCCCGGCGCCGCGCTCGCTTTCGCCCACGGCCTCAACATCCACTTCGGCCTGATCGAGGCGCGTCCCGACATCGACGTCTTCATGGTCGCGCCCAAGGGCCCGGGCCACACCGTGCGTAGCGAATATCAGAAGGGCGGCGGCGTTCCCTGCCTGATCGCGGTCGCGCAGGAAGCCGCGGGCAACAGCGGCAACGGCTTCGCCAAGGCGCTCGCCCTCTCCTATGCGTCGGCGGTGGGCGGCGGCCGCAGCGGCATTATCGAAACGACCTTCAAGGAAGAGTGCGAAACCGACCTCTTCGGCGAACAGGCCGTGCTCTGCGGCGGCATCACCCATCTGATCCAGGCGGGTTTCGAAACGCTCGTCGAGGCGGGCTACGCCCCCGAAATGGCCTATTTCGAATGCCTCCACGAAACCAAGCTGATCGTCGACCTCCTCTATGAGGGCGGCATCGCGAACATGCGCTATTCGATCTCGAACACCGCCGAATATGGCGACATCAAGACCGGCCCGCGCATCATCACCGAAGAGACCAAGAAGGAAATGAAGCGCGTGCTTCAGGACATCCAGTCGGGCCGCTTCGTGAAGGACTTCGTGCTCGACAACCAGGCCGGCCAGCCCGAACTCAAGGCCAGCCGCAAGACCGCCGCGGCGCATCCGATCGAACAGGTCGGCGGCGAACTGCGCGCGATGATGCCCTGGATCGCCAAGAACCAGCTCGTCGACAAGTCGAAGAACTGACGCAACCCGATCCTCCCTGTGGCCGCAGGCCATGGGGAGGGGGACCGTTCGCGAAGCGAATGGTGGAGGGGCCAGCAACGCCAGCGTTATCGCCCCTCCGTCAGCGCTCCGCGCTGCCACCTCCCCATCGCTGCGCGACAGGGAGGATCGGAACGGCTAAGGACCGGAGCATGTCCTCCGACCTCGCCTTCGCCTGCCGATGCGGCAGCGTTTCCGGAACCCTGCTCGACGTCGGCCCCGGCCAGGGCGATCATGTCATATGCCATTGCACCGATTGCCAGGACCTGACGCGCCACCTCGGCCACGCGGATGTGCTCGACGCGCATGGCGGCAGCGCGCTCTACCAGTCGCGCTGCGCGCGCCTGCGCCTCGACACCGGCCGCGAGCTGCTCGCCTGCCTGCACATGACCGACAAGCCGACGCTCCGCTGGTACGCATCCTGCTGCGGCATGCCGCTGTTCAACACCTACGCCAACGGCAAGCTCCCCTATATCACGACCCAGCTCGCCGCCTGCGACCCGGCGCAGCGCGCGGACCTCGTCGGCCCGCCGCTCGGCCACCTCTTCACTCAGGACGGCATCGGCGACACCAGCGCGCTCCCCAAGATGAGCATGGCCAAGCTCATGCGCCGCTTCTTCCCGCGCATGATCAAGGACTTGATCTCGGGCGACCGCCGCCGCTGCCCGCTCTTCGGCGCCAAGACGCTCCAGCCTATCGCCCCGCCCCACCGCCTGACCGGCGCAGAACGGCAGGCACTGCGCGACGCCTAACCCGGCATTCAACACGTTTCAGCATTCCCGCGACGACGGAAATCCGTCATTTTCCTTCTTCGTGCCTTTGTGCGAGTCCGAAAGATCTCGCACAAAGCCGCGAACAGCGGATACGCGGACCCGGATGCCCGCCTTCACGATGAAGACCGAAGAGAGAAGACCATGGTGACCTCCCCCTTCGCCGCGCACCACGCCGACCTCGCCGGCCTCGCCACCGAGAACCGCCGCCGCGCGCTCGCGCCGCGCGCCGACGTCGACTTCGCCTCGAACGACTATCTCGGCCTCGCAAACTCCTACCTGCTCAACGAAGCGCTCGCCGAGGGCCTCCGACGCGGCATCCCCGCCGGCTCGGGCGGCTCGCGGCTTCTGCGTGGGAATCATGAGGAGCATGAAGCGCTCGAGGCGCACGCCGCGCGCCATTATGGCAGCGAGGCCGCGCTCTTCTTCCCCACCGGTTTCGCAGCCAACGCCGCGCTCTTCGCCACGCTGCCGCAGCGCGGCGACCTCGTCGTCCACGACGCGCTCATCCACGCGAGCGCGCACGACGGCATGAAGCTCGGCCGCGCCGAGCGCGCCTCGGCGCTGCACAACGACCCGCAGGCTTTCGACGACGCCATCGCCGCCTGGCGCGCGCGCGGCGGCACGGGCACGGCGTGGATCGCGGTCGAAAGCCTCTATTCGATGGACGGCGACCGCGCCCCGCTCGCCGCGCTGGCCAAGGTCGCCGACCGCCACGACGCGATACTCGTCGTCGACGAGGCGCACGCCACCGGCGTCTACGGCCCCGCCGGCCAAGGCCTCGCGCACCGGCTCGCGGGCCGCGAGAACCTCGTCACCCTCCATACCTGCGGCAAGGCGCTCGGCTGCGAAGGCGCGCTGCTGTGCGGCCCGGCGATCGTCCGCGATTTTCTCGTCAACCGCGGCCGCCCCTTCATCTTCTCGACCGCCCCCTCGCCGCTGATGGCGTGGCTCGTCCGCCAGGCGCTCGAGATCGTCGCCAACGCGCCCGAGCGCGCCGCGCATCTCCACGCGCTCGTCGCGCACGCCGAAACGCGCCTCGCCGCGCTCGGCCTGCCCGCCAGCCGCAGCCAAATCCTGCCCGTCGTCATCGGCGATAACAAACGCACGATGCGCATCGCGGGCGCGCTGCAGGAGGCGGGCTTCGACATCCGCGGCATCCGCCCGCCGACCGTCCCGCAAGGCACCGCGCGGCTGCGCATCGCGATCACGCTCAACGTCACCGAGGCCGACATCGACCGCATGGCCGACACGCTCGCCGCGTCGATGGCAGCGGCATGACGCGCTTCGTCGTCACCGGCACCGACACCGGCATCGGCAAGACGATCTTCAGCGCCGCGCTCGCGGGCGCGACGGACACCGCCTATTGGAAGCCGATCCAGTCGGGTCTCGAAGAGGAAACCGACAGCGAAGCCGTCGCACGCTTCGCGGGCGTAGCGGTACAGCCCGAAGCGTACCGCCTCGTCACCCCCGCCTCGCCGCACCTTGCCGCCGAGATCGACGGCGTAGCGATCGATCCCGACCGGCTGACGCCCCCGGCAGGCGACCTGATCATCGAAGGCGCCGGCGGCGCGCTCGTCCCCGTCACGCGCGGCCTGCTCTATGCCGACCTCTTCGCGCGCTGGCAGATCCCGGTCATCGTCTGCGCGCGCACCGCGCTCGGCACGATCAACCACAGCCTGCTCACGATCGAGGCGCTCAAGAGCCGGGGCGTCCCCATCCACGGCCTCGCCTTCCTCGGCGACGCGGTGGAAGACAGCGAAGCCATCATCGCAGAGCTGAGCGGTGCCCGCCGCCTCGGCCGCCTGCCGATCGTCGATCCGCTGACGCCGGAAAATCTTGCGCAGGCTTTCGCGACGCATTTCGACCCAACGGATTTCAGCTAATATCCGTCACCCCCGCGAAGGCGGGGGTCCAGCTTTTTTTGCGGCGAAGAAGGGATCAAGCTGGATCCCCGCCTTCGCGGGGATGACGAGAAGAAGATGACCAAAACCTCCCCCATCTGGCACCCCTTCACCCAGCACGGGCTCGGCGACGCCATCCCGCTCATCGCCCGCGGCGAAGGCGCGCGCCTCTACGACGCCGAAGGCAATTCGTGGATCGATGCGATCAGCAGTTGGTGGGTCACAACCCATGGCCACGCGCACCCGCGCATCATGGCCGCGATCCGCACCCAGTCCGAAAAGCTCGACCAGCTCATCTTCGCCGGCTGGACGCACGAACCCGCCGAGAACCTCGCCGCCGAGCTGATCCGCATCACCCCCGATCCGCTCACCCGCCTCTTCTTCTCGGACTCGGGCTCGACCAGCGTCGAGGTCGCGCTCAAGATGGCGCTCGGCTACTGGTATAACATCGGCGAGCCTCGCAGCCGCATCCTCGTGCTCGAGCACAGCTATCACGGCGACACGATCGGCACGATGTCGGTCGGCGAGCGCGGCGTCTACAACCGCGCCTGGCAGCCGCTGCTGTTCGACGTCGACACCATCCCCTTCCCGCACGAAGGGCAGGAACAGGCTACGCTCGACGCACTCGAAGCCGCCTGCGCAGCCCAAAAAGACAATAGCGCGCCCGCCGCCTTCATAGTCGAACCGCTGATCCTCGGCGCCGGCGGCATGCTGATCTACCCCGCGTGGGTGCTCGCCGAGATGCGCGCCATCTGCGCGCGCCACGGCGTGCTCTTCATCGCCGACGAAGTGATGACCGGCTGGGGCCGCACGGGCACGCGCTTCGCCTGCGACCAGGCCGGCGTCATCCCGGATATTATGTGCCTCTCCAAAGGCCTCACGGGCGGCAGCCTGCCGCTCGCGGTCACCCTCTGCATCGAGCCGATCTTCGCGGCGCATTGGTCGACCGACCGCGCCAAGACCTTCTATCATTCGTCGAGCTACACCGCGAACCCGATCGCCTGCGCCGCCGCCGCCGCGAACCTCATCATCTGGCGCGACGAGCCCGTCCAGCAGCGCATCGACACGCTCGCCGACGCGCAGGCCGCGCACCTGTCGCTGCTAAGCCACGACCCGCGCGTCGCCAATCCGCGCCGCCTCGGCACCATCGCCGCGCTCGACATCGTCGTCCCCGACGCGGGCTATCTCTCGAACCTCGCCCCGCGCCTGATCGCCTATTACCGCGACCGCGGCGTCCTCCTCCGCCCGCTCGGCAACACGCTCTACGTCATGCCGCCCTATTGCATCACGGCGGAGGAACTGGCGCAGATATGGGACGCGATCGCGGCCTCGCTCGAAGCCGTCTGATCGCTATCGCGGAGCGCAATTCTGCGCGCGGGTCAGCGGCGCGACCACGACCCCGCCCTCGTCGGTGCAGGCCTTGGCACGAAACAGGGCAATGCCGGCACCGATCAGCAGGAGCGCGGCGCCGACGACGACCAGCAACAAGGGCCGATAGCGTTTCATCGGCGCAAAGCTATCGGGGACGCACGCGCCGCGGTCAACGGCGCCGGCTACGGACCAGCCCTATTCCCCGAACTTGGCATCATCCGGAATCACCGCCCAATTCTTCTCCGCCGCCGCGATGAAGCCCGCGCGGTCCGCGTCCCACTTCGCCTTCACCTCCTGGTTGAAGTTCAGGTACAGCTTGCCGCCCACCACCGCATAAGCGAGCGGATCGCCCGGCGCGAGGTAGCCGCGCGACATCGCCCAGGCGCAGTGCCCGCCATATTGCGGCACAAAGGCCTCGGGATTGGCCTGGAAGCGCGCGGCATTCACGGCGTTGGCGAAATGATAGACGGCGCCGTCATGCTCGACCGCAAAATTCGCGTCGCCCTTCACCGGCACGCCGTCGCCGTCGAAATAGCTGACCGTGTCATAACCGCTGACCGCGACATTGGCGCCCTCGACCCCGACATAGACGGGCTTGGCATAGGCCTGCGGGGTGAACACCGCGAGCGACAGCGGGGCGAGCAGCGCCGTGAGCAGCGCGAACAGGGCTTGGTTTTTCAAGAAAATTCTCCATCTTCGCACCGCCCGGCCCGATGCCGCGGCGCGCGTCGCCATGGGTTCGCCGCCCGCGCCACGAAAGTTACGCGCCCGCCGCGGCAATTCGGCCTATGTTCATCTTCGCCGCCTAAGCGTGCATGGAGGGATGGGGGCCTGTTGAGGGAATGACGCCGCGATGACCAAGCCGACCCGCCTCCTGCTCCCGCTGCTCGCCGCGCTGGCTTTCGCCGCGCCCGCCGCGGCGCAGGTCGAGGATCTGGCGCAATCGTCGCAGCCGCCCGAGAAATTCTCCTTCCTCATCGCCTATGGCGCGGACGAATGCCCCGAGGCCGACGGCGACGAGATCGTCGTCTGCGCGCAGGAGCCCGAGGCCGACCGCTACCGCGTTCCTAAGGAACTGCGCGACGAACTGCGCGAAGAGGATGTCGGCGGCGGCGGCAGCTGGGCCTCGACGGTCGAGGCGCACGACGATATCGCGCGCCTCGGCCGCCCGAACAGCTGCTCGGCGGTGGGCTCTTACGGCTTCACCGGCTGCACCAGCGCGATGCTCCGCCAATGGTTCGCCGAGCGCCGCTCGACGCGCTGAGCGCGCCAACCCCTCCCGTATACGGGAGGGGCAGCGAGACTTGCGACCTTGTTCGCTAGTCGCAGCGGGGTGGGCAAGCCAGCTCCCACTCAGAAACTCACCGGATCAACGAAGCCCCGGCATAGGGATCGTGCGGCTGCGCCGGCGGCGGCGCGGGCGCGGCGGGCAGCGGCGCCGCCGCCGCCGCGACCTGCTCGCCCTCGCCCTCCCCCAGCCACTGCGTAAAGCCGGCCGCAATCACCGGCGCGCCGAAGACGATGAAGCACCCCAATATCACCCCCGCCCCGCGCCGCACGTCGATCCGCCCCGCCAGCATCGCAAAACCGACCGCCGCCACCGCAATCGTCGCGACGCCGGTTGCGACAGAGCCGGTCGCAACAGCGGCAACCCACTGCGCGGCATCGGCGAGAGCGGTGGGCTGGGTGGTCATGACCGGTGCATCGGGATGGGCATGGGCGGAGCGTTACACCAGAAGGCGGCGCCGACCTAGCGCGTCCATACCGGGGACGATCTGCTCAACCCCCGAACGCCCCCCGCGCTTCGCGACGCATCGGCGAGCAGATCGAGATAGAGGGCATAGTCGCCGTCCTCGAAGAAGGTCCGCTCGCGCCGGTTGCCGCGCTGCGTGACATGGTGCGCGATGCCGGGAAGGACGATGCGGGGCAGCCTGGCCATGCCTCCGTCTCGCGCAAGCCGGGCGAAGCATCAATCCGGCGAGGCGGCAGTTGGCGCCCGAATGGACCGGTTTGGGGGTTTATGCACCTGTCACCTTAATCCTATGCGCCTGTCACCGTAATCCCCCACCGTAATCCCCAGATCGTTAGGATTTTGGGCAATTATATACTTGACAAAGCAGCCCTCGGGACGGCATAGAATAGGGCATGACGAACATCACCGCCCCGCACTTTCACGACGAAACCAAAGCCCGCCAGCATTTGGAAGCGATCCGCTGGCCGGAAGGCCCGACCTGCCCCCATTGCGGTTCGTTCAACGCCACGCGCCTTGAAGGCAAGAAGCACCGCGCGGGCCTCGTCCAGTGCAACGATTGCCGCGAGCAGTTCACCGTTACCGTTGGCACCGTCTTTGAGCGTTCCAAGGTGCCGCTTCACAAATGGCTGCTCTGCAATCACCTGCTCTGCGCGTCCAAGAAGGGCATGAGCGCGAAGCAGATCGAGCGTATGCTCGGCGTCACCTACAAGACCGCTTGGTTCATGTGCCATCGCATCCGCGAGGCGATGAAAACCGATGGCACTGACGGCCCCCTCGGCGGTCCTGACGCCGTTGTGGAAGCCGATGAAACCTACGTCGGTGGCAAGGCCAAGAACCGCGCCACCCGCAAGCCCGCCCCCAAGAAAGCCGTCGTCGCGCTGGTCGAGCGTGAAGGCCACGTCCGCTCGTTCCACGTTGCCAACGTCAACGCCAAGCATCTGCGCGGCCTGATCGTCACCAATGTTGACCGCCGCTCGCACCTGATGACCGACGAAAGCATGGTCTACACCAGCGTCGGCCGCGAGTTTAACGGCCACAGCGTCGTCAACCACAGCGCGAAGGAGTACGTCACGACCGGCGGCTTCAAGCACAGCAACACCGCTGAAAACTTCTTCTCCATCTTCAAGCGCGGCGTGATCGGGACCTACCACCATATGAGCGAAGCCCATCTGGCTCGCTATACCGGCGAGTTCGACTTCCGTTACAATACCCGCACCATGACCGACGCCGAACGCGCCTCGGTTGCACTGTCGCGCATCGGCGGCAAGCGCCTCACCTATCGGCGGACTGACGCAATCGCAGCCTGATTGGTATCAGGCGCCGCGTCAGATCGGCGAGCGTCGAAAGCGCTGGACGAAATAATTGATTCACTGACTCGACTCTGCGGCTCGACAGCGCAAGTCTTGGGCCTAACCTGTAGGGGGCGAGCAATGGAAGATTATGAGTTAAAACGCGCGCGTGATGAAGCAGCCAGCGCGATCAAATTGGCTCACCAGCTTGCGGAAATTGTGGGATGGCTAGTTGGGGATATGCGAGCCGCGCAAGTTCTAACGCCGCAAACATCCACGAAGATTCTCCAGCTTCTGACAGAAGACTCGCACAGCGTGGATCGCAGCAAGCGGGCAATGTCGAAGCTGCGGGAACGCTTTCTCCAAGGCGGCCAGTCGGCCCTTGAGACGGAGATGAAGCGCGACCCGCAATGGAAGCCGCGCGGCTAGCCCCTTGGTTCACGCTTCTTGTCTTTTGCCTTCGCTTGGCTGCCCTTGGGCTTATGCGGCGTCGGCGGGGTCGCCAGCATCCGGCGAAGCGTCTCTAGCTCTTTTTGATCGGTGTCAGTCATAGCTAAGCCAATATACCTGTTCTTAGACGAGTCCGGCGAGGAAGGCTTTGGCCCGACTTCGTCTGAATGGTTCATCCTCTCAGGCGCGATCCAGGACGCCAGCGACGCTCGCCTCTGCCGGGAGACATATAACCGCTTTCGCGAAATGTGCGACCGCCAAGATAATTGGCATTTCCACTTTCAGAATGCCGACCACCGCTTGCGCCTCGCCTTCGCGCGTTCAATGCGCCCCGCTGGCTATGTGTTCGTGTCTGTCGCAGTCCATAAAGCGAGCCTCACGCGCACTGACAATTTCAAGCGCCCCTATTTCCTGTATTTCTATGCCGCCAAGCTCTTGCTCGAACGCGTGAGCTGGATATGCCGCCGTCAGCACCGAAAACTAGAGGCTGTCTATTTCTCGACCCGACGCGGCCTGAAACAAGCGGCCGCCGAAAGCTACTTTCGCCTGTTACAGGCCAATGCCTCGGGCCTGCAAAACAACATCTACTGGCCCGCCGTGCGCGACATGGAGATACACGTCGAGCCGAACAAGAAGCGGATCGGGCTGCAAATGGCCGACCTCAAAGCCAGCAGCGTCGGGCAGGCCCTAACGCTGCTCTACGATGAGAACGAACCCCGCTACCTGCTAGAGATCAAAGACCAGTGCTTCGCCTACGGGGGCAGCCGCCTCGGTTACGGCCTAAAGTTCTTCCCGGCGCTGTCGCCTGAGTTGCGAGCGGAACCGCGGTTCAAATGGCTGGATGAATTTGAGCGCCTGCCAGAGCCTACCCCACTACCCTAAGGCTGGATGATAGCAGTCTAGCAGGCGCCCATTCTCGCGAGAGAACTGTGCTGACATCGCAGGGAATCAATAGAATTCCAACTCTGCTTTGTCACGTATATAATTGCCGGATTTTGGGTCACAATAAAATGCAGTTGGCTGGAAATGCAGAACTTTTGAATCCTTCGTCAAGTTCGCTGGCAAATCAAACTCCGAATATGGAACACTAGCAGAAATTCTCTCATTGGTGCCAACACTCGTTGCACAACCACCAACACAATAACCAGTATTGAAGTCATTAATTTCAAAGCGCTCACCACTCACAGTAAGCCAAACTCTGTCAGACGCCTTGTTTATTTTCCCAGCTTTGTTGGGCCAATTTGCAGGTGTCAGACAGATTGTTCTGGCAGTTTTATTCTCGTACGAGAGACGAATGCTTTCTGACGATGGATCATCATCTGAGTCAACATCGATTGCAAAGACCGTATCCGTAGTCACCGTGGCGCACGCTGCCGCGAGAAATAGCGCCGAAACGACTATCCACCGTTTGTTCATCAGAAAACCTCATCCATCAGATGGTCTGGATTGATAAGCGCTTGCGGCGTTCCCTTCATTCTGTCGTATGCCTTCTTTTCGTCTTCTCCCGCCCAACGGTAAGCGGTGTGCCTGTTGAAGCCCGTCTGATCTCGGAGGCCTGCGGTATGTAAGGACTCGTGGCCAACTACCCACTTGGCCATCATTGAGCTTCCGGACCAAACTTCAGACCGCCCCCGGTTGACCCACATGGTCGTACCACCAACTTGCGCGGCTGCGACTGCATTGTTGCTAAAGCCCTTCGCCATGAAATCGCTTTTACTCAATACATTTGCCATCTTCCCATCCGACCCATCACTCCCCAGCGCTGCCGCACCCCCACGAAGAGAGGTAGCCTGTTGGCGCATCGCGTCACTGCCCGTTCCAGGCATAGATATCGTTCGTCCGCACCTGCGACACGATCTGACCCGCAGGGTTGTAGATCATGCTGTTGCCGTTGGGCTGGCCCGTTCCCTGAATGTAGATATCGTGGCTGTCGCCCGCAAGATTCTCGCGGAAACGCCGCAGGCGTCACCGCAATCTCCGAGATTTGGGAGTTAAGTAAACTGTTACCCTAGTCCCTAGGCGTTTATGCACATATCACTGTAATTACCACCGTAAATCCAATTCTACCCATCATAATACGTAACAACTTTATCAATATTTTTAATATATATTACATATCTATAAGGAGCACACACAGACTTTCCACTCCAGCACCTCTCGTCTACATCAAATTTCCCGCACAACGATACCAAGCTTCCTGCGTATTCGGATATCAATCTTGCATCTTTCGCGCGCTCAGGAATGACATATATGTCACTCGCAGTCCCATATTGAGATATTTCTTTTGAAGACACCACGCCAGTCGGAGTCGCGTATCCTACCAAGCAAGCTTTCCCAATTTTGGGAGGATCTGCCATCTCGACATCTATGCCTCTTGTATCGATGTGCTGACCCACCGATACGAGAAAAATAACGGGCAATAAAATATCAATCATCATCGACCACCGTATTTTCCTTTATATCCCGAGGTAGGTCAGATAGATCAGCAGTGCTGTCAATATTAAAGATATGGTCTATGCCGTCCAACCGATAAGCCCCAACAGCTCCGCTAGGTGTCTCAACGACTATTGGAGCGTTCGTAATATGCATAACACCCTCTAGATCTGCAGGTGAAGGGAAATTGTTCGCTCTGCGAATGTGACTTGGCTCGTTAGTACCGGAGAGAGCGCCTGATCCTTTCGGATGCCCGTGAGCGGTAACGACCGTCTTCTCTCCTCCTTTCGGGGTATATCTGAAGTTAAATTCCCCAGCTTTTGTAGCCTTACCAGCATCTCTACCAGTAAGAGTTCTCGTTTCTCCTCCCTTATTTCGCAAAACCACAGATCCCTTCTCGAACGAACTTCGCGACATCCTTTGGCCCTTCAATCCGTCTCTTGCGCGCTTGATGTCATCATTGGACGGCTTCGGAATATCCGGACATTTCGACCGAGGAGTGTCGCTGGGACAGGATTTCGCACCGAATGGATCAACCTTGTTAACCGGATCATTTCCGACATATGCGTACCAGTTGATCCCATCCTTATACCCGATCGGATCAGTCTGCATGAACCGCCCCAAGGTCGGCGAGTACATCCGCGCCTTGTAATAATAGAGCCCCAGCTCGGGCACCCAGGCCTGCCCCGTATACTGGAACGTCCCGTTGTTGGTCGCCGCCGGGATGCCATATTCGTCATAGCGGTTCACCGACGTCGCCAAGCCGCTCGCGTCGCTCACCGCGATCACGCTGCCGCGCTCGTCGCTGTGCAGCCAGCGCTTGGTCGTCAGTCCCGACCCGACATACCACACCACCGGCTCGTCGTCGCCCGGCCCGTGCACATAGCGGTTGGTGATGGTGCCGGCCGCATCGCGCTCGATCACCAGCCGCGGGCCGAGATGCTCGTATTTCTTCGTCACCGCACCCTTGGTCAGTTTCGAGAGGCGCCCCGTCGGATCGTACCAGAGGCTCGTCCCGCCCGGCCCCGTCGCAAGGCGGTTCTCGCTGGTGTAGGTATAGACGTTAGTGCCGGAGTTGGTGAGATTCCCACGACCATCGAGATAGCTCAACGTCGTCGCCCCCGCGCTGGTCAGCTGGTTGAGCCCGTTGCGCGTATAGGCGCGATCGACGTTGAAATGCCCGTTCCAGGCATAAAGGTCGTTCGTCCGCACCTGCGACACGATCTGCCCGGCAGGGTTATAGATCATGCTATTGCCGTTGGGCTGGCCCGTTCCCTCGACATAGAGATCGTGACTCGTCCCGGTCAGATCCTCGCGCATGCGCCGCAGGCGGCCGATCTCGTTATACTGATAACCCTTCACCGTGCCGTTGCCGCGCGTGATCGACTTGCGCAGCCCCAGATCGTCATAGCCATAGGCGACGAGGCTGGCGCCGCCATTCTCGTTGATCCCGGTCAGGTCGGATATGTTGTAGGTGTATCCGAAATATTGCCCGTCGGGGTGCGTGACGCGCGTCAGTCGTCCGGCGGCATCATATTGCATGCCGATCGTCCCGAACGGGCTCGTCTGCGCGGTCATCCGGCCAAGGGCGTCGAAGGTCGACCCTACATTGTTGCTTGCCGTGTCGGCGACGAGGATCGGGCGGTCCAGATTGTCGTAGGTCGTGTTGACGTCCAGCTCGCCGGTAACGGCGTTGGGCACATTTTTGACGGTCATCCGGTTGAGGTTGTCGTATGTGTAGTAGATTTTCTGCGTGTCGCGCAGCTGGCGCTCGACGACATTGCCGTTTGCGTCATAGCTCAGCTGTTCGCAGTCGCTCGTCGAACTCGCGAGCGCACCCACGGCGGCGACGGGATAGCAGGTCTTCTGCAAGCGATCGTGTCCGTCATAGGTGAAGGTCGTGCGGTTGTTCTCGCCGTCGGTGACCGTCTCGAGCTTGCCGTTCGGCGTGTAGCTGTTGCTTTCCTGATCGGTCTGCAGCGGCGTGCCATAGGCGAGCGTGGTCTTGGTGACCTCGCCCGCGGCATTATAGGTCAGCTTCGTGATGCGGTCGGGCCCGAAGTCGCCCGCGCCCGTGCCCTGCGTCCCCGGCGTGCACGCGCTCGCCGGCGGCGACGCGAAGGCGGCGGGGTTCATCCGCACCGCCGTGCAATCGAGCCGACCGGCAAGGTCGTAGCTGTACTGCGTCAGCGTCTGCGTGCCGCCGGTCGCGCCGTAGACCCACACGCGGGTCTTGCGGTCGAGCGCGTCATAGGCGGTTTCGGTCGTCACCAGCGGCGCGAAGGCCGCCCAATGCCCATCCGACTGGCTGTCGACCGTGCCCTGCTCCACCTTGGTCAGCCGCCCGGCGGCATCGTAGCTATTGCGCGTCGCGCGATATTTATAGGCCGTCGCCGCGCCATCGGGATCGGGCGCGACGACGCCGATCACCCGGCGCTGCGCATCGTAGCGCCAGCGCGTCGTGTCGTCGGCCCCAGCCAGCGGCCCGTCCTCGGTCAGCTTGTTGCCGAGCGCGTCATAGGTCCACGTCGTCGTCGCCGACAGGCTGGCGTCGCCCGCCGCCACCGTCTTCGAAACCGGCAGCAGATTGTTCGCGCTACCCGCCGCGCCATAGGTGAAGGTCGTGCGTGTCTCGTCGGCGGTGCCCACGCAGGCGGGCGCCGCGCCGCTACGGCATTCCGAAATCTCGGTCGGCAGCCAAGTCGCATAGGGCGACTGCACCAGCGTGCCCGCGGCGTTCTTGTACCAGGCATAGAATTGCTGATAGCCGTAGCGCTTCTGCGGCCGCACCGCGCCCGTCGTCGGCGCCGCGCGCGTCTCGGTCAGCATGCCGCCGTGGGTCGACGACCATGTATAGTCGGTGACGATCCCCTTGCCGTCGGTCACCGTGATCGGCTTGTCGCAGGTCAGGGTCAGGGGAACGCAGCCCGTGTAATTTGCCGTCTCGATAATGTCGGCAAGCCCCGAGCCCGGTTTCGCGACGCGGCGAATATGGATCGGCAGTCCGTTCGAATATCGAAGAAAAACCTTGTTGCCGTCCGGGTCGGTCTGCGACTGCTTCATCGTCACCAGGCAACGGTGATGCTCCTGCGGAGGCAGATTCGCCATCGCGTTCGGATCGCAATGATCGATCAGCGTTTCGCGACCGAGCGGATCTACGATGCGGGCTGGCCCGGGGGTTATCTGATAAACGATGTCGCCGAAGCTGACAGGCGGATAGAAGCCAGTACCGCCGCCCATACCGGGCACACGCGGCGGGCTCATCGAATAGGGCATCGGCGGAAAGTCGTATCGAACCTCCGTCAGCTGGTTCAGGGCATTGCGGTACGATCCGCCGGCGATCGTCTGCACACTCATCGTCGAGCCGAAGGGATCGCCCGTCGCCGGGGTGTAATCGTAGAAATAGGTATAGCCCGACCCGTCGGCGAAACTCTGCTGCTTGACGACGTTCACGGGCGTCAGCTCCGGATCGAGTTCGTAGACCATCGCATTGGTCATCCACGGCGCACCCTGACCCGGCTTGGTGAAGGTCATGGTGTAGCTCTCGTTCGCGACGGTCGACGCGTATCCAAAGCCTTCGGTGGTGCTGTCGGGCGCGGTCGCACTGGCGATCACGACTTTGGAGTCCAGTCCGGTGTAGGTGTAGGTAGCGGTCGATTGCGCCCCCCCCGGACAGACATTGTTCGAAGGCTTGGCGAGGCTGCCGAGGTTAAGCAGGCAGGCCTTCGACACCTGGTTCCAACTCGCGCCACTTGCGCCATATTCGAAAAGCAGCGCATAGCCGCGCGAACTGGTGACGCTGCGCAGCCGCGTCTTGTTGGCGACCGCCGCGGTCGTCGTCTCATATTCGAAATCGAAGCGCGTCCCGTCGGGCTCGACGATATAGGACACGAAGGCGCATTGATACATGTTGGGGGCGCTGATGCATTCGCCCTCGACCGTCGGGCGGAATACCGCGATCGTGCCGTCGATCGCACGATAGGTATAGACCGCGCCCACCGTACCCACGACGCTCGGCGAGGTCAGGGTGGTGAATTCATTCACCGACTTCTGGCGAAAAACCGTGTCCTGCAAGTACAGCTTTTCGAACGTTTGCGACCGCGCGCCATAGTTGACGTTCGCGATATAGTCATATTGGCTGTATTCCTCGATCAGCTGCACCTTGATATGCAGCGTGATGTCCCAATTGTGCGACAGATTGCCAAAGGGCGCCTGATGCATCGCGATCGGCGTCGTCATGATCCGCTGCAGATCGATCGCGCCGGCGCCTTGGCCGATCGACAGATCGGTCCGCGTATAGGACAGGCGGCCCGTTCGAATATCGACGCCCCCCGGCGTGACCGCGATCTTCTCCGGCGCGGGGGCGTTCAGGAAGCTCGACTGCGCAGTTGCCGCACCCGGCGCCGCGACAACAAGCGCCAGCGCCAGCCATCGCGCGCTCGCCCGGAAAAATTTGCTGAAAATGGAAGCCCCCTTCGCCGCGGCAACGCGCGGCCTCTCTTGCATCACAATAGCCGCTATCCGTCGACCCGCTCCGGCCCCTAGGGCGGCGGGTTCGGCGAATTCGTCGTCTTCAGCCGCGTGCGGTTGTCGGCCTTGTCGTGCTCGTATTCGACGGTGACATTGTTGTTCACCGTGCCCGTGCGCACCACCTTCACCAGCCGCCCCTTGGCGTCATAGGTGTAGGTGATGGTCTCGGTGGCACCCGCCGAGGCGGATAAAAACGGCAGCGCAGCAAAAATCAGCGCGTAACCGCGGTATTTGGTGACCCCCATTGCTTCGCTCCTGGACGAATCGACAATGTTCTGCGCCGCCGATGCTGCATGTGGCCCTTGCCAGCGTCAATCTGTTCTTGAACAGAACTGGCACCATTCGTCGATAATGGCCGTTTTGCGACCTATACTTGTTGAACTAGGCTTGGAAACCCAGAAACGGCCTCGCCCGGAAACGCAGCGTTTCCCCCCCGCACCCGCTTTTCGCCACCACATCCATTGACGCCGCCGCCGGGCCCGCCCTAGCTTCCGCCTCCCCATCGTCATGGAGTTCCCCCGGTCATGAACAAGCTCTTCCGCACCGCCCTTCCGCTCGCCGCGATCGCCGCGGTAATCGCCGTCCCCGTCATCGCGCAGAACAGCGGCCCGCCGGGCGCGCCCGACAAGAGCCGCGTCGCCGCGGGCACTTATGTGGCCGACCCCGGCCACACGCTCGTCGTGTGGGAGGTCGACCATTTCGGCTTCAGCAAATATTCGGGCCTCTTCGGCGACGTCGCCGGCACGCTGGTGCTCGATCCCGCCAACCCCGCCGCCTCCAAGGTCGAGGTGACGATCCCCGTCGCCAAGGTCACCACCGCCAGCGCGGGCCTCACCGGCCACCTGCTGCGCGCGGGCAAGGACGGCGGCAAGCCCGACTTCTTCGGCGCCGCCCCCGCCGACGCCAAATTCGTCTCGACCAGCGTCGTCGTCGACGAGGACGGCGACGAGGCCAAGGTCACCGGCAACCTCACGCTTAACGGCGTCACCAAGCCGGTCACGCTCGACGTCGATTTCCACGGCGCGGGCACCAACCCCTATAACAAGAAGGCGACCGTCGGCTTCAACGCCGAGGCGACCATCAAGCGCAGCGATTTCGGCATCGCCTATGGCATCCCCGCGGTCAGCGATACGGTCGAGCTCGAGATCCACGCCGCCTTCGAAAAGCAGTAGGCGCGCGCCAATCTGTCACACGTTGCGGCTAGGAATCGGGGCGCGGACCAGTGAGGTCCCCGCCCCTTTTCTTTGACCGCAGGAGCCCGTGACATGAGCGAATTGGTACGCGAAATCGTCGAAATCACCGCCTTCGTCACCGGCGACGACGAGCAGGAGCAGCTGACCGTCGAGGCCGAGGGTCTCGCCCCCACCGCCGGCTGGACCAACGTCCGGCTCGAGGCGCATATCTACATCGACGCGCCCGAGGACGGCTTTCAGGACTTCGACCTCGTCGGCGACCGGCCGTCGGAGGCCGCTGCCGACGCGCTCGCCCCGGTCGAGGCCGCGTGGGAAGGCCCGCTCGAAGACTGGGTCCTCGGCGTCCGCGTGCACGCGATCGACAATATGATCGAGGACGAATTGTTCGAATATGAAGAGGAAGAGGAAGGCGAGGAGGACGAAGCCGCCTGACGCCCGGGCGGCCCGGGGGTTCATCGCCGGTGCAGCTTGATGCGCCTAGCGTTCATCCATCAAGGGAGGACCATCATGCGCATCATCCTGCTCGCCGCCGCCGCGCTCGCCGCAGCCCCCGCCCTCGCCCAGACGCCCGCCAATCCGCAGATCGACTATCCCGGCTTCCAGGCGCTCACCGCCTCGGTCGCGCCGCAGCGCGCGGTGCGCCTCATGTCCTTCGACGCCTTCAAGGCCGAGGCCGCAAAGCCCGGCGTGCTGCTCCTCGACGCGCGGTCGAAGGATGCCTTCGCGCGCGGCCATATCGCGGGCGCGGTCAACCTGCCGCTCACCGATTTCACCGCCGAGAGCCTCGCCGCGGTGATCGGCGCGAACCCCGACCGCCAGATCCTCATCTACTGCAACAATAATTTCTCGAACCACCGCAGCCCCGTGCCGCTCAAATCGGCGCCGCTCGCGCTCAATATCCAGACCTTCATCAACCTCGTCGGCTATGGCTATGCCAATGTCCACGAGCTCGCCGACGTCGTCGATTTCGACGATCCCAAGGTCGGCTGGGTCAAAGGCTGACCCCGCCGCCCGCGCGCAATTTTATCATTCCCCCCTTGCGCACCGCGACATTTTGCATCATTGGGGCGGCCATGCGCGGCAACGGCCTTCTTCTTCTGCGACTTACACGCCCTTGGGCGTGACTTCGGCTGCGCGCTAGTCGCGGCCACCCGCCCAAGGGTCCGATCGACACACAGCGCAACCACCGGAAGAAGTACCCCACATGACCATGCTCCGCGATCCGTCCGCGAAATATTCGGCCTTCCCGCAGGTTCCTTTGCAGAACCGCGAATGGCCCTCCCGCGTCACCACCAAGGCGCCGATCTGGCTCTCCACCGACCTTCGCGACGGCAACCAGTCGCTGATCGACCCGATGGACGCCGAAAAGAAGACGCGTTTCTTCGACCTGCTGGTGAAGGCAGGGTTCAAGGAGATCGAGGTCGGCTTCCCCGCCAGCGGCGCGACCGACTTCGACTATATCCAGAACCTCGTGCGCAGCGGCCGCATCCCCGCCGACGTCACCCCGCAGGTGCTGACGCAAAGCCGCGCCGACCTCATCCGCACCAGCTTCGACAGCCTCGCGGGCGCGAAGACCGCGATCGTCCATGTCTACAACGCGGTCGCCCCCGCGTGGCGCAAGATCGTCTTCGGCATGGACAAGGCCGACATCAAACAGATCGCGATCGACGGCGCCAAGCAGCTGCGCGACAACGCCGCGCGCCTGCCCGATACGAACTGGCGCTTCCAGTACAGCCCCGAATGCTTCTCGACCACCGAGCTCGATTTCAGCCTCGAATGCTGCGAGGCGGTGATGGAGATCCTGCAGCCCACCACCGACAACCCGATCATCCTCAACCTCCCCGCGACGGTCGAGGCCTCGACCGCGAACATCTACGCCGACCAGATCGAATATTTCGGCAAGAACCTGCCGAACCGCGACGCCGCGATCCTCTCGCTGCACACCCACAACGACCGCGGCACCGGCGTCGCCGCGGCCGAGCTCGGCCTGCTCGCGGGCGCCGACCGCGTCGAGGGCTGCCTGTTCGGCAATGGCGAGCGCACCGGCAACACCTGCCTCGTCACCATCGCGCTCAACATGTACACGCAGGGCGTCGATCCCGAGCTCGACTTCTCGAACATCGACGAAGTCATCGGGGTGGTCGAATATTGCAACAACCTGCCCGTCCACCCGCGCCACCCCTATGGCGGCGAGCTCGTCTACACCGCCTTCTCGGGCAGCCACCAGGACGCGATCAAGAAGGGCTTCGCCGCGCGCGCGCGCCAGAATGACGAGCGCTGGGAAGTCCCCTACCTCCCCATCGACCCCGCCGATTTGGGCCGCAGCTACGAAGCGGTGATCCGCGTCAACAGCCAGTCGGGCAAGGGCGGCGTCGCCTGGGTGCTCGAACAGGACAAGGGCCTCAAGCTCCCCAAGAAGATGCAGGCGAGCTTCAGCCATGTCGTCCAGGCGCTCGCCGACGAAACGAGCCGCGAACTCGGCGCCGAGGACATCTGGCACGCGTTCGAGGGCCAGTATCTGGCGATCTCGGGCAAGCGCTTCCAGCTCGTCGACTGGTCGGAGACGCATGCCAAGGGAGTGGGGGCGGGCACCGACCGCATCTTCGCCGGCAAGCTCACCATCGACGGCACCGAGCGCAGCGTCAGCGGCCGCGGCAACGGCCTGATGTCGAGCGTCATCGCCGCCTTGAGCGAAAGCGGCGGCCCCGTGATGGACATCGTCGATTACAGCGAGCACGCGATCGGCCAAGGCAGCAATGTGCAGGCCGCGGCCTATGTCGAATGCCGCACCGCCGACGGGAAAAGCCTGTTCGGCTGCGGGCTGGACACCGACGTGGCGACGGCGAGTGTGCGGGCGATTTTGAGCGCCGCCAACGGCGCGTAGCCGCCGGCTGAAAGCTGCCCGCCTAAACCGCGCCCAGCCCCAGCGGCGCCAGCCCGCGCAGCCGTTCGGCATCGCGCGACGGCGGCGTGCCGAAGGCGCGGCTATATTCGCGGCTGAACTGCGACGCACTTTCATACCCCACCGAGTAAGCGGTGCGGCTCGCCTCGGCGCCGCCCGCGAGCAGGCGGCGCGCGGCGTGGAGGCGCAGCGTCTTCTGATATTGCAGCGGGCTCATCGCGGTCGCGGCCTTGAAATGGCGGTGGAAGGAGGCGACGCTCATCCCTGCGATCTCGGCGAGCGCATTGGTGCGCAGCGCCTGGTCGTAATGCGCGCGGATCCATTCGATCGCGCGGCGCACGCGCGACAGCCTACTGTCGTCCTGCGCGATCGCGCAGAGCTGGTGCCCGAGCGGCCCCTGCAATAGCCGATAGAGGATCTCGCGCTCACGCAGCGGTGCCAGCATCGCGATGTCGCCCGGCCGGTCGAGCAGCCCGAGCAGCCCCGCCCAGGCCTCGAGCAGGTCGGGGGTCAGTTCGGACACCGCGAAGCCCGCCTGGTCGGCCTCGGCGGGCGCGGTGCCGATCGCCGTGGGGTCCATACTCGCGATCAGGTCGGTCAGCACCGCGCGGTCGATGCGCAGCGCGACCGCGACATAGGGCTTGTCGGGGGTCGCCTCGATCACCTTGCCCACCGCGGGCAGGTCGAGCGAGGCGACGAAATAGCTCGACGCGTCGTAGGTGATGACCGTGTCGCCGATGACGACGCGCTTCGTTCCTTGCAGGATCAGGCAGGTGACGGGTTCATAGAGCGTCGCGGTGCCGCTCGTCGGGCCGGTCATCCGGCTGATCACGACGCGCGGGATCGGCGCCTCATAATAAGGCGAATCCACGTGCCGCATGACATGCGCGCGCAACGAGTCTAGCCGTTCCTGCATGGCGCCAACATCGGATGCCCGCCTGCGAAGCGCAAGGCGCGCACCGACGACGCGGCGCGCATTGATAGAAATAGGCAAGCAGATGCCATGATCGGGCACCGCGCCGGCGGGCGCCGCGCCTATCTTGGCCGGGACAGGGCATCCCCTCCCCCCGCCCTGCAACCACAGGAGTCCAGCATGACCCAGTTCAACGCCAAATCGACCACCGACGACGTGCTTTCGGGCGTCGACCTCAGCGGCAAGCGCTTCCTCGTCACCGGCGTTTCGGCCGGGCTCGGGGTCGAGACCGCCCGTGCGCTCGCCGCGCATGGCGCCGATGTCGTCGGCGCCGCGCGCGACCTGACCAAGGCCGAGGGCGCGACCGCCGTGGTCCGCGATGCCGCGGCGCAGGGCGGCGGCAGCTTCGAACTCATCCAGCTCGACCTCGCCTCGCTCGCCAGCGTCCGCGCCGCCGCCGATGCGCTCGTCGCCGACGGCCGCCAATTCGATGTGATCATCACCAACGCCGGCGTGATGGCCGCGCCCTTCGGCAAGACCGAGGACGGCTTCGAAACGCAGTTCGGCACCAATCACCTCGGCCACTTCACCTTCGTCAACCGCATCGCGTCGCTGATCAAGGACGACGGCCGCCTCGTCAGCCTCGCCTCGTCGGGGCATCGCTTCTCGGACGTGAATCTCGAAGACCCGAACTTCGACCGCGGCGATTATGAGCCCTGGACCGCCTATGGCCGCTCGAAGACCGCGAACATCCTCTTCGCGGTCGAATTCGACCGCCGCCACAAGGATCGCGGCATCCGCGCCGCGGCGCTCCACCCCGGCGGCATCCACACCGAGCTCGCCCGCCACCTCGACGACGGCGCACTCGAAGCTTTGGTCGAGCGGATCAACGCCGCGGCGCGCGAGGCGGGCGGCGAGAATTTCGAGTTCAAGTCGATCCCGCAGGGCGCCGCAACCTCGGTGTGGGCCGCCGCGGTCGCCGATCCGGCCGAAATCGGCGGGCGCTATCTCGAGGATTGCCACGTAGCCAAGCTCGCCGAGAACGAGGGCCTGCGCGAAGGCGTGCGCGCCTATGCGATCGATCCCGACAACGCGAAAGCGCTCTGGGCCAAGAGCGAGGAGATGGTCGGCGAGCGCTTCTGATCGCCACCGCCCCTCGGCTAGCGGACGGGCGGACGGCAAGGCTTGCCGCCCGCCCGCCTTGCTTCCTATAGCCGCGGGATGGCCTCTCACCGCCTCGCTTTCCCCGCCGCGCCATGCTGATCGTCCAGCATATCGCGGAGACGTGGGACAAGGCGGCGCGCGGCGCAAACAGCCGCGCCCGGCGACCGCGCCTCGCCCCCGCCTATCCACTGCCGCCGTACGAGGCGCCGCCGGGGACCGAGATGCTGCTCCACTGCATCGCCGCCAACACCGCGCTGCAACGCCGCGGGCCGAGCGAAGCTTGGGGCCCGGTCGAGACCATCGCCCCGCTCAGCCGCCGCGACTGGCTCCGCGGCCACGGCGAGCTTAGCTGGCGGTCGCACGCCGACCGCATCGACATCATCCTGTCGCCGCCGTCCGGCCGCCTCCAGACGCGCTGGCCCGCGCATCTCCCCCGCCCGCTTTTTGCGCTCCGCCCCGGCGACACCGCCCGGATCGAATGGAGCGGCCGCCTCGCCACCTCGCTCGGCGGCTCGGTGCGGTCGAGCTATTATGCGCACCACATCTATTGGCTCGCCTTCACCGACCGACCGGCCGAACGTCTCTTCCTCGACGCTACGCCGCGCAAATCGATCGACCTCACCGCGCATATCTATTGAAACGACAGGCAAGATGTTCACCCACCGCCGCGCCACCCCCGCCGATCTCGATGCGCTGCGCGCCGTCATGGCGCTCGCCATCGCCGAGCTGCAGCGGGACTTCCTCACCCCCGAGCAGATCGCCGCGAGTCATGCGGTCATGGGCCTCGACACCCAGCTCATCGCCGACGGCACCTATTTCATCGTCGAGGAGGGCGGCCGGATCGCCGGCTGCGGCGGCTGGTCGCACCGCGCCACCCTCTATGGCGGCGACCATAGCAAGGATTTGCGCGACCCGGCCCCGCTCGACCCTGCGCTCCACGCGGCGCGGATCCGGGCGATGTACACCCATCCCGGCTTCGCGCGCCGCGGGGTCGGGCGGCTGGTGATGACGCTCTGCGAGGATGCCGCGCGCGCCGCGGGCTTTCGCCGGGCCGAGATGATGGCGACTTTGTCGGGCGAACCGCTCTACCGCGCCTGCGGCTACGAGCCGATCGAGCGCGTCGAGGCGCCCAGGCCGAACGGCGTAACCGTGCCGCTCATCCGGATGGGCAAGCCGCTCTAGTCGGCGACCCAATAGGCGGCGGCATCGCCCGGCTCGCCGCCGCGGCGGCACACCACTTCGCCGTCCATCGACAGGACCGCCCAGCCGCCGATCGGCTCATGCTCCATCATCGCCAGCGCCGCGGCAAGATCGGAAGCATCGAAGGCGACGCGTTTCTCCACCCCGAACCAGCGGTCCTCATAATGGAGGACGAAGGCGGGCGCGCAGACGGGCACGGCGGGACTCTCGATATCGGGCGCCGCCCCGGACGGCCGCGGCAGGCAGTCGCAGCCGCCACCGGCCGCGGGGATGGGAAAGGGCACTATGGAACACCTTCGTTGGGGGGAAGCGAAGGGGCGACCGGCACGATCTGGTCCACCGTGAAAGCAGCCGGGGCGAAAAATCTCCTGACGGACAAAAGACGGATCGAAGCCGCGCGACCCGCAAAGGGGCCGCGCGGCGGAGCACACGCCCCCGCGGTGAACCGTGAAAGCAAAGCATTCTATGCTTCGTTCGACGGGCGGCGGGTTCGACTCGACCAACGACCGAGCCCCCGCAACAAAGTTACGGCACAATTCCCGTTGCTTATCGCACGCCGCCCGCCAGCGCCTTCTGCAGCTTGGCCGTCGCCGCCGCGATCGCCTTGTCGCCGGCTTTCCGCTCGAGCTCCTCGGCGTCGGATATCTCGACGATCGCCGCCAGCAACGCGCCCTTGATCCCGCGCGGCGGCACGCGCTTCAGCTTGCCGTTGACGATGACGAAGCCGTCGCCGCCCTTGCTCACCCCGCCGAACACCTCGCCGACGATCGCCTCCAGTTCGACATCGACGCGGCCCAGCGTCGGTCGCTCCAGCTGCGTCGCAAAGGGGCGCAGCGCGGCGGTCTGTTCGCACACCCCCTGGTCGTCGATCCGCACGCGCCGCCCCGGCCCATTGTCGGCGGGCACCAGCTCGCGCTCGAGCTGCCATGTGTTGCGAAAGGTCATCGCGCACAGCCGGTTGTTCGACGCGACGCGGCATTCCATGTGCAGATGCGGGCTGCCCTTGGTATTCCCCGAATTGCCCGCCTCGGCGAGCTTGCGCCCCGCCCACACCGTATCGCCCGTCTCGACCGTGATGCTGTCGCGCTTGAGGTGCATATAGCCGACCTCGAGCTCGCCATAGCGCACCCAGACGGTGTTGCTGCCATAATGGTCGGGGCGGTTCCCGCCGCCGAAATCATTGTCCCAGAAGCCGTCGATGACGTCGATGACCTCGCCGTCGCCCATCCCGCGCACCGCCCGCCCGAACACGCGCGAGTCGCTGTTTTTCGTCGCATCGGCGACGCGGTTGCGCGACCATTCGCCGTTCCGCCGCGCCTGGATGCTGATGTCATAGGCGAAGATCTGCGTGCCGCTGTTGCCGCCGTTGTAATAATGGCGCGCCGAGGTGACGACATATTCGTCGTCGCCCAGCTCGTGCCGCACGAAGGGCAGCAGCAGCGGCCCGTCGCCCGTCGGGTCGCCCCAGCGGATCAGGTCGAACGTCTGCGTATAATTGCGGGTGAAACCGGCACAGGTCACGCTGACGGTCATCTTGGTCGGCGCGGGACCGTCGAGATAGACCTGGTTATATTGCCTCGGCGAATCCTCGCTCTCGCGCCACGAGCCATTGTGCCAGGTCGCGGCCTCGTCGAACGCCAGCACGCCGTCCTCGGGCTCCATATTCTTCTCGGGCACCATCTCCATGTCGAACGAGCCATGGCCTTCGAACGACAAGCGGATGCCGGTGATCGTCACCGCGCGGCGGCCCGTCGTCTTGTTCACCAGCCGCAACCGGGCGCAGACCTTGTAGCGCTCCTGATGGTCCTTCGATTGCGGGGCGAGCGGGAGATAATAGATTTTGCCGTCCAGGCCGGGGTCGGCGCTGATTTCGAAAATGGGGGCGGACATGGGGTTTCCTCTCTCGCAGCGGACGGCAGAGGCCGTCGGACACGGGAAAGCCGGACCGCAGTGGCGGCTCGCCTTTCCCTTCGTTGCGACTCAAGGAACCGGCAGGCTAGCACCCGCCATGGTGGACGGCACCCTAGCGGGACTGGTTAATCCCGCGATGTCCTGCCGAAGCGGGTCAACCGCGCGCCATGTTGAGCGCCGCGGCCGTGGCGAACAGCGCCTTCAGCGCTTCCTCGTCGACCGCATCGCTTGCGCCGATGTCGATCGCGCGCCGCACATTGCCGTCGAGGCTGGAATTGAACAGCCGCTTGGGGTCGTCCAGCGCCGCGCCCTTGGCAAAGGTCAGCTTGACCTTGTCCTTGTACGTCTCGCCGGTGCAGACGATCTTGCCGCCCGCATACCAGGTCGGCACCCCGCGCCATTTCCATTCCTCGACCACGTCGGGGATCGCCGCCTTGATCAGCACGCGCGCCTTGGCCAGCACATCGCCGCGCCAGTCGCCGAGTTCGGCAATCCGGCCATCGATCAGTTCGGAGGGGCTCTTCTCGCTCATTTCGCCTTATCCTTTGCGTGGGAAATCCAGCCGGGGATCGCCGCCGCCTGCCGGATCCAGCTCACCAGCAGTTCCTCGTCGATCGCCTCATCCTCATGGATATGGAAATAGCGCGCATCGGGGTCCTTCGACCCGACCGGCGGTACGGGGTCGAGTTGCCGGCCGCGAAACCAGGTGATCTTGATATATTTGTTGAAGCAGTGGAAGCAGAGGAACCACCCCTGCCCCGGCACGCCGTAAAAGGGCGAGTTCCAGCGCACCGCCTTCTCGACGTCGGGCACCGTGGCGACGATCAGCGCGTCGAGCTTCGCCCCCGCCGCGCTCTTCCAGCCCGGCATCGCCGCGATATAGTCCTGCACCGGGCCGTCGCCGTCGCCCTTGGCGATCTGCGGATTGACGCCCGACAGCAGCACGACCTCTTTCTTGCCCGCCATCGCTCGGCTCCCGCTAGTCTTTAACGGCCACTGGCGAAAACCATATCGACAGCCGCGCGAAAGGCCAAGCCGCCCTCACCGGGTGTCACATCGCGCCGCGCGCGCCCACAGCCATTCGCGCTCGCGCTCGTTGCCCGCGAGCGCCGCGGCGGCCTCGAACGCCGCTTTCGCTTCGGCCATCCGTCCGGCGCGGAACAGGAAATCGCCCCGCGCCGCCGGCAGCGGGGCATAGTTGCGCAGCAGCGCGTCGCCCGCGATCGCATCGACCAGCCGCAACCCCGCCTCGGGGCCGAACGCCATGCTGTGCGCGACCGCGCGGTTGAGCTCGACCACCGGCGACGGCATCACCTGCCCCAGCCGGTCGTAGAGCCCGGCGATCCGCGCCCAGTCGGTATCCTCGGCACGCCGCGCCCGCGCGTGGCACGCCGCGAGCGCCGCCTGCAGCGCATAGGGCCCGTCGGCGCCGCCCAGCGCCTCGACGCGCTCGAGCCCTTTCAGCCCGCGGCGGATGAGCAACTGGTCCCAGCGCGCGCGGTTCTGCTCGGTCAGCGGCACGAAGCGCCCGTCGGGCCCGGCGCGCGCCGCCAGCCGCGACGCCTGGATCTCCATCAGCGCGAGCAGCCCCAGCACCTCGGGCTCCTCCGGCATCAGACCCGCCAGGATGCGCCCCAGCCGCTGCGCCTCGGCGCAGAGCGGCGGACGCACCAGCGACGGCCCCGCCGTCGCGGCATAGCCCTCGTTGAAGATCAGATAGACGACCTCGAGCACCGAGGCGCGCCGCGCCGCCAGCTCGGCGCCGCGCGGCACCTCGAACGCGACCCCCGCCTTGGCGATCGCCTTTTTCGCGCGCGTGATCCGCGCCGCGATCGCGGGCTCGTTCGACAGAAAGGCGCGCGCGATCTCCTCGACGGTCAGCCCGCCGACCAGCCGCAGCGTCAGCGCGGCGCGCGCCTCGGGCGCGATCACCGGGTGACAGGCGGCGAAGATCAGCCCGAGCAGCTCGTCGCCCAGTTCGTCGTCGATCGCGGCCTCGATCGCCGCGACGCTGTCGTCGGCTTCGTCCATGTCGCGTGCCAGTTCGTCATGCTTGCGGCTCGCCATCGCGCTGCGGCGAAAGCCGTCGATCGCGCGCCGCTTCGCCGCGGCCATCAGCCAGGCGCCGGGATTGTCGGGCACGCCGGTGCGCGGCCAGTCGGTCAGCGCGGTCAGCAAAGCCTCCTGCGCCAGTTCCTCGGCGCGGTCGACGTCGCGCGTCATCCGCGCCAGCCCCGCGATCAGCCGCGCGCGCTCGATCCGGAACACCGCTTCGATCGCGCGGTGAGTATCGCGTGCCGCCGATTCCGCCATGCCGGCCTTCTCGGCGAAAGCGCCGGGAGAGGCAAGCATGGCGGCGGCGCGCGGCGCTTATTCGCCGGCGAGCTTGTCGCGCAGCATCTGGTCGTGCGCCAGGATCTCGGGGGTCACCGCATCGCCGAAATCCTCGATCTCGTAGAAGGGACGGATTTCGAGCTCGCTCGGCCCGGGCATAGGGTTCGGACAGCGCTTCGCCCAGGCGACCGCCTCGTCCATGTCCTTGACCTCCCAGACCCAGTAACCCGCGACCAGCTCGCGCGTCTCGGCGAAGGGGCCGTCGATCACCGAGCGGTTCGGGCCGTCGAACGCGATGCGCTTGCCGTGCGACGAGGGCTTCAGCCCGTCGCCGTCGACCATCACGCCGGCGTTGACCAGTTCCTCGTTGAACTTGCCCATCGCCTCGAACATCTCGGTCATGTCGTCGGTCGGCGGCAGGCCCTTTTCGCTGTCCTCGGTCGCCTTGACGAAAACCATCACACGCATTGTTTTTCTCCTCAAAATCGAAAGCCGGCATCGGCCTCCTGTCCAGACGACGAACGGCGCGCGCTCGAATCGACAGGCCTTGCGATTTTTTTTCATCTTTTTTCGGATCGCGCCATGACCTCGCGGGTCGGCGGAGAAAAAAATGCGTCATATCGGGCGCTTGCCGCGCATCGCCGCGGCCATGGTAAACCGCGCTTAATCCTGTCCGGCCGCGGCCGTTAAACGTCGCATGACCACTTTCGCATCTTCCTCTGGTGAGCCGGTCGGGCGGCTCCTTGGTTGGCTGGGGCTTCGCCATTCCCGTGACGGCGAGGCTTCGCAGCAGGATGCGACCGAACCCGGCGGGGTGCGCGACCTCGCGCGGCTCGCACGCCGCGACCTGATCGAGGCGATCGGCACCTTCCTGCTCGACAACGGCCTCGACGTCACGCCGTCGAACCTGCTGCTCGCGCACAGCGCCTTTTCGGGCAACAATCCGCGCCTCGCGCGCCAGATCACCGCGCGCACCGGCAATGGCGGCGTCACCCAGGCGTGGCTCGACGAACTGACCGAGGAAGTCGCCGACAGCTCGGCGCAGGCCGAGCTCGAACGGCTGATGGCGCGCCTCGAAACCAACCTCGACGCCTTCCAGGCGCAGAGCAAATCCGCGCACAAGCACGCCGCCGATTACGGCAGCGAGCTCGAACAGCATGTCACCGACCTCGAGCAGTTGCAGAAAACCGGCCAGATCGTCTCGAACCTCGCCGACCTCGCCAAGACGATGCTCGAACGCACGCGCAAGGCCGAGGACGAGATGCGCAAGAGCGAGGAGGAAGCGAAATCGCTTCGCCGCAGCCTCGAACGCGCCAAGCGCGATGCCGAGATCGACTATCTCACCGGTCTGCCCAACCGCCGCGCCTTCGAGGAACTGCTCGAACGCCAGTATCGCGACGCGCAGGCGGCGATGGAGCCGCTCAGCGTCGCCTTCTGCGACATCGACAATTTCAAGGCGATCAACGACGCCCACGGCCACGAGGCCGGCGACCGCGTCTTGAAAGCCATCGCCGACACGCTCTCGCAGATCAGCGACGACCAGTGCCACGTCGCACGCCACGGCGGCGAGGAATTCGTCATGCTCTTCCGCGGCAAGACCCCCGCCGCCGCCGCCGAGCGCCTCGACCAGGCCCGCGAGCATCTTGCCGCGCGGCGCCTGATCAACCGCAAGACCGACGAGCCCTTCGGCCAGATCACCTTCTCGGGCGGGGTCGCCGACATCTTCGGCCATGGCGACACCCGCGCGGCGCTCAAGGCCGCCGACGACGCGCTCTACCGCGCCAAGCAGAACGGCCGCAACCGCGTCGAGATCGCCGGGACCGAATAGGCGCGCCTATCCCGCCGGATGGTCGACGAAGGTCACCCGGTCGGGATAGAAAGCGACATGCCCCGCGATGGCGGCGACCGCGTCATAAGGCGCCTCATAGGTCCACACTGCATTCGCCCCAGCCGCGCCCAGCGCTGGCAAGTCGAAATAGCCCGCCTCGCCCTTGTACGGGCAATGGCTCGCATGGCTGGACGCGCGCAGCTGCGCCATGTCGACATCGGCCCGCGGGATATAGAGCACGACCGGATAGCTCGCCTCGCGCAGCGCCAGCGCCGCCTTCGTATCCGCAACCACCGTCTCTCCGATCCGCACCTCGACCCGCGCGGGGTGCGGCGCGATCATGATCGGGTGGTTCGCGTCGGGGATCAGCATCCTGCGTTCGGTCATGGCGGGGCTCCTTCTCGGCACAGATGGGAACCCGAACCCCGCTTCGCCAGTAGTGGCGATGGACAGCCCGTCCCCACTCCCCCTATGCAGGCTCCATGGACTCCACCAAAGCCAAGCTCGTCATCCGCAACTCGACCCCCCGCGACGCAGCCGCGATCGCGCGCCTCACCGCCAAGGTTTATGGCCGCGGCGAAGGCTATTCAGCGGCGCAGATCCGCGGCCAGATCAACAATTTCCCCGAAGGCCAGTTCGTCGCCGAATATGAAGGGGCGATCGTCGGCCTCTGCGCGACATTGATCGTCCCGCACGAAGAAGTGTTCACCGACCACGACTGGTCGGCGATCAGCGGCGGCGGCTTCGGCACCAGCCACGATCCCGACGGCGACATCCTCTATGGCATGGAGGTGTGCGTCGACCCCGACTATCGCCGCCTGCGCATCGGCCAGCGCTTCTACCGCAAGCGCCAGGAACTCTGCCGCTCCTACGAACTCAAGGGCATAGCCTTCGGCGGCCGCATGCCGGGCTATGCCCGCCGCCGCCGCAAATATCCCGACCCGCAGGACTATCTCGACGCCGTCGTCGAAAAGCGGCTCCGCGACCCGGTGATCAACTTCCAGATCGCGCAGGGCTTCGAGCCGCGCAGCGTGCTTCATCATTACGACCGCCGCGACCTCGACAGCGGCGGCCACGCGGTGCTGATGTATTGGGAAAACCCGCTCGAACCGCAGGATGCGGCCAGCCCCAAGGCGCGCGGCGCGATCCACGACCGCCTGCCGCAATCGGTGCGCGTCGCGACGGTGCAGTTCCAGATGCGCGGCATCGACCGCATCGAACAGTTCGAGGAACAGGTCGAATATTTCGTCGACGTCGCCGCCGACTATCACGCAGATTTCGTCGTCTTTCCAGAACTTTACACGCTGGAGCTCTTATCGATCGAAAAGGACAAGCCGCCGCCGGAAAAGGCGATCCAGAAGATCGCCGACTATACCGAGCGCTATGTCGAATTCATGGAAAAGCTCGCGGTCAGCTACAACATCAACATCGTCGGCGGCTCGCACCCGACGCGCGTCGCCAATGGCGACATCCGCAACATCGCCTATGTCTTCCTGCGCGACGGCTCGGTCCACACGCAGGAGAAACTGCACCCGACCCCGTCCGAACGCCGCTGGTGGAACATCAAGGGCGGCTATGGCGCCGACGCGATCAACACCGACTGCGGCCCTATTGGCGTGATGATCTGCTACGACAGCGAATTCCCCGAACTCGCGCGCCACCTTGTCAACCAGGGCGCGATGATGCTCTTCGTCCCCTTCTGCACCGACGAGCGCCGCGGATATCTCCGCGTCCGCTATTGCTGCCACGCGCGCGCGGTCGAGAATCAATGCTATGTCATCACCTCGGGCGTCGTCGGCAACCTGCCCAACGTCGAGAATATGGACATCCATTATGCCGAGAGCGCAATCCTGACCCCTTCGGACTTCGCCTTCGCGCGCGACGGCGTCGCCGCCGACACCGCACCCAATACCGAGACGATCGCGATCGCCGATTTGAGCCTCGCCGACCTGCTCACCAGCCGCCAGAGCGGCGCGGTGCAGAACCTGCGCGACCGCCGCTTCGACCTCTACCGCGTCGACTGGAAGGACGCGCAGGCACCGGGCATCGGGTCGCGTTGATGATGAACGAAAACATCCACGCCGACCGCCCGACCTTCGTCACCCATCTCGAATGTTCGCTGACCGGCGAGATATATCCGGCGGATCAACTCCACGGCCTCTCCGCCGCCGGCCGGCCCTTGCTCGTCCGTTACGACCTCGCCGCCGCCGGCGCCGCGCTCGGCCGCGATACGCTCGAAGCGCGCTCCACCGACCTCTGGCGCTGGCGCGAACTGTTGCCCGTGCGCCGCACCGAAAACATCGTCTCGCTCGGCGAGATCGAGACCCCCCTCGTCCCGATCCCGCATTCGGGGGGCGCCAATGTGCTCGTCAAGGACGAGGGGCGCCTGCCGACCGGATCGTTCAAGGCGCGCGGCCTCGTCATGGCGGTCGCCATGGCGCGCGAACTCGGCGTCACACGCATCGCGATGCCGACCAACGGCAACGCCGGCGCCGCGCTCGCCGCCTATGCCTCGCGCTGCGGCATCGAGACGGTGGTACTCTGTCCCGAGGAAACCCCCGAGATCAACGTCCGCGAGATCGCGGCGCAGGGCGCGCGCGTCTGGCGTGTCAACGGTCAGATCGACGATTGCGGCGCGATCGTCGCGCGCGGCGCCGCCGAGGGACGCTGGTTCGACTTCTCGACGCTCAAGGAGCCCTATCGGATCGAGGGCAAGAAGACGATGGGGCTCGAACTCGCGGCGCAGTTCGGCTGGGACTTGCCCGACGCGATCTTCTACCCCACCGGCGGCGGCACCGGCCTCATCGGCATGTGGAAGGCTTTCGACGAACTCGAGGCGCTCGGCTGGATCGGTCCGAAGCGCCCGCGCATGTACGCGGTGCAGGCCGCGGGCTGCGCCCCGATCGTCCGCGCCTTTGAGGCGGGCGAGGAACATGCCGAACGCTGGGAGGATGCCGCGACCGTCGCCGCGGGCATTCGCGTGCCGCGCGCGGTCGGCGACTTCCTGATCCTCCGCGCGGTGCGCGCCTCGGGCGGCCGCGCGCTCGCGGTCGGCGACCCCGCGATCCTCGCCGCGGTCGACGCCGCGGCGCGCAAGGACGGCCTGCTGCTCTGCCCCGAGGGCGGCGCGACGCTCGCCGCCTACCACCGGGCGGTGAAGGACGGCCTTGTCGATCCCGACGAACGCACCGTCCTCTTCAACTGCGCGACCGGCCTCAAATATCCGATGCCCGAGGCCCCGCAATGGCTCGACCGCCACGGCGAAATCGACCTGTCGCGGCTCTGACGAAAAAGGCCGGCGGATCGCTCCGCCGGCCTCGCTTTCGATGCGCCGAAGTCAGATGCCCTGACCGCCCGACACTTCGATCCGCTGCGCGGTGACCCAGCGATTGTCTTCGGACAACAGGCTTGCGACCATCGGCCCGATATCGTCGGGCAGGCCGACGCGACCCAGTGCGGTCATCGCGGCGAATTGCTGGTTGAGGCCGGCGTTGTCGCGCACCGCGCCGCCGCCGAAGTCGGTCTCGATCGCGCCCGGCGCCACCGTGTTCACCGCGATGCCCCGGCCGCCGAGTTCCTTCGCCATATAGCGGGTGACGACCTCGATCGCACCCTTGACCGCCGCATAGGCGGCGTAACCCGGATAGGCGACGCGGGTCAGCCCCGACGACAGGTTCATGATCCGGCCGCCGTCGGCGATCATCGGCAGCAGGGCTTGGGTCAGGAAATAGACGCCCTTGAAATGCACGTCGACCAGCCGGTCGAACTGCGCCTCGCTCGTCTCGCCGATCATCGCATAATCGCCGTGGCCGGCATTGTTGACCAGATGGTCGAAGCGGTCGCGGCCCCAGTTCTTGTCCAGCTCCCTTGCCAGATTCTCCGCAAAGGGTGCAAAGGCGGCGACGTCGCCGGTGTCGAGCTGCAGCGCGACGGCCTTGCGGCCCATCGCCTCGATCTCGGTGACGACGGCCTCGGCCGCCTCGGCATTGCCGAGATAGGTGATGACGACATCGCCGCCGCCGCGGGCGATGCTGAGCGCCATATTGCGGCCGAGACCGCGGCTGGCACCGGTGATAAGGCTGATCTTGGTCATGGTCTTCACTCCTTGGCTGGATTGCCCAGCCTATGTGCCCGAGCGCAGGTCACCGTTGTTGCCACTCCCTCGCCAAAACTTGCCTATTTCTCCAAATCGCGTGCAGTGCCCCGGCGAATCGGGTAAAAGCGGCGCATGACCGATCTGCTGCAAGCCGTCCGCCGCTACACCGACGCGCATGTCGGCCCCGACGGCGTCGCCCCGACCCCGATCCCCGGCCTGTCGACGATCCGCTCGCTCGGCCCCAGCGATCTGGCCTATGCGATCTCGCGCCCGCTCGTCGCGCTGGTGGTGCAGGGCGCAAAGCATGTGACGATGGGGACCCAGGGTTTCGCTTTCGGCGCTGGCGAGTCGCTGCTGATCACCGCCGACGTGCCCACCGTCAGCCAGATCACCCGCGCCAGCGCCGCCACGCCATATTACAGCTTCGTACTCGAACTCGATCCCGCAGTGATCGCCGACCTTGCCGCCGAGATGAAGGCGGTGCGGGTCGCCGACGACGCCCCGGTGCGCACCGGCACCACCGATGCCGAAGTCGCCGACGCCGCCGCGCGGCTGATCCGTCTGTTGGATCGTCCCGCCTCGCTGCCGATGCTCGGGGCCCAATTGGTGCGCGAACTCCACTACTGGCTGCTCGCCGGACGCCACGGCACCGCTATCCGCCGCCTCGGCTGGCCCGACGGCCATATCCCGCGCATTGCACGCGCGGTCGCGATCTTGCGCACCGACTATGCCCGGCCGCTCCCCGTCGAGCGGCTCGCCGCGGTCGCGGGCATGTCGCTTTCCTCCTTCCACCAGCATTTCAAGGCGGTGACATCGCTGTCGCCGCTGCAGTTCCAGAAACATCTGCGGCTGATCGAAGCGCGCCGGCTCATGCTCGTCGAGGGCGCGAGCGCGAGCAGCGCGGCCTTCGATGTGGGCTATGAGAGCGTGCCGCAATTCACCCGCGAATATCGCCGCATGTTCGGCCGCCCGCCGATACAGGATGTGCGCATCGCCAAGGGCGCGGCGATCGCGGCCTGAGGCATCTTCCACCTGGCGATTTTAATCATACACCGTATCTCCCTCTTGCGCGACCTTCCCTTTACGTTAAGGTAAGTTGCAAACAGCAACCGGAGAGTGTGATTCCATGGCCCTTCCCCCGATCTTCGACCGCCTGCGCCTGCCCGTCATCGGCTCGCCCCTGTTCATCGTCTCGGGTCCCGAACTCGTCATCGCGCAGTGCAAGGCCGGCGTCGTCGGCAGCTTCCCCGCGCTCAACGCCCGGCCGCAGAGCCTGCTCGACGAATGGCTGCACCAGATCACCGAGGAACTCGCGGCGTGGGACCGCGCCAATCCCGACCGCCTCTCGGCGCCCTATGCGGTCAACCAGATCGTGCATAAATCGAACGACCGGCTCGAGGCCGACATCTCGACCTGCGCCAAATGGAAGGTGCCGATCACCATCACGTCGCTCGGCGCGCGCGAGGAACTCAATCAGGCGGTGCACGGCTGGGGCGGCATCACCCTCCACGACGTCATCGACGACCGCTTCGCGCGCAAGGCGGTCGAAAAAGGCGCCGACGGGCTGATCCCCGTCGCCGCGGGCGCGGGCGGCCATGCCGGCGTCCAGTCGCCCTTCGCGCTGGTGCAGGAAATCCGCGAATGGTTCGACGGCCCCATCGCGCTGTCGGGGGCGATCGGCCACGGCCGCTCGATCCTCGCCGCGCAGGCGTGCGGCGCCGACCTCGCCTATATCGGCAGCGCCTTCATCGCGACCGAAGAGGCCAATGCCGACCCCGGCTACAAGAACGGCATCGTCGAGGGCCGCGCCGCCGACATCGTCTATTCGAACCTCTTCACCGGGGTGCACGGCAACTATCTCCGCGGCTCGATCGTCAACGCCGGCATGGACCCCGACAACCTCCCCGAGGGCGATTTGAAGACGATGAACTTCGGCTCGGGGGGCAACACCAAGGCGAAAGCTTGGAAGGATATCTGGGGCTCGGGCCAGGGCATCAGCCCGGTGCGCGACGTGCTGCCGGTCGCGGCGTTCGTGGCGCAGCTCGAGGAGCAATATCTGGCCGCACGGCGCGAGCTCGAGGCGAAGGTCCGGCTGTAGTTGGCTGCCCGCGTAGGGAGCAAACCTTCCTTCAATTTCCGTTGGTGTCGAGCGAAGTCGAGACACGTGAATGCACGCTTCACGCTCGACTTCGCCAACGGATTCTGAGGCCAGTCTAACGGTCGCCACAGAACGCTGCGCCGATGCTAGCAGATCATGCCCGCTTAGGGGGCGAACCATGCAAGCAAAATAATACCCAAAAAGACTGCACCCGCACAACCCATACAGCTCTCGAAGCTATTTGGCGGCCTTCGAGCGGGGCGATTGCGGCGATCGCCCGCAACAAAATCTCCAAGTGCTGACATTCTACCGGCGCGACTCTGATCAGCTCCGCAGAAACGGCAAGCTATTGCTTCAGTCTGAATCTCCTCAGCGCAGCGCCAGCAACGCTTCATACCCCCATCCTCCGCTCAAATTTTCTATCACGCATCCATACTCCCCATATCAATTTCTAAGTACGTGAAAAATACTTCACAACAGATGGATGCACCTACCCCCCGAACAACCGCTCGATCGCCGCATCCAGATAGGGCCGGTCGGCGAACAGCCGCATCGGGTCGCGGCGGTTGAGCCAGAAGGCGGCGCCGTGCCGGTCGGTCAGCGCGCGGCGCAGCGTGTCCTGCAACAGCCGCAGCCGCATCGCCGCGACCCGCCGCGCGCCCGGGGGCTCGGTCGCAGCCTGCAATGCATAGCCCGCCCGAATCTGCTCGACCCGCGCCGCAACCACGTCGCTATACGCCTGGTGCGGCCCGCGGTGCAGCGCGTGCCCCGATAGCCACGCCAGCCGCTCGTTGCCCGGCAGCACCAGCCCGTTGAGGTCGAAACGGTGCAGCACGAACCCCTCACCGCAGAGATCGGCGAACATCGCCGCCATCTGCGGCCGCTGCAGCAACGCGACGGGGATCAGATGGTGGCGCTGGTAGCCGGCTTCGGCGGGTGCAGCGCCGGACCAGCGGCAACGGGGCGGACCGGGCCGATCGCCCCCGGGCATCAGCGGTCGGCGCTGAACTCGACCAGCACCGTCGCCGGCCGCCCGCTTCCCGCGGCCTGCGGCGTCAGCGCGACCGTTTCGCCGCGCTCCAGCCCCGGTGCCTGCTGGGCGCGCGCTACCGCGCCGTTGAGCATCATGTCGAGCGCCAGCCGCGCCAGCCGCTTGACCATCGCCGCCATGTCCCACCCCGGCGGGATGCGCGCCTCGAGCTCCTGCCCGGCAAAGGCCGCAAGCCCGCGCGTCGCGACGCGCTCGCCCGCCGCATCGTCGCGGCGGCGAAAGGCGACGAGGTGCAGCACCGGCGGCATGCCGCTTGCCTGCATCTCGGCGATCGCGCCGCGGAACTGCGGCGCGCCGGTCCACAGCCGTGCCGGCGACCAGAAAATCCGGTCGGCGTCGAAAGCATCGATCAGCAGCACGAGCAGCTTGAGATAATCGGCCAGCGGAGGCGACAACGCATCGGCGTCGGCATCTGCCCCGCCCAGTTCAACGACCCAGCAGGCCCCCTTGGTACGCCAATCCTCGGGCAGGCTGATCCCGAGGCTGCTCGTCGCCCGGTCCGCCGGGTCGGCGAAGTCGAGCAGCGCAGGCCCCGCGCGGTCCAGCGTCGCCGTCATCGGCCCCAGCGCCAGCCGCAGCGGCAGCGCCCCCGCTCCCGCCGCCTCGGGCTGCAGCCCCATCCGCCGCATCAGCGCCGCGACCGCATCCTCCGCCATCGCCGGCCCGGCGAGCAGCGCAAAGACTGCCTGCGTCGCCGCCGCGGGCTGCGTCATCGTATCGCGGTGGGGACTATCCATGCTGCCGGTCGACCTCTCCCAGGCGGCCAGCATCGCAAGACTGTCCGCCTTGTTCAAACGCTTATTGCGGCGATGGCTCCGAAATGGAGGCGGGTCAGATCGCGACCTGGCTGCCCAGTTCGACCACGCGGTTGGTCGGCAGGCGGAAATATTCCATCGCGCTTTCCGAATTGCGCAGCATCCACGCGAAGAGCTTCTCGCGCCAGATCGGCATCCCCGGCTTCGCCGCGGCGATCAAAGTCTGGCGCGACAGGAAGAAGCTCGTCTCGAGCATCTTGAAATCGCCGCCGCAGCCGGTGACGCGGTGCAGCGCCGCGGGCACGTCGACGGGCTGCATGAAGCCGTAATTCAGGATCAGCCGGTGGAACCCCTGCCCCAGCCCGTCGAGCTGGCAGAGCTTCTTTTCTTCGACGAACGGAACGTCGGCGATCTTGATCGTCAAGAGGATGATCCGCTCGTGCAACACCTTGTTGTGCTTGAGGTTGTGGAGCAAAGCGTGCGGCACGCCGTCCGAGGACGAGGTCATGAACACCGCGGTCCCCGGCACGCGCGTCGCGCTGTTCGCCGCCGATTTGACGAAGATCGGGATCGGCATCGCGCCTTCGGCCATTTCCTGCTGCATCAGCTTGCGCCCGCGCGACCAGGTGGTGAGCATCGTGAAGATGACGAGCCCGATCGCCAGCGGCACCCAGCCACCGTCGGGCACCTTGATCAGATTGGCGCCGAAATAGGCGACATCGACGATGAAGAAGACCGCCAGCACCGGCAGCGCCTTCCACGCCGGCCACTTCCACAGGGTGAACAGCACGACGCTGAGCAGGCAGGTGTCGATGAACATCGCCCCCGTCACCGCGATGCCATAGGCCGCGGCGAGGTTGCTCGACGATCCGAAGAAGAGGACGAGGATGATGACCATCACCATCAGCCCCCAATTGACCACCGGAATATAGATCTGCCCCGCCGCCGACGCGCTCGTATGCTCGACGCGCAGCCGCGGCATGAAGCCCAGCTGGATCGCCTGCTGGGTCAGCGAGAAGGCGCCCGAGATCACCGCCTGGCTCGCGATGATCGTCGCGAGCAGCGCCAGGATCACCACCGGGATCTGCCACGCATCGGGCATCATCTGGAAAAAGGGATCGGAGATCAGCTCGGCGCGCGGCCCCGCCTCGGCGGCGAGCACCATCGCGCCCTGCCCCATATAGTTGAGCATCAGCGCGGGCAGCACGAAGACCAGCCAGCTCACCCCGATCGGCTTGCGCCCGAAATGCCCCATGTCGGCATAGAGCGCCTCGGCCCCCGTCACCGCAAGCACCACGGCGCCGAGCGCGATGAAGGCGGTGAAACCGTCGAGATAGAAGAAGCGCAGCGCGTTCAGTGGGTTCACCGTCTCGACGATGATCCACGGATTGTCGCCGATATGCATGATACCGAGCGCGGCGAGCATGATGAAATAGGCGAGCATGATCGGCCCGAACAGCGCCCCGACCTTGGCCGTCCCGCGCGACTGGATCGCGAACAGCGCGATCAGGATCGCGAGCGCGATCGGCACGATATAGGGCGCAAAGCCCGGGTTCACATATTCGAGGCCCTCGGTCGCCGACAGCACCGACATCGCCGGGGTGATCATGCTGTCGCCATAGAAGAGCGCGGTAGCGAACACGCCGAGCAGCACGATCGGCCAGGTCCAGCGCTTGCCCTCCGACGACCGGCTGATCAGCGCGAGCAAGGCCAGGCTGCCCCCCTCACCCTTGTTGTCGGCCTTCATGATCGTCAGCACATATTTGAAGGTCACCACCAGCATCATCGACCAGAAGACCAGGCTCAGCACGCCATAGATGTGCAGCCGGTCGGGCTCGATCGGATGATGCCCGGCAAAGGTCTCGCGAAACGCGTAGAGCGGGCTGGTGCCGATGTCACCGAACACGACGCCGACCGCGCCCACGGCGAGCTTCACCACGCTGTCGCCGTGGTGGCCGTGGCCGGGATGGCCGGTTTCGGCGGCGTTCGGTGCGGCGGCCTCGGCGCCGTCCGCCGCCTGTTGCGACTCAGCAGTCATCGCGCGCCTTTAGACGAGCCCGCAGCACAGGAATAGCGGGGAAATCATTGCCCCGCCGGTGCTTCGGCAGGCGCTTCACCCGCCGCCTCGGGCGGCAGCTGCGGCCCCAGCGCCTGTCGCAGCTGCGCCAGCCGTATCTCCAGATCGGCGCGCCACGGCGCATCGGCGGGGCTCCGCGACAGCAGCTCGCTCCACACCGCCTCGGCGCCCTTCAAATCGCCGCCCTGCGCCAGCGCCAGCCCGGCGAAGAAAGGCGGTCCCGGATGCGTCGGGTCGCGCTTCGCGGCCTCGTCGAACGCCAGCGCCGCCGCGGGCGACATCATGCCGCCGCCATGCGCGACCAGCGCGTTGCCGAGGCCGACCCAGAGGTCGACATTATCGGGATATTTGCTGAGCCCGTTCTGCAACATCTTCGCCGCATTTTCGGTACGCCCGCGCCGCATCTGCCCGTCGGAGGCGGCGATCCACTGCGACGCCGGGCCAAAGCGGTCGGCCATGCCCTGCTGCCGGTCGGTGATCGGCTCGCCGAAACCCTCCAGCTTGTCGACCGGGGTCACCGGCTTGCCCGGCAGCGAAGGATGCCCCTGCAGCGCATAGCCCGCGAGCCCCAGCATCACCGCCGCCGCCGCGAGCGGCCGCGTCGCCGCGGGCAGGCGCCCGACGAAGAGCAGCCCGCCGATCGTCAACGCCGCGGCGAGCAACACCCACAGCCAGATCATGGCTCGCCCTCCCCTTCGCCGGCGCCGCGCCGGAAGCGCCCGAAGGCCAGCCAGCCGCCGAGCGCGAGGAACAGCAAGGGCCCGAACCACAGGAAGGCGGTCGCGGCATCGAACGGCGGGTCGTAATCGACCCAATTGCCGTAGCGTGCGACCAGCCAGCTGCGGATTTCCTCGGGGCTTTCGCCCGCGGCGATCTTGCTGCGCACCTCGTTGCGCATGTCGCCCGCCAGCGGCGCGTCCGAATCGGCGATCGACTGGCCTTGGCAGACCAGGCAGCGCAATTCCTCCATCAGCCGCTTCGCCTTGGCCTCCTGCACGGGATCGGCGAGCTGCTGATAGGCATAGGGCGCGGGCGGCAGCCGGTCCTGCGCCGCGAGCGGCACCGCCGCGGCCAGCGCCAGCAGGCCCAGCGTGGCGCGCCGAAGCGTCACTTCATCTTCTCCAGCTTGGCGATGATCTCGGGCACCTGCTCCTCGAGGATCACGCCCTGGATCTGCTCGCGGATGATCCCCTTGCCGTCGATCAGGAAGGTCTCGGGCACCCCCGACGATCCGAGCGCGATCTGCACGCTCGACTGCATGTCCGACCCGATCCGGTCGAAGGGGTTACCGAACTCGTTCAGGAACTGCGCGACATCCTCGGGCCGGTCGCGGATCGCGATGCCGTCGATCGGCACGCCCGCGCGCTTCAGCGCCTCGAGCTGCGGCGCCTCGGCGCGGCACGGGATGCACCAGCTCGCGAAGACATTGACCAGCCGCGGCCGCCCGTCGGCGAGCTGGCTGCTCTTCAGCCCCGCCACCCCCGCGGTCGCGGGCGGCAGGTCGAACAAGGGCATCGGCTTGTCGATCCACTGCGACTGGATCAAAGTCTCGGCCGGCGTCGTCAGCCGATAGATGAAGGCGCCGAACAGCAATCCCATGATCGCCAGCGGCACGAACAGGACCCAGCGCGACTTCATTTCCAGCGACCCTCATCCTTGCGAGCCCGGCGCGCGCGCCAGACCGTCAGCAATTGCGCGCGGCCCAGCATCGACAGCGCCGCGCCGATCGCGATCAGCGCGCCGCCCAGCCAGATCCACCACACCAGCGGCTTCCACCACAGCCGCAGCTGATAGCGCCCCGCGCCGTCGGCGCCGACCACCGGCTGCCCCAGCACCGCATAGAGCTGGCCGCCCGGCCGCGTCAGCAGCGCCGCCTCGTTGGTCTCGGTCGGCGCGGTGCCCATCAGCCCGGGGAACATCCGCGATTCGGGCTTCATGACATGCGACCCGCCGCCCGGCGTCGTCGCGACCAAAGTGCCCTCGATCGCGGTAAAATTGGGACCCGCGACGGGCTTTACGCCCTCGAAACGCACCTCGAAGTCGCCGACCTTGACCACATCGCCGGGCTTCGCCGCGACCAGCTTCTCCTTGATGAAGGCGCTTTCCGCCCCCATCCCGGCGAGCGCCACCGCGACCCCGAAATGCGCGATCACCATGCCCCAGGTCGGCAGCGGCGTGCGGCGGAGGTTGCGGCCCCACAGCGGCGCGAGGCTCGCGACCGCGACCACCCCCGCGACGGTCATGCCCAGCAGCGGCAGGATGCCGACCTTGCCGCCGAACAGGATGAGCGCGAACAGCACCAGCGCCCCCGCGAACACCGCCATCGGCAGCCGCGACCAGAGCTTCTTGCCGTCGTCCCTGCGCCAAGCGAGCAGCGGCCCCGCGACCATCACGAGGCACAGGATCAGCGCCAGCGGCCCCGCGACCTTGTTATAATAGGGCGGCCCCACCGAAATCTTCTCGCCCATCGCCTCGGCGACGATCGGGTAGAGCGTGCCGAGCAGCACGAGCGCGAGGATCGTCGTCAGCAGCAGGTTGTTGATCACAAGCGAGCCCTCGCGGCTCAGCAGCGCGAATTTCTTGCCCTCGGCGACCGACCCCGCGCGCACCGCGAACAAGGTGAGCGCGCCGCCGATATAGATCGCCATCAAGGCGAGCAGGAAGGTCCCGCGCTCGGGATCGACCGCGAAGCTGTGGACGCTCGTCAGCAGCCCCGAGCGCACGATGAAGGTGCCGACCATCGACATCGAGAAACCGATCACCGCGAGCATCACCGTCCAGGCGCGCAGCGCATTGCGCGTCGCGGTCACCGCGACCGAATGGAGCAGCGCTGCGCCCGCGAGCCACGGGATCAGCGAGACATTCTCAACCGGATCCCAGAACCACCAGCCGCCCCAGCCGAGCTCGTAATAGGCCCAATAGCTGCCCGCGGTGATGCCCAATGTCAGGAAGATCCAGCTGAAAAGCACCCACGGCCGCATCGCGCGCGCAAAGGCCGGCCCGATCTCGCGCGTGATCAGCGCGCCGACGGCAAAGCTGAACGCGACCGACAGCCCGACATAACCGACGTAGAGCGTCGGCGGATGGAAGGCCAAGCCGATGTCCTGCAGCAGCGGATTGAGCCCCTGCCCGTCGGGCGGCGCCACCGGCAGCCGGTTGAACGGGTTCGACGAAAAGAGCAGGAAGGCAAAGAAGCCGAGGCTCAGCGCCGCCTGCGCGCTCAAGGTCGCGACCAGCGTATCCTCGCGCAGCCGCCGCTCGAAGATCGCGATCAGCGCCCCCGACAGCGACAGGATCATCAGCCACAGCAGCATCGACCCTTCGTGGTTGCCCCACGTCCCCGCGATCTTGAAGATCATCGGTTTCAGGCTGTTGCTGTTGCGCGCGACCAGTTCGACCGACATGTCCGACCGCACGAACAGCGCGATCAGCAGGCCGAAGGCCGCGGTGGTCAGCACGCCTTGGGCTACGCTCGCCGGCCGCACCAGCGACGCCAGGTCCTTGGGCCCGCCGCGCAGGAAGAGGACTCCCGCGACCAGCGACAGGCACGCGAGCGCCGCCGCGATCCACAGCAGGGCCAGACCCAGTTCTGCGATCATACCTTCGGCGCCATCTTCGCCACGCCCTCGGGCATCTCGCCCATCTGCGGCGGCATATAGCGCTCGTCGTGCTTCGCCAGGATGCGGTCGGCCACGAAAGTGCCGTCGGCGCGCATCCGGCCGTCGGCGACCATGCCGCTTTCCTCGGCGAACAGGTCGGGGACGATGCCCTTGAACTCGACCGGCACCGACGCCTTGCCGTCGGTCGCAACGAAGCGGATCGTCAGCCCGTCGGGTTGGCGCACGATGCTGCCCGCGGCGACCATGCCGCCCAGCCGCATCGGCTCGCCGACCGCGGTCTTGCCGGCCTTGACCTCGACCGGGGTGCGGAAATAGGCCGCCTCGTCGCGCAGCGCGCTCGCGCCGAGCACGCCCGCGCCCGCGACCCCCGCGACGGCGACCAGCGCCAGAATCAAACGTTGATGCTTCGCCTTCATTTCCGGTCCCTACGCAGCGCGTCGCTGCGCTTTTCGGCTCTTTTCATCGCCCGCCAGCTCGCCCAGAGCACGGCGCCGGTCAGCACCACGGTCAGCCCGTAGGCGGCCACGACATAGGCCCATTGCCCGCCCCCGCTGATCACCCCCGTCACGCGTCAACTCCCCTCATCGTCGGCGAGCCGCCGCAGCCGCGCAGCAACGCGGTTGTCGGCGATGATCCGCCGCATCCGCATCAGCACGATGGCGCCGAACAGCAAGGAAAAACCCAGCAAGGTCAAACCCAGAGGCCACAGCAGCGCGCCGTCGATGCTCGATCCGCGCAGCGTGATGCTCGGCCCCTGGTGCAGGCTGTTCCACCACACGACACTGCGATTGATGATCGGGATGTTGATCGCGCCGACCAGCGCATAGATCGCCGCGCCGCGCGACAGCGTGCCGCCCTGCCTTTGCCCCTCGTCGCCGCTCGTCAGCGCGATGAACCCGGCATAGAGGAAGAGCAGGACCAGCATCGAGGTCATCCGCCCGTCCCATTCCCACCAGGTCCCCCAGGTCGGTTTGCCCCAGATCGATCCGGTCGCGAGGCACAAGGCGGTGAACAGCATCCCCGGCACCGCGATCGCGCGCGCCGCGATGCCCGCGAGCGGATGGCGCCACACCAGCTGCACCAGCCCCGCGACCGCCAGGCTCGTCCAGCCACCCATTCCGAGCCACGCCGACGGCACATGGACATAGAGGATGCGCGCAGTCTCGCCCTGCTTGTAATCGCCCGGCACCTGCGTCAGCCCGGCAAAGGCGCCGCCCAGCACGAGCAACAGCCCGACGCCGAGCAGCCACGGCGTCAGCGGCTTCGCAATCGCGAGGAAACGGGTGGGATTGGCGTAAGCGTGCATCGGTTTCGCGTCGTCTTTAGGGGAGGCCGATATATCGGTCCAGTGAATTGCCCGGCGCGACCCGGCGGCGCCGTTCTTGCCGCCCGCACGCGCGCCGTCAACCCTCGGGCCGCGTCCAGATCCACGTCCCCGTCACCGCCGCGGCGATCACCGGCGCCATGACCCACGGCCAGGGCGCAAAGACCAAAGCCAGCACGATGCTCGCCGCAAACATGATGCTCGCCGCGACCTTGCCCTTGCGGCTGATCGCTCCCTTCTCGCGCCACGCCACGATATGCGGGCCGAACGTCGCATGGTTCACCAGCCACGCCTCGAGCCGCGGCGACGAGCGCGCGAAGCAGAAGGCGGCGAGGATGACGAAGGGCACCGTCGGCAACAGCGGCAGAAACGCCCCGATCGCGCCGAGCGCGAGCGACAACCAGCCGCTGACGAGGTAGAAATGCCGCTTCATTCGCGAAGGACTTAGGCGGCGCGACTGCGCGCGCCAAGCCCCCGCGGGATCACCCCCGCCCGATCAGCTTCTGCGCCATCCGGTCGGCGACGACCGACGCCGGGGTACCGCTCGCCTTGCTCTCGGCCCAGATATCGGCCAGCCGGCCGGGGATCTGGCGGATGCGGCTCTCGACTTCCTCGCGGCTGCTCTGCCCCAGATATTCGAGCGCGACGTTGATGATCCCGCCCGCGTTGATCACATAGTCGGGAGCATAGACGATGCCGCGGTCGTGGACGCGCTGGCCGTCGGCCGCGGTCGCGAGCTGGTTGTTCGCACCGCCCGCGACGATCGGCACGCGAAGCTTGGCGATGCTGTCCTCGGTCAGGATCGCGCCGAGCGCATTGGGGCTCAGCACCTCGGCTTCGATCTCCATGATCGCCGCCGAATCGGCGAGCTCGGCGCCCAGTTCGTCGGCCAGCGCCTTCGCGCGCGCCAGGTTGACGTCGGCGAGCGTCAGGATCGCGCCGTCGGCCGCCAGCCGCCGCGCGACGCCGCCGCCGACGCTGCCCACGCCCTGGATCGCGACGCGCACACCTTTGGCGCTGTCGGTGCCCAGACCCTGCCTGATCGCCGCCAGGATGCCCAGATAGACGCCGAGCGCGGTCTGCGGCCCCGGGTCGCCGCCGACTTCGTCGCCCGCGACGGGCAGCCCGCTCACATGCTTGGTCTCGTGCGAAATCGCGACGATATCGGCAACCGACATGCCGACATCCTCGGCCGTGACATAGGCACCGCCCAGCGAATCGACCGCACGCCCGAACGCCGCGAGCATCGCGGGGGTTTTTTCCGCCCCTTCGTCGGCCAAGATCACGCCCTTGGCGCCGCCCATCGGCAGGCCGGCCATCGCATTTTTGTAGCTCATGCCGCGCGAAAGGCGCAGCGCGTCGGTGATCGCGGCCTTGCGCTGCGGATAATGCCAGTAACGCACGCCGCCCGCGCCGGGGCCGAGGTGCGTCGAGTGGACGGCGATGACCGCGGTCAGCCCGCTGGCGCGATCGCGGAACATGTGGACATGCTCATGATCGTCGAAATCGGCGAAATCCCAGACAGCAGACATGCGCGACTCCTCGCGTTAGAAAATTACGTCAAGACGCAATAATGCAACGAGCGAAGCAAGTCACCCCCAAAGCGCCTATGCGCGATGATAGAGAAAATGGGGCGACCAACGGGGCTCGAACCCGCGACCTCCGGTACCACAAACCGGCGCTCTAACCAACTGAGCTATGGTCGCCACACGCCGGGCGAAACCGCCTCGACAGCGCGCGGCGATAGGCGCGCGAGTGGCGGTTCGTCAAGCATTGTTCGTGTCACATATGCCTCTTAAAAGTGCCTCATGACCGATAAGATCGTCGATATGGCCACATCGGGCGCCGACCGCACCGCCGATCGCCTCGCCGCCGTGCCCGGCATCCGCCGCGCGCCGACCCCAAAGCTCCAGCAATATATGCTCTCGAACTTCCTCGACGCCGAAACCTGCGCCGCGCTGATCGAGCGCATCGACCGCGACGTGCGCCCGTCGACGATCGCCGATCCCAATGGCGATGAAGCCTTCCGGACGAGCACGACCTGCGACCTCGACCACCGCGATCCGGTGGTGCGCGCGGTCAACGACCGGCTGCACGCGCTCACCGGCATCCCGCCCGAATATGGCGAACCGCTGCAAGGCCAGCGCTACGACGTCGGGCAGGAGTTCAAGGCGCACACCGATTTCTTCGACCCGCGCGGCGCCGACTGGGAGCAATATTGCGCGATCCCTGGCCAGCGCAGCTGGACGCTGATGATCTATCTCAACGAGCCCCCCGCGGGCGGCGCCACACGCTTCCTCGCGACGGGCAAGATGCACCAGCCCGAGGCCGGCAAATTGCTCGCCTGGAACAATGTCCGCCCCGACGGGACGACCAACGACGACACGCTCCACCACGGGATGAAGGTGCGCAAGGGGCGCAAATATATCATCACCAAATGGTTCCGCGAACGGCCATGGCCGTGGGCGGCGGGCGAGCTGGACTGACCCGGTGGGGAAGGCCCCCTTCCCCCTCGATGGGGGAAGGATACGAAGCCTTGCGCCTTTGGCGCTAGGCGAAGTTGGATGGGGGTGAGGGTGCGTCCTTCGGCCACGGCTTCATGCCGGAACATCACCCCCACCGCTGCGACTAGGCAGCAAGCTGCCAAGTCTCGCTGCCTCCCCCATCAAGGGGGAGGAGCAGTTCCTTACTTCACCAACCGATACTGAAAGTTCAGCGTCAGCGTGTTCGACACCTGACCCGGCTCGACCGGGGTCGCCTTGGCGTCCATCGCCTGCAGGCGCACCATCGGCGGCGCTGGCGGCGGCGGGCTCGCGTAGCTGCCGCCCTCGCTGATCGACACCAGCTCGGCGCCGCGGAAACCCGCGAGGCGAGCGTAATCAGCCGCCTTGGCTTCGGCTTCCTTGATCGCCGCGCCGCGCGCGCCGACCAGCTGCGCATCGGCATCCTTCATGCCGAACCACGGGCCCTCGATATTGGTCCCGCCCGCCGCGACCAGCGCGTCGAGCAGCGGCCCGATGTCGTCGATCTTCGGCGTCGTCGCGCGGACACTGTTGTTCACCTGATAGCCGATGAAGCGCGGCGGCTGGCCGTTGCCGGTGTTGTTATAGTCGTACTGCGGCGACAGGTTGATGCCGCTCGTCTGGATATCCTCGGGCTTGATCCCGCGCGCCTTGGCGGCGGCGATCAGCTTGTCCATCGCCGCGGCGTTCAGGCGCATCGCCTCGACCGCGGTCGGCGCGGTGGTCTGCACCCCGGCACCGACGGTCGCCTGGTCGGGGCGCGAGCGCACCTCCTCGTTGACGCTGAAGCTCAGGATCGGCCCCTGCACAGTTGCTGTCGTCACCGTCGAACCTCCCTGCTGCTGCGCAAGAACCGGCGTGGCCGCCGTCAGCGCGAGTGCACTGGCCATAGCGGTGAGCATATGCTTCGTCATTGTCTTCTCCTGTGGCCGGACCCCCGGCCGTGATGAACGCCCGCCCCGTAACGCAGACGGAGAGGGCGCGTTCCGGCCTTTGCCCGCAGAGCGCTTGCATGATGCTGAACACGCCAGTAGCGAGCCGTTCATCATGGGTCAGGGTCTGCTTCTTGCGCGATCGAGGTTTGAAACGATTTCGTTCAGGGCGAGGAAGCGAGGCGTAGGCATATGAGTATATTCCAAGGCTCGCTGACGCGGCCATGGACGAAATCGATCAAATCCCGCAGGGACGGCGAAATGGCTTCGATCTCGGCTCCGCGCGCCCTTGCAGATGGAACCACCATCCGCGGCGGTCGCACGAAACCGATATCTTCGCCATTTCGCCGCCTCGAACGTGCAAGAAGCAGACCCTGACCCATGGCAGCTCCCATTCTTTCATACGAAGGCCTCGGTCTTGTGCAGGGCAGCGGCTGGCTGTTCCAGGACCTCGACATCTATGTCGGCGAACGCGACCGGCTCGCGCTGATCGGCCGCAACGGCGCGGGCAAGACCACCCTGCTCAAATTGCTCGCGGGGCAGATCGACCCCGACAAGGGCAAGCGCGTCATCGTTCCCGGCACGCATGTCGTGATGCTCGAACAGGAACCCGATTTCCGCCCCTTCGCCACGCTGATGGACTTCGCCGTCGCGGGCAACGACGCGCCGCCCGAGCATGAAGTCGCCGCCATCGCCGACCAGCTCGGCATCGACATGAGCCGCACTGCCGCCAGCGCCTCGGGCGGCGAGCGTCGCCGCGCCGCGCTCGCGCGTGCGCTCGCGCAGAACCCCGACGTGCTGCTGCTCGACGAGCCGACCAACCATCTCGACCTCGCCGCGATCGACTGGCTCGAATCCTGGCTCGCGCGCTACACCGGCGCCTTCGTCGCGATCAGCCACGACCGCACCTTCCTCACCCGCCTGACGCGCCAGACCCTGTGGCTCGACCGCGGCAGCATCCGCCGCAAGGAAATCGGCTTCGGCGGCTTCGAGGAATGGAGCGACGCCGTCGCCGCCGAGGAAGTCCGCGCCGCCCAGCGCCTCGATTCTAAACTGCGGCTCGAGGCGCACTGGCTCGAACGCGGCGTCACCGCGCGCCGCAAGCGCAATCAGGGCCGGCTCGAGAAGCTGAAAGAAATGCGCGCCACCCGCGCCGCGATGATCGGCGGCCCGGGCGTCGCCAAGCTCGGCCTCGCCAACGACGACGTCCGCTCGAAATCGGTGATCGTCGCCGAAAATATCTCGAAGAGCTTCGGCGACCGCGCGATCATCAAAAATTTCGACTTCCGCGTCCAGCGCGGCGACCGCATCGGCATCGTCGGCGCCAATGGCGCGGGCAAGTCGACCCTGCTCAAGCTGCTCACCGGCGAGATCGCGCCCGACAGCGGCAAGATCACCCTCGCGCCGACGCTCGACGGCATCGTCATCGACCAGCAGCGCAGCCTGATGTCGCCCGAAAAGCGCGTCCGCGACATCCTGGCCGACGGCGGCGACTGGGTCGAGGTGCGCGGCGTGAAGAAGCATATCCAGGGTTATCTCAAGGAGTTCCTCTTCGACCCCGGCGTCGTCGAGGCGAGCGTCGGCGCGCTGTCGGGCGGCGAACGTTCGCGGCTCCTCCTCGCGCGCGAATTCGCCCGCGAATCGAACCTGCTCGTGCTCGACGAACCGACCAACGACCTCGACCTCGAAACGCTCGATTTGTTGCAAGAGGTGATCGCCGACTATGCCGGCACCGTCCTGCTCGTCAGCCACGACCGCGACTTCCTCGACCGCACGGTCACCGTCACCCTCGGCCTCGACGGATCGGGCAAGGTCGACATCGTCGCCGGCGGCTATGCCGACTGGGAAGCGAAGCGGGTGAAACCGAACGCGGCCAAGGCGAAGGCCACTTCGACCGAAGCTCCCCCGCCGCCGCCGCAGGGGCGCAAGAAGCTGAGCTACAAGGACCAGCGCGACTACGACCTTCTCCCCGCCCGGATCGAGGCGATCGAGGCGGAGATGGCGGGCATCGAATCCGACCTCTCCGACGGCAGCCTTTTCGCGCGCGACCATGCGCGCTTCTCGGCGCTGACCGAAAAGCTCGAAAAGCTTCGGAGCGAAAAGGCCGCCGCCGAAGACCGCTGGCTGGAACTGGCCGAAGCCGTCGAGGCGCTCGGATAAAAGACAGCTATCGCGCGCGGGCAACATGGCGGCATAATCGCGCTGGACAGCCCACCAAAGCCCGCTACGTGGAATCGTAATGGCGACGATCCTCCCCCCCGACAGCGACGAGCCGGCCCTGCCCGAAAGCCCGTCCAAAGCCCCCTCGCCGCTCAGTTTCCCCGATTACCGCTATTATTGGCTCGCGCGCTTCACCGCGGTGATGGCGACGATCGCGATGGTCGTGGTGATCGGCTACCAGCTCTACGACACCGCGCGCACCGATTACGGCATGTCGATCAAGGAGGCGTCGTTCCAGCTCGGGCTGCTCGGGCTGTTCCAGTTCGTGCCGCTCGCGGTGCTGACCCCCGTCGCGGGCTGGGTCGCCGACCGCTTCGAGCGGCGGAGCGTCGCGATTTTCTCGAACCTCATCGACCTGCTGATCGCGGTGGCGCTCGGCTGGTTTACCTACACCGACGGGCTTACCCTGCCCCTGCTCTTCGGCCTCGCTGCGCTGCACGGCGTCGCGCGCGTCTTCTCGGGCCCGGCGATGAGCGCGATCGCGCCGAACATCGTGCCCCCCGCCGTGCTGCCGCGCGCGATCGCGATGAGCAGCATCGCGTGGCAGTCGGCGTCGGTGATCGGCCCCGCGGCGGGCGGGCTAATTTACGCGGCCCATCCGACCTCGGTCTATATCTTCGCTGCGGTGCTGCTCGCCATCTCGGCCTTCACGATCGGCCGCGTGCGCCCCGTGCTGCCGCCGCCGACCGAAGTGCGCCGCCACCCGCTGCGCGAAATGGCCGACGGGCTGCAATTCACCTGGCGCGAGCGTTTCCTGCTCGGCACGATCACGCTCGACCTGTTCGCGGTGATCCTGTCGGGCGCGACCGCGATGCTGCCCGTCTATGCGCGCGATATATTGATGACCGGCTCCGAAGGCCTCGGCTTCCTGCGCGCCGCGCCCGCGGTCGGCGCGGCGGTGGTCGCGCTGGGCCTCGCGTGGCGGCCGATCGAGCGCAACGTCGGGGTCAAGATGCTGTGGGCGGTGGTCGTCTTCGGCCTCGCGACGATGGCGTTCGGGCTGTCGACCAACTTCCTGCTGTCGCTGGCGATGCTGGCGCTGCTCGGCGCGGCCGACATGTTCTCGGTCTTCGTGCGCGGCACTTTGATCCAGCTCAACACCCCTGACCATATGCGCGGGCGCGTCAGCGCGGTGTCGGGGCTGGCGATCTCGGCATCGAACGAGCTCGGCGAGATGCGCGCGGGCTCGATGGCGGCTGCTTTCGGTCCCGTTTTCGCGGTCGTCGCGGGCGGCGCCGCGGCGGTCGGCGTCACCGCGCTCTGGGCGTGGCTCTTCCCCGAGCTGCGCCGCGCGCGGACCTTCGAGCCGCAGTTCAAAAAGGCCGAGTGACGCATTTCCGCGCCCGCCCGAAGGCGCGATTTCAACTCGTCGCAAGCTGCCTTCCTTTCGCCACAAAGTGATTGTCAATTTATTTAGTTGAATTATCTCGGATGCACCCGTCACCGCGGTTCCCCTGGCCCAACCAACGGAGAATCCGAGATGCAATTTGCCCCGATCCGCCACAAAATCCTGACAATTCCTGGGCTCGACAACAGCGGCCCGCGCCACTGGCAGAGCCTGTGGGAGCATAAGTTCGCCGATTGCGAGCGAGTCGAGCTCGGCGACTGGAGCGCCCCCGACCGCGACGCGTGGAAGCGCCGCATCGCCGACGCGATCGACGCCGAGGACGAGCCGGTGCTGATCGCCGCGCACAGCCTGGGCTGCCACGCCTTCGCCGACTGGTTCGCCTCGGCGGGCGGACTGGCGCGGGCGCGCGTGCTCGGCGCCTTGCTCGTTGCGCCGCCCGACCTCGGCGACCTGCGCCGCGACAATCGCGTGTCGAGCTTCACCGAACCGGCGAGCTTCACCTCGCGCACCCCGATGATCGTCGTGGCCAGCGACAACGACCCCTATGCCAAGACCGCGCATGTCTGGCGCCTGTCGCGGCAATGGGACGCGCGCTTCGTCAACGCGGGGCCGTTCGGGCATATCAACGCCGACTCGGGGATCGGCGACTGGCCTTATGGACAGTATCTGCTCGCCTCGTTACAACCCGCGCCCGTGCCCGCCCTGGCCGACGAAAAGCTGTGGGTCCGGGCCGGCGACTGGCCCAACCGGGTCCGCCGCGATCCGCGCTTCGAACATAGGGAAAGTGCATTCCGACCATGAAAGCCAATTCGATCCTCGATACCATCGGCAACACCCCGCATATCCGGGTCGCCAAGCTGTTCCCCGACGCCGAGGTCTGGGTGAAGTCGGAACGCAGCAACCCGGGCGGGTCGATCAAGGATCGCATCGGCCTCGCGATGATCGAGGCGGCCGAACGCGACGGCAGCCTGAAGGAAGGCGGCACCATCGTCGAGCCGACGTCGGGCAACACCGGCATCGGCCTCGCGATGGCGGCCGCGGTCAAGGGCTACAAGCTGGTGCTCGTGATGCCCGAGAGCATGTCGCTCGAACGCCGCCGGCTGATGCTCGCCTATGGCGCGACCTTCGACCTGACGCCGCGCGAAAAGGGCATGAAGGGCGCGATCGAGCGCGCGATCGAGCTGGTCGAGACCACCCCCGGCGCGTGGATGCCGCAGCAGTTCGAGAATGAGGCCAATATCGACGTCCATGTCCGCACCACCGGCCCCGAAATCTACGAGGACTTCAAGGACAGCCCGATCGACGTGCTGATCACCGGGGTCGGCACCGGCGGGCATATCACCGGCACCGCGCAGTTCCTCAAGGAACGCTGGCCGGGCCTCAAAGTGTATGCGGTCGAGCCCGAGGCCTCGCCGGTGATTTCGGGCGGCCAGCCCGCGCCGCACCCGATCCAGGGCATCGGCGCCGGCTTCATCCCGCGCAACCTGCACACCGACCTGCTCGACGGGGTGATCAAGGTCGACGCCGCCGACGCCAAGGATTTCGCGCGCCGCTCGGCGACCGAGGAAGGCATGCTCGTCGGCATCTCGTCGGGCGCCACCCTCGCGGCGATCGCGCAGAAGCTGAAGGAACTGCCTGCAGGCAGCCGCGTCCTCGGCTTCAACTACGACACCGGCGAGCGCTACCTCTCGGTCCCCGACTTCCTGCCGGAAATCTGAGCCCCCGCCATGGCGCCCGAGGCGCCCAAATCGACGACGCCGTTGTGGCGCGACCGGTCGGCATGGCTGTTCGCGCTGCTCGCCATCGCGGCGATCGTCGGCGTGCTCTACGCCAGCAGCCTGAGCGGTCCGGCCAGCTACAGCGTGCGCCTGCCCCCCGTTGCGCCTCCGGCCAGCACGGTGCCCGAAGTGCTGCCGATGGAACTCGCCCCGGTCACCGAGGACGATGCGCGCGCCGCCAATGCGAAGATCCCGCTGATCACCAAGGGCGTCGTCGCGGCGCGGCCGTTCGTCTATTCGGGTGACGCCGACAACCGCGGCCGCGCGCGCGACTGCCTCGCCGCCGCCATGCTCTACGAGGCGGGCGACGACAATATGGGCCAGCGCGCGGTCGGCCAAGTCATCGTCAACCGCGCGCGCCACCCCGCCTTCCCCAAGTCGATCTGCGGCGTGGTGTTCCAGGGGTCGGAGCGCGTCACCGGCTGCCAGTTCACCTTCACCTGCGACGGCGCGCTCGCGCGCCGCTATTCGGACGCGGCGTGGACGCGCGCGCAGGTCAATGCCGAGATCGTGCTCGCCGGCGGGGTCGATCCGCGCGTCGGGCTCGCGACGCATTACCACACCGACTGGGTGCGCCCCTATTGGAGCGACAGCCTCGAAAAGATCGCGATCGTCGACACCCATCTCTTCTTCCGCTGGCCGGGCTATTGGGGCACGCCGGGCGCCTTCCGCGGCGCGGTGTCGGGGGTCGAGGCACCGATCGCCAAGATGGCGGCGCTGTCGCCGCTGCACATGGCGGGCGCGGCGACCGAACTCGCCGCCGAGGTCGACGCCGCGGTCGGCGAGCCGCGCATAACCGGCGGCGCGGTGCCCGGGCAGGTCGTCTCGGGCGGGCGCGAGACGATCACCATCACCTTGGACCGCAAGGCGACCCCCGAAAGCTTCGTGACGCTCGCGCTGCGGCTCTGCGGCACGCGCGAATATTGCAAGTTCATGGGCTGGACCAACCCGGTGCTCAAGCCCGAGACCGAGGCGATGAACGACACCCAGCGCGCCGCGATGACCTTCTCCTACCTCCGCGACGACAAGGCGGGGTTCGAAAAGGCGCTATGGAACTGCGCCGAATATAAGCGCGACGATGTAAGGCAGTGCATGAAAAGGTGACGGCGGCTTTGGGGTGGGTCTAAGACATTAAGCCCCTCCTCTTCAGAGGAGGGGCAGAGAAACTTGGTCCGGCGTAGCCGGGCCTTAGTCGAGCGGGGTGGTGGCCGAAAGAGCACGCCCAGACCGACGCCACCACCCCGCTGCGACTAACGAACAAGTTCGTAAGTCTCGCTGCCCCTCCTCTGAAGAGGAGGGGTTGGGGATGCCCGCAACCGCCCCGCCCCCGCCCCCCTCACCCCGTCCCGTAAAACCGCGCCAGCCGGTCCAGCGCCAGCCCCAGCACCAGCTTCCCCGACCGCGCCGGCCACCCCAGCCCCTTCTCCGCACAACCGATGCCCTCGCCCGCGCAGATCACGCGCCAGCAGATGTCGGCCAGCCCCGGCCCCGCCGCGTCGAGCGCGGCGTGAAAGCGCCGGTGCGCATCGATCCGCGCGAGCGATGCGTCGGCCGCCTTCGCGCCGCCGCGCGTCTTGGCCGGCGCCGCGGCGTCCCAGCGCATCGTCACCCGCGCCGCGAGCCCCGCGCGCTCGTAATCGGCGCGCAGTTTCTCGCCCGCGCCCAGCTGCGCCGCGCTCAGATGCCCGCGCGCCGCGAGCCAGGCGATCGGGCTTTCGGCGACATTGACGCTGACGTGGCGCATCACCTGCGGCCCCGTCTTGCCCGGATCGAGCCGGTCGTCGGGATGGACATGCGTTTCGAGTCGGGGGCCGGCCATGCGATTCTCCTCTGCTTGGAGAAGCGGCTTGACAGTGGAATATTTTTTAGGAAAGAAGAAACCGATTTGGTTATCGAAAAAGTTTCAAGATAGGGCCGCCATGATCAACAGCATCCGCGCCGTGCGCCGCGCCAAGCGCCTGACCCTCGAAGATGTCGCGCTGCGCTGCGACCCGCCGACCACCGCGCAAACGATCGGCCGCCTCGAAACGGGGACGCGCACCTTGTCGCTCGGCTGGATGAACCGCATCGCCAAGGCGCTCGGGGTCGACGCCGCCGAGCTGGTGCAGCTGCCGCAGGACACCCAGCTCACCATCACCGCGCTGCTCGGCGCCGACGGGGTCGAGGCGCCGACACGCGTCGAACAGGCGCTCACCGCGCGCCCGGGCGAAGATATGGTCGCGGTGCGCGTGACCTCGTCGATCGGCGACTATCGCGCGGGCGACGAAATCTGGTGCCGCCGCATCGAGGGCGACTGGGCGGGCGCGCTCAACCGCGACCTGCTCGTCCCGCGCCCCGCCGGCCGCTTCTTCTTCGCGCGCCTGCTCAACGTCGACGGCGAAAAGCTCCACCTGCTCCCGCTCGGGGTCGGCCAGCGCCAGCAGGTCGTCAGCAACCCGCCCTGGGCTGCCGTCGCGGTGCGACTGATCCGCAACCTCTGAGCCAAGTGCCCGCCGACACCCCCTTGCGCGTTCTCAGCATCGCGACGCTCTTCCCCGACGCCGCGCGCCCGAACTTCGGCCTCTTCGTCGAAAAGAGCCTGCGCGCGCTCGCCGTGCAGCCCGGAATCGACCTCACCGTCGTCGCGCCCGTCGGCCTCCCGCCTTTCCCGCTCGCGCTCCACCCGCGCTACCGCGCGCTGCGCAACCTGCCGATCAAGGAGGAGTGGAACGGCCTTACCGTCCACCGCCCGCGCTTCACCCTGATCCCCAAGGTCGGCGCGCGCTTCAACCCCGCCGCCATCGCCGGCGCGACCCTCCCGATCGCCCGCGCCGCCGCGCCCGATGTGGTCGACGCGCAATTCTTCTACCCCGACGGCCCCGCCGCGATGCGCGTCGCGGAAGCGCTCGGCCTCCCCTTCTCCGCCAAGGCACGCGGCGCCGACATCAGCCATTTCGGCCACGATCCCGCCACCGCCCCGCAACTGCTCGAGGCGGCCGCCAAGGCCGCGGGCCTGCTCGCGGTCTCCGACGCGATGCGCCGCGACATGGCCGCGATCGGCATCGACGCAGAGAAGATCACGGTCCACTACACGGGCATCGATACCGCGCGCTTCCATCCCGGCGACCGCGCCGCAGCGCGCGCCGCGCGCGGCATGGGCGACGCCCCCGCACTCCTCACCGTCGGCGCGCTCATCGCGCGCAAGGGGCAGGCGCTCGTGATCGAAGCCCTGCCCGCGCTCCCCGGCGTCCATTATTGGCTCGCCGGCGCGGGCGAAGAGGAGGGCCGCTACCGCGCGCTCGCCGCAAAACTCGGCGTCGCCGACCGCGTTCATTTCCTCGGCCCCGTCGCCAATGCCGACCTGCCACAGCTCTACCGCGCCGCCGATATCGTCGTGATGCCGTCGGCCAGCGAAGGCCTCGCCAACGCCTGGGTCGAGGCGCTCGCCTGCGGCACCCCGATCGTGATCAGCGACGCCGGCGGCGCCGCCGAACTCGTCACCTCGCCGACCGCCGGCCGCATCGTCGACCGCTCGCCCGCGGCCATCGCCGAGGCCGTACAGACGATCCTCGCCGCCCCGCCCGCCCCCGCCGACGTCGCCGCGACGCTCGCGGGGCGCTTCGACTGGGACCGCAACGGCCGCGAACTCGCCGCGCACCTGCGCCGCTGCGCGCAAAAATAAGGGGGGCCGAAGCCCCCCTCATCGTTCCTGTCCGGCGATCGGCGGCGATCAGACGACCGCGCCGTCGTCCTTCCGCTCGACGCGTTCGCCGCCCATGATCCCGGCGCTCGTGCGCGGCACGAAGCTGTCGGGGCCGACCTTCAGCCAGACCAGCACCGGGGTCGACATCAGCACCGACGAATAGCCGCCGATGAACACGCCGAACAGCATCGCCGCGGTGAAGCCGAAGATCACGTCGGGGCCGAAGATCAGCAGCACGCCCAGCGCGAGCAGCATCGCGACGGTTGTCATCACGGTGCGCGACAGCGTCTCGTTGATGCTGAGGTTGAGCAGCGGGATGATCTCCATCTTGCGGTATTTCTTGAGGTTCTCGCGAATGCGGTCGTACACGACGATCGTGTCGTTCAGCGAATAGCCGACGATCGTCAGCAGCGCCGCGACGCTGTTCAGGTCGAACTGCATCTGCGTCACCGCGAACAGTCCGAAGGTCAGCGCGACCTCGTGGAACAGGCGACCCAGCGCGCCGACCCCGAACTGCCATTCGAAGCGGATCCAGATGTAGATCGAGATGCCGAGGATCGCGAGCGCGAGGCTGATCGCCCCGGTGCGCAGCAATTCGCCCGACACCTTGCCCGACACCGTCTCGACCGAACCGGTCTTGGCTGTCGGGAAAGCCTTCTGGATACCCGATACCAGCTGCTGCCCCGCCCGCTCGGCGACGGCCTTGTCGCCCTCGGGCAGCGCGGTGCGGATCGACACCGCCTTGTCCGATCCGAACTGCTGGATCGTCGCCTCGCCGAGCCCGATATCGCCGACCTTTTCGCGAATTTCGTCGATCGGCGGCATCGCCTGGGTGAATTCGACGCGGACCGACTGGCCGCCGACGAAGTCGACGCCGAGGTTCAGCCCCTTCACCGCCACCAGCGCGATCGAAATCGCGACGAGGAAAAAGCTCATGAAGGACGCGAGCTTCCGCCAGCGCAGGAAGTCGATATTGGTGTCGTCGGGGACGAGTTTCAGCAAGCGCATCTCTCTGCTCCCTCCTTTAAATGTTGATCGTCGTCGGCCGCGCGGTGCGCAGCCAATGGGCGACGAACATGCGGGTGACGGTGACGGCGGTGAAGACGCTGGTGACGATGCCGATCGTCAGCACGACGGCGAAGCCCTTGATCGGCCCGGTGCCGAACCAGAACATCAGCGCCGCGGCGATGACGTTGGTGACGTTGGCGTCGAAGATCGCGCGGCTCGCTTCGCTATAGCCCAGCTCGACCGCCTGGAACACGCGTCGCCCGCGTTTCAGCTCCTCGCGTATTCGCTCGTTGATCAGCACGTTCGCGTCGACCGCGGCGCCGATCGTCAGCACGAAGCCGGCGATGCCGGGCAAGGTCAGCGTCGCGTTGAAAAAGGCCATGATCGCGATGATCAGGAACACGTTGAACGCCAGCGCGATGTTCGCATAGACGCCGAAGCGGCCATAGACGACGAGCATCAGCACCAGCACCGAGACGGTCGCGATGATCCCCGCGACCGCGCCCTTCTCGATCGAGTCCTTGCCGAGTTCGGGGGTGACCGTGCGTTCCTCGACGACGTCGAGCTTCACAGGCAGCGAGCCCGAGCGCAACGCGATCGCCAGCTCGTTCGCGGTCTGCACCGTAAAGCTGCCCGAAATCTGCGCCTGCCCTCCCAGGATCGCCTCGTTGATCGTCGGCGCCGACAGCACCTGGCCGTCGAGCACCATCGCGAAGCGCTTGTTGACGTTGGCGCCCGTGACGCGCGCGAAGGTATTCGACCCCGCCGAATCGAAGCGGATCGACACCGCGGGCAGCTGCTGCTGGTTGAAATCCTGCCGCGCATCGATCAGCTGGTCGCCGCTGATCATCACCTGCCGGCTCAGGATTTCGCCCGGCGCGCCATTGCCTTCATTGGGGGCATAGCGCACGAATTCGCTGCCGATCGGGACATTGAGCGGACCCTCGGGCCCGACGGTGCCGTTGGGATCGACCATGCGGAATTCGAGCCGCGCGGTCCGGCCGAGCAGATCCTTCAGCGCTTTTGGATCCTGCAGTCCGGGAACCTGCACGACGATACGGTCGCTGCCTTCGCGGATGATCGTCGGCTCGCGCGTGCCGAGTTCGTTGACGCGCTTGTCGATGATCTCGCGCGCGGTTTCCATCGCGCGGTCGACCGCCTGGTCGCGGCCGGCGGCGGTGAGCGTCATCACGATGCGCGTGTTGTCGACGACGTCGATCTGCCAGTCGCGCTGCCCGGTCAGCCCCGCGCCCTGCGTCTCGCGGAACAGCCGGTCGCGCGCGTCGTCGAGCTGGTTCTGGTCGCGGACGAGGAAGCTGATCGTGCTCCCCGACGCCTTGAAATCGCCGATCGCGATATCGTCGTCGGGCCCGGTCTCGCCGCGCATCGACACGCGCACGGTCTTTTCCATGTTGGAAAGCTGGGTCTTGTTGAGGTCGGCGATGTCGGCCTCGAGCAGCAAGTGGCTGCCGCCCGCGAGGTCGAGCCCCAGGTTGACCTTCATCTGCGCAAAGCTCGGCAGCTGGTCGAAGGTCTTTTGCGGCAGGAAGGTCGGGATGGCGAACAGGATGCCGAGCAGCAACGAGATGCAGATGCTGATGGTTTTCCAGCGCGGGAAATCGAGCATGTCTTTGGTCCGATACCAAGGGGCGCACCCGCCGCGGCGGGCGCCGCCGCGTCAGTCGTTGGCGGGCTTGGCGCCGGGCTGCAGCACGTCCGACAGGGTCGACTTCACGACCTTGATCTTCACGCCCTGCGCGATCTCGACATCGGCGAAATCATCGTCGACGCGCGTCACCTTGCCGACGATGCCGCCGCCGGTCACCACCTGGTCGCGCGGCTTCACCGCCGCGATCTTGGCGCGATGCTCCTTCATCCGCGTCTGCTGCGGGCGGATCAGGAAGAACCAGAAGACGATGAAGATCAGCACCAGCGGGACGATCTGTCCGATAAAGAGCGCGGCCCCGCCGCCCGATCCGGCCGCTTGGCTCAGAAGCAAATTCGTCGACATCGATGAGAATCTTTCCGTTCGAAAGCACCGCCGTCCCCACCCGGGCCGGCGCGCAAGATAATGGCGCGGCGCCTATCACGCGGGGGCGGAGCGTGCAACCGGCGGCTGCGTGCCGTCCCCCGCGGCAGGCCGAGCCGAAATGGGGCCGCAGCGCGCGAGTTCAAGGCACATAGGCGATCTTCGCACGCGAGGGCCTTGCATCCCCCGCCGACCCGCGCTAGGGGCCTCGCCTGCCCAACAGGGCCGGTCGGGACGTAGCGCAGCCTGGTAGCGCATCACACTGGGGGTGTGGGGGTCGGAGGTTCGAATCCTCTCGTCCCGACCAATTTCTTCCGCCATCGGGAAAAACCTTCGCGGCAGCGCGGCTTGCCGCGCCGAAACCCGCTGCTATGCCGGGCGCATGACGCGCGCCACTCTCGTTTCCATCCTCAGCCTCGTCGCGCTTGCCGCGCTCGGTTTCGCGATGTTCTCGCTCGTCGGAACGCCGGTCGGCTGGAAAGCCGACGACTTCGTCGACCGCGACACCGGTGCCGAGGCGGTAACGCGCGGCTACCGCCTCGAAGCCGAAGGCGGCGACGCCACCCTCAAACTCACCTGCACGCCGAACGCGCCCATCGCCGCGATCCTCGTCGCCGAGGCCCCCTTCGCGGCCAAACCCGTGGCCAATATCGCCATCGACGGCGCCGCTCCCGCGGCGCGCCCGGTGACTGTCGTCGGCGCATCGGCCATCCTCGCCGATGCCAAAAGCCCCGACGGACGCGCCTTCGTCGACCGGATATCGGCATCGCGCCGCATCACCATCGCGCTCGATGGCGGCGCCACGCCTTTCACCGCGACCTTCGAGACCACCGGCGCCGACGACGCGGTCACCGACCTCCGCCACGTCTGCGTCTAGGGCAGCCCCGGGTTCCCGCGCGTGCTTTCGTTGACGAAACAGGTCGCGCGGTTGAGCCAGTTCGCCGCGCACGACGCCTGCCGCTCCGCCTCGTACCAGCCCGCCGGCTCCTTGGCATAATAGTCCGCACCCGCCCGGAACGCCGCCATGCGGTCGAACGGCGTGTCGACCAAGGTCCATTCGGGAATCCAGCACGGGTCGCCGAAGCGGTCGGTGAGCGCCCAGCCCTTGTCGCGCGCGACCACCTCCAGCCGCGTGCCCGGCCCGACATGCCGCCCGCCCTTGCGCATCAGCCGCGGCATCGGCCGGCACTTGGCGCTATAGGCGCCCATATAGCGGACCGATCCGCCGCCCGCGCGCACCTTGGCCAGCCACTCTTCGCGCTGCCCCGCGTGCGCCAGTATCGGCGGCACCAGGAAGCCCGCGACCAGCAAGGTGACCGCCAGCGAGATCAGCCCGCCGCGCATCGCCGACGGCGCCACACGGCTTCGCTCCCTGCTCCTCCGCTCGCGCATCCGCCCTCCCCCGCCGATCGATCGCGCCACCTTGCCGCAGCACGGCGCCGAGGGAAAGGCGCGAGGTTGCAGCTCGCGCACAAAGCGCCGAAAGGGGCCCGATGATCCAGACCGGCCTCCTCCTCGTCGTCGCGGCGTTCCTGACCGCGATCCTGTCGGGGGTGTTCGGCATGGCGGGCGGGCTGGTCTTCATGGGCATCCTCGCGTGGATGTTGCCCCCCGAGATGGCGCTCGCGCTCCACGGCGTCATCCAGTTCGCCTCGAACCTGTGGCGTGCGGCGCTGCACCGCCGCCATATCGTCTGGAGCGTGCTGCTCTGGTTCGGGCTCGGCGCCGCCGTTGCGGTGGGGTTCTTCGCGCTCATCTTTTTCACCCCGACGCGATTCGCGGTCTTCCTCGGGCTCGGGCTGATGCCGATCCTCGTCTGGTTGCCCGAACGCTGGGTCCGGCTCGACGCCGCCAACCGCGTCCATGCCGTCGGCGGCGGTTTCGTCTCGACCGGGATCGCGCTGGTCTCGGGCGTGTCGGGACCCGTCACCGACCTGCTCTTCATCCACAGCAGCCTGAACCGCCATCAGGTCGTCGCGACCAAGGCCGTGATGCAGGCGATCGGCCATGCGTCGAAAATCATCGTCTATGGCGCGCTCTTGCTCGGCGCCGCGGCGCGCGAGATCGTCCCGCTGCCCGTCACCGCGGCGGCAGTCGTCGCATCGATGGCGGGGATCATGGTCGGCGCAAAGCTCCTCGACCGGATCAGCGAGGCGGCCTTCCGCGCCAGCCGCCGCTGGATCGTCACGATCGTCGGGCTCGGCTTTCTGGTGCAGGCGGTGCAGATCGCGCTCGCCTGACCGATGCGGTCGGCGGCGACCGCGAGGCCGCCGCCTTCCTTAAATCAGCGCTTCGGCTCGGCCGGCGCAGCAGGCGCCTTGCGCATCGCCGCCATTTCGGTCTTGTCGACCGCGCCGTCGCCATTGGTGTCCAGCCGCGAGATCATCGCGTCGATCTTCGCGCTGTCGACCGGCGTCTTGTCGCCCTTCTCGGCCGCCTTCGCCTCATGCGCCTTGGTCAACTCGGCCTTGTCGATCTTGCCGTCGCCATTGGCGTCGAGCTTGGCGAACAGGGCGTCGCCATCGCCCGCCGGCTCCGCCGCATGCGCCGCAGTGGCCAGCGCGAGCGGCGCGGCGATGAGTAGCAATGTCTTCACGTCAATTCCTTTCGGGTATGGCGGCGACGCCGCCTTCACCCCCCGGCGCCGCTATGACGATGCACCCGTTCGAAGGCCATAGGAGGCCCGCGCGGGTCGCCGCGCTTGCACGGCGGCTCGTCCGCAGGCGGAGCCCGGCGTCAGACGGTCAGAATCGCCTTGCCGACAACCTCGCGCCGTTCGAGCATCGCAAAGCCCTCGCGCCAATCGGCGAGATCGAGCGCGGCATGAACGTGCGGCCGGATCTTCCCCGCCGCCGCCAGCGCGTCGATCCCCGCGAGATTCTCGCGCCCCCGCTCCGGAAACCGGCGGCCGTATTCGCCCGCGCGCACCCCGACGACCGAAAAGCCCTTGATCAGCGGCATGTTGACCGAGACCTCGGGAATGCGACCCGACGCGAAGCCGATCACCAGCAGCCGCCCGCCAAAGGCGATACAGCGGGTCGATTCGTCGAACACGTCGCCACCAACCGGGTCGAAGATAACATCAGCCCCCATTCCGCCGGTGTATGCCTTCACCTGCTCCCGAAAGCCGGGGTCGGCAGCGATCACCGCTTCGGGTGCATAAAGCTTTGTCAGCGCCTCGCGCTTTCTGGCGCTGCTGGCCGTTGCGATCACCGGCGCACCCAGCGCCTTCGCCAAATCGACCGCCGCAAGCCCGACTCCGCCCGCCGCTCCGTGGACCATGACCGTCTCGCCGCGCGAAAGCTGTCCGCAGCGAACCAATGCGACATAGGCGGTGAGATAGGCCACCCCAAAGGCCGCGGACTCCTCCCAAGACAGCCGCGCCGGCTTTGCGCGTATCGCTGCTGCGGGGACGACGATATATTCCGCCATCGCGCCGAAGCGGTTGCCGCCGATCACCGCGTCGCCCGGCGCCCAGCCGGTTACGCCTTCTCCCAGCACATCTACCTCGCCCGCGAACTCCAGCCCAGGCGTGAACGGCAGCTCGGGCTTCAGCTGATAGGCGCCGCGCGTCATCAGCAGGTCGGGGAAATTGATCCCCGCCGCGCGCACGCGCACGCGCACTTCGCCCGGCCCCGGCGCGGGAACGGGCAAGTCGGCGAGCGCGCAGCCGCCGTGGTTTTCCGCCAATTCGCTGACCAATAATGCGCGCATGGAGAAAAGCCTTTCCTAAAAAACACCCATATGGTTCATTGTAGCCGAATCAACCAACCCGAGACGCGAATCATGCCCAGACCCCACCGCGCCGATATCGATGGCGACGCGCTGATCGAAGCCGTCATCGACCGCGAAGGCCGCTATGTAAACCACCCCGCCGACCCGACCTGCTGGGGCATCACCCAGGCGGTCGCGCGCGCCGAGGGCTATGGCGGCGCGATGCGCGACCTACCGCGCGAGGCGGCGGCCGCCATCTACCGCCGCCTCTATTGGCAGCGCCCCGGCTTCGACCGCGTCGCGCGCCGCGCCTCCGACATCGCCGCCGAACTCTTCGACACCGGCGTCAACATGGGGTGCGCCACCGCGACCGGCTTCCTCCAGCGCGCGCTCAACGCGCTCAACCGCGCCGCGCGCGACTATCCCGACATCGCGGTCGACCGCGAGATCGGCCCGCGCACCCTCGCCGCGCTCGACGCCTTTCTCCGCGTCCGCGGCGCCGGCGCCGAAACGGTGCTGCTGCGCGCGATCGAGGCGCTGCAGGGCGAACGCTATATCGCGCTCGCCGAACGCCGCCCGGCTCAGGAGGCCTTTCTCTACGGCTGGCTCGCGAACCGCATCGGACAGCGCCACGCGTGAAGACGCGTCATTGGGCTGAACTTTCCTGAACTTTGAAACCGAGGAGCATCGAAATGAGCATCGTCGAAGGGCTGATCGGCCCCGTCGCCAAGCTGATCGACAAGATCATCCCCGACCCCGAAGCGCGCGACCGCGCCAAGCTCGAACTCTTGAAGCTCGAGGGCAGCCAGGAGATGGAAGCGATCAGGACGCGCATGGCAGCGATCGTCGCCGAGGCGAACAGCGCCGACCCTTGGACCAGCCGCGCGCGGCCGAGCTTCCTCTACGTCATGTACGTGCTGCTGCTCTGGGCGATCCCGATGGGCCTGATCGCCGCCGTTCGGCCCGACACCGCGCGCGGCATCGCCGAGGGCATGAACGCCTATCTCGCCGGCATCCCCGAGCCGCTCTACGCGCTCTTCGGCACCGGCTATCTCGGCTACACCGCCGCTAGGGCGTGGGGGAAGGCAAAGGGGGTGGAGAGCTAGGCACCACAGGCATGGGCGGTGCGGGGGCGTCGGGCGCCACCGCATCCTCCGCCGCCTGCCGCGCCGCAGCCAGCCCGGCCTCGCGCACGATCTTCGGCAGGCGATGGCTTTCGAGGCCCCTGCCCCAGTCAGCACTGACTTCCACGGCGCCCGGCCCCGCGGGCCCTACGAGTATATCGATCGTTCGCCCCTCATGCTCGATCGCAAAGGAGACGCCATTGAGCCCGCGGCGCAGCGGGCGCTTTGCACCCGCCTCGCACCGGCCCTCGCAGCGCGCGAAGTCGGCACGCGCGCTCTCGTCGCCACGATCGAGGACGACTTCCATGCCCCGCAGTCCGCCGTTCTCGGCATCGGGCACGACATTGCCATAGACGCCCGCGGGGATGCGCCAGCCATCCTTGCCCGTCTCGGCCGGATCGCTCTTCTCGCCGCAACCGGCGGCAAACAACAGAACCAGGCCGAGCAGCACCGCCGTCCTCATGCGCCCCGCACCTTGGCCTCGACGACCGCCGCCAGATTCGCCAGCGACGAGTTCAGCCCCTCGACATGATCCTTCGCCGAAATCCCCGGCGGCACCTGGTGCGCGTCGATGGTTACCAGCGTCCCGCCGCCTTGCCGCGACAGATACCAGTGCATCGCCATCGTCCCCGAAAAGCGCGGGTCGTCCGACACGAACTCGACCTCCCAGACGATCAGCCGCCCGTCGTCGAGGATCGGGATATGCACCTCGACCACATCGCTGTCGTCGTCGCTCTTGGTCTCGACATCGGCGTCGTCGAAGGTCAGCCGCATCAGGAAGCCGCCGCCGGCGACCAGCTCGACATGATCGAATTCGCCCGTCGCCCCCTCGGGCGGCAGCCAGCGCGCCAGCAGGTCGGCGCTGGTGAAGGCCGCGAACACGTCGACCAGCGGCGCCGCGATCAGCCGTTCGGCATGATCGGTGCGCCGCGTCTTCTTGGTGGGCTTCAAGCGAGCGCGGCCTTGACCGCCGCGACGGCGTCATTCGCCGCGTCGCCGTTCGGCCCGCCGCCCTGCGCCATGTCGGGCCGCCCGCCGCCGCCCTGCCCGCCGAGCGCCGCAACCGCGGCCTTGACCAGGTCGACGGCATTATGCGCCACGCCCTCGGTGACCCCGACCGCGACCGACGCGCGCCCGTCGTTGACCGCGACGAGCATCGCGACGCCGCTGCCGACCTGCTTCTTCAGCCCGTCGACCGTGCCGCGGAGTTCCTTGGGATCGAGCCCGTCGACGACCTGCGCGAGGAAGGCGGTATCGCCGACCTGTTCGACCGCCGGACCCGCCGCGGCTCCGCCGCCGCCGCCCCCAGAACCGCTAAGCGCGAGCGCCTTCTTGGCATCGGCGAGTTCGCGCTCGGCCTTCTTGAGCTGCTCGGCGAGCGCCGCGACGCGCGCCGGAACATCGTCGGGCGAGGTCTTGAGCGCCGCGGCCGCGGCCTTCAGCGCCTCGTCGCGGCCGTTGAGCCACTGGCGCGCCGCTTCGCCGGTCAGCGCCTCGATGCGCCGCACGCCCGACGAAACCGCCGATTCGCCGACGATCTTGAGCAGCGCGATGTCGCCCAGCGCGCGCACGTGCGTGCCGCCGCACAGCTCGACCGAATAGCTGTGCTCGTCGGCCGCGCCCATCGAAAGCACGCGCACCTCGTCGCCATATTTCTCGCCGAACAGCGCCAGCGCGCCCGCCGCGACGGCATCGTCCGGAGTCATCAGCCGCGTCGTCACCGCCTCGTTGCCGCGGATCTGCGCGTTCACCTCGGCCTCGACGTCGGCTATTTCCTCCGCCGTCAGCGCCTTGGGGTGCGAGAAGTCGAAGCGGAAGCGGTCCTCGGCAACCAGGCTGCCCTTCTGCGTCACATGCCCGCCCAGCCGGTTGCGGAGCGCCGCGTGCAGCAGGTGCGTCGCACTGTGATTGGCGCGGATGCGGTCGCGGCGTTCGGCGTCGACGGTCAGCTGCACCGTGTCGCCGACCTTCAGCGTCCCCGCCTCAAGCTTCGCCTGATGCGCGTGCAGCCGCCCGAGCGGTTTGCTCGTGTCGCTCACCGACGCCGATGCGCCACCCAGCGTCGAAATCGTGCCGCTGTCGCCCATCTGGCCGCCGCTCTCGCCATAGAAGGGCGTCTGGTTGGTCAGCACGACCAGCTCGTCGCCCGCCTTGGCCTCATCGACCTGCACGCCGTCCTTGACCAGCGCGATCACCTCGCCCTCGCCCACGGTCGCGCCATAGCCGGTGAATTCGGTGCTGCCATTGGCTTCGGCGAGGTCGAACCAGATCTCTTCGGACGCCTTCTGCCCGCTGCCCTTCCACGCCGCGCGCGCCGCCGCCTTCTGCTGCGCCATCGCGGCGTCGAAGCCCGCGCGGTCGACCGCGATATCCTGCGTGCGCAGCGCATCCTCGGTCAAATCATAGGGGAAGCCGTAGGTGTCATAGAGCTTGAACGCGACGTCGCCGGGCAAGGTCGCGCCGGCGCCCATGCCGACGGTCGCCTCGTCGAGCAAACGAAGACCTTTATCGAGCGTCTGGCGGAACTTGGTTTCTTCGCGCTCCAGCGTCTCGGCGATCAGCGGCTGCGCCCGGATCAGCTCGGGATAGGCGGCGCCCATCTCGGCGGTCAGCGACGGCAGCAGCCGGTACATCAGCGGGTCTTTGGCGCCGAGCAGGTGCGCGTGGCGCATCGCGCGGCGCATGATCCGGCGCAGCACATAGCCGCGGCCCTCGTTCGACGGCAAAACGCCGTCGGCGATCAGGAAGCTCGATGCGCGCAAATGGTCGGCGATCACGCGGTGGCTCGCCTTATGTGCCTCGTCGGCGGGCACGCCGGTCTGGTCGACCGACGCCGCGATCAGCGCCTTGAAGGTGTCGGTATCATAATTGTCGGTGACGCCCTGCAGCACCGCCGCGACGCGCTCGAGCCCCATGCCGGTGTCGATGCTCGGCCGCGGCAGGTCGACGCGCTCACCGCCCGGCAGCTGCTCATATTGCATGAACACCAGGTTCCATATCTCGACGAAGCGGTCGCCATCCTCTTCGGGCGATCCCGGCGGACCGCCCCAGATATGGTCGCCATGGTCGTAAAAGATCTCGCTGCACGGCCCGCACGGCCCGGTGTCGCCCATCGACCAGAAATTGTCGCTGGTCGGAATGCGGATGATGCGCTCCTCGGGCAGCCCCGAAATCTTGCGCCACAGGTCGAACGCCTCGTCGTCGGTGTGATAGACGGTCGCGGTCAGCCGGTCGGGGCTGAGCCCCCAATTCTTGGTGATCAAAGTCCAGGCGTGATGGATCGCCTGTTCCTTGAAATAGTCGCCAAAGGAGAAATTCCCCAGCATTTCGAAGAAAGTATGGTGCCGCGCGGTGAAGCCGACATTGTCGAGGTCGTTGTGCTTGCCGCCCGCGCGCACGCACTTCTGCGACGAGGCCGCGGTGCTGTACGGACGCTTCTCGAGGCCCGTGAAGACATTCTTGAACGGCACCATGCCGGCGTTGACGAACATCAACGTCGGGTCGTTGTACGGCACCAACGGCGCCGACGGCTCGATATGGTGGCCGGTCCCCGCAAAATAGTCGAGGAACGAGCGGCGAATGTCGTTGGTCGAAGTCATGCGCGCGATCTAGTGCGCTACGCGGCTTTTCTCAAGCGCGATGCTTGGTTGAAGCCGTGCTTACCGCTGGCAGAGCCGGTTGAGCTCCTCGTCGCTATAGCCGGCCTCGTCGATCAGCGCCTGCGAGACGTAACGCACGTCATATTGCGAAATCTTGTAGATGCCCGTGCGCTCGCGATAGAGGAGCAGCCCGCCGCAGGTCCCGGCGATCCCCTCGTGGCTGCTGATCACCGCAAAAAAGGCATAGGCGCCGGGATAAGCGGCATCCTCGGGATTGTTGAGCCAGCCGTCGAGCCGCACGGTGAAAGCCCCGGGTCCCGTCTGGTGCATCTTGGCCTCGTCGCTGAAGCGCTTCATCTCGGCGGCCGTCGATTCGAGCGCGGGATCCATCATCTTCGCGAGCTCGACGCCGTTGCCCGCATCGAGATAGTCGACGAATTTCTTGGCGAAACTCGTCGCCGCGGTGACCTCGGCCGGGCTCGCCTTCCAGTCGGCGGGGACGGGCTTGTACGGGTCGGTCGCGGGGTCGAAGCAGGAGAAATTCTGGCGGAAATCCTCGATCACCGTGACGCCGCGATCGACGTCGATCTGGTTGTCGAAATAATAGCGCCCGAAGCGCACCTTGAGCTTGCCGCAGCGCTGCGTCGCGAGCACCTTGATGCGGTCGATCGTGGGGTCGTACTGGTCGGCGTCGATCAGCGCGACGGTCGCGACGAAGCCCTTGCCGGGCACCGCCGCCACCTTGATCTCGGGCTGGCCGGCCGCCGCCGCCAGCATCGCCAGTGCCATCATCGCCATCGTCATTCCCCCACCGGAAGCCGCCGGGTGGTGGCTACGCGCGGACCTTGCCGCCGCATGCCCGGCGCGGCAAGCCGAATTTCCTTGGGTTGCAGCGTGGCCGGATCAGATCGCGGTCGCGATGCCCTTGCCGAGGTAGCAGGGCAGCTGGCGCAGCACGTCGGCCTTGGGCACGCCGTCCTCGATCAGTTCGGGCGGAACGATCGACACATTGCTGCTCGCGACGGCAAAGGCGGCGCCAAGGGTAGCACGGTGGACGACGACATAGCCGCAGTCCATCGTCCCGTCGGCGCGGTCGCCGCGAAAGTCGAACGCCGCATACAGGCCAGGCGTCTGCGTCGGCGGGTCGAGATACCATTGCAGGCGCAGGATGCGGATGCGGCCGTCGGCCCACAGCCCGTCCTGCTTGCGCAGATTGCCCTCCCATTCGAGCCGCGGCGTCGCCGCCTGCCGCGTCAGGCTGAGCATCGCATAGGCCGCCGCGAAATCGCGCTTCTCGAGCGCGAGCGTATAGTCGGACAGCCGCGCCATCGCGGCGCTTTCATCGTCCGGGGTGGGCGCGAAGATCGCCTTGCCGAAGGTCTCGACGCTGCGTTCGACCGACGGGTCGAGCGACGGGGGCTGCGCGGCCGCCGGCGCCGCGAGGCCGAGGGCCAACAGGAACGCCGCGAGGGAGGAAGCGCGTTTAGAAGACAAAATAGGCCCCGCCCTTTTCGCGCGCCGCCTGCCAGGCGGGGCGCGCGTGCATCGCCGCGACGAAGGCTGCGAGCTTCGGGTAGCGCGCGGCGCCGCCCATCGCGGCGACCTCGGCGGGGAAGCTCAGCATGATGTCGGCGGCCGACAGGCTGTCGCCGATGAAATGGCCGGTCTCGCCGAGTTCGCCCTCGAGATAGGCGAAGTGCGCGTCGAGCTGCTCGTCGATCCGCGGCTTGACCGGCGCGGCGGCGTCGCCGAGGCGACCCAGATAGATGTTGAGCAGGATCGGGGTCATCGCCGAACCCTCGGCAAAATGGATGAGTTCGAGGTGGCGGACATGGTCGTCGGTGCCGCGCGCCGGGACGAGCGCCTCGCCGCCGTAGTTTTCGCACAGATATTCGGCGATCGCGCCCGATTCCTGGATCACCCGCCCCGCATCCTCGAGGAGGGGCGACTTGCCGAGCGGATGGATCGCTTTCAGCTCGGGCGGCGCGAGGTTGGTTACCGCGTCGCGCTGATAATGTTTGATCTCGTACGGCGCGCCGAGTTCCTCGAGCAGCCACAGGATGCGCTGCGAGCGGCTGTTGTTGAGGTGGTGGACGATCAGGCTCATGACGCTCTCCTCTTATGAATTATAATGTCCGTTGCGGTCGATCAGCGCCGCGAGTTCGCGCACCAGCTTGGCGCCGAGAATCGCAGTGACGTCGCCGCTATCGCGGCCGGGGTGATGTTCGACGATGTCGGCGCCGACGATCGGTGCGGTCTGCTTGTGCAGGACGGCGAGAAGCTCGCGTACCGTCAGCCCGCCAGGCTCGGGGTGCGCGACGCCGGGCGCCGCCGACGGGTCGATGCCGTCCATGTCGATCGAGATATAGAGCGGCCCTTCGAGCACGGGCACCGCGTCGGAGGTGAAGCCCGCCATCGGGACGATCTCGACCCCGAAGCGCTCGGCCTGTTCGCGGCAATGGCGGTTCAGCGTGCGGATGCCGACCTGCACCAGCCGCGCGGCATGGCCGCCGTCGTAGATGCGCGCGAAAGGCGAGGCGTGGCTGCGCGGATTGCCCCCGAAATCATTGTAAAGGTCGGGGTGCGCATCTATATGGAGGATGTTCACCGGGCCGAAACAGGCCGCCGCGGCCTCGACGAGCGGCAGGGTCACGGCATGGTCGCCACCGAGCGCGAGCGGAACTTCACCATCTTCACATATATAAGCCACGTGGCGGCGGATCATCGCGTCGTCGCGCGAGGTGTCTTCGGTGAGTGCGAGATCGCCGTCGTCCGCGAAGGCAATGTCGGTGCCGAGCTCGGGCCCGAGCTCGCTCGCCATATTGCCGCGGTCGCTCCAGAGCTGGGCGCGGATCGCGGCGGGCCCTGCGGCGGCGCCGCGCTCGAAGCTGCTGTTGACGTCGGTGGGCAGGCCGAAGAGGCGGATCGCGGGCATCGCCCCTCTGTAGCCGCTCGTAAGAGCCGTGCAAGGCCAAGGGTCGCGCAAGACCAAGGGGCCGCGCAAGGCCAACGGCGGGCGGGCCGGTCCGCGAGAGGGTCGGACCTGAGGGGCAAGGAACCCGCCGCCGTTGGTGGGCCGGTCCGCGAGGGCAGACCGGCCGAGGCTATCAGTCGTCGTCGCCGTCGTCGTCGGGGCCGGCCATCATTTCTTCGGCCACCGCGTCGGTGCGGCTGCGGATCGCGGCTTCGAGCCGTTCGCGCAGTTCGGGATTGTCGGTCAGGAAGGTCTTGGCGTTCTCGCGGCCCTGCCCGATGCGGATCGAGTCATAGCTGAACCAGGCGCCCGACTTCTCGACGAGCCCGGCCTTGACGCCGATGTCGAGGATCTCGCCGATCTTCGAAATACCCTGGCCGTACATGATGTCGAATTCGACCTGCTTGAACGGCGGCGCGACCTTGTTCTTGACCACCTTGACGCGCGTGGTGTTGCCGACGATCTCGTCGCCATTCTTGATCTGGCCGGTGCGGCGGATGTCGAGACGGACCGACGCGTAGAATTTCAGCGCATTGCCGCCGGTCGTGGTCTCGGGATTGCCGTACATCACGCCGATCTTCATGCGCAGCTGGTTGATGAAGATCACCATGCAGCGCGAGCGGCTGATCGAGCCGGTGAGCTTGCGCAGCGACTGCGACATCAGGCGCGCCTGGAGGCCGACATGGCTGTCGCCCATCTCGCCTTCGATTTCGGCGCGCGGGACGAGCGCGGCGACCGAGTCGACGACGAGCACGTCGATCGCGTTCGAGCGCACCAGCGTGTCGACGATTTCGAGCGCCTGTTCGCCGGTGTCGGGCTGCGACACGATGAGTTCGTCGATGTTGACCCCGAGCTTGCGGGCATAGACGGGGTCGAGCGCATGTTCGGCGTCGACGAAGGCGACGGTGCCGCCGGTCTTCTGCGCCTCGGCGAGCGTGTGCAGCGCGAGCGTGGTCTTGCCCGAGCTTTCGGGACCGTAGATTTCGATGACGCGGCCGCGCGGCAGGCCGCCGACCCCGAGCGCGATGTCGAGCCCGAGCGACCCGGTCGAGATCGCCTCGACCTGCATCGCTTCCTTCTGGCCCAATTTCATTACCGAGCCCTTGCCGAAGGCGCGATCGATCTGCGCCAAGGCGGCGTCGAGCGCCTTCTGCCTGTCCGAGCTATTCACTGATTTCCCCGATTCCACGAGTGACAATTGACCGGCCATGACCGTCCCTTTCCTGCTCTATCGCGAAGGCAGAAGCATCGCAACGCCGGACCCGTGTACAGCGTTTGTTCTCATGGAACAAGAGTGGAACAAAAATTATTTCGGGGTACCGCGAGCCGCAGCTAGCCGCCGAAAAACCCGTCGAGCACCGCCTCGATCTCGTTCAGCCGGAACGGCTTCGACACCAGCTTGCGGTGCGCGTGCGCAGGTGGAATCACGTCGCCGCCGCCCGAGGTGAAGGCGAAGGGGATGTCGCGCGCGGCGAGCGCGTCGGCTACGGGCCAGCCCTTGGCGTCGCCGAGGTTGATGTCGATCAGCGCGCCGTCGATCGGCCCGTCGGCGATCGCCGCGAGCGCATCTTCGACGCTCGCCGCCTGCGCGGGTTCGGGATAGCCGAGCGCGTCGAACATGTCGGCGAGCATCATGCCGATCAGCACATCGTCCTCGACGAGCAGGATGCGGCGGTCAGCCATGCGCGGCCGCCCGCTGCGCCGCGGCATCGAGCGCCGCCGAGGTCGCCTCGGTCAGCTGCGCGACCGAAAAGGGTTTGGGCAGGAAAGACACATGATCAATATCGATCGACTGGCGCAATTGTTCCTCGGCATAGCCCGACATGAATAAAACAGGCACGTCGGGACGCTGGCCGCGCAAGATGCGGACCATCGCGGGACCATCCATCGTCGGCATCATCACGTCGGAGAGGATCAGGTCGACCTTGTCCATCTTGCCGAAGCGTTCGATCCCCTCCTCGCCCTGCGACGCGGTGACGACGGTATAGCCCGCGCGGGTCAGCGCGCGCTCGGCGACCGCGCGCACCATGTCCTCATCCTCGACGAGCAGGATGGTGCCGGTGCCCCACTGGCTCTTCTTGGGCTTGGGCGGCGGCGGCGCGGCGACGGGGGCATCCTTTTCGGCGCGGTGGACGGGCAGATAGATGGTGAAGCTCGCCCCCTCGCCCGGCTTGCTGTCGGCGAAGATGAAACCCGCCGACTGCTTGATGATGCCGTAAACGGTCGAAAGGCCGAGCCCGGTGCCCTTGCCGACGTCCTTGGTGGTGAAGAAGGGCTCGAAAATCTTGGGCAGCACGTCGGCGGGGATGCCGCTGCCGGTGTCGCTGACCTTGAGCGCGCTATAGTCGGCGGGGGGCATGATGTCGCTGCCCATCGCGCGGACTTCCGCCGCGCTCACCGGATAGGTCTCCATCGTCAGCGTGCCGTGCCCGCCCATCGCATCGCGCGCGTTGACCGCGAGGTTGACGATCACCTGCTCGAGCTGCCCCGGGTCGGCGCGCACCGCGCCCAGCCCGCGCCCGTGGCGCACCGACAATTGCACCGAATCGCCGATCAGGCGCTTGAGCAGGTGCGACACCTCCGAAATCACGTCGGGCAGCTGCAATATCTGCGGGCGCAGGGTCTGCTGGCGCGAGAAGGCGAGCAATTGCCGCGTCAGGCTGGCGGCGCGATTGGCGTTGCTGCGGATCTGCTGGATGTCGTCATAGTCGCTGTCGCCGGGCGTATGGCGCATCAGCATCAGGTCGCAGCTGCCGAGCACCGCGGTCAGGATATTGTTGAAATCGTGCGCGACGCCGCCCGCGAGCTGGCCCACCGCCTGCATCTTCGACGCTTGCGCGACCTGGCGCTTCAGCCGCGATTCCTCGCTCGAATCTTTGAGGCTCAGCAGCACCGCCGCCTCGCCCAGCCCGCGTACCCCGACCACGCGCATCGACACCGGCTCGTCGCCCTGCCCCGCGAGGCGGATCGACAGGTCGCCGCCGACCTGCTGCCCCGTGCTGTGGCGGCGCACCATGTCGGCGAGCGGGCCCTTGTCCTCGGTGACGACGATATCGCCCGGATAGCGTGGCATCTTCGCCTCGCTCAGCCCCGCGGCGCGGACGAAGGCGCGGTTCATGTAAAGGAAGCGGCCGTCGCGATCAACCATCGCGAGCCCGACGGGCAGCAGCGACAGCAAGGTCTCGACATAGGTCTGCGCGGTGCCGCGGTCGGCGACGCCGATCTCCTCGTCGATCAGCGCGAGCAGCATCGGGCCGTGGCTGTCGGCGGGGATCAGCGGGATCTGGATCAGCCGCACCGGCGGCGCGCGCTCGCCCTCGCGCCCGAAATAGAGCGTGCCGGCATCGTCGAGGCGCAGCAGCGGCGCGACGTCGCGCCCGGCATAATGGCTGGCGTCGCCCTCGCCGAGCGCGCGCAGCAGGAAGGCCTGATTGGCGACGCGCAGCCGCCCCTCGGCGCTGACCAGCGCCGCCATAACGCCCGCCTGCGCCAGCGTGCGGCCCGCGGGGCCGTCGAGATGGCGGCTGATCTCGGTCACGAGGTCGAGCCGCTCGACCGCCGAGAAGCGCCATACGAGATAATCTTCGGAGAGGCCGGTGCGCAGCACCTGCGCGCTCAGATGCAGCGTGCCCACGGCAAGCTCGTCGACATGGCCCTCGCCGTCGCGCCACGCGGCGCGGCCGGCGTTCTTGAGCAGCTCGGCGCCGCGGCCCTCGAGCGGAAGCCCCGGCGGGGTGACGAAACCGCCCATCCAGGTCGCGAACAGGTCGTTGGCGCAGACGAGCCGCCCGGCGCGGTCGGTGATCGCGACCGCGATATCGTCGTGATCGACCGCGGTGCGCAGCATCGTCCAGTCGGGAAGCGCAGCGTCGCCAGCGACGGCGGCCGGAAAGAGACGGCGGAAGAGGATCACGCCGCCCGCGGCGAGCGCGAGGCCGCCGAGGAAACCCGCGGCGAGTACCGCGTCGCGCGTCGCCCAGAAGAGCAGCCCGACCGAGAGGATCGCGAGCCCGGCAAGCAGCGCCGCGTCGAGGCGCGACAGCCCGCCCGGAATCAGCACGACCGCGCCCGAACCCGCCCCCCTGCCGATGTCGGGATCAGCGGAAGGCAGGCTCGTCGCGGTCAATGCGGAACTTTCTACTCGGGCGTCACCAGATGCGGACGCGGTCCTCGGGCTTCAGATAGAGCTTCTGCCCTTCCTGCACCTGATAGGCCTTATACCAAGGGTCAAGGTTGCGCGAGACCCAAGTCCGCTGGATCGAGGGCGAATGCGGATCAGTCGTGATCCGCTGCGACAGATTCTGTTCGCGATAGTTGCGCCGCCACACCTGCGCCCAGCCGAGGAAGAAGCGCTGGTCGCCGGTCAGCCCGTCGATCACCGGCGCTTCCTTACCGCCGAGCGACTTTTTGTAGGCGTCGTAGGCGACGGCGAGGCCGGCGAGGTCGCCGATATTCTCGCCCAGCGTGAACTTGCCGTCGAGATGCTCGCCGGGGAGCACTTCATAGGCGTTATATTGCGCGATCAGCGCCTGCCCTGCGGCCTCGAACGCCGCGACATCCTCGGGCGTCCACCAGTCGGCGAGCTTGCCGGTCTCGTCGTACTTCGCGCCTTGGTCGTCGAAATGATGGCTCACCTCGTGACCGATGACGGCGCCGATGCCGCCATAGTTGATCGCCGCGTCGGCGTTGGGATCGAAGAAGGGCGGCTGCAGGATCGCGGCGGGGAAGACGATCTCGTTCATGCCGAAATTGGCATAGGCGTTGACCGTCATCGGGGTCATCCCCCACTCCCAGCGGCGGATCGGCCCGCCGAGGCGGCTGATATTGTCGTCGTGCGCGAAATGGTTCGCGCGCAGCTGGTTGCCGAACAGGTCGTCGGCCTTGATCTCGAGCTTGCTATAATCCTTCCAGCGGTCGGGATAGCCGATCTTGGTGGTGAATTTGGCGAGCTTGGTCTTCGCCTTGACCTTGGTCGCGGGCTGCATCCAGGCGAGGCCGTCGATGCGGTCGCCCATCGAGGCGAGCACATTCTTGACCAGCAGGTCCATCGCCGCCTTCGTCTCGGGCGGGAAATATTTCGCGACATAGTCCTGGCCGACGGCTTCGCCCATGTTGCCGGTGGTGAAGTCGACCGCGCGCTTCCAGCGCTCCTGCATCTGCGGCGTGCCCGACAAGGCGGTGCCGTAGAAGGAGAAGGCCTCCTGCGCGACCGCGTCGGGCAGCACGCCCGAGAAGCTGTCGAGGCTGCGCACGATCAGCGCGTCGCGGATCACGCCGATCGGCGCGTCGGCGAGCAGCTTGGCCTCGCCGGTGAAGGCGCTCGGCTGCGAGACGAGGAGCGAATCCTCCTTGACCCCGATGCCGCGGACGAAGGTCGTCCAGTCGAAGCCCGGCGCGGCCTGCGCCAGTTCGCCGATGGTCATCTTGTTATAGACCTTGGTCGCGTCGCTGCTGTCGTTCTTGTCCCAATGGACCGCCGCGACCTGCTTTTCGAAATCATAGATCGCCTGCGCGCGCGCGGCGGCATTGCTTTCGCCCGCGAGCGTCAGGACATTTTCGAGATGCTTGAGGTACGCCGCCTGCAGCTTGGCGTTGCGCTCGCCGTCCTTCAGGTAGAAGTCGCGGTCGGGCATGCCGATGCCGCCCTGGAACATGGTGTAGATATAGACGTCGGGGTTCTTGTCGTCCTGGCCGACGAAGCCGCCGAAGAAATGCTGGACGCCGTTGCGGTCGGCCTCGGCGAGCAGCGCGGCGAGGTTCGCCTTTTCGACACTCTTGATCTTGCCCAGCCACGGCTGGATCGGGGCGAGGCCCTTATATTCGACCGTCGCGCCGTCGAGGTACGACGAATATGCGCGGCCGATCATGCTGTTCGGGTCGGCCTTGGCGGCGTCGAGGATCTCGCGCGTGCGGACCTGCGACAGGTCGCCGAGCGCGGTGAACATGCCGTAGTTCGACTTGTCGGCGGGGATCTGGGTGTTCTTGGCCCAGGTGCCGTTGGCGAATTCGTAAAAATCGTCGCCCGGCTGGACGCTCTTGTCCATGCCCGAAGAATCGAAACCGAAGGTGCCGAGTTCGGGCTTGTGCGCGGGCTGCGTCGTCTTTGCGGGTGCGGCCGCCTTGTCCTTGGCGGTGGCGGGTGCGGCGGCGAGCAGCAGGGCGCCGAGCGCTGCGGTCGCGAGCAGGCGCGAGATATGCGTGGTACGGATCATGATTTTCCCCGGTATACTGGCCCTGCGACGGACGCGGGGCGATCTGCGATGGGGAAGCTATAAACCCGCGCGCGGGCGGTTCAACCGGCCGCGGTGTCGCTCGTCGATGCCTCAAGTCGTTGGTCGCGCGCACGGCGGATCTTGCGGCGCCAGCGCAGGCGAATCCAATTGTCCCAGATCACCGAGGCGAGGACGTAACCGATCACCGCCGACACCGCCGAAATCACGAACAGCCCGGCGAGCCCGCCGAGCAGCGCGGTGCCGGCGTTGGCGGTGAACCAGTGCCACCATTCGACCAGCGAGGCGCCCTCGTCGTAGAGGATATAGAGGTTAGACACATTGGTGTGCAGCCCGAACAGGAAGCTGCCGAGCCACACCGACGCCGCGAGGATCAGCGGGGTGGTCACCGGGTTGGAGAGGAAGGTCATCGCCGCGCCGATCGGGATATTGGCGCGGAAGGGCAATGCGAGCAGCGCGACGCCCAGGATCTGCACGCCGGGGATCAGGAAGAAGATGCCGACGAACAGGCCGAGCGCGGTGCCGCGGCGGACCGAGGTGCGCGTGAAGCGCCACAAATGGCTGTGCGCGACGCGGTGCGCAAAGGGCTTGATGAAGCGGCTCTCCAGCAGCTCCTCGCGCGTCGGCGAGTTGCGGCGGATCCAGTTCATCAGACCCGCCTTGTCGCGGGAACCCCCGCCGCTCATCCGCGGTCCTTCATCAACCGCTGCTTGTCGCGCTTCCAGTCGCGTTCCTTGATCGACTCGCGCTTGTCGTGCGCCTTCTTGCCCTTGGCGAGCGCGAGCTCGACCTTGGCGCGGCCGCGGCTATTGAAATAGACCGACAGCGGCACGAGCGTCATGCCCTGCCGCGCGACGCCGGCGTGCAATTTGTTGATCTCGCGCCAGTTGAGCAGCAGCTTGCGCGGACGCTTGGGCTCGTGGTTGAAGCGGTTGCCGTGGCTGAATTCGGGGATGTTGGCGTTGATCAGCCACACCTCGCCGCCGGTCACTTCGGCGTAACTCTCCGCAATCGTGCCCTCGCCGAAGCGCAGCGACTTCACCTCGGTCCCTTGCAGCGCGATGCCCGCCTCGAACACCTGTTCGATGCTGTAATCGAAGCGCGCGCGCCGGTTCTCGGCGACGACCTTCTTCTTGTCGAATTCGGCGGCGGACTGCGGACGGGCCATTGCGAAACCTAGATTACTCCCGCCGCGGACAATGCGGCATCGACGGCCGCACGCGATGCATCGGACGCCGGGATGATAGGTAGGCGCACTTCGGGCGAAAACCAGTCGTGGAGGCGCGAGAGCGCATATTTCGCCGGCGCGGGCGACGCGTCGGTGAACATCGCCTTGTGCAGGTCGAACAGCCGGTCGTGCAGCACGAGCGCTCCCGTCCAGTCGCCCGCAGCGCAGGCGGCGGCGAAGTCGGCGCAGAGACGCGGCGCGACATTGGCGGTCACGGAAATGCAGCCCGCGCCGCCCATCACCGCGTGCGGCAGCCACAGATCGTCGTTGCCGCTGAGCTGGCAGAAATCCTCGCCCGCCCCGGCGCGGTGCATCGTCACGCGTGCGAGGTCGCCGCTCGCATCCTTGATCGCGACGACGCTCGGCATCTCGGCGAGCTTGTTCATCGTCTCGGCCGAAATGTCCGCGACGGTGCGGCCGGGGACGTTGTAGACGACGATCGGCAGGTCGCACGCGTCGGCGAGCGCCGCGAAATGCGCGAGCAGCCCCGCCTGCGTCGGCCGGTTGTAATAGGGCGCGACGATCAGCGCCGCGGCCGCCCCCGCCTTTTGCGCATAGAGCATGTGGCGCACCGCGGTGGCGGTGTCGTTCGACCCGCAGCCCGCGATCACGGGTACGCGCCCCGCTGCGGCCTCGATGCAGCTGTCGATGACGCGATAATGTTCGTCGAAGCCCAAGGTGGGGCTTTCGCCCGTCGTGCCGCACGGAACCAGCGCGCTCGTTCCCTCGCCGATCTGCCAGTCGACGAGCCGTTTGAACGCCGGCGCGTCGAACGCCCCGTCGCGAAACGGCGTCACCAAGGCGGGAATCGACCCGGAAAACATGCTCGGCTCCTTTACAAAGACTCCGCGCGGCCGATAGGATTGGCCGGCGCGCCGCTATTGGACGCCTATTCAGCGCCCCGCAAGGAGTTTGCCACTAATATGGCCCTTATGAATTCGCTGCTACCCGTTTCGCGTCTGGCGCTCGCCGCCGCCCTTTTCTTTCCGACCATCGCGCATGCCAGCGAACTCACTCCCGAGCAGATGGCGTGGTATCGCGCGCAGATGGGGCTCGCCGCGGCGTCGAACACGCCGCCGATCAGCGGCAACAGCGTTGGCGACGCGGTGCTCGAATGGCGCCGGCTGACCGCGAACAGCAACGCCTCCTTCGACCAGCTGTCGCGCTTCCTGCTGGCCAACCGCGACTGGCCCGACGCCGCCAAGATGCGCACCCGCGCCGAAAAGGCGATCGCGCTCGACAGCTTCGATCCCGCGCGCACCCTCGCCTATTTTCAGGCCTATCCGCCGCAGACCGCTAGCGGCCATCTGCGCCAAGCGCTCGCCCTCAATGCCAGCGGGCGCCGCGACGAAGCATACACCGCGGTCCGCCGCGCCTGGGCCGGGGGCCCGCTCGACGATTATGAAACCAGCCGCGTGCTCTCGCTCTTCCCCGGCGCGCTTTCGTCCGCCGATCACGACGCGCGCATGGACCGGCTGCTCTGGTCGGGCGCGACCAGCGCCGCGGGGCGCCAGCTCGCCTATGTCTCGCCCGACAAGCGCGCGGTCTTCGCCGCCCGCCTCGCGATGCGCAGCGGCGCGGTCGATGCCGCGCTGCAGGCGAATGCGGTCGAGGCGACCAACCCCGGGCTGACGCGCAGCGACGCGGGCTATATCACCGACAAGGCGACCTGGCTGCGCAAGGCCAATCGCGCGGGCGAGGCGCGCGCTTTGCTCGCCGCGCCGCGCTCGCTCGCCAAGGCCCCGACCGACGCCGAGGAATGGCTCGCGACCTTGCTCACCAACGCCAAGGGCGCGTCCGAAAGCGGCGACAAACGCACCGCCTTCAACATTGCGAGCCAGCTCGGCGACGCGCTGCCGCCGGGCACGGTGGTGCGCGAAACCCCGCTCAGCGTGCGCGACGATTACACCACCCTCGCCTGGCTCGCGGGGCAGATCGCGCTCAAGGATCTCCGCCGACCCGCCGACGCCGCGCGCATGTTCCGCCAATATGGCGAGGCCGCGCGCTCGGCGCAGACGCGCACCAAGGGCTTCTACTGGGCCGGCCGCGCCGCGCTCGCCGCGGGCGACAGCGGCGGTGCCAACGCGCATTTCGCCGACGCCGCCCAGCATTACGACCAATTCTATGGCCAGCTCGCGCTCGAGCGGCTCGGCCGGCCGCAGCCCAAGCCCGCGCCGGTGCCGTCGATCCAGGTCGGTCCCGCCGAGCGCACCGCCTTCAACGACGACCGCCTCGTCCGCGCCGCACGCGCGCTGGGCGAGATCGGCGCCTGGCGCGAGCAGTCCTTGTTCCTCCGCGCGCTCGCGCAGAAGGCGAGCTCGCCTTCCGACCATGTCCTCGCGGGCCAGCTCGCGTCGCAGATCGGCCGCCCCGATCTCGGCGTGATGATCGGCCGCAGCGCGCAGGCGAACAGCCTCGACGCGGTCGAGGTGTCGGGTTTCCCGACGGTGCGCGTGCCCGCCGGGCATGAGGGCAATTGGACCTTCATCCACGCGATCACGCGGCAGGAAAGCCAGTTCGACCGCGCCGCGATCAGCCATGCCGGCGCGCGCGGGATGATGCAGCTGATGCCCGGCACCGCGGGCGAGGTCGCGGGCAAGCTCGGCCTCTCGTACAACCGCGAGGCGCTGACCACCGACACCAATTACAACATGACGTTGGGCTCGACCTATTTCCAGCAGATGCTGCGCTATTTCGGCGGCAGCTATCCGCTCGCGGTCGCGGCGTATAACGCCGGGCCGGGCAATGTGAACAAATGGCTGCGCGCCAATGGCGACCCGCGCGCGGGCACGATCGAGATGGTCGACTGGATCGAGGCGATCCCGATCTTCGAGACCAAGAATTACGTCCAGCGCGTGCTCGAAAACGCCGTCGTCTACGACACGCTGCGCGACCAGCCGCTGCCGCAGGCGCCGCTGAGCTTCTACCTCGGCAAGCGCACCCCCGGCTGACACGCGCCATGGCGGGGGACAAGACGAACATCATCAGCCCCGCGGGCTATGCCGCGCTACGCGCCGAATATGACGCGCTGCTCGGCGACGAGCGACCGAAGCTGGTCGAGGTGATCAGCTGGGCCGCGGGCAATGGCGACCGCAGCGAGAATGGCGACTATATCTATGGCCGCAAACGCCTCCGCGAAATCGACTGGCGGCTGGGCTTCCTCGCGCGGCGGATGAAGGCGGCGCGCGTCGTCGACCCCGCCGAACAGCCCGACAAGAGTCGCATCTGGTTCGGCGCGACGGTCGAGCTGGCCGCCGACGACGACGCGCGGCGCACGGTCACCTTGGTCGGCGACGACGAGGCCGACGCGGGCGAAGGCCGGATCGGCTGGAACAGCCCCCTCGCCCGCGCGCTGCGCGGCGCGGCGGTGGGCGATCTGCGCACGGTGCAGCTGCCCGCCGGGCCGAAGGAGTGGGAGGTGATGGCGGTGGGGTATCCGGGGGGTTAGGAGAGCGGACGGTTTCGGGCGGTTGCGGACGTCGAAGGGTTATGCTCTCTCCCCTTCAGGGGAGAGATACGTAGGCTTGGCAGCTTGCTGCCTAGCCGCAGTAGAGAGGGGTTTCCGCCCGCTGGCGGCTAGGCCCCTCTCCAAGCTTCGCTAGTCCTGTCGGAGCAAGCTGCGCTATCCTCTCCCCTGAAGGGGAGAGGGCTGTAGTGTCCGCTCCCCACCCCAAAGCGGCCCCGGCTACTTCCCGATAATCCCTTCCATCTGCGCCCGCAGCTCGACGCGCAGGTCGGGATATTCGACCGCGCGCATCGCCCATTGCCGCGCCATCGCGGGATTGGCGTCGACGCCCTGCCCCGTATGGTAGCCGAGCGCGACGATCGCCATCGCGTTGGCGTGCGCGGTCTCGGTGCCCGCTCCGTCGCCCGACAGCGACGAGCTGCGCGCCGCGATGGCGCAGTCGTCGAAGGCGTCGGCGATGCTGTTGTTGTAGACGCCGATTTCGCACAGCCACAAATTGCCCTCGACATCGCCGCCCTCTGCGATTCCGCGGAGCCGGGCGGCCATGTCGCCCCGGCGCGCGGGATTGACCGCGGCGGCGAAGAACATCGCGGCAGGGTGCCCCGCCTCGGCCGCCTCGACGAACAGGCGTTCGGCGCCCGCCAGGTCGGGCTTGCCGAAGCCGCCGATCCACAATTGATGCGCGAGGTGCGTCTTCGCCTTGGCATAGCCGCTCGCCGCGGCGGCGCGGTAGAGCCGCTCGCCCTCGATGCGGTCGGGGGTGCCCGGTGCGCTGCCCATCAGCAGATAGCCATATTCGAGCTGGCCCGGCGCATAGTCGGCGGCCGCCGAGCGCGCGAGCCATTCGCGCGCCGCGCCCAGGTCGCGCGCCACGCCGACGCCGAATTCGAGCATATAGCCGAGGATATGCTGCGCGACCGGGTCGCCGCCCCTCGCCAGCGCGGCGATGTCCGCGGTCGAGCGGGTCGTGAGCAGCCTCGCCACGATGATCGGCTCGTCTTCGACTGCCAGCCGGGCGAGCGGCAGGTCGAGCGGCGCGATCGCGGCCGGGCGGCCGCGCGTCGTCGCCGTTTGCACCGGAGCAGCGGCGGCCGGCGCTAACGGGCCGACCGGCGGCGCAACCATCGCCGGATCGAGCTTCCGCGGCTCGACCAGATAGAGGCCGCTGAGCTTGCGGCCATAGTGGAAGGGCTCCTGCTCGCCGCGCGGCATGCCTTCGGTGAGTTCGGGCACCTCGCTCTCGATCGCACCGAACATCGTGGTGAGCGGCACCGGCATCGACAGATAGCGTCCGGCGGCAGTCGCGAAGGGGCTGAGCCGCGAGCCGATCGGCGCATCGTCATAGGCAGGCGCGCCGATCGCGGTCGAATAGAGCACCGCGCCGCGCGGCAGCGACAAGAGGCCGATCGGCCCGACGCCGCCCTCGGTCGCGACCGCGGGCTGGTCGGCGAGGCGCACGATCGGGTCGGCGGTGCGGCACGCATCGACCAGGAACAGCGCCACCGCGCCGTCGGGGATCACGCGCTTCGCGATCGTCTCGAGCGAGACGAAGCGCAGGTCGAGGTCGCTGCGCCGCGTCATCGGCGGCGCATCGGTCGGCACGACGTAATTTTTCTGCGCATATTGGAAGCCGTGGCCGGCGTAATAGACGACGACCGTTCCCGCGCTCGCCGCCTCGGTAGCGAAGCGGTCGAGTCCGGCGAGCAGATCGTCATGCTCGGCATCGGCGATCACGCGCACGGCATAGCCGGCGTCGGTCAATGTCGAACAGATATGGGCGACGTCGGTGCGGGCGTTGGCGAGCGCGGCCCAGCTATAGCCGTCATAGGCGCTGTTGCCGATGAGCAGCGCGACGCGGTCGCCGCGGAGCGGGCCGCTGCCGCATTTGCCGCCGGTCTGCGCCGCCGCAGGCCCTGCGGTGCCGAGGAGCAGCAGGAACAGCGGCGCCGCGACGCTTCGCCAGATCATTTTCACGCAATCGTCCCCGCATCATCGTTCGACTCTGCGACCCGGGCACAGCCTAAGCGCGTCAAATCGCATGGCAAAGCGAAAAAGCCCGCTGTGCGCGGCGTCACCGCGGCGCGCTGGACGATCGGGCAGGAGCTGATAATCTGAACGACCGAAGCCGGGGGATTTTATGAAGGCCTTTCTCGCCGCCGCCATGCTGCTCGCCGGAACCGCGCACGCCGCGGAGCCCTCGCCGCTGACCATGAAGATCCCGCCGATCACCGACGAACAGCTCAATGCGGGGCTCGAAATGGGGCAGGAAATCGAGGCACGCGTCGATGGCGACCTCAACGGCGACGGCGACCCCGACACCGTCTATGTCGTCGCCAGCCCCGACGAACGCACCGTCAACGTCGTGCTCAGCGTCCGCAGCGAGTTCGAGGCCGGCCAGACGCTGGGCGGCACCTTCAAGCTCCAGCCCGACCGGCTCGGCGGCGCCGGGCTGTCGATCAAGAAGGGCGTGCTGGTGATCGAGGATCTGACCGGCGGCACCACCGCGATGTCGACCACCTATCGCTACCGCGTCGCCAAGGCGCAGGCGCGCATGCAGCTGATCGGCATGGACGTCACGCTCTACAGCCGCACCTGGGCGCATGACGGCGACGAGATGAGCTGGAACGTGCTCACGGGCGATACCGTGACCTCGTTGCTCAAGGTCAAGGGGAGCGGCGAAGATGCCAGCTATGAGACGCTCTATACGCGCAAGTTCAAGCGGCCCGCGCGCACCATCTATATGGACGATACGCCCGAGCCCGAATTCGAGCTGATCGGCGTGACGAAAGCGAAATGATCAGGGCTGCAGCAATGCCGGGATGATCCAGATCGCCGACAGCACGACGATCACCGCGATCAGCGAAAAAGCCAGCACATAGCGGACATTGTGACCCTTGACCCCGCTGCTCGCCTCGGTTTCGGTCACCTCGACATGGTCATCGACGACTTTCATGGTTCGTCTCCTTTTCTGGTCCGCCTAATACGCGGGCCTTCCCGGCGCGGTTCCCGCGCGATTGGGGGAGAGGAAATGCCAGAGGGTCTGTAAGCCGGGTTCTGTCCACCCCTTTTGACGGGGGATGGGCGATCATTCCTCTAGGCGGCCGGTTGCCCGGACGCTCAAGCAGTCAACCCGGACGGCGGGGCCGGAACCAGCCCTGAGTTGCCTCTTGCCATCCCTATTCGACCTTGCTCCCGGTGGGGTTTGCCGTGCCGCGTTCGTTGCCGTCCGCGCGGTGCGCTCTTACCGCACCCTTTCACCTTTCGCCGGGCCGAGGCCTTTGGCGGTCTGCTCTCTGTGGCACTTTCCCTTGCTCCGGCTTCCCGGAGCCGCCGGACGTTATCCGGCACCGTGGTTTCCGTGGAGCCCGGACTTTCCTCCCCCGCTTGCGCGGCGGCGATCGCCCGACCCTCTGGCGGGTGGGAGTATAGTCCTCATCCAATGCAAACACCAGTTCCCGTTCGCATCGAGCGAAGTCGAGATGCCCCGCAACGCTGCTCCATTCCGATGGGTGTCTCGACTTCGCTCGATGCGAACGGACGAAGAGAGGCGGTTAGTCGCCCTCGGGCTGCGGCAGCAGCAGCGCGAGCAGGATCGCGCGGCACTCGCCGCAGATCGTGCCGTCGATCAGCTCGGGCCGGAAGCGCCGCTGGAAGGCGACGGTCGCCGCGAAGCCGTCGGTCACGTCGTAGCCGAAGCGCTCGAGCGCGAGCAGGAAACCCGCGTCGGTCCACAGGGGATCGGTCAGTTTCTTGGTCGGGCGCGGCAGCGCGAGGCGGCGGCGCGCGAGTTCTTCCCACGGGAAAAGCTCGCCCGGGTCCTGCTTGCGCGTCGGCGCGATGTCCGAATGGCCGACGACATTGCCGCGCGTGATCGAATGGCGATCCTTGATCAGATGGACCAGCCGCACGACCGCGGCGACCTGCGGTTCGGGAAAGGGCACATAGCCATGCTCGTGCCCCGGGTTGACGATCTCGATCCCGACGCTCGCCGAGTTGATGTCGCTGATCCCGCGCCAGTGCGACTTGCCCGCGTGCCACGCGCGCTTGTCCTCGGGCACCATATGGGTGACCTGCCCGTCCTCGCTGACGACATAGTGCGCCGATACTTTCGATTCGGGATTGGCAAGCCAATCAATGGCTTCGTCGCCGCTCTTCATACCGGTGTAATGGAGCACGATCATCGAGACCGGCAGCGCGCGCTCGTCGAAATTGGGGGACCAGCGTTCGATAGATTCGCTCATGCGTGTCGCGGCCCGATCCGTCCAAAACCTGCCCTCACCTGCGCCAGCCCCGCGCAAAATGCAAGGCGGCGATCAGGCGGCTTGCGGACGGCGGACCTGCTGGTCGGCGGGTTCGTAAAGACCGCGGAGGCGCGGACTCGCGACGAACTGGTCGGTCTGGCCGAGCACCGTCTCGCCCGCGCCGAGCACGAGAAAGCTCTGCGGCGCCGCGACCATGCGCAGCCGCGCAAAGGCCTTCTGCCGCATCGGCAGCGAGAAATAGAGCAAAAGGTTGCGGCAGAAAATGAGGTCCGCGGGGCTCGCGAGCGGCGGCCGGTCGGTCAGCATATTCTGTACCGAAAAGTCGATCCGGCGGCGCAGATCCGCCTTGGCGAGCCAGCCGCCCTCGGTCTGGTCGAACCAGCGCACCATGCGCTGCACCGGCAGCCCGCGCTGGATCTCGAACTGGCTGTAGAGGCCGACGCGCGCGCGGCTGATCGCATGATAGCTGACGTCGGTGCCGACGATGTCAACCTGCCACCCCGCCCATCGCGCCTCCTGTTCGGCGAGCAGCATCGCCATCGAATAGGCTTCCTGCCCCGTCGACACGCCGCAGTGCCAGATGGTGAGCCGGCGCTTGTCGGCGTTGATCACCCGAATCTTTTCAAGCGCGGTCTGCGCTATGTCGTCGAACACGCTGTGTTCGCGATAGAAAAATGTCTCGTTGTTGAGCATCGCGTCGACCGTGTCGTCGAGCAGCTGGCGGCTGGTCGAGGTCACCAGTGCCGCGACCAGCCCGTCGAGGTCGGCGATGCCGTGGCGCTGCATCACGGGTTTGAGCGACATTTCGATGCGCCAGATGCGGCTCGGCGACAGCGTTTGCCCGGTGCGCGATTCGAGCACGCCCATCAGCACGCGGTAGGCCGACTCGCTGGCGGTCCCGCCCATCATGACTTCGCCCGCCCCTTGAGGAAGCTGCCCAACATCAGCGCGATCGCGTCGGGGTTCAGCGTCGCCGCGGCGATCCCCGCCTTGGCGACCGCGCCGGGCATGCCCCAGATGACGCAGCTTTCGGGCGCCTGCGCGAACACCGTGCCGCCCGCTTCCTTGAGCCGTGCCGCGCCGTCGGCGCCGTCGCGGCCCATGCCGCTCAGCACCACCGCAGCGGCGCGCGGGCCATAGACCTCGGCGAGCGAATCGAACATCGGGTCGGCCGAGGGGCAGCAGCCGTTGGCGACCGGTCGCCGGTCGAGCGCGATCTCGCGCCGCCGGCCGCTGCCGACGACGATCAAATGCGCATCGCCGGGCGCGAGGTAGATATGATTCTTCTCGACCGGCATCCCCGCCGCCGCGACCACGACCTTGCGCGACGTCATCGTCGCGATCTGCTTCGCGTAGAATTCCATGAAGGCGTCGGGGAGATGCTGCGTCAGCAGGATCGGCGCGGCGATGCGCGGGTCGAGATGGCTGAGGAAGCTGGTGAAGGCCGGGATGCCGCCGGTCGAGGCGGCGACCGCGATGCATTCGAGCGGCTGGTCGGTGTCGATCGCGACCGGCGCGTGGGCGATCGCGGCGGGCGCGGCGGCGCGGATCACGCCGATGCCGTGCTGCGGCTGCTGCCCCAGCGTGCGGATGCGCTCGGTCAGCACCTCGGCGAAGCGCCCCGAGAAGCTGCCGCGCCCGGGCTTGGCGAGCGTGTCGCTCGCGCCGAGCGCCAGCGCTTCGATCGCCGCGGGCCCGCCCTCGACGCAGTTCGACGAGAGGATCAGCACACGCGCCTTTTCGGCGCGGTCGAGGATCAGCGGCAGCGCGGTGATGCCGTTCATCCCCGGCATTTCGATGTCGAGCACGACCACGTCGACGGGTTCGCAGGCGAGATAGGCGAGCGCGTCGTGCGCCGAGGAAAGCGAGGCGCAAACGGTCAGCCCCGCGCTCTGCTCGATGATCCGCTCGAGGATGCTGCGCACCACCAGGCTATCGTCGACCAGCATGACGCGCACGTCGCGCGGTGCGGGAATAGCCTCGTCGGCGAATGCCGCGCGGGCCAGATTTGGGGACGCCGCCACCCGCGCCGCCTCAGGCGACGCCGACGAGCTGCAATTTTCCTTCGAGCGTTTCGCGGTCGAACGGCTTCATCACATATTCGTCGGCCCCGGCTTCGATCGCGGCGCGGATATGGTCGATGCTGTTCTCGGTCGTGCAGAAGACCACGCGCGGGCGCTCCTCGTGCCCGTAATCGAGGTCGTTGAACGCGCCGAGGAACTCCATGCCGCTCATCACGGGCATGTTCCAGTCGAGCAGGATCACGTCGGGGCGATTGGCGCGGCAAAAGGTCAGCGCCTCCTGCCCGTCGGCCGCCTCGTCCACCTCGAACGCCATGCTTTCAAGGATATGGCGCGCGACCTTGCGGATCACTTTGCTGTCATCGACGACCAGACAGGATTTCGACATGATTTACTCCGTGCCCCCGGTAATTTTAGGGGGAATAAGCGAAAGGGGTATTCAGCGCGTTAATGTCACGCCGCTTTGGCGACGGGCAGAGTGACGAAGTGCGAGGGGTCGACGACGAGCAGGCTATGGCCCTCATGCTCGATCATCGCGTCGGCGACGCGCGCCCAGCCGGGGAGCAGCTTGCCCGCGACGCGCGTTTCGGGCGCCTCGATGAAGCAGACATCCTCGATCGCGTCGGCGAGCAGGGCATAGCCGTGCTCGGCGACGTCGACGACGATCACGCGCTGCCCCGGCGCGACGGGGACCGGCGGCAGGCCGATCACGACATGCGGGTCGATCAGCGTGAAGACGCGGCTGCGCAGCGCGAACAGCCCCGCGACATGCGGCGGCGCGGCGGGGACATGGACGGGCGTGCCCACCGTCACCACCGAATTGATCGCGCGGCTGCGCAGCGCGACGCGCGTGTCGGCGATGCGCGCGATCAAATAAAGTTTTTCCATCATGAGCGGCCTCCTGCGACCTGCCTGCGCAACGCTTCGAGCAAAGCGGCGCGGTCGTAACGATAGATGCTGTCGTCCTCGGGGCCCGTCGCAGCAGGCGAGGCGCGCAGGCGGACGAGCGGCACGTCGGATGCGATCGGGCCCGACGCGGCCTCGGTCAGACACAGCTGGACGTCGGGGCGTTCTTCGCTCGCCTCGTCGCCCCCGATGACGCGGTAGCCCGCGCTGCGCAGGATCGGCGCGAGGAAATTGCTCGCCCAGCCGTCGGCGTCGGCGGCGATGCGGCAGAGCGGCCGGCGTCCGGCGGACACCGCCTCGCCCGCTTCATATTGCGCCATCAGCCAGAAGGGATCGATCAGTTCGACCGGCTGGCCGCCGATCAGCACGACTCCGGCAATCAGGCCCGGCGCCGGCGCCGTCTGCACCGCGTCGGGCAGCCGGACGATGTCGATCACCGCCTCGATCGGATAGCAGAGCACCGACTGGCCGTCGTGCAGGCGTAGCAGCTTCACCGCGTCGCGGCCCCTGGGCGCCGCGGCGGCGTGGACCGGGAAGATGTCGCTGCCGATTTTCACCTGGACCGCGCCGGCGCTCTCGAACAGCGCCGCCGCGGGCACCTCCTCGACGCGTTCGATCACCGACAGGCGGACGCCCCGCATCTGGCCCCCGACGTCGCAGAACAGCAGCAATTGCGCGGCGTCGCGTGCGGCCGCGGCCTCGGCGGCCGCCTCGACATCGGCATCGTGGCTGCGTCCCGCCTCCGACGCATCGACCCCGGCGGCGGCGAGCAGGCCCTGGACGTCGAGCAGCAGCACCGGGCGGCCGTTGTCGGGCAGCGTCGTGCCGGCGTAGAGTCCGGTCGCCATGATCATCGGCGCGGCGGGCTTGATCACCAGTTCCTCATGGTCGTGGATGGCGGCGACGCTCAGCGCATAGCTCACCCCCTGCCCCGGCCGGATCAGGATGATCGCGCGGTCGTCGCGGTCTTCGCTGGCGTCGACTTCGCCGCCCAGCACCTGTTCGAGGCGCAGCAGCGGAAATTGTTCGCCGCGCACGGTGACGAGTTCGCCGCCGCCGACGCAGTCGATGCGCACCGAATCGCTCGTCTCGAGCAGTATCTCGCGCACCGATCCGCGCGGGATCGCGAAATATTGGCCGGAGGCGCGGACCATCAGGCCGGAAATGATCGTCAGCGTCATCGGCACGCGCAGCACGATCGAGAGGCCGCGCCCCTCGTCGTTGCGCAGTTCGACGACGCCGCCGATCTTTTCGAGGTTCGCCTTGACGATATCCATGCCGACCCCGCGGCCCGAGATCGCGGTGACCTTGGCGGCGGTCGAGAAGCCGGGGCGGAAAATGAGTTCGAGTTTTTCGCGCGGGCTCAGCGCCTTGGCTTCGGCGGCGCCGATGACGCGCGCGCCCAGCGCCTTGGCGACCAGCGCATCGGGCGACAGGCCGCGGCCGTCGTCGCGCACCTCGATCTCGATCTGGTTGCCCGACTGGCGCGCCGACACCGCGATATTGGCGGTGACGCCCTTGCCCGCCGCGACGCGCTCGTCGAGCGGCTCGATGCCATGGTCGATCGCGTTGCGGACGATATGGATCAGCGGGTCGCGGATATTCTCCATCATCTCGCGGTCGAGCTCGACCTCGCCGCCGCTCGTCGAGAAACGGATCTTCTTGCCCAGGTCCTGCGCGAGGTCGCGGACGATCCGCGGCAGCGGCGCGAATAATTTGTCGATACGCTGCATGCGCATCTGGCTGACCGACTGGCGCATCCCTGCGATCGAATCGGAGAGGCGGTCGAAGGAGGCGATCACCGACGCATCTGCACCCGATTCGCGCAGCATCCGGGCGAATTCGTTGCGCGCCAGCACGATGTCGGTGACCCCGGTCATCACGCTGTCGAGCAGCGGCAGCGGCACACGGATCGAGCGCCAGCTCTGCAAGAGGTCGGTGTTGATATCATCTTCGGTGGCTTCGGCTTCGACCGGCGCGGCGGCGGCCGCTGCGGGCGTGTCGTCGACCAGCGCCAGCGCGCCGATGACGTCGCTGTCGTCGCCCGGCGGCTCGGTGCCGCTGTTGCCGAGCGACGTGCACAGCCCCGACAGGCGGTCGACGATCGCGAGCACCGCGGTGACCAGCGCGGCGTTGGCCGGACGGTTGCCGCGGCGGACCTGGTCGAGCGCGTCCTCGGCGGCGTGCGACAGCGCGGTGACGCGCGGCAGCGACAGGAAACCCGAGCTGCCCTTGATCGTGTGGACGAGGCGGAAAATCGCGTCGAGTTGCGCGCGGTCGGCCGGATCGGCTTCCCACGCGACGAGCGCGCCGCCGGCCTCGGCCAATATTTCCGCCGTCTCGGCCAGGAAATCGTTCAGCAGATCGTCGATCACGGTGTTGGTGCGCCCCCAAAATCAGGCCGCCACCATGAAGGACAATGGTTAAGGAGGGTTTTACATATCGGGACGAATGCTGCCGTTTCCGGCAGTTTCGGCGCGCCCGCCCGCGCGTCCGGACGAAGACCGCCGAGGGTTTGGGCCCCCGGCGGCAGGTCTGCCCAATCGGAAGGAGCAATCGGGTAGACGCGCCGCGCGCATTATCGGGGGGATCGAGCTCGATACGGGCGACCTCAGCCGCGCAGGACGGCGCCGACCAGCAGCGAGGTCGGCGTCTCGCGCGCCAGCATCACCGTGCCGCCATTCTGCGCCGCGACCGCCTGCACCAAGATCGCGGGCGCGGTGCGCGAGGTCATCGCGGATGCGCCCTCGCCCTCGGCCAGGATGCGCTCGACATCGGCGTCGAGGAACAGCCGCTCGGCCTCGACGTGCAGCGCGATCTCGATCGCCCCGCCCTGGCCCTCGCACCCGACGTCGAGCCGCCCGCCGCGCACCAGCGCATCGACGAGCAACAGCGACAGGTTGAGGATGATCTTCACCGCGGGCTTGGGCAAAGGATCGGCGCCGATCATCCAGTTGAGGTCGATCGCACGGTCGCCGATGATGCCCTGGATCGCCGACTTCGCCTCGTCGGGCGGCACCATCTCGCCGAAACCGCCCGCCGACCCGAAGGCGAGGCGAAAGAATTTGAGCTTGTTCGCCGAGGTCCGCGCGCTCTGTTCGAGCAACTCGATGCAGCGCGCGCGCATCGCGGGATCCTGTTCGTCGGCGAGCAGTTCGAGCCCGTTGGCGAAGGCGCCGACGGGGCTCAGGAGGTCGTGACACAGGCGCGAAGCCAGCATGGAGGCGAAATCGACGCGATCGTCGGACATGGATGGTAAAGCTCCCCGCGGTCCGGCAGTTTCCGGCTCGCGACGCTGTTAGGGCAGGCAGCACGTGGAGGGCAAGAGCGGTGTCGCGTGACTCCCACCGGCGACGGTCACTTCTCGCCCAGCGCCTGCCGCGCGAGCCGAAGAAGCTCCGGCAACGCGTTTCTCACCTCGGCAATCAGTCGCGCATTGTCTTCATCCCGGTCGTCCGCGGGTACGACATAAGGTGGGCTCTGGATCGTGCACGCGGCGACGATCTCGCCGCCGGGCCAATTGCCGGCATGCATGCTTTCGCAAGCGCCGGTGTCCGGGCGGGTCGAAACTGCAAGCGCGCCCATGCAGAGTTCGTCGTCCAGACGGCGCACGTACCAAGGCCCCGCCGATGCTTTGCGGTCCAGCAACGCCAATGTTTCTAACGCCTTCAAATCCATTCCATGTGCTCCAACTTTTCGCGAAGAATCGACGATTATTCGCGCAGTTCCCAAAATGCCACGCCCTTGAATTTTGGGGCCCCAACCCCATATCGCGACCAATGCAGGGGGATGACGAAGTTTTGACCGTGGCGCTCGGCGATAGCGCCGCCGGCCTGCGCCTCGACCGCGCGCTTGCCGAGGCCCTGCCCGAACTTTCGCGCGAACGGCTGAAGACGCTGATCAAGGGCGGCCGCGTCACCGATGCGCAGGGCACGACGCTGTGGGACCCCGCGTCGAAGGCTGTGCCCGCGACGCTCGCCCTGCGGCTCCCGAAACCCGCCCCGGCGCATAATGTCGCGCAGGATTTGAACCTCGTCGTCGCCTATGAGGACGAGCATCTGATCGTCGTCGATAAGCCCGCGGGGCTGGTCGTGCATCCGGCGGCAGGCAATCTCGACGGCACGCTGGTCAACGCGCTGCTCCACCATTGCGCGGGGCAGTTGTCGGGGGTCGGCGGGGTCGCGCGGCCGGGGATCGTCCACCGCATCGACAAGGACACCAGCGGGCTGATCGTCGCCGCCAAGCACGACAAGGCGCACGAAGGGCTCGCCAAGCAATTCGCCGCGCACAGCATCGACCGCCGCTATCTCGCGGTCGCGACGGGACGGCCGATACCCGCTAACGGCAGCGTCGATGCGGCGCTCGCGCGCTCGAGCACCAACCGCAAGAAGATGACGGTTGTTGCCGAAGGCCGCGGCAAGCGCGCGGTGACGCATTACCGTACGATCGAGCCGCTGAGCGGTGCGACGCTGATCGAATGCCGGCTCGAAACCGGGCGGACGCACCAGGTGCGCGTCCATATGACGCATATCGGCCATCCGCTGGTCGGCGACCCGGTCTATGGCCGCGCCAAAAAGCCGCTGTCGGATGTGCTCAAAACGCTGGGTTTCGCGCGGCAGGCATTGCACGCGGCCCATTTGGGCTTTATTCATCCGGTGAGCGGTAACGCCATCGCGCTCGACAGCGAAATACCCGCGGATATGCGGGAACTGATCGACAAATTGCGCGTTTAAGTTTCGAATGAAAATCTATTTTGACCGGCGGAGCCAACCGCGGCATATTTTCTCCAAGACCTGATAGGGAAGACGCTCTCCTATGGCTAATAAAAGCAATGTTCCGGCAGTGGTGCCCGCGCTCGGCGGTGAGGCGAGCCTGAACCGCTACCTGGCCGAAATCCGCAAATTCCCCCTGCTCACCCCCGAGCAGGAGTTCATGCTCGCCAAGCGTTTCCAGGAACATGGCGACAATGAAGCCGCCGCGCAGTTGGTGACCAGCCACCTCCGCCTCGTCGCGAAGATCGCGATGGGTTACCGCGGCTATGGCCTGCCGGTCAGCGAGCTGATCAGCGAAGGCAATATCGGCCTGATGCAGGGGGTGAAGAAATTCGACCCCGACCGCGGCTTCCGCCTCGCCACCTATGCGATGTGGTGGATCCGCGCCTCGATCCAGGAATTCATCCTCCGCTCGTGGAGCCTCGTGAAAATGGGCACCACCGCGGCGCAGAAGAAGCTGTTCTTCAACCTCCGCCGGATGAAGAACAACCTCGAGGCGTTCGAGGACGGCGACCTGTCGCCCGAGCATGTCGCCAAGATCGCGACCGACCTCGGCGTGACCGAGGACGAGGTGGTCAGCATGAACCGCCGCATGGCGATGGGCGGCGACACCTCGCTCAACGTGCCGATGGGCGAGGATGGCGACAGCCAGTGGCAGGACCTGCTCGGCGACGAAGGCCCGCTGCAGGACGAGCGCGTCGCCGAGGCCGAAGAACGCGACGTGCGTCACGCGCTGCTCAACGAGGCGCTCGACACGCTCAACGAGCGCGAGCGCCACATCCTGACCGAACGCCGCCTGACCGACGATCCCAAGACGCTCGAGGATCTGAGCCAGGTCTATGACGTCAGCCGCGAACGCGTGCGCCAGATCGAGGTGCGCGCCTTCGAAAAGCTGCAGAAAGCGATGCTCAAGCTCGCGGGCGACCGCCGCCTCGTCGGCGCCTGACCGGACCGACGATGCCGGCGTTCCGCCTTCGCGCGCCCGCGGGCCCGCGCGGGTGGATCGTCCTCGTCCTGTTGGGCTGGAGCCTGATCGCGCTGGTCCAGGCGGCGCAGGGCTATGGCGTCGCCGCGTGGCGCGGCCAGCCGCAGGCGTGGTGGCCGTCGATCGGCTATAGCGCGGCGATCTATTCGATCTGGGTCCTGCTCAGCTGGCCGATCGTCCGCGCGGCGCTGACGATCGAGCGCCGCATCCGCCGCTGGTGGCTCCGCCTCGCCGCCTATCTCGCGCTCTGGCCCGTCGTCGCGGGCGCGCATGTCCTGCTGTTCGGGCTGATCTACTGGCCGATCTATCGCGGCGAGGCGGTGCCGACGCGCGGCGCGATGGTCGAGCATATGTTCGTGCGCAATTTCGACAGCAATACGATGCTCTATGCCGCGCTCGTCGCGCTGACGATCGGCTGGACGCGCTGGCCGCGCCGCATCGAACCCGTGCAGCGTCCGGCAAGCGACGACGCGCTGCTGATCCGCGCACGCGGGCGCGTGCAGCGCATCCCCTTTGCGGCGATCGACTGGATCGGCGCCGCGGGCGACTATGCCGAAATCCACAGCGAGGGCCGCGCTTTTCTGATCGAGGAATCGCTGACCTCGCTCGCGGCGCGGCTGCCCGCGGACGATTTTGCGCGCATCCACCGCGGCGCGCTGATCCGCCTCGACCGCGTCCGCGCGATCGACCCGATCGGCCGCGGCGACGCGCATGTCCGGCTGACGACGGGGCAGGACCTCCGCCTCAGCCGCCGCTTCCGCGACAATCTGGCGGCGCTGCTCCACCCGCCCGCCCAGCCGGCCGAATAGTCCCGCTCAAAGATCGGCGCTCGCGGCGCGGCGACGATCCGGCGCAACCGGCGGACCCGTCCCGCTGGAGATCGCCCGATGCCGCTGTCCTTCCTCGCCGTCCTGCTTGCCCCGTCCCTCGCCGCCGTCCCCGCCGAGCCGCCCGCCGAGATCCGGCCCTATCAGTCGCTCCACCTCGAACTGCCCTACACGCCGCCCATCGCGCGCATCGATGGCGAGGACCGGCTGGTCTATGAGCTGCACGCGACCAATTTCTCGACCCGCACACTGGCGATTAGTGCGGTCGATGTGCGCGTCGCAGCCGATGGCAAGCGCGTCGCGCGGATCGACCCCGCCGACACGATGCGGCGGATCGGCGCCGCGACCGGACCCACGAACCACCTCGCCCCCGGCCAGCGCGCGATCTTCTACCTCTCGGTGCCGTGGAGCGGCGGCCGCCCGGCAGCGCTGGTCCATCAGCTCAGCTTCGTACCCCATCGCGAGGATGGCGCATCCGACCCGGTCACCATCGCCGGCGCCGCCTTCACCCCGCGCCCGGCCCATGACGCGACGCTCGGCGCCCCGCTGCGCGGCGGTCCCTGGGCGGCGATTGCCCTGCCCGATATTGACAACGGCCACCGCCGCTTTCCTTATGCGGTGCGCGGCCGCGTCCATATCCCCGGCCGCCACGCGATCGACTGGATGCCCGCCGCGGGCTTCGACCCCGCCTCGACCGGCAAGGGCGTCGCCCCCGACGGCTCGGGCGCCGATGTGCTCGCGGTCGCCGATGCCGAGATCGTCAGCGTCAAAACCAGCCCCGGGGCGCGTGCCAATGTCGAGGACGAGACCGGCGCGATGATCGTGCTGCGCCTAGCCGACGGCCGCCACGCCTTCTACCAGCATCTCGCCCCCGGCCTCAGCCTGCGTGCCGGAATGCGCGTGCGGCGCGGGCAGGTGATCGGCAAGGTCGGCGCCTCGGGCCATGTCACCCAGCCGCACCTGCATTTCCACGTCGCCGACGGCCCCACCCCGCTCGACAGCGAGGGGCTGCCCTATCGCTTCGGCGCGGGAAAAATCGCCGGGCGCTACACCGACAAAGCCGACTTCGACGCGGGCAAGCCCTGGCAGGCGGAAACGCCGCGCCCGATCGACGGCCTGCCGCCCGCCAATGCGGTGATCCTGTTCGATCCGGTGACGCCATAGACGCACCGGCTTGCCGCGCGCGGCCAAGCGGCTAAGACACGGGCATGACGACCGCCAAGCCGAAACCCAAACGCCGCAAGCTGCCCTGGTATCTGCGGCCCTTCAAATGGCTGCTGTGGTTCATCGTCATCTCGGTCGTCTGGGTGCTGATCTATGCCGTGGTGCCGCCGCCGGTGACGGTGACGATGCTCACCGACGGCAACGGCATCACCAAGGATTGGGAGAGCCTGTCGAACATCGACCGCAATATGGTGCGCGCGGCGATCGCCGCCGAGGACGGCAAATTCTGCAGCCACGACGGCTTCGACCGCGACGCGATCGAGGAAGCCATCGAGCGCAACGCCAAGGGCAAGAAGCTGCGCGGCGGCTCGACGATCAGCCAGCAGACCGCGAAGAACGTCTTCCTGTGGCAGGGCAGCGGCTGGACGCGCTATGTCCGCAAGGTCCCCGAAATCTGGTTCACCTTCCTGATCGAGAAGATCTGGGGCAAGCGCCGGATCATGGAAGTCTATCTCAACGTCGCCGAAACCGGGCTCGGCACCTATGGCGTGGAAGCAGGCTCGCTACGCTATTTCAAGCATGGCGCGGCGAAGCTGACCCCGACCGAAGCCGCGCGCATCGCGGCGATCCTGCCTTTGCCCAAGAAACGCGAGGCGATCAGCCCGTCGGGCTTCACGCGGCGTTACGGGAATACCATCCGCGCGCGGATCGGGGTGGTCGGGCGCGACGGGCTGGATGGGTGTATTTATAAATAGCGGCAGCTTAGGGGTGGGAATAAGCCATTCCCCTCCCTTTTAGGGAGGGGTTAGGGGTGGGTAGCGAGCGCAGCGAGCAAGAATAAGAGCACCGCCTTCGGTGGTTACCCACCCCCGGCCCCTCCCTTTCAGGGAGGGGAGATCAACGTCCACAACCGCCCGAAACCCGCCCCTAGGCCGGTTTCCAGCTCTTCCGTTCTTCGGCCTGCTTGAGCACCTCGAACGCCGCCTGCCCCGCGGTGAAGCGCTTGGCCGCTTCGGCGTCGCCGGGCTTCACATCGGGGTGGCATTCCTTGGCATAGGCGCGCCACGCCTTCTTGGTCGCGTCGAAATCGGCGTCGGGGTCGAGCCCCAGCAGCTCGAGCGCGCGCATTTCGTCGGCGCTGCGGCTGCCGTCGCCCGACCCGCCCCAGGCATAATGCTGCGCCTTGGCATAGCTGCGCGCGCCGCGCGCTTCCTCGGCGGCGCGTTCGGCGGCGTCCTCGGCGCTGAGGCCCGCGAAATAGTCCCAGCCGCGATTATATTCGGCGGCGTGGCTCTCGCAGAAATACCAGCGTTCGGGGCTGTTCGGCGATTTGGGCGCGGGGCAGTTGCCGGGTTCGGTGCAGCCGTGGCGGTCGCACAGCCGCACCTTCTGCGCTTCGCGCGACGAACCATAGGGGCGCCAGCGGGGAAAACCCCAGTCGTCGGATCTCTTGGCGCGGCTCATCCGTCCCATGTAGCGATTGGGGGCCGCAATGGCTAGCCGAAGCCCCGAAAAAGCGCAGGAGCCGCTACGCCTCGGGTTTGAACCCGAACGCCTTTTGCGCCAGCTTGACCGTCGCGGGGTCGAGCTCGGGCGGCGTCATCGGCACCGCGGCCTCGAGCGTGTCGGCGATGTGCGTCAGCGCCGCGATGCGCGCGGCCTTCTTGTTGTTGCCGTCGATCACCTTCCACGGCGCCCAGCGCGTGTTGGTCTGCGCGAACATCTCGTCCATCGCGGCGAGATAATCCTTGCGCTTCGACCGGTTGCGATAATCCTCGGGCCCGGTCTTCCACCGCTTCCACGGGTCGTTCAGCCGGTCGGCGAAACGCTCGTCCTGCTCGTCCTGCGTGATGTGGATGAACAGCTTGACGAGGTGGGTCGACGACCCCGTCAGCTGTGCCTCGAACTCGTTGATCTCGTCATAGCCCTTGCGCCACTCGCCCTCGCTCGCGAAACCCTCGACACGCTCGACGAGGACGCGGCCGTACCAGCTGCGGTCGAAGATCGAGAGTTCGCGGTTGCCCGGCAGCCGCTTCCAGAAGCGCCACAGGAAATGGCGCGCTTTCTCCTCGTCGCTGGGTGCGCCGATCGGCCACACCTCGAAATAGCGCGGGTCGAGCGGCGCGGTCAGCCGGGTGATGATCCCGCCCTTGCCCGCGGCGTCCCAGCCCTCGAACATGATGATGCTGCGCTGACCGTGGGTGATATGCGCCGCCTGGATACGGCCGAGCCGCTCCTGCAATTCGGCGAGGTCGTCGCCATAATCGCCGTCATATTTGGCGCCGGATTCGAAGTCGGAGAGCGATATCGTCATGCGGCGACCCTAGCCCGAAGACAGCGCGATTACCAAGCGCCCGATGACGGCCTGTCGCCCTTTGGCACAGCGCGGCGCGCCTTCCTTACCGCCCGGCGAGCAGTTGCTGGCGCGCGTCCCAGTCGGCAAGCGCACGGCGATGGCGATCGATCCGCGTCAGCCCCGCGCCGATGTCGCGGTTCTTCGACCCCAGCCGCTGCGCCTGCCCGTACCAGTCGATCGCCGCCGCGAAATCGCGCCGCGCCTCGGCGCAGAGGCCGAGGTTGAAGGCGAGCGCCGCGGTCGGCTCGGCATCGCGGGCGATCGCCGCCCAGCTGTCGCACGCCCCCGCCTGGTCACTCTTGGTCTGGCGGATCGCATTCTTGAACGCGTCCGCGGCTGCTTTGGGGAGGCCCTTGCGATTCTCGTCGACGCGGACATTGTCCGAAAAACCGCTGGGGGCGAGGTCATAGCGGATCGTGCGCACCTGCGCGTCGATCGTCTGGTCGACGAAGGCCTCGACCGTGCGGTTGGCCTTGCGGTCGGGGCACCAGCTCTGCTCGTCGCGCGCGGTCAGCGGGCGGGTGTAACGGATGCTACCGTCGCCCATCGCGACGAGGCGGACATTGGTGCTGACCGTCGCGACGCGGCGGCGGCAGCGGAGGTCATATTCCTCTTCCTTCAGGCATTTATTTTTGTCGGCGGGGTCCTGCTCGACGCAGCGCTTGCGCTTTTCGGTATAGCCCGATTCCTCGACCGCGGTGCGCATATTGCCGGTCACCAGCGCGTCGGTCGGCACCCCCGATTCGGGCGCGACGACGCGGAAATAAGGCTGGCCGCCGAAGCGCACGCCGGTGAGCTCGCCCTCCAGCGCCTGCGACAGCGCACTGCCGTCCTCGCCCTCGAAGCGGTCGACCGCGATGCTGATCAGGTCGTTGATATTGCCGTTGCCCGCCGGATAGCTCCCCGTCACGGTCAGCGTCTCCGCCGCGGCCGGCATCGCGGCGCAGACCAGCGTCGCACCCAGCATCCATCGCAACTGGCCCATCTTGTCCCCCCGATGCCCGTCAACCCCGCAGGCTGGCTATCGCAGCCCGGCGGGCCTGTCAAAGCGCGGCTGCGATGAGCGTGGCGAGGCGCTGCGGCGCTTCCATGGGGATGAAGTGGCTGAGTTCGCCCCACTGCTCGTCGCGTTTCGCGCCGAGCGCGGCGCCGAGGCCGGGCCAGGTCGGACTGACCGAGAAATCGAGCGCCCCAGCCCGCTCGCCGGTCTTGGCGCGGATCACGCTGACAGGCGCGGCGATGCGGTCGAACCAGTCGTGCGGATTCGTGCGAAGCGCGCTGAGATAGACCGAAGCCTCGACCGCCGGCGGGCAAGCCAGCTCGTACCCCTCGCTGTCGGCGGTGGGGAGCAGACCATAGCGGCAATAGTCGGCGAGGACCGCGGGGTCCCAATGCATATAGGGCGGCCGCTTGCCGAAATGCGCGAGCATCGTCTCCCAACCCTCCCAGCGCGCCCGGCGGCGCGCGACGGGATGCTCGGCAGGATCGGGCAAGGGCTGCGCGGCGGCATCGGCGTAAAAGGCCGGTTCCATGATCACTGGGTCGATCAGAATCATGTGGCGGAACGCGCCCGGCCGCTCGGCGGCGAGCCGCGTCAGCAGATATCCGCCCATGCTGTGACCGCAACCGACGAACGGCGTGCCCGCGAAACGATCGACCAGCGGCAGCAGGAAATCGGCGGTCTTCGCCCAGTCGAACAGCGCCGCGGGCTTGGCGCTGCGGCCATGCCCCAGGCTGTCGGGCGCGACGACATGGGTGCCCGCGGGCAGCGCAGCGGCGACCTGGTCCCACAGCCGGGCGTGAAAGCCGGTCGCGTGGAGCAGCAGCACCGACGGCCGCTCCGAGCGCTCGCCCCATTCGAACCAGCAGAGGTCGCCATCCGGCGTCGCGAGCCGGTGTTCGCGCGGCTCGCTCATGAGGGTCAGCTCTTCGGCCCGTCCACGATGCGGATGCTGAGTTCCTTGAGCTGCTTTTCGCTGACCGGCGCGGGGGCGCCCATCATCAGGTCCTCGGCCTTCTGGGTCATCGGGAAGACGATCACCTCGCGGATGTTCGGCTCGTCGGCGAGCAGCATCACGATGCGGTCGACGCCCGGTGCCGACCCGCCATGCGGCGGCGCGCCGAATTTGAAGGCGTTGATCATGCCGGCGAAATTCGTGTCGACGTCCTGCTGGCTGTACCCGGCGATTTCAAAAGCCTTATACATGATGTCGGGGCGATGATTCCGGATCGCGCCCGACGACAGTTCGACGCCGTTGCAGACGATGTCATACTGATAAGCGAGGATATCGAGCGGGTCCTTGTTCGTCAGCGCGTCCATCTCGCCCTGCGGCATCGAGAAGGGGTTGTGGCTGAAATCGATCTTGCCGGTGTCCTCGTCGGCCTCGAACATCGGGAAGTCGACGATCCAGCAGAATTCGAAGCGGCTCTTGTCGATGAGGTCGAGCTGGTCGGCGACGCGGGTGCGCGCGAGCCCGGCGAGCTTGGCCGCCTTCGCCTCGGCGCCCGCGGCGAAGAAGATGCCGTCGTTCGGGCCGAGGCCCATCGCGTCGGCGATCGCCTTCATGCCGTCCTGGCCATGATTGTTGGCGATCGGGCCGCCGAACACGCCGTCCTTCTGCGTCGCATAGCCGAGCCCCGGGAAGCCTTCCGACTGCGCCCAGCTGTTCATCTCGTCGAAGAATTTGCGGCTCTTCTCATGCGTTTCGGGGGCGGCGACGGCGCGGACGACCTGCCCTTCTTCGACCATCGTCGCGAAACGGCCGAAGCCCGACCCCTTGAAGAAGTCGCCCACATCATGGACGAGCAGCGGGTTGCGGAGATCCGGCTTGTCGCTGCCATATTTCAGCATCGATTCGCGGTACGGAATGCGCTGGAACGGCAGCGGCGACACGGTGCGGCCCTTGCCGTCGAAATCGGCAAATTCCTCGAACACGCCGTGCAGCACGGGTTCGATCGCGGCGAAGACATCGTCCTGCGTGACGAAGCTCATCTCGAAATCGAGCTGGTAGAATTCGCCGGGCGAACGGTCGGCGCGTGCATCCTCGTCGCGGAAACAGGGCGCGATCTGGAAATAGCGGTCGAAGCCCGCCACCATCAGCAGCTGCTTGAACATCTGCGGCGCCTGCGGCAGCGCATAGAATTTGCCGGGGTGGACGCGGCTGGGCACCAGATAGTCGCGCGCGCCCTCGGGGCTGCTCGCGGTCAGGATCGGCGTCTGGAACTCGGTGAAGCCCTGGTCGATCATCCGGCGGCGCAGCGACGAAATCACGTTCGAGCGCAGCACGATATTCTTGTGCAGGCGTTCGCGGCGCAGGTCGAGGAAGCGGTTGGTGAGGCGGATTTCCTCGGGATATTCGGTTTCGCCGAACACCGGCAGCGGCAGGCGATCGGCCGCCGACTGCACGGTCACCGCGCTCGGATAGATTTCGATCTCGCCCGTCGCGAGCTTGGGGTTGAGCGTCTCGGCCGAGCGCGCCGCGACCTTGCCGGTGAAGGTCAGGACCGATTCGGGGCCCACGCCGTTGACCGTCGGATAGAGCTCCGACCCCGTCTCGACGACGATCTGGGTGATGCCATAATGGTCGCGCAGATCGACGAAGAGGACGTTGGCATGCTCGCGCGTCCGGTGCACCCAGCCCGAAAGACGAACTTCCTCACCGACGTTGGCGGCGCGAAGATCGGCGCATGTATGGGTACGATAGGCGTGCATTTTTTCGTCTTTCGAATGTCCGGGGAGGCGCGCGCGGAAACGCACCGATATGGCCGCGCCCAAGGCAGCACGGCGCGCCATTTGTCAAGACTTGTAGGCGATTCAGACCGTCAGGCCGAGCCCGTCGAGCACCGGACTGCCGAACAGCGCACGGTGCGCGGGGTCGGGGAGCAGCCGGTCGCGCGCGGCGCGCCAGCGCGTGAGGTCGTCGCCATAGTCGCCCGCGATGCGCGCCGCGTCGAGGCGGCAGCTCTTCGCCCAGTGGCGCGTGAAGGCCACGCCCTCGCGGTCGAGCAGGTCGACGACGCGCGCATAGGCGTCGGCGGTGCGCTGGCTGCGCGGGCCGTCGAAGTCGATCACGGCGTTATGCTCGAAACGCGCGGGCGCGAGCAGCCCCTCGGCGCGATCCATGAAGCGGATCGTCACCGCGGTCGAGCCGCCATGCCTGGTATAGACCGCGCAGATCAGCTCGAACACGCGCGCCAGTTCGGCCCGGTCGATCGTCACCGACGCGTTGAACAGGTCGGCGAGCGGCCGGTGCGTGTCGAGGCCCTCGCCCCATGTCCCATAGACCGGCGGGTCGTCGACATCGGGCCCCGCGACATAGCCCTGTTTCATCGCGAACTGGAGCAGCGCGCCGCGCGCCCAGGGATAGTCGTCGAGCAATTTGCCGAGCAGGCTCAGCGCATCGTAACCCGCGCCCATCTGGCCGGGCGTGGCGTGCGGATAGTCGGGGCGCCAATCCTCACGATAGAGGAAACGCAGCATCGCGGGCCGCTTGAACGGCTTGAACGGGTTGACGATCATCTGCACGAAGTCGGGCTCGCGATCGAGCGCATAGGCGGCCGAAAAGCGCCTGAAATCGCCCGCCGCGAGCCAGTCGAGCGCCGCGCAGTCGACTTTGCGCAGATTCTGGATCGGGCGGACGAGGAATTTGGGGACGCTGTCGACGACGAGCGCGGTGACGATACCGAGCGCGCCGACGGGAAGCTGGACCGCCGCGAACAGGTCGTCGTCGCGCAGCGCCGCCGATCCGGTGGCGGCGATGAAGGCGTCGCTCATCAGCCCCGCCGCGGGCTCGACCCAGTGCACGTCCGACGGCGTCACCACCTGCACCGCGCGGATATGGTCCTGGATGCCGCCGCGCGTCACCATCGAACCGTGCGTGCCCGTGGCGGCGGCGCCTGCGAAGGTCTGGCCGTTGCCCGCGCCGCTGGTCCACAACGAGCGCCCCTGCTCCTCGAGCTTGTCGGATACCTCGTCGACGAGTGCCCCCGCTTGGGCGAGCATCAACCCCGATGCATCGACGCCCGGCCGCACGTCATCGGCGCCGATGCGGAAGCAGCGGTTGAAGCGGCGCGTGTGGAGCAGCCAGGCCTCCGAGCAGATATTGACGTTCGAGGGCGACCAGCCCGCGCCGAGCGGCCGCACCCGCTTGCCCTCGCGCTGCGCCTCGGCCAGCCATTCGCGTACCTCAGCCGAGGCCGCCGCCAGTTCGTCGCGGCCGCGCGGTGCGTCGCCGCTGCGCAGCGCATAGCGGACCGCGCCCTCGCAGACGCCGGTGCCGTGATAATTGGTCCAGTCGGCCTCCGCGCCGAGCTTCACGATGGGCATCACGCGTCTCCCAGCGGATGGATGCCGGCATTGGCGCGCCAGGCGACGGTGACGGGACGCACCGCGCCGAAACTGGCGATCGCGGTGAGTATCTGCTTTCGCGTCGCGAATATGCGGACGTCGCAGAGGCCATGATCGGATTCGGGCGTCACGAACGGCTGGTGCGACTCGGCGGCGAGGCCCCACCAGCGCATGGTGACCGTCATCCGCTCCTCGTCGAGCGGGCGCGGATTGGCGATCGACACGAAGATGTCGGCCTGTCCCGCGAGATATTGTCCGAAAAGCAGCGCAAATCCGAGCGCCGCCAGCCCCCAACCGACCCAATGCATGTCGATACCCCTTCGCGTTTCCCGGCCGGTGTTCCGGCTCCACGACCCCGAAGAGCTGGGGCAATTTTTCCTGCCCGTCCGCATCAACTAGCTGTATAGGCGCGGCATGCAAGTCCATCCGCTCATCGAAACCAGCGCCGCGCTCGTCGAATTCTGCAAATTGATCGAGAACAGCGATTTCATCGCCGTCGATACCGAGTTCATGCGCGAGAATACCTTCTGGCCCGAACTCTGCCTGATCCAGGTCGCCGACAGCGAGCATGCCGCGGCGATCGACCCGATGGCGAAGGACATGGACCTGAAGCCGCTGCTCGACCTGCTCGTCGACAACGAGGAGATGCTGAAGGTCTTCCACGCCGGCGGGCAGGATGTCGAAATCATCTTCAACCTGACGGGCAAGACGCCGCACCCGATCTTCGACACGCAGATCGGCCAGATGGCGCTCGGCCAAGCCGAGCAGGTCGGCTATTCGAACCTGGTCGAGGCGTGGATCGGCCTCCACCTCGACAAGGGTGCGCGCTTCACCGACTGGAGCCGCCGCCCGCTCGACAAGCGCCAGATCGACTATGCGATCGGCGACGTCACGCATCTCGCGAAGATTTTCCCAATGATGCTCAAGAAACTGGTCAAGACCGGGCGCGGCCACTGGCTCGACGAGGAAATGGAAAAGCTCGCCGATCCTGCCAATTACAACGTCGATCCCGACCAGGTGTGGCACCGGATCAAGATCCCGTCGCGCAAGCCCGACGTGCTCGGCCGGCTGAAGGCGCTCGCCGCGTGGCGCGAGCGCGAGGCACGGACGAAGAACCTGCCGCGCGGGCGCATCGTCAAGGACGAAACGCTCGCCGACCTCGCCGCGCATCCACCGAAGGACCAGGACGGGCTCGGCCGCGTGCGTGGACTGTCGGCAACATGGCGCTCGAACGACATCGGCAGCCGGCTGATGGACGCGCTGGCCAATGCGCAGCCGCTCGGCCGCGACGACATGCCCGACCGCGCGCCGCGCGGGCCGGGGCTCGGCAAGGAGGGTGTGCTCGTCGCCGACCTCTTGAAGCTGCTGCTCAAGATCCGCGCGCGCGAGCTCAATGTCGCGGCGCGGCTGATCGCGCGCAGCGACGACCTCGAAGCGCTGGCGGCGGGGCGGCGCGACGATATTCCGATGCTCCAGGGTTGGCGCCACGACGTCTTCGGCCACGCCGCGCTCGATCTGGTCGAGGGGCGGATGGGCTTTGCGGTCAAGAACGGCAAACTGGTGATGAGCGAGATCGAAAACCCCGCGCCGATCGACGCGGCCTAAAGCAGCACGAGTTCGGGTTTGGCGTCGAGCGCCTGCGCGAGCGAGCGCAGGCGGCGGTCGACCGATTCGCCCGCCAGATGGTGCCAGCCAGCGTCGAGGCGGAGCACGAGCTTGCCGTCCTCCTGCGCGATGCGGCTCGCCTTGAGCGGCGCCTCGACCCCGCCGGTCAGTCGCTGCGCGAGGCGGATCGCGAGGCCCCATTGGCGCGCGCGCGCCAGCCGTTCGCTGGACACCAGGCTGCCCATTGCCGGGAAATCGCCGTCGGCGCCGCCGAAACCCGCGTGCAGCGCGCGCGCGAGCAGGATGCGGCCGGGGATGTCGATGCCGCGCCAATTGCCGTGCAGGCCGATCTCGGTACCGCGCTCGGCGCGGAAGTCGGGGTTCGCTGACCAGGCGACGTCGCTGAGCAGGCTGGCGGCGAGGCGGATGCGGCTGTCGGCCTGATCCTCGCTGGCGAAGAGCGGCGCGATCCAGTCGGCGAGCGCAGGGCCGTGCGGCGCGAAGCGCGCGAGGCGGCGGCCCTCGAACTCGGCGGCGACGATCAGCGGATCCTGCGCGCGCGTGGCGGCGTCGAGCGCCTGATAGAGCAGACCTTCGCGAAGGCCCGACGACGACACCGTCATCTCGGGCACGTCAATGATATTGGCGAGCGCCGCGAGCAGCGCGGCGGCGTCGGGCAGCGAGGCGGCGCGGTTCGACGCCATGCCGGGGATCGCCTTCAATTCCTCGAAGCTCAGCCGCCGCGTCGCGCGGATCAGGCGGCGGAGCGCGGTGCGCGGCAGCGTGTGCTGGTCGAGCACCGCGAGCGGATCCTTGGTGAGTTCGAGGTCGAGGCGTGCGAGCGCGCGCCACGACCCGCCGACGAGATAGAGCGGCAGGCCCGCGCAATCGCCGGGCCAGCCCTTGGCGCGGAGCATCTTGCGCAGCGTGCGCTCGAACGCCTGATGGCCGTCCTTGCGCAGCGCGGGGAGGCGCAGAACGCCGAGCGGGAAGCTGTTGCGGCGGCCGACCTGGCCGTCTGACACCTGCGACAGTTCGAGGCTGCCGCCGCCGAGATCGACCGCGATGCCATGCGCGTCGGGGATCGCCGCGACGACGCCATAGCCCGCGGCCTCGGCCTCCTCCTGCCCCGAGAGCAGCCGGATATCGAGACCGGCTTCGGCAGCGCCGGCGATGAAGTCGGGGCCGTTGCTCGCGTCGCGCACCGCAGCGGTGGCGACGCATTGCAGGTCCTGCACCTCCATATGCTTGGCGAGCAGCGCGTAGCGGCGGAGCGCATAAAGGCCGCGCTCGGCATCTTCGGGGGCGATGCGGCCGTCGATCGCGAGGCCGCGGCCGAGGCCCGCGGCGACCTTTTCGTTGAAGATCACCGCGGGGGCGCGGGGCGGGCCTTCATAGACGACGAGGCGCACCGAGTTCGAACCGATGTCGATGACCGCCGAGCGGTGGATCTTGGGAGAAGGAGTTCGGCGGAAGGGCAATGTGGTCAATCTTCGCGCATATCGAGGATGAGCGTCGGCACGTCCTGGCGCTGGCTGAGCGTTGTGCCGCGGCCCGAGAGCGACGGGTTCGTCATGAAATAATGGTGCAAGTTAAAAGGCTTGTCATCCGGAGTTAAGCGCACGTATGTGCCGTCGGGCTGGAGCACCCAGCTTTGTTCATTGTCGATGAGGTTCGCGACGAGCACCTGGTCCAGGATCTGGTCGTGCACGGTCGGATTTTCGATCGGGATCATATATTCGACGCGGCGGTCGAAGTTGCGCGGCATCCAGTCGGCGCTGGAGATATAGAGCTTCGCATTGCGGTTGGGGAGCGCCGCGCCGTTGGCGAAGGCCCACACGCGGCTGTGCTCAAGGAAACGGCCGACGACCGATTTGACGCGGATCGTCGCCGACAGCCCGGGCACGCCGGGGCGCAGGCAGCAGATGCCGCGCACGACGAGTTCGATCGGCACGCCCGCGGCGCTCGCCTCGTAGAGCTTGTCGATGATGTCGGGGTCGACGAGGCTGTTCATCTTGGCCCAGACGCCCGAGGGCAGCCCGGCGCGCGCCGCCGCGGTCTCGGCGTCGATCAATTCGCTCAAATGTTTGCGCATGTTGAGCGGCGACATGGTGATCATGTCGAGCCGTTCGGGTTCGACATAGCCGGTGATGTAATTGAACAATTGCGCCGCATCGCGCCCCGCGCGCGGGTCGGCGGTGAAGAAGCTCAGATCGGTGTAGATGCGCGCGGTGACCGGGTGATAATTGCCGGTGCCGAAGTGGCAATAGGTCTTGTACCCCTGCCCTTCGCGGCGCACGACCATCGAAATCTTGGCGTGGGTCTTCCACTCGATGAAGCCGTAGACGACCTGCACCCCGGCGCGTTCGAGCTGGTTCGCCCAGAGCAGATTCTGCTCCTCGTCGAAGCGCGCCTTGAGCTCGACCACCGCGGTGACCGACTTGCCCGCCTCGGCGGCCTCGATCAGCGCGCGGATGACCGGCGACTGGTTGCCCGCGCGGTAGAGCGTCTGCTTGATCGCGACGACGTCGGGATCGGCCGCCGCCTGGCGCAGGAAGGAGAGCACGACGTCGAAGCTTTCATAGGGATGGTGGACGAGGATGTCTTTCGAGCGGATCGCCGCGAAACAGTCGCCGCCATGCTCGCGGATGCGCTCGGGAAAGCGTGCCGAGAAGGCGGGAAATTTGAGGTCGGGGCGGTCGACGTCAACGAGCGCCGACAGCGCCGCGAGCCCGACGAAACCGTCGATCTTGGCGACGATCGCCTCATGCCCCTGAATGTCGTCGCCGAGCACCGCGGCGAGTTCGCCGGGCATGTCGGCGGCGAGTTCGAGCAGGATGACGCGCCCGCGGCGGCGGCGGCGGATCGCGGTGCGGAACAGGCGGACGAGATCTTCGGCCTCTTCCTCGAGCTCGATGTCGCTGTCGCGGATGATGCGGAACACCCCGCGCGAGCGGATGCGATAGCCGGGGAAGAGCGTGTCGCCGAACAACTCGATCAGATATTCGATCGGCACGAAGGCCGCGGGCTGATCGGGCACCGCGACGAAGCGCGCGAGCGACGCGGGGATCATCACCAGCTCGCGGATCGTCTCGCCGGTCGCCTTGCGCTCGAGGTCGAAGATCACCCCGACGCCGCGGTTGGGGATGAAGGGAAAGGGATGCGCCGGATCGAGCACCTGCGGGGTGAGGATCGGGAAAATCTGGTCGATGAAATATTGGCGGAGCGCGGTGCGCAGCTTGTCGGCGTCGGAGCCGGGACCGTGGACGACGATGCCCTGTTCGCCGAGCAGGCGGTGCAGCCGCTGCCACTCGCTCTGCTGCTGGTCGACGAGGCGGTTCACCTCGGCCTCGATCTCGGCGAGCTGCTGGCCGGGCGAGCGGCCGTCGGCGCTGGGATCGTCGATCCCCTGCAATTGCTGGCCCTTGAGCCCCGCGACGCGGACCATGAAGAATTCGTCGAGGTTGCTGCCCGAGATCGACAGGAAACGCAGGCGTTCGAGCAGGGGATGCGCGGGGTTGCGCGCCTCCTCCATCACTCGCCGGTTGAAGGCGAGCCAGCTGAGTTCGCGGTTGAAGAAACGGTCGGGGCCGAAATCGGACCCCGCCGTGTCGGCATCATTGTCGGCGCGAAGGGGTCCACCGGCTATCGACATATATCGCTTTCCTGTCGTTCGAGGAGATCGGGATCGATCAGCCCCTGTGACAGTAATGTTTCACGCGTGAGACGAACGCCGATAGCGCGGCCGCGTTCCAGCGAGGCGGTATCGAGCGCGGCGACGATGCGGTGGATCATCGTATAGCTGCGCTCCATGCGCGGCACGATATAGGAGGCGACGCCGGGCGCGAGCGCGATGCCGCGCTGCGCGAAAAGCGCCTCGATCAGGTCGCGCGCGAGGCAGTCGTCGGGCGCGCCGATCGTCAGCACCGGCACCGCGGCGAGCCGCGAGCGGAGGTCGGGAAGCACAATGCCCCATTCGGCGGGCGGCGCGTCGGCGATGATCAGCAAAGGCGTGCCGCTGGCCTGCGCGGCGTTCCAGGCGTGGAAAATCTCTTCTTCGGAGACGCTGTCGTGGCCGTCGATCACGCGCCCGCCGGTTTCGCGCGCGAAGAGCCGCCCGATCAGGCTGCGCCCCGACCCGCGCGGGCCGGTGAGCACCGCGGTACGTACGGGCCAGGTCGATACGTGGCGGAGATAGCGCACGGCGTCGGCGTTGCTGGTGCCGACGATCAGCGGGCCGTCGTTGCTGCCCCCCGCGCTCCAGTCGAGCGGGAGCGCGATCTGTCCGGTGCGCGCCATCAGCGGCTGATCCGCAGCGTGCTCCCGCCCGCCTGCACCTTGTAGCCGCGCGCTTCGAGCGCCGCCTTGAGTGCGGCAAGATCGCCGCGGAAGGTCACGCGCATCACCGAGGTGCCGCCGAGCGCGAGGCTGGAGGTCGCGGCCGACTGGACGCCCGCAATGGCGCCGACGTTGCGTTCGGTCGCCGACACCGATTCGACGTCGGGCGAGCTGTACTGGACGGTGAAGCTCTGCGCGCCCGCGACGGGCGCGGTCGACACGCTGTTGTCGATTTCGGTCGGCAGCGCGTCGGCGCTTTCGGTGACCTCGGGCAGTTCCTCGACCTCGACGGGCTTTTCGAGCACCAGATAGGTGTCGGTGCGCAGCACGCCGGCGGCGAGCGCGTCGGTGTAGAGGCGGTCCATGCGCGCGACCGCCTTTTCCATCATGTCGGGCAGCGCCGCGGGGCTGGGTCCGGTCATCGTGAAGCCGCCGATCAGCTTGTTGTCGGGGCCGAAGCGCGCGGTGAAATGACCGGTGATCGGCCCGCCGGGATAGCTGTATTCGACACGCGCGATCGGTACGAGCACGTCGGCGGCGCCATATTGGTCGAGGATCACGCGCCACCAGACACGGCCGCGGCGGCCGATCTGACCCGAATTGAGCAGCAGGGTGTCAGCGCCGGTGCCCGCGGTGCGGACATAGTCGATCGCGCTCTGCCCGGTATTATATTCGGCCCATGCGCGCTGCCAGGCGCTGCGCTGTTCGAACACCTGCTGCATGCCGTCGATCGAATAGACGGGGATAACGAGCAGCGGCGGCGAGCGCAGGGTGCGGCCGCTGACGCCCAGGATCTGCCCCGCGCGGACGCGGTCGAACTGGACGCCGAGCTTCGCGACATAGCGGCGCGGGCCGATCTGTTCTTCCTCGACGACGATCGCGGTGACGATGCCGTCGAGCACCGAATCGCCCAGCGCCGGGCCGTCGGTGCCGTTGGTCGCGCGGTAGAGCTGCGCCCAGCCCTTGCGCTGCGCCTCGCGCCAGCCCTTGGTTCGCGCGTCGTCGGCATTGTCGCCGGTGACGTCGACGAGGATGCCGCTGGTCAGGAAGTCGCCGCTGCTGTTGATCGGGGTAATGCCGCGGTTGCCGCGGCCGATCTGCCCCTGCACCACCCCGACGACGAGCGCGAGCGCGAGCAGCGCCAGAAGCGCGGCAATCCGCCGGTCGCGGCGCAAGAGGCCTACGAGGTCGAAGCGGGGAGCGAAACGGGAGGGCGCGGCCGAAATCATCACTTCTCTATGCTCTGCCCCGAACCCGGGTCGGGGACAAGGAAATCATGGCATTTGTCGGCTGGAACCGTTAGTCGCGCGTGCCATGGATTCCAAGCACAACCAGCCCGCCGGATATACTTATGCCCAGGCCGGGGTTTCGATCGACGCCGGCAATGCGCTGGTCCGCGCCATCGCGCCGTTGGCCCGTTCGACGCGCCGTCCCGGCGCCGATGCCGACCTCGGCGGATTCGGCGGCTTTTTCGACCTCAAGGCGGCGGGGTTCAGCGATCCGCTGCTCGTCGCGGCGAACGACGGCGTGGGCACCAAGCTCAAGCTCGCGATCGAATCGGGCAAGCACGACGGGGTCGGCATCGACCTGGTCGCGATGTGCGTCAACGACCTGATCGTCCAAGGCGCCGAGCCGCTCTTCTTCCTCGACTATTATGCCACCGGCAAGCTCGACAACGACGTTGCCACGGCTGTCGTCGCGAGCATCGCGGAGGGGTGCAAGCAGGCCGGATGCGCGCTGATCGGCGGCGAAACCGCCGAAATGCCGGGCATGTACAGCGAGGGCGACTACGACCTCGCGGGTTTCTGCGTCGGCGCGGTCGAGCGCCACGAAGTGCTGACCGCCGACAAGGTCGCCGCGGGCGACGTCATCCTGGGGCTCGCCTCGTCGGGGGTGCATTCGAACGGCTTTTCGCTCGTGCGGCGGCTCGCGGCGGACAAGGGCTGGAAGCTCGACCGCCCCGCCCTGTTCGACCAGGAAATACTGCTGATCGAGGCGCTGATGGCGCCGACGCGCATCTATGTGAAGAGCCTGCTGCCGCTGGTGAAGGGCGGCCGTGTGCACGCGCTCGCGCATATCACCGGCGGCGGGCTGCTCGAGAATATTCCGCGGATTTTGCCCGCAAACCTGCATGCGTTCGTCGATGCCGACGCGTGGGCGCAGCCGCGGCTGATGGCCTTCCTGCAGGCGCAAGGGAATATCGAGCCCGAGGAAATGGCGCGCACCTTCAACTGCGGGATCGGCATGGCGGTGGTCGTGGCCGAAGCCGACGTCGACGATGTGCGCGCGGCGCTGGAAGCCGCGGGCGAGACGGTGTTCCGGATCGGGCATATCGGCGACGGGACGAAGGGTTGCACCGTGAGCGGCGGGGCCGAGACGTGGAGCGCGCGCGAAGTGTGGAGCGCCACGCATAATGGCTAAGGCGCGCGTCGCCGTCCTGATCTCGGGCGCCGGGACCAATATGGCGGCGCTGCTCTATGCCGCGAAGGCCGCGGATTGCCCCTATGAACTGGTGCTGGTCGCGAGCAACGATCCCGACGCGCCGGGGCTTGGCATCGCGGAAGCCGAGGGCATCGCGACGTGGAGCCGGTCGCACAAGGGCCTCGGCCGCGACGCCTTCGATGCGCTGGTCGACGCGCAATTGCGCGAGGCGGGCGCCGAGTTCGTCGCGCTTGCGGGCTATATGCGCATATTGAGCGACGACTTCGTCGCGCGATGGGCGGGCAGAATGGTCAATATCCATCCCAGCCTGCTGCCGCTGTACAAGGGGCTGGATACGCACCGCCAAGCGATCGACGCGGGCGACACATTCGGCGGGTGCAGCGTGCATATCGTGACCGCGGGGGTCGACGACGGGCCGGTGCTGGCGCAGACGCCCGTCGCGATCGTGCCCGGCGATACGGTCGAGAGCCTCGCGGCGCGGGTGCGTTTTGCCGAGCACCAACTCTATCCCGCGACCCTCGCCGCCTTCGTGACGCGCGAGCGCTCGCCCGACTTCCTCCGCGGCAAGGTGCGCGAGCTCGCGCTGGCGCTGCCCGAGGCCGACGAGGTGACCTCGCACGGCATGCCCTGCTTCGGAATACTGAAGGGCAAGAAATTCGCCTATTTCACCGAGGATCATCACGGCGACGGCAAGATCGCGCTGCTGGTCAAGATCAGCGGCGCCGACGAGCAGGCCGCCTTGATCGAGATGGACGATGAGCGCTATTATCGCCCCGCCTATTTCGGCGACGGCTGGGTCGGTATACGCCTCGACCTCGGCGATACCGACTGGGATGCGATCGGCGAGTGGCTGCGCAAAAGCTGGCTCGCGGTCGCGCCGAAGAAGCTGGCGGGGCTGATGGGAGTGGCGGAGGAGTTTTGACCATGCGGTTTCTCGCGGCGCTGTCGATGCTTTTGCTGACGGGCTGCGGCATGGCCGTTTCGGACAAGCCGATGCTGACCGCGGCCGACACCGCGGGGGCGCCGCAATTCGCGGACGGCGTGTGGCTGATGCCCGAATTCGACGAGGAGGTGGACTGCGCGGTCGATACTGCCAAGCCCGTGTCTTCATGGCCCGACTGCGCGACCTGGGCGCTGCACAAGGACGGCCAGTGGTTCGCGCGCGAGGGCAATAGCGGGATCGCGACCAAGCCCGTCCCGCGCGAGGCGGTAGTTGTCTCGAACGGCGACGTCGCGATCGTCCAGCTCGAATCCGAACCAAGCGAGGACGGCAAGGTCGATCCGACGCCCTTCACCTTCGTCGCCTTCGACAACAAGCCCGCCGCGACGGCGCCGCTGCGCGCGATCGGCTTCTGGCTCGTGATGTGCGGCAAATATGAGCCCGTCGAGGGCGCCGCCGAGGGCGAACCCGACAAGCTGGTGCGCTTTCCGGGCTTCGACGAGAAGTGCCGGCCCGAATCGATGCAGGTGCTGCGCGATGCCGCCGCGGCGAGCCGTCCCGCCGCCGACTTCCCATTGCCGCAATTCGGCTGGGCCCGCGCCGCGCTCGACTAGGCCTCAGTCGATGCTCTTGATCTCGCGCCCCGAATGCGAGCGGATCAACGACAGCGCATCGTCGAGCGAGCGCGCCTTGCCGATGTCGGACTTGTCGTTGAACAGCAGGTTGACCTTCACCCGGCGCACATAGAAGGTGCCGTCATATTCGCCGATCTCGTAGAGATTGCCGCCCTGCACCGCGACCGATCTTGTTCTGCCCATGAGATCCCCTCCCCATGCAGTCAGACTAATCGTGGCGCGCGCCAAAGAAAAGGGCCGCCGGATCGCTCCGGCGGCCCTTTTCCTGTTTCGCTATCCCGTCGGGATCAGCCGACGATTTCTTCGGGCTTGAAGAAATAGGCGATCTCGATCGCGGCATTTTCGTCGCTGTCCGAACCGTGAACCGTATTCGCTTCGATGCTCTCGGCGAGTTCCTTGCGGATCGTGCCGGGTTCGGCGTTGGCGGGGTTGGTCGCGCCCATGATGTCGCGGTTGCGCTGCATCGCGTCTTCGCCCTCGAGGACCTGGACGACGACCGGGCCGCTGATCATGAATTCGACCAGTTCGCCGAAGAAGGGGCGTTCCTTGTGCACCGCGTAGAAGCCCTCGGCCTGTTCGCGGCTCATGTGGATGCGCTTCGAGGCGACGACGCGCAGGCCGGCATCTTCCAGCATCTTGGTGACCGCGCCGGTCAGGTTGCGGCGCGTCGCGTCGGGCTTGATGATCGAAAAGGTGCGGGTGACCGCCATGGGAAAGCTCCTGCTTTGGTGTGTTCTATATGCGCGCGCCTCTAGCGGCGCTTTCGCCCCACCGCAAGGCAAGCTTATGGCCCCTCGCTCCAGCGGCCATTCTCGTCCTGTTTCCAGAAGCGGTTGTCGACATCCTCGCGCGCCGCGAGCGCGCGCCAGAGCGCGCGGGCGTCGTCGATGCGGCTGTTGTCGAAGAAGAGGAAGGTCCGTTCGAAGCCGAGCGCTTCCTCGCGCCATTCGCCGTCGGCGAGCGCGAGATGCGTCGCGCGATTGGGCGGCGCGGCGGCGAGCGTGCCCGCGATGAGGATCGGCTCGATCTCTTCGTCGGGCGAGCCCGCGGCGCCGTGCGGCAGGAAGCTCGCCGGCTGGAGCGTCCACAGCGCCTCGTCGATCGCCTGGCGCTGCATCGCGGGGCCCGCGACGACGAGCAGCCGGTCGCCATTGGCGAGGATGCGCGTCGCGACCGCGGGCAGCACGCGCTCGACCGGGTCGCGGGTCAGGCGGTAGAAGTCGACGCGGGGCATCCCTTGCCCGCCCTATCCTTCGAAATTGTCCGCGATGAAGCGGTCGAGCAGGCGCACGCCGTAACCGGTCGCACCCTTGGCATAGACGGGGCCGTCCTTGTCGTGCCAGGCCATTCCCGCGATATCGAGATGCGCCCATTTGACGCCTTCGTCGATGAAGCGCTTGATGAACTGCGCCGCGGTGATCGAGCCGCCCTCGCGCGGGCCGACATTCTTGATGTCGGCGATCGGGCTGTCGATCAGCTTGTCGTAGGCAGGCGACAGCGGGAAGCGCCACAATTTGTTGTTCGACGCCTCGCCCGCGGCGATCAGCTGGTCGGCGAGGCCGTCGTCATTGGCGAAGATGCCGGCATATTCGTGGCCGAGCGAGATCACCATCGCGCCGGTCAGCGTCGCGAGGTCGACGATCACCGAGGGCTCGTAGACCTTCTGCGTCCAGGTCACCGCGTCGCAGAGCACGAGGCGGCCTTCGGCGTCGGTGTTGAGCACCTCGACCGTCTGGCCCGACATGGTGGTGACGATGTCGCCGGGGCGCATCGCATTGCCGTCGGGCATATTTTCGACGAGGCCAACGATGCCGACGACATTGGCCTTGGCCTTGCGCCCCGCGATCGCCTTCATCGCGCCCGCGACCGCGCCCGCGCCGCCCATGTCCCATTTCATCATGTCCATGCCCGCGGCGGGCTTGATGCTGATGCCGCCGGTATCGAAGGTCACACCCTTGCCAACGAAGGCGATCGGCTTGGTGCCCGGCTCGCCGCCGTTCCAGCGCATCGCGAGCAGCCGCGGCGGGCGCGTCGAGCCCTGCGCGACGCCGAGCAAAGCGCCCATGCCGAGCGCCTTCATCTGGCGCTCGTCAAGTATTTCGAGCTCGACGCCGAGGTCGGCGAGATGCTGGCAGCGTTCGACGAAAGTCTCGGGATAGACGATGTTCGGCGGTTCGGCCACGAGGGTCTGGGTCAGCGCGACGCCGTCGGCAATCGCCTGCGCCTCGGCCCAGCCCGCGGGGGTGCCATGCAGCGAGGCGATGACTACGGTCTGGAGACTGGGCTTCGCGGTGTCGGCGAGGCGCGTGCGATAGGTGTCGAGGCGCCAGTTCCGCAACAGCGCGCCGGTCGCGAAGGCGAGCACATCCTGCGCGTCGCTCTCGCCCGCGCTCGCGAAATCGACGTGCACGGCGGTCACGCCGCTGGTCTGGAGCTTCGCGGTCAGCGCCGCGCCGCCGCGCTCAAGATCCTGCACCGATCCTTCGCCGATGCCGACGAGCAGCAGCCGCTTCGCCTTGTCGCCGTCGATCGCCGCGGTTTCGGCGACCGCGCCCGCCGCGCCGTCGAAGCGCGCCTGCGTCGCGGCGGCGCCGAGCAGCGCGCCGAGCGCGGCGGCACCGCCCTTGCGGACCGGAAAAGCGACGACGTCGGCAGACGCATCGATTTGCGCGACAAACTGAATGTCCATCTTTTGACTCTCTTATGCGGTGATTGATTGGAACGTGCCGGACCGATAGGGGTTTCGCTTGCGAGTTGCAAAAACAAAGCTGGGGGTCCAATCGGCCCCCAGGCTCCAGGCGATGGGACAAAGGGATTAGATGACGGGGACTTTGTTCCAGGGGAGCAACCGGCCGCTGTGGCTCGCGACCGCCAGCGCGCTGGCGCTGTTCGCAGTTCCCGCCGCCGCGCAGACCGGTGCCGAACCCCCGGTCGTGCTGGCGCCGCAGGGCGAACCCGATCTCCAGACCCCCGACCTTGCGGCCCCGCCCGGCGGTGCGCTCGCCGTCGCGGGCGCCGACCAGGTCGGTTTTGCCGCCGACAACCTCAATTACGACAGCGATACCGAAATCGTCGTCGCCGAAGGCAATGTGCAGATGAATCGCGACGCGATCCAGATGCGCGCGAACAAGGTGACGTGGAACCGCAAGACCGGCGAAGTCGTCGCCGAGGGCGACGTCGCGATCGCCAACCCCGAGGGCGATACGGCGTACGGCGACCGGATCGTGCTCACCGACAGCCTGCGCGACGGGATCGTCGAGGATATGCTGGTCGTGCTCGACAACGGCTCGCGCCTCGCGGCGGTGAAGGGCACGCGCTTCGACAACGGCAATATCGAGCTTGAGAACGCCGCCTACACCCCCTGCCCCGTCGTCGACGACGAGGGCTGCCCCAAGAACCCGAGCTGGCAGATCCGCGCGGTGCGGGTGATGTACGACAAGGCCAAGAACAAGGTGCGCTACAAGGGCGCGCGCGTCGAAATCTTCGGCCTGCCGCTGATCCCGCTGCCGGGGCTGAGCCATCCGCTGAACAACGAGCCGAGCAGCGGCATCCTGGTTCCCGAGGTGCGTTACGACCGCACCAACGGGCTCGAAGTCGCGGTGCCCTATTATCTGCGCATCGCCCCCGACCGCGACCTGACGATCACCCCGCATATCTACACCGGCGCGGCGCCGATGATCGAGGGCGAGTTCCGCGCGCTGACCGACATCGGGTCGTTCCGCATCAACGGTTACGGCACCTACAGCTCGGTCGTACCGCTCAACAGCCCGAATACCGTCGGCGAGAATGATTTCCGCGGCTATCTGGAGAGCGCGGGCAAGTTCCAGCTGAGCCCGCGCTGGAGCGTCACTTATTCGGGGCGCATCGCGAGCGACCGCACCTTCCTGCGCCGCTACGACATCACGCGCGACGACCGGCTGCGTTCGACCTTCGAGGTCGAGCGGATCGGGGGCCAGAGCTATTTGTCGATCGCCGGCTGGGCGACGCAGACGCTGCGCGCGGGCGACAAGCAGGGGCAGCAGCCGATCGCGCTGCCGATCCTCGACTATCGCCAGCGGCTGACCGACCCGGTGTTCGGCGGGCAGTTCGAGCTGCAGGTCAACACGCTGGCGATCGGACGCACCGCGGGACAGGACACGCAGCGCGCCTTTGCCGGGGTGCGCTGGGATCTCCGCCGGCTGACCTCGCTGGGGCAGGAAGTCACCTTTACCGCGATGGTGCGCGGCGACGTCTATCACAGCGACGAAAATCTGCTGACCGCCATTCCGGGCTATCGCGGCAAGTCGGGCTGGGAAGGCCGCGGCATCGCTGCCGCCGCGGTCGACATGCGCTGGCCCTTCGTCGGCGAATTCCTGGGCGGCACGCAGACACTGACCCCGCGCATCCAGTTCGTCGCGACGCCGCAGATCAAGAATCTCGACATCCCGAACGAGGACAGCCGCGCCTTCGACCTCGAGGACAGCAACCTCTTCGCGATCAATCGCTTCAGCGGCTACGACCGCTTCGAGGACGGCGCGCGCGTCACTTACGGCGCCGAGTGGAATTACAGCCGCCCGGGGTTCAACATCAACACGATCATCGGGCAGAGCTATCGTCTGTCGGACAAGCCGAGCCTGTTCCCCGACGGCACCGGGCTTACCGACCGCACCTCCGACGTCGTCGGGCGCACCACCGTCGCCTACAAAGACTTCCTGCGGCTGACGCACCGCTTCCGCCTCGACAAGGACAATCTGGCGATACGCCGCAACGAGTTCGACGCGACGATCGGCAGCCGCTCCACTTACGCGGTGCTCGGCTATTCGCGGCTCAACCGCGACATCGCGTTGTTCGGCGAGGATCTGCAGGACCGCGAGGAAGTGCGCGCCGGCGGCCGCATCGCGGTGGCGAAGAGCTGGTCGATCTTCGGATCGGCGATCGTCGACCTGACCAGCAAGAACGACGATCCGCTGAGCCTGTCCGACGGATTCGAGCCGATCCGCCACCGGTTGGGCGTCGCCTATGACGACGACTGCCTGTCGATCGCGCTGACCTGGCGCCGCGACTATATCGACACCGGCGACGCGCGCCGCGGCAACAGCTTCTCGTTCCGCGTGGCGTTCCGCAACCTCGGCTTCTGACACGAACCGCCCGTCCTGCTCAGCTTGCGTTCAGCGTGAGGCATCCAGTATAGCCGCCGTTATGATGTGCAGAGGCGCGTTTGCGCTGGACCATGGGGCGTCTCCGCTGATACGGAGCGGGCCGGAACCTTCTTTATAGGGTAAAAATGACCAAATTTTCGACCTTGATCGGCTTCGCCGCCGTTGCCGCCATCGGCGTGACCCCGGTGCTGGCGCAGACCGTTCCCGACAGCGACGTGCCGACCACCGCGCTCAACATTCCGGGCAATGTCCAGGTTTACGGCGATGCCAAGGCCAATGTGTACCGCCCGTCGGCGACGGTGAACGGCGAGATCATCACCGCGACCGACATCGAGCAGCGCATGGGGCTGATCCGCGTCGCCAACGGCGATGCCGAGCTGCCGCCCGAACAAATCCAGGCGCTGCGCCAGCAGGTGTTCAGCAACCTGATCGACGAGAAATTGCAGATACAGGAAGCGCGCGCGGCCGAGATCGAGATCGACGAGAATGTCATCAACGACCAGTTCGCGCGACTCGCCGCCCGCTACAAGCAGTCCCCCGACCAGTTCAGCACCTATCTGGCGTCGCGCGGTTCGTCGGCCGCGGCGGTGAAGCAGCAGATCCGCGGCGAATATGCGTGGGATCGCCTGCTGGCGCGCAACGTCCAGTCGACCACCAACGTGTCGAAGGACGAGGTCGATGCGATCTACAAGCGGCTGATGGAGGCCAAGGGGCAGGACGAGTTCCACCTCGCCGAAATCTATCTGACCGCGACCCCCGAAACGATCCAGTCGGTCGCCGAAAACGGCCAGAAGATCGTTCAGGCGCTGCAGGCCGGCGGCAGCTTCGCCGCCTATGCGCGCCAGTTTTCCGAAGCCTCGACCGCGGTCGTCGGCGGCGACCTCGGCTGGGTGAAGGCGGGGCAGCTGCCCGACACCATGGCCGACGCCGCGCGCCAGATGCAGCCCGGCCAGCTCGTCGGGCCGATCGAGGTTCCGGGCGGCGTGTCGATCATGCTGATGGTCGACCGGCGCCAGGTGCTGACTGCCGACCCGCGCGACGCGGTGCTCAGCCTGAAGCAGATTTCGCTCGATTTCCCCGCGGGTACCAGCGAGGCCAAGGCGTCCGAGCTCGCCGGCCAGTTCGCCGAAGCGACGCGCGGCATCGCAGGTTGCGGCGCCGCCGACGGCGTCGCGCAGAGCCTGGGCGCGACGGTCGTGTCGCGCGACGGCATCCAGATGCGCCAGCTGCCCCCGCCGCTGCAGGCGACGCTCGTCAGCCTGCAGGTCGGCCAGACCACCCAGCCCTTCGGTGCCGCGAACGAGGGCGTCAGCGTCCTCGTGCTGTGCGGCCGCGACCTGCCCAACACGGTCGCCGAGCCCAATCTCGAGGAAATCGAGAACCGCCTGCTCGAGGAAAAGGTGCAGAAGCGCGCCCAGCGCTATCTGCGCGACCTGCGCCGGGACGCGGTGATCGACTTCAGCTGATGCCGAGTAGCAACAACCCGCGCCCGATCGCGGTCACCTTGGGTGACCCGGCCGGGGTCGGGCCCGAAGTGACCGCGCGCGCTTGGGCTGCGCGGCACGAACATGCCCTGCCGCCTTTTGTGGCGATCGGCGACATCGCGTCGATCGGTGCCGTGTGGGACGGGCCCACGGCTCGCATCGGCGACATTGCCGAGGCCGAACGGTTGTTCGATAGCGCCCTGCCCGTCTGGCATCTCGAGGACTCGGGGCCGGTGGTGCCCGGATCGCCGACCAAGGCGGGCGCGACCTGCGCGCTCCATTCGCTCGAAACGGGGATCGGGCTCGCACGCACGCAGGCGGTGGGCGCGCTGGTCACCGGACCGGTGTCGAAGGCGCAGCTCTATGGCGTCGGCTATACGCATCCGGGGCAGACCGAATTCATCGCCGAGCGCTGCGGGGTCACCGCGACCAATGCGGTGATGATGCTCGCGGGGCCGAAGCTGCGCGTCGTGCCGCTGACCGTGCATGTCGCGCTCGCCGAAGTGCCCGAGCGCCTGACGAGCGAGCTGATCGTCGCCAAGGGCCGCATCGTCGCGCGCGCGCTGAAGCGCGATTTCGGGATCGACGCGCCGCTGCTGGCGGTCGCGGGGCTCAACCCGCACGCCGGCGAGAGCGGCGAGATGGGCGACGAGGAACTCCGCATCATCCGCCCCGCGGTCGAGCAATTGCTGGCCGACGGCATCGCGGTCGAAGGCCCGATGGCGGCCGACAGCCTGTTCGCGCCGCATGTCCGCGCACGCTACGACGCCTTGCTCTGCGGCTATCACGACCAGGCGCTGGCGCCGTTCAAGGCGCTGCATTTCGACGATGGCGTCAACCTGACGCTCGGGCTGCCGATCGTGCGGACGTCGGCCGATCATGGCACCGCGTTCAACATCGCGGGCACCGGGGTCGCCGATCCGGGCCCGACGATCGCCGCGATCCGCATGGCGGCCGGGCTAGCCGCGATGCGCGAGCGCAGCTGCGCGCCCGCCGCGTGACCAACCCGGTCCTGCCGCCGCTCCGCGAGACCGTGCGTGTGCACGGGCTGCAGGCGAGCAAGGCGCTGGGGCAGAATTTCCTGTTCGACGAGCAATTGCTCGACCGAATCGCGGCGCTGCCCGGCGACCTGGAGGGCGCGGCGGTGTTCGAGGTCGGGCCGGGCCCAGGCGGGCTGACGCGCGCTTTGCTCCGCGCAGGGGCCAAGGTGATCGCGGTCGAACGCGACGACCGCTGCCTGCCCCTGCTCGGCGAGCTCAGCGACGCTTTCGGCGGGCGGCTGACGGCGATCGCCGACGATGCGATGGCGATCGACGCCGATGCGCTCGCGGGCGGACCATACCATATCGTCGCGAACCTGCCCTATAATGTCGGCACAGCGCTGTTCACGCGCTGGCTGGAGCCGGCGGAATGGCCGCCGCAGTGGCTGTCGCTGACCCTGATGTTCCAGCTGGAGGTCGCCGAGCGGATCGTCGCGAAGGTCGATACGTCGGCTTACGGCCGGCTCGCGGTGCTCGCACAGTGGCGCTCGCACGCCAGGATCGCGATGAAGGTCCACCGCTCGGCCTTCACGCCGCCGCCGAAGGTGATGTCGGCGATCGTCCATGTGACGCCCGCCGAGCAGCCCGAGGGGGTGAACCCGCGGGTGGTGTCGAAACTGACCGAGCACGGCTTCGGCCAGCGGCGCAAGATGCTGCGGCAGAGCCTGAAGGGCATGCCGGGCGCGATCGACGCGCTGGAGATGTGCGGGATCGAGCCGACGCGGCGCGCCGAGACGGTGAGCGTGGCGGAATGGGTGGCGCTGGCGCGGGTGCTGAGCCGGTAACGCGCCTCAACCGTTAAGCCGTCCTATAAATCCCGTTCGTGTCGAGCGAAGTCGAGACACCCCGAAGCGTTGCGCGTCCCAAGCGTGTCTCGACTTCGCTCGACACGAACGGAAATGGAGGATGGGCCAAAATTCGCTCGCAAAGCCCCGCCTTCGCGGGGGCGACGATTAATTCTGGCTGGTCGTAACCACGGTCTTCGGGATCAGCGCTTCCGCCGCGACGACCTTTTTCTCGGCACTGGTGTTGATCGTCTTTTCGAGCGCGGCGACCTGCGGGCATTTTTCGGCGCAGACGCGCTTCGCCTCGGCGAGCTTTTCGCGCGCGAGTTCGAGCGCGCCCTTGTCGGCGAGCGCTTCGCCCTGGCCGGTCAGCGCGACGATGTCGTTGGGTTCGAGGATCAGCGCCTCGCGGTAGAGGCCGATCGCCTTGCCCGGCAGGCCCTGCGCACGCGCGACCTGCGCCAGCGCGACGATCGCGCTGCGGTTGCGCGGATCGGCGGCGAGCGCGGCCTCATAGGCGTCGACCGCGCCGTCGAGATCGCCCGCGCCCTGTGCCTTCACGCCCGCCTGCTGGAGCGCGATCGAGACCGGCAGAATGTCGTTGTCGGCGCGCTGCGCGTCGGAGGCCGTGGGCAGGCTGGCAAGGACAAGACCGGCACCAAGGGCCAGGAAACTGACGCGCATCGCATTCTCCCATCGCTTCATCGAACGCGAGGCTAACATGGCGCGGTCAATCGGGCGAGGAAAAATCCGTCGCAGCGGTCATGCGCCGGGGTGAGCAGAAAACCGCCGCCCGCGGCGCGTCCGATGCCCGCGGGGAGATAGTCGGCGTCGGCACTCCAGCCGGGATGGCGGGTCAGAAATTCGTCCACCTGGGCGCGCCCCTCGCGTGCGATGATCGAGCAAGTGGCATAGAGCAATTTGCCGCCGGGCGCCACCAGCTCGGCGCCGAGATCCAGGAGCTTCGCTTGGTCGGCGAGATGGCGCTCGAGCCGCGCGGGGGTGAGCCGCCAGCGCAATTCGGGGCTGCGCCGCCAGGTGCCGCTGCCCGAACAGGGGGCATCGACGAAAACGCGGTCGGCCTTGGCCATATGTTCCGCGAGCATCGCGGCTTCCTGCCCCGGATTGAGCAGGCGCGTTTCGATGCGCGTGGCGCCGGCGCGTTCGGCGCGCGGTGCAAGCTGCTGAAGCCGCGCGCGGTTGGTGTCGCAGGCGAGGATGTCGGCCTCGTTCGCGGTCAGCGAGGCGATGGCGAGCGTCTTGCCGCCCGCGCCGGCGCAAAGGTCGACGATCGTCTGGCCCGGCGCTGCATCGAGTGCCGCGGACGCATATTGGCTGGCGGCATCCTGCACCTCGAAGGCGCCGTCGGCATAGGCGGGATACTGGATCGCCGCGGTTTCGGGCGGCAGGCGCCAGCCGTCGTCGGCGCCCGGGATCGGCTCGCCGTCAGGGAAGAGCGCGACGAGGTCGTCGCGGGTCGCCTTGAGGCGATTGGCGCGGAGATCGAGCGGCGCGCGGGCGAGCATCGCTGCGGCTTCGTCGGCGCCGACGAGCGGGTCGAAGAGCTCGACGAGCGCTTGCGCGGCAAGGCCGGCTTCGGCGCGCGGCTCGTCGGCGGCGATGGCGGCAGGGCCGTAGGCGGTGCCGTCGAAGAGCGCGGCGACGTCGGAATCGGCATCGGCAAGGACGAGCATCGCCGCGCGGCCCGATGCCGGCGCAGAGCGCACCGCGCGGATCGCGTCATAGACATGCGCGCGGATAGCGCGGCGGTCCTTCGACCCTGCATAGCGGCGTGCGCGCATCGCCTCGGCAAAGATCGCGTCGGCGGGCGCCCCGCCCTCGCGCGCCGCGAGTGCGATGGCGTCGAGGATTTCGATCGCGGTCTGGATGCGGGCGGCGGGGGTCATCGCCCCGCCTCAGCCCACCGGATAGTTCGGCGCCTCGCGGGTGATCGCGACGTCGTGGACATGGCTTTCGCGCAGCCCCGCGTTGGTGATTCGCACGAATTTCGCGCGCTCGCGCAGATCCTTGAGGGTGCGGCTGCCGGTATAGCCCATTGCCGCCTTCACGCCGCCGACGAGCTGGTGGATCACGTCCTTCGCCGGGCCCTTGAACGGAACCTGGCCCTCGATGCCTTCGGGGACCAGCTTCATCTGGTCCTTGATATCCTGCTGGAAATAGCGGTCGGCCGAGCCGCGCGCCATTGCGCCGACGCTGCCCATGCCGCGGTAGCTCTTGTAGGTGCGTCCCTGGAACAGGAAGGTTTCGCCCGGCGCCTCGGCGGTGCCGGCGAGGAGCGAGCCGACCATCACGCTCGACGCGCCCGCCGCCAATGCCTTGGCGATGTCGCCCGAGGTGCGCAGGCCACCGTCGGCGATGACCGGCACGCCGAGCTTCGACGCCGCTTCTACGCTGTCGAGGATCGCGGTGAGCTGCGGCACGCCGACGCCCGCGACGACGCGCGTGGTGCAGATCGAGCCTGGGCCGATACCGACCTTCACGCCGTCGGCGCCCGCGTCGATCAGCGCCTTGGTCGCATCGCCGGTGGCGACGTTACCCGCGAGCACTTGGACGCGGTTCGAGAGCTTCTTGATACGCTCGACCGTCGCGCCGACGCCCTTGCTGTGGCCGTGCGCGGTGTCGACGACGATCAAATCGCATTCGGCCTCGAGCAAGGCTTCGGCGCGTTCGATGCCGCTGTCGCCGGTGTTGGTCGCCGCCGCGACGCGCAGGCGGCCGCTGGCGTCCTTGGTCGCATCGGGGAAATTGACCGCCTTTTCCATATCCTTGACGGTGATCAGCCCGATGCAGCGATAATCGTCGTCGACGACGAGCAATTTTTCGATGCGGCGCTGGTGAAGGAGCTTCCGCGCCTCGTCCTGCCCGACGCCGGGGCGCACGGTCGCGAGATTCTCGGCGGTCATCAGCTCGCGCACCGGCTGGCCGGGGTTGTCGGCGAAGCGCACGTCGCGGTGGGTCAGGATGCCGACCAGCTTGCCGCCGGTCTCGACCACCGGGATGCCCGAGATGCGGTGCTGGTCCATCAGCGCGGTCGCATAGGAGAGCGGCGCGTCGGGGGTGATGGTGATCGGGTTGACGATCATCCCGCTTTCGTAGCGCTTGACCTGGCGCACCGCGGCGGCCTGCTCCTCGATCGTGAGGTTGCGGTGGAGCACGCCGATGCCGCCGATCTGCGCCATCAGGATCGCCATATCGGCCTCGGTCACCGTGTCCATCGCCGACGACAGGATCGGGATGTTGAGCGTGATGTCGCTGGTCAGCTGCGTCTGCAGATTGGCGTCCGAGGGCAGGATGTCCGACGCGCCGGGCACCAGCAGCACGTCGTCGAAGGTCAGGCCGGTGATGATTTCCATGGGGTGCCACTTTCTGCTCTTGGCGGCGCCTGGCTCCCTCGAAAGGTGCGGCACACGCGATTCGTTTGGTGGCGGCCCATGTAACCAGTCGGCGCCGCGCGCGCCAGTGGGCGGGGCGCGATTATTTCGCGGCCCGCGCACGGGGGATAATCGGCACATAGTATACTAACTGAGGGTTGCGGAGCGCGGCACTTCGGTGCATCGCCGCCGCGACGAACGGGATGATCGAATGAGCGATTTGAGGCAGGCGCTGGCCGCCGCGCAGGATTACCGGACCGCGGCGCAGGCGGCGCTCGCGGCGCGGCTGGAAACCGCGCCGATCGACGCCGAGCAGCGCGCGGCGCACGGCTTTGCGTGGGTGGCGACGACGGTGGCGGCGCTCGAGGCGACGCTCGGCTGGTACGAGGCGGGCGACAGGCCGCGGGTCGATGGCTTGGTCACCGAGCTGGCCTTTGCCGAGGGGATCGCGCAGCTCGTCGGCGGGCTGCCGATGGGGCAGAATGAGATGTTCCGGCCGGCCGATCTGGGGCTCGCCGAGGCGGCGGCGAAGCTGGCGGCCGATTGCGGCGCCTTGCTGGCGGCGGATCAGGCCGCGGCGCGCGCCGAACTGACGGCGCTGCTCGCGAGCGGGCAATGGCCCAGCGAGACGCTGCACGACGCCGACCTCGACGCGATCCGCGAACAGTACCGCCGCTTCACCGATGCCGAGATCTTGCCGCACGCGCATGGCTGGCACCTCGCCAACGCGCTGATCCCCGATGCGACGGTGGCGGCGATGGCCGAACTCGGTACCTTCGGCGTCTGCATTCCCGAGGAATATGGCGGGCTCGGGCTCGGCAAGCTGGTGATGTGCATCGTCACCGAGGAATTGTCGCGCGGCTGGATTGGCACCGGGTCGCTCGGCACACGGTCGGAGATCGCGGGCGAACTGATCGTGCTCGGCGGCACCGATGCGCAAAAGGCCGAATGGCTGCCCAAGATTGCGAGCGGCGAGGTGCTGCCGACCGCGGTGTTCACCGAACCCGATGTGGGGTCGGACCTCGGCTCGCTCCAGACGCGCGCGCGGCGGACAAGCGATCATTGGGTGATCGACGGGGCGAAGAACTGGATCACCCATGCCGCGCGATCGGACCTGATGACCTTGCTCGCGCGCACGCTGCCCGATGCGAAGGGCTATGCCGGGCTGTCGATGCTGCTGGTGCCCAAGCCGCGCGGCAGCGAAGATACCCCCTTCCCCGCCCCCGGCATGAGCGGCAGCGAGATCGAGGTGCTCGGCTATCGCGGGATGCGCGAATATGCGCTGCAGTTCGACGCGATGCACGCGCCCGCCGACGCGCTGCTCGGCGGCGAAGAGGGGCAAGGGTTCAAGCAATTGATGCGCACCTTCGAGGGCGCGCGTATCCAGACCGCCGCGCGCGCGGTCGGCGTCGCGCGGCGCGCGCTCGAGCTGGGGCTCGACTATGCGACGACGCGCAAGCAGTTCGGCAAGGCGATTCTCCATTTCCCGCGCGTGTCGGACAAGATCGCGATGAGCCTCGTCGATTTCGTTACCGCGCGCGAACTTTCCTACGCCGCCGCGCGTGCCAAGGATGGCGGCAAGCGCTGCGACATCGAGGCGGGCATGGCGAAATTGCTCGGCGCGCGCGCGGCCTGGTCGAACGCCGACGCGAGCTTGCAGATCCACGGCGGCAACGGCTATGCGATGGAATATGAAATCAGCCGCGTGCTGTGCGACGCGCGCATCCTCAACATCTTCGAGGGCGCGGCCGAGATCCAGGCGCAGGTGATCGCGCGCGGCTTGGTCGGAGGCCGCAACTAATGGCGGACGGGAGCGAGCCGCGCCCCGTCCCGGTGTCGCCGCTCGCGCCCTTTCAATTCCCCGCCTTCCGCGCGATCTGGATCGCCAATCTCGCCTCGAACATGGGGTCGATGATCCAGTCGGTCGGCGCCGCCTGGCTGATGACCGAACTGACGCAGTCGCACCTGCTGATCGCACTGGTCAATGCGGGGGCGACGATCCCGATCCTGATGCTCGGGGTGTTCGCGGGGGCGATCGCCGACAATTACGACCGGCGGCGGGTTATGCTGTGGGCGCAGATCGGGATGCTGGTCGCCTCGGCCGCGCTGGCCGCGACGACGTGGTACGGCGCGATCGGGCCGCTGTCCTTGCTCTTCTTCACACTGGCCGTGGGCTGCGGCACTGCGGTCAATTCGCCCGCCTGGCAGGCGTCGGTGCGCCAGCAGGTCGGCCATGCGCATCTGCCGCAGGCGATCGCGCTCAACAGCATCGCCTTCAACCTCGCGCGCAGCGTCGGTCCCGCGCTCGGCGGCCTGCTGATCTCGCTGACCGGGCCGGCGCCCGCCTTTGCGCTCAATACCTTGAGCTATCTGGTGTTGATCGTCGTGCTGCTGCGCTGGAAGCCCGAAACCGAACCGCCGAAACGCAGCCCGATGCTCGCCGCGATCGCGACGGGCATCCGTTTCTGCGCGCAGTCTGACCCGGTGCGCCGCGTGCTGATGCGCGGCTTTTCCTTCGGCTTCGGCGCTGCGGCGTTCCAGGCGCTGCTGCCCTCGCTCGTCCGCGACCAGCTGAAGGGCGGCGAACTCGATTACGGGCTCTGCCTCGGCGCCTTCGGGCTCGGGTCCATCGTCTGCGCTTTGTGGGTCGGCGCGGCGCGGCGGCGCTGGGGCAGCGAGACGGTGGTCAGCGTCGCGACCTTGGGCTTTGCCGCGGCGCTGGTCCCCGTCGCGCTGACCGACCAGGTGGTCGCGGTGCTCGCCGCCGCCTTCGTCGCCGGCATGGCGTGGGTCGGCACGCTCACCTCGCTCAACGTCGCGATGCAATTGCGCTCGCCCGACGCGATCCTCGGGCGCTGCCTGTCGATCTATCAGGCGGTGACCTTCGGCGCGCTGGCGCTCGGTGCGTGGATTTTCGGGATGATCGCCGACCTGTCGACGCTGACCGCAGCGGTGCTGGCGGGCGCTGGCTGGCTCGCGCTATCGGTGCCGATCCTCCACGCCGTCGCGCCGATGCCGGGGCGCGACGAGGGACGCATCGCGCCCTAGCTGCACGCCTCCGCGCTCGGCGGCGGCGCATCGTAATGCGCGTCCCACCAGCTCTTCCAGCGGGCCTCGAGTTCGGCGAAGGCGGCTTCGGACAAGCCATAGGTGGTCAGGATCACCATGCCGCGGCCGTGCGGGGCCGTGTCCTTGACCGATTTGTCGGTGACGATCAGCAGGCCATTGCCCCACTGCGGCACGGTGAGGCCGAGCTGCCAGGGGGTGCGGTGCCACGCCTGCCCCTCGACCACCTCGCCGGTCGGCAGGTCGGCGACGAAGGCGGCGCCGTCGGGCACGTCGCGCAGCCCGGCCAGACCCAGCGCGGCGATCGGGCCCGAGCCGCCTTCCTTCGCATGGCCCTCCAGATAGAGCGTGCGGCGCGGCGCGATGTCGTGCTGTTCGATCGCGAGGCGCAGCTGCTGGACGAAGCTGATCCAGCCCTCGACCATATCTTCATAGATGCCCTCCCAGCTCGACCCCGCGGGCGAGGCGCGCACGACGCGCAGGATGCAGGTGTCGGCGCCGGTCGGCTCGACCTCGAAGCGGTCGGGCACGCCCTCGAACCAGAGGATGCCGGCCGCCTCGTCGGGCTTGGTATATTTGAAGAAGATATAGTCGACCTCTTCCTCGAGGCTCGGCGCGTCCCAGCCGAACCATTGCATGAGCTTGTCGCGGTCGCGCAGCGCGTCCCACACCTCGGCGGCGGGCGCGGCGATCGTCATCTCGACCAGGATGCGGTCGACGGTCGGCTGGTCGGCGGGTTCGCTCATCTGGGATCCTCCCTCAATTGATCTTGGGTTTGGCGCGGCTATTGGCGGCGGGATGGCCGGCGACGGTGACGCGGTAGCTGCGCCCCTCGCCCGCGGGAGCGAAGTCGGCGGCGATGGTGGCGAGCGCGTCAGAGAGGCGCGCGGCGAATATTTCGATGTCGGCGGGGCGCGCAAAGGCGACGTCGGCCTCGACGGTGAAGGTGAGCAGACGGCTGCCCTCGTCCGCGGCGGCCTCGCGCATCCGCGACACGTCGCGGACGATGCCTGCGGCGGTGCGCACCAGATGGTCGGCGGCGAAGCGGTCCTGCTTGTCGACCGTGCCGGGATCGGCGGGGGCGAGGATCATCGGGTCGATCAGCAGCGCCTCGCTCCGCGCTTCGAACAGCGTCTCGGTAAAACCGCGCCGCCGCCGCGTCTCGACCGCGGCGATGAGGCCCGCCTTTTCGAGCAGGCGGAGGTGATAGCCGATCTTCTGCCGCGGCATCTCGAGTGCCTCGGCGAGCCCGGCGGCCGAGGTCGGTGTGCGCAGAAGACCGAGCAATTCGCGGCGCAGCGGCGAGAGCGCCACCCGGGCGGTCGAGGCATCGTCGAGAAGGGCCAGCGAGTCGCTCATGGAAGATTGGCTATAATAGACAAATAATTTTGTCAATTGTGGAAGAGGGGCGGGATTTTGGAGTGGACCGGCGGCGGGTTCGGCGTGGTTTTACGACGTTAAGCCCCTCCTCTTCAGAGGAGGGGTAGTGAGGCTTGGTCCGGCGCAGCCGGGCCTTTAGTCGAACGGGGTGGTGGCCAAAGGCTTACGCGAAGCCCGCGACCACCACCCC